>WNFI01709861.1_pt1 | contig 17961 bp, 18 predicted proteins | sample 5400471 | NCBI WGS metagenome assembly WNFI01 (sample SAMN13153348, study PRJNA577476) | soil metagenome | isolation source: 100 cm saprolite on Douglas fir-dominated hillslope | place: USA:California | collected 2013-09-17 | reverse complement strand
ACACGCTGCACGCGGTGGACACCGGACTCGAATTTAAGCCGCTCGAAGACGTTGCGGCCGGTGATCGCGGCGCTCGCCTCCTTGAAGCCGCCTATCCCGGTCTCCGACAGATCGAGCAGCTCGAAGCGCCAGCCGTGGAGTGCGGCGTAGCGCTGGTACATGCGAAAGAGCTCGGCGGCAAAGAGAGCCGCTTCCTCGCCCCCGGTTCCCGCGCGCAACTCGATGATGGCATTGCGCTCATCCGCCTCGTCGCGCGGCAGCAGCATCAACTTGATCTGTTGCTCAAGCGCCGGAACACGTGCTTTTAGCTGCTGGAGCTCCTCACCCGCCAGAGCTCGCATCTCGGGGTCGCCCGCATCCCCGGCGAGGGTGCCGAGCTCTTCCATCTCCGCCTGCGCCTTGCGCAGCGCGTCGACGCTTTCGACGAGCGGCGTCAGGTCGCTGTACTCCTTCGACAGCTTGGCGAGGCTGCTGGACTCGGTTGCCGGCGCCGACAACATATCGCGCAGCTCCGCGTGGCGGCGGACAAGCCGGTCGAGGATCGCGTCGAACGAGGTCATGGCGGGCTCGGCCATGGCTCAGCGAAACCGCGCGAGATGGTCCTTGAGCGACGGCAAGGGCACGGAGACCTGGTCGCCCGAATCGAGGTCCCGCACGGTCGCGGCATCGCGCTTCAACTCGTCATCGCCGAGGAGAACGGCGATCCGCGCGGCGACCTTGTTCGCGCGTTTCAGCCGGCGACCGACATTGCCGGAATAACCATGATCGACGGCAAATCCGGCGCGTCGCAGATCCTCGGCGAGACACAAGGCCGGAAGTTCCGCAGCCTCGCCGACGGGGACGATCGCGACCGGGCGCACCGGGCCGGGCGGCTCGGCGATCAGCATGGCGAGGCGCTCGATCCCGGCTGCCCAGCCGACGCCGGGCGTCTCCGGGCCGCCCATGACGCCAACCAGCCCGTCATAGCGCCCTCCCCCCATCACCGTGCCCTGCGCACCGAGATCGCCGGTCACGAACTCGAAGGCGGTGTGGCAATAGTAATCCAGGCCGCGCACCAGCTTGGGACTGATCCGATAGGCGATGCCGATGGCATCGAGGCCGCGCCGCACGGCGGCGAAGAAATCGCGCGAGGTCTCGTTGAGGTAGTCGGAATAGGGCGGCGCGCCGGCATTGACCTCGATGTCGCCGGCGTCTTTCGAGTCGAGAATGCGCAGCGGATTGCGCTCGAGCCGCCGCCGACTGTCCTCGGAAAGCTCTGCGACGCGGGCGCCGTAATAGGTGACGAGCGCCGCGCGATAGGCCTGCCGGCTCGCGACGTCGCCGAGCGTGTTGAGCTCGAGCACGGTGCGCGACAAGATGCCGAGCTCGTCGAGGATGCGCGCGCCGGTCGCGATTACCTCGACATCGGCCTGCGGCTGCGCCACGCCGATCAGCTCGACGCCGATCTGGTGGAACTGCCGGAAACGCCCCTTCTGCGGCCGCTCATAGCGGAACATCGGACCGCTATAGAAGAATTTGAGCGGCGTCGACTGCGTCAGCCCGTTCGACAGCACCGCGCGCACGACGCCAGCGGTGTTCTCCGGCCGCAAGGTGACGTTCTCGCCGCCGCGATCGGTGAAGCTGTACATCTCCTTGGAGACGATGTCCGTGGTCTCGCCGATCGGCCGCTCGAAGACCTCTGTGAACTCGAAAATCGGCGTCGCCATCTCCTCGAAGCCATAGTTTTCGGCGACACCGCGCGCGGTCTCGGAGACGACGCGGTGACGGCGCATCTGGGCGGGCAGCAAGTCCTGGGTGCCGCGGACGGGTTGGAGAGAGGGCATTATGTCTTGGCCAGATTCATGATGACGGATCGTAGGCGACCGGGTTCTACCCAGCCCGGGCTAGGCGGAGCCCTGCCCCTACAAATAGAGTTTGTGCGAGAACCGCGCTACCGCGCCGGTTCGAGCTCGCGCTCCGCCGTTTCCTTTGCCGCCTCGATCTCCGCCGCCTTTTTCTCGACGAGACCGACGAGGTGGTCGACCACGCTCTGATCCTTCAGCCGATGCGACGCCACGCCGCTGAGATAGACCTGATGCGTGTTGTTGCCGCCGCCCGTGAAGCCGATATCGGTCTCGCGCGCCTCGCCCGGACCGTTGACGACACAGCCGATGACGGACAGGGTCAGCGGCGTCGTGATGTGGGCCAGCTTCTCCTCGAGGATGCCGACCGTCTTGATGACGTCGAAATTCTGCCGCGAGCAGGATGGGCACGAGATGATCGTCACGCCGCGCCGCCTGAGGCCGAGCGATTTGAGCATGTCGTAGCCGACCTTGATCTCCTCGACCGGATCGGCAGACAGCGAGACGCGGATCGTGTCACCGATGCCCGACCACAGCAGCATGCCGAGCCCGATCGACGACTTGACCGTCCCGCCGCGCAGACCGCCGGCCTCGGTGATCCCGAGGTGCAACGGATAGTCGCAGGCTTCGGCGAGCTGCTGATAGGCGGCGACGGCGAGAAACACGTCGGACGCCTTGCACGAGATCTTGAACTCGAAGAAATCGTTGTCCTCGAGGATCTTCGCATGGGTAAGCGCGCTTTCCACCATGGCTTCCGGGCAGGGCTCGCCGTATTTCTCGAGCAGGTCGCGCTCGAGCGAGCCGGCATTGACGCCGATGCGCATCGAGCAGCCATGATCCTTGGCGGCCTGCACGACCTCCTTGACCCGCGCGGCGGAGCCGATATTGCCGGGATTGATGCGCAGGCAGGCAGCGCCGCTCTGCGCCGCTTCGATGGCGCGCTTATAATGGAAGTGAATATCGGCGACGATCGGCACCTGGACCTGGCGGACGATGTCCTTGAGCGCCAGTGCCGATTCCTGGTCCGGGCACGAGACGCGCACGATATCGGCGCCGGCCTGCTCAAGGCCCTGGATCTGCTCGACCGTCGCCTTGACGTCATGGGTCAGCGTATTGGTCATCGACTGCACCGTGATCGGCGCGTCGCCGCCGACCGGCACCTTGCCGACATGGATCTGCCGACACTTGCGACGGTGAATGTCCCGATAAGGCCGGACGCTCATAAACTGCTCGCAAACTGTTTCTGGGGCTAACGCCGGAACCTTATACCGCGCGAACCCCCAGAATGCCAGAGAGTGGGCTCATTCGGCGGTAGCCGTACCGGCGATCAAGCGCTCCGGATCGAGCGTGACAGACCGTCTCTTCCCAACCGGTCCGACCGGGGCAACGGGACGGCCGTCGACCGTCACATCGAGCCCCCCCGCATTGCCGGTGGCCAGGGTGAGGCCGGGTCGATCCGGCACGCGATAGCTCTCGCCCGGCTTGAGAATTCGCATCGCCACTACCGCTTGGCTGGTATCGCGTACCTGTATCCAGCTCTCGGCAGTCGCCTTGATGACGATGCGGACCGGTCCATTGGTGATGCCGTAGACGCGCGGCGTGTCGAGTGCCGGAGCGGCAGCTGGCGGCTCGGGAATTGCCGGCAAACGCGCCGGCTCGCTCTGAACGGGGGCCGGTGGCGGCGGTGGCGGCGCCAGTGCCATTTGTCCGCCGGTGGCCGGCAGTGCAGTGGATTGCGCGGTCGCGCCCGGCTCTACCGGGGGCGTCGCCGCCGCGGGCCCGGACGCCGCGGGCAGGCCCTCCTCCGGTGGAACGGCCTCGGGGCTCGGTTCGGGGGCGGCAGCGGGCGGCGGCAGCGGGATGAGCTGCGCCGGCACTTCGGCAACACCCGCGGTGCGGACGCGGTCGCCGGCAGCGCGGTAGTACCAAACGGCATAGGCACAGGCCGCGACGATGATTGCGACGAGCAGCAATGCACCTCCCGGCATGCTGCGTTCCGGCAGCGGCATCGGGAAGGACAGGTCCGCCTTGGTCTCTAGCCCGGCGGCCTCGCTCTTGAATCGCTGCGCGATGGCGGCGCCGTCGAGGCCGAGATAATCCGCGTAGGTCCGCACAAAGCCGACCGCGTAGACCGGACCGGGAAGGCGATCGTACTGGTTGTCCTCGATGGCCTGCAGGAAGACCGGCCGGATGCGGAGAGCGGCACCGATCTGCTCGATGGAGGTGTCGTACTGCTCGCGCGTTTGACGGAGCAGCTCGCCGATCGTTGCTGCTCGCCGAACGCTCTGCGAGTCCTCGTCTTGCGCGCCTGCCGCGACACGGCCGCCGTGCTTCCGCCGCGTGAAGAGTGCCATAGATGTTTTGAGTTCCTGATAGCTCCGGCGCCGTCACGCCAATCGTAGCGATGGAAAAGCTCTGCCCACAGTCTCGTCTAGAACCTTACGGCGCTTCTGTTTAACAAAGAACAAAGCACAAATGCAATCGGTGGAAGCCCGGCCTTGGCTCAAATAACGACATTATGGTCTTGGGCGAACGCCGAGAGCTTGGCTCGCAGACTGTGGTCCGGCGATGTGTCCAGCGTCGCGAGAAACTGCTCGAGCGGCCCCAGGTGTAAGCTGCGAACCATCATCTTGACCGGGCCGACCGAGGAGGCGGTCATCGATAGAATGCGAAAGCCGACGCCAAGCAGAGCCATCGCCTCGAGGGGAGTACCTGCCATCTCGCCGCACAGGCTGACCGGCACCTCATGGCGATCGCATTCGCGAACCAGTTCGCGCAGCATCGCGAGGACCGCCGGCGCCAGCGGATCGTAGCGTCCGGCGAGACGCGGGTTGCCGCGATCGCAGGCAAAAAGGAATTGAAGGAGATCGTTGCTGCCGACCGCGACGAAGTCGACGAGCGGCAGCAGCATCGGCAACTGCCAGAGCAGGGCGGGAACCTCGAGCATCACGCCGACCTTGATCTCGGAGGGCAGGGTCAGGCCGCGTTCGCTGGCGCGGCGGAGCTCGACCCCGAGCACCGCGCGCGCGGCCTCGAACTCGGCGACCTCGGCGACCATCGGAAACTTGACGCGCAGGCGCCGACCGCTCGCCGCGCGCAAGAGGGCCCGCAGCTGTTGGCGAAGCATCGCCGGCCGGTCGATCGCAATGCGAATGGCCCGCCAGCCCATCGCCGGGTTCTCCTCTTCGGCCTCGGGAAGATAGGGCAGCACCTTGTCGCCGCCTATATCGAGGGTCCGGAACGTCACCGGGCGGTCGCCGGCATGGTCGAGGATGCGGCCGTAGAGCTCGGCCTGGCGATCGACATCAGGGAAACTGTCCTGCACCATGAAGGGGATCTCGGTACGATAGAGGCCGATCCCCGCGGCGCCCGTCTCGTCCAGATAGGGCAGATCGATGAGAAGGCCGGCGTTGAGATGCAAGGCCACCACTACGCCGTCCAGGGTTGCCGCCGGCGCATCGCGAATCGCCGCGTATTTCTCCTTTTGCGCCAGGCGCATCTCGATGTTGGCGGCGATCGCCGCTTGAATGTCCTCGCCCGGGCGGATGTAGACCTGGGCATGATCACCGTCGGCGACGACGAGGTCGCCGGTCTCTACCTTCGCGAGAATGTCCTTGACGCGGCCGACCACCGGAATGTCGAGAGCGCGCGCAACGATCGCGACATGCGCGGTCGGCGAGCCCTCCTCGAGGACCAGACCCTTGAGCCGGCGGCGGTCGTAGTCGAGCAGCTCGGCCGGTCCCATCGAACGCGCGATGAGGATGAACTCGTCGGGCAAGTCGGCTGTAGCGACCGTTGGCGTACCGCCCGCGAGATGCTGCTGCAGCCGATTGGCGAGATCCTCGAGATCGGCCAAGCGCTCGCGCAGATAGGGGTCGCTCACCTGGTTCATCCGTACCCGGTTGTCGTCCTGGACCTTCTGGACCGCGGCCTCGGCCGTCAGGCCGCTGCGCACGGCCTCGCGGATGCGCGCCAGCCAGCCACGATCGGCAGCGAACATGCGGTAGGTCTCTAGGATATCGCGATGCTCGCCCCCATCGGCGACATCGCTCGCCGCCAGGAGAGCGTCGATCGCCGATTGCATCTCCCCCACTGCCCTGCCCAAGCGCTCGAGCTCGGCCTCGGGATCCTCGGCGACGATCTGGCGGATGACGATCCGCGGCTCGGGCAGCACCGCCGCGCCCAAGGCCAGCCCGGCATTGAGCCGGGTCCCCTCGAGGCGGACCGGCAACAAGGCGATGCCGTCGCCCGGCGCCAGCTCGCCGGGTTCGACCAGCTCGCCGCTCGCCGCCAGCTCGGCCAGCACCATGGCGATCGTCTGCAGCGCCTCGACCTCGTCCTCGGTATAGTTCCGCAGGGTGCGATTCTGCACGACGAGGACGCCAAGGACGCGACCGCCGCGCAGGATCGGCACGCCCATCAGCGAGTGATAGACCTCCTCGCCGGTCTCCGGGCGATAGGCGAAGTCGGGATGGGATTGCGCGTCGGCCAGCGCCAGCGGTCGCGCCGTCGCCCCGATGACGCCGACCAGCCCCTCGCCGACGCGCAAGCGCGTGCGATGCACCGCCTCGCGGCGCAGTCCCTCGGTCGCGAAGAGTTCGAGAACCTCGCCGGCGCGCATGATATAGGCCGAGCAGACCTCGGCCACCATGTCGGCGGCGATCACCTGGACGATCTTGTCGAGCCGCTGCTGTGCGCTGCCCGAACCCGCCATGATGTCCCGCAGACGCCGCAGCAGGCGACGGGAGCCGGTCAGGGCAGGGCCTTGCTCCATCACCCCACCGTGTCGGCCATGTCGTCAGCTTCGCGCCGCGCGTCTCGCCCGCCGCCCGTGGCGCCGCGCCGAACGACGACCGCGAGAGCCTGGGCGATGAACTCGTCGATGACCTCTTGCGTCGACTGCTCGCGCGTCACCATGCCGACGCTTTGCCCGGCCATGACCGACCCGGTGTCGACATCGCCGTCGATGACCGCGCGGCGCAGCGCGCCCGCCCAGAAATGCTCGATCTCAAGCTGCGCGTCCTTTTGCGTCACCTCGCCACGATTGACGCGCTCGATCAGCACGCGCTGCGTCTCGAGGAAGCGCTGGGTCATCTGATTGGCGAGCGCGCGCACCGGGATGACCGGAAAGCGCGGATCGAGCTGCACCGACGGTACCGCGTCGCGGGCGCCGGCACGAATGAAAGCCTTCTTGAAATGCGGGTGCGCAATCGATTCATAGGCGCAGACGAACCGCGTGCCGAGCTGTACCCCTGAGGCTCCCATCTCGAGATAGGACAGCATCGCCTCGCCGCGTCCGATGCCGCCGGCGACGAAGACTGGGACCTCGGTGACGTGCGGCAGGATGGCGGCGTTGATGCGCCCAACCGCGGCGGCGCTCGGCAGGGCGCCGGCGAGGACGATATGGCGCATCTTGCGCGCCGCGCAGACATCGATCAGCTCCATCAGCTTCGGATGGAGGGTGATCAGGTTGACGGCGAAGGGACGCTGGGTCAGCGCATAGGTCGCGGCGATTTCGGCGTCGAGCAGCTCCGGCGTCATCGAGCCGGAGGCGATGACGCCAAAGCCGCCGGCGTTGGAGATGGCGGCGACGAGGTGGCGCTCGGATACCCAGGTCATCGCGCCGCCCATGATGGCGCGTTCGCAGCCAAGGAAGGCGCAGCCGCGGCGCCATAACCTATCGAGGTGGTGCCGCGCCGCCGCCAGTTGCGCCGAATCGGCACGCGCTCCGACCGGCCCGAGAAGCCGATCCGCTTGCCCGTCCGTGCCCTGGTTTTTCATGGCGTTCAGGCGGCGTCGAGGCCGTAGGCGGTATGAAGCGCCCGCAAGGCCAATTCGGTGTATTCCTCGGCGATCAGCACGCTGACCTTGATCTCCGAGGTCGAGATGACCTGAATGTTGATCCCCTTGTCGGCGAGCGTCTGGAACATCTGCTGGGCGACGCCGGCGTGGCTGCGCATGCCGACGCCGATGACCGAGATCTTCACGACGTTGCGGTCCGGCTTCACCGCGGCGAAGCCGAGCTGCGCGCGGCGCTCCTCGAGCACGTTCACCGCCCGCTCGAGGTCCGACTTCGCCAGAGTGAAGGTGAGGTCCGTCGTTCGCCCGTCCTCCGAGACGTTTTGGACGATCATGTCGACATTGATCGCATGCTCGGCGAGCGGTCCGAAGATCGCGGCAGCGACGCCCGGTCGGTCGGCGACACGCTGAAGCGTGATCTTCGCTTCATCGCGATTATAGGCGATACCGCTCACCACCTGCTTTTCCACGATCTCGTCCTCATCAACAACCAAGGTGCCCGGCGCGTCGGTGAAGCTCGACAGGACCTGCACGCGCACCGAATGGTTCATCGCCATCTCGACCGACCGCGTCTGCAGCACCTTCGCACCCTGCGAGGCCATTTCCAACATTTCTTCATAGGTGATCTTATCGAGCTTGCGCGCCTTGGCGACGATCCGTGGATCGCTCGTGTAGACGCCGTCGACATCGGTGAAGATGTCGCAGCGATCGGCGCGCAGCGCCGCAGCGAGAGCGACGGCCGAGGTGTCGGAACCGCCGCGGCCGAGCGTGGTGATGCGATTGTCGGGACCGAAGCCCTGGAAGCCCGCGATGACGGCGACTTGCCCGTCCCTGAAGCGGCGCTCGAGCTCGGCAGTCGGGATGTCGACGATGCGGGCCTTGCCATGCACCCCGTCGGTCCGCAGCGGGATCTGCCAGCCGAGCCAGGAGCGCGCGTTGACCCCGATATCCTGCAGGGCCAGCGCCAGGAGACCAGCGGTGACCTGCTCGCCCGAGGCGACGACGACATCGTATTCGCGCGCGTCATGCAGCCGGCTCGTCTCGCCGACCCAGTCGACCAGCTGGTTGGTCACCCCCGCCATGGCCGAGACGACCACGGCGATCTCATGTCCGGCGTCGCTCTCGCGTTTGACGCGCAGCGCGGCATTCTTGATCCGCTCGACATCACGGACCGAGGTGCCGCCAAATTTCTGCACGATGCGCGCCATGATTTCTATCCGAAGGATTGGCCAAACCAGCAAGGATCATTGCCGATCGAAGGGCGCGTATCCATACTCTTTCCAGCGGCCGCGAAGCAAGCCGGGCGCGGGTCTGGCGGCACGGCCAAGGATGGGCGGAGGCGATGCGGCAAGAGGCGATAGCGCCCGGCACCAATACCGTTGACCCGGCGGAAATCGCCCGTTTCGCCGCCTTGGCGGAGGACTGGTGGGCTCCGAATGGTAAGTTCAAGCCGCTGCACCGGCTGAACCCGGTCCGTCTCGGTTTCCTGCGCGAGCGGCTGATCGGTCATTTCGGTCGCGACTCGGGCTCGCTGCGTCCGTTCGAGGGCTTGTGCCTGCTCGATATCGGTTGCGGCGGCGGCCTCGTCGCCGAGCCAATGGCACGGCTGGGCTTCGCCGTCACCGGGATCGATGCCGCGGCGGAAACCGTGCTGACGGCGCGCAGCCACGCCGAGCAGGCCGGTCTCGCCATCGACTATCGCGCGACGGCCGCCGAGACACTGGCGGCCTCGGGCGACCGATTCGACGTGGTGCTGGCGATGGAAATCATCGAGCATGTCGCCGATCTCGGCGCCTTCCTCGCTGCCGCCGCCATCATGGTAAGGCCGGGCGGCGCGTTCGTCGCGGCGACGCTCAACCGGACCGCCAAATCCTATCTCTTCGCGATTGTCGGCGCCGAATACCTGCTCGGCTGGCTGCCGCGCGGCACGCATGAATGGCGCCGATTCGTACGCCCCTCCGAGCTTGCCGCCGGCTTGCGCCGCAACGGGCTGCGCGCCCGGGAGATCGCTGGCGTCACCTACAATCCGATCGGCGACCACTGGTCACTCAGCCGCGATCTCGACGTCAACTACATGGTCTTCGCGATTAGGTGATGGGCGAAATGGGCCTTATGCGTCCGAGCGCGGCAGCCAAGGGATGCGACTGACCTCGATGCCTTCCTCCGCGAGCCCCGCCGCTTCCTCCGGGCTCGTCTCGCCGTAAATGCCGCGCGGATCGGTCTCGCCGTAATGAATGCGGCGCGCCTCTTCGGCAAAACGCTCGCCAACATAGTCGCAATTCGTCTCGACATGGCGCCGCAGGTCCTGCAAGGCTTTGCGCAGTTGGGCGGGCGAAGGCGCCACCTCGGCCTTGCGCGAGCGCGCCACTCGCGGCGCCATTGGCGCCTTGGTCACGCCGTTGTCGCCGCACTGCGGACAGGTGATCTTGCCGGCGGCGCTCTGCCGGTCGAACATAGCGCCGTCGCGGAACCAACCCTCGAACTCATGATCGGCCGCACAGCGCAGCGCAAAAAGGATCATCGACGATCTCTAGCCACCAAAGAACCTCTTACACCCCGTCAGATGGCTTAGCAATCTTGCCATACAAGTGCTAACAAACGGCAAACTGCCGATGAACCACGTCCATGCCGCCGCGCCGCCCTCTCCTTGGGTGCGCCGATTCGTCCCGCTGATCCGCCCGCGCGGGCGTGTCCTCGACCTCGCCGCCGGAAACGGCAGGCATACCAGCCTGTTGCGCGATTGCGGCTTTGCCGTGGTCGCCGCCGATCGCGACGCCGCGGGGCTCGCCGCCTTCGCCGGTGATCCCTTGTGCACAGTCCGCATGCTCGATCTGGAAGACGGTGCGCCCTGGGCGCTGGGCGGAGGCTATGACGGCATCGTCGTCGCCAACTATCTGCACCGCCCGCTGTTCCCGGCGCTGGTCGCCGCGCTCGCGCCAGGGGGCATTCTCATTTACGAGACCTTCGCGGTCGGAAACGAGCGCTTCGGCAGGCCGAGCAACCCTGAATTTCTCCTCCGTCCCGGCGAGTTGCTCACGGTTTTCGGGTCCGCGCTTAGCGTCGTCGCGTTCGAGCAGGGCGTCGTCGAGCGCCCCAAACCAGCCGTCATCCAGCGCATCGCGGCGGCAAAGGAGACACAGCCGCTCGCTCTGCCGCCCGCGGCGGATGTGTCGTGACCCTACTCCGCGGCGAGCGGCGTTCCCAACAGTTGCGGCGCGGGAATGACCCGGTCGTGCCGTAGCGCCGGGACCATCCGGCGCGCCTCCGCGACCTTGGCGGGGTCGATCTCGGCGGTGATGAAGCCGATCGCCTCCCCGGCATCGGCGAGCACCTCGCCCCAGGGATCGACGATCAGGGAATGGCCATAGGTCTTGCGGCCGTCGGCGTGCTCGCCGCATTGCGCAGGGGCGAAGACGAAGCAGCCGTTCTCGATCGCCCGGGCGCGCTGCAGCACATGCCAATGGGCCTTGCCGGTCGGAACAGTGAAGGCGGCAGGGACGGACAGGAAGTCGGCGCCGGCCTGCGCCAGGGTGCGGTAGAGCGCGGGGAAGCGCAGATCGTAGCACACGGTCATCCCGAGCGTGCCCCACGGCAGCGCCGCCAGGATGGCGTTGTCCCCCGGTCGGTAGAGCGCCGATTCGCGATAGCTCTCGCCGTTCACCAGATCGACATCGAACATGTGGATCTTGTCGTAGCGGGCGGCGATGGCACCGTCCGGCGCGATGAGGAAGGAACGGTTGGCGAGGCGCGCCGCCTCGAGCTTGATGGCGAGCGAGCCGACGAGGAGCCAGGCCCCAGTCTCGCGCGCCAGCTCGCGGAACGCGGCGAGGGCGGGATTTCCCGCCTCGTCCCTGGCCTTGGCGAGGTGGAGATCGCGCTTCGGCTCGAACATGCCGGTGATCTCGGGCGTCATGATGAGGTCGGCCCCGGCATCGCGGGCGCGGCGAATAAGGGCGGAGGTCGCCTCGATATTCGGGGCGAACTCGCGCTGAGCGCTGATCTGGACGCAGGCGGCGGTGAATTTTCCGGTCATGGCTTCGCTCCCAGCTTGGCGTCCAGCCGCCCCGCGCGGTCGAGCGCGACGAGATCGTCGGAGCCGCCGATATGTTCACCGTCGATGAAGATCTGCGGCACCGTGTAGCTTCCGCCGGCGCGGCTGACCATCTCGTCGCGCTGCTCTGGATGCTCATCGAGATCGATCGTGGTGAAGGCGACCCCCTTGCGCTCCAGCAGGGCCTTCGCCCGCGCGCAATAGGGGCAGAACATCGTCGAATAAATTTCTACCTTGGCCATCGCGTCCCATTCCGTCCTTCCGCCGATCACTCCAGGAAAATAGTCGGCCGCATGGCAAATCGCCACTATATCATGCGTCAGGCGCCGCCGCGGACGACGCGGGCCAGGGTCAGCACGTCGACGCGCGCCGCGCCGGCGCGGCGCAGGATCCGGGCACATTCGAGCACCGTCGCGCCGGTCGTGAAGACGTCGTCGACGAGGACGAGGCGGCGTCCGGCGACGCCGCGCCCGGGGCGCAGCACGAAGGCGCCGCGGACGTTGTCGGCGCGTCCCGCCGCGTTGCGGTGGCCCTGCGAGGGGGTTCGCCGCTGCCGCAGCAGCCAGTCCGGAGCGACCGGCGGACCTCCGGCGGCATGGATGGCGTGGGCGAGCAGCGCCGCCTGGTTGTAGCGCCGCGCGAAAAGACGCGTCCAATGCAACGGCACCGGAATGAGGAGATCGGCATCGTCGAGGAGCTCGGCGCCGGCGCGCCGCATCCAGCGGCCATAGGCCGGCGCGCTATGCGTCTTGTCGCCATGCTTGAAGGCGAGCACCAGGCCGCGGCTGGCATCGTCGTAGCGGAAGACAGCGCGGGCGCGGTCGTACTGCGGCCTATCGGCGAGGCAGGCGCCGCAGAGGGCGTCGTCGCCCGCGTCATAGGGAAAGGGCAGGCCGCAACAGGCGCAATGCGGCGGACCGAGAAAGGCGATCGCGCGCCAGCAGGTCGGGCACAGCTCGCCCTCGGAGCCGATGGTCGCGCCACAGCCGAGGCAGCGCGGCGGCAGCAGCAGATCGAGCAGGCCGGCGGCCGAGCGGCGCAGCCAGCGCTGCGGAAGGGCGAGCGAGGGCATCGCCCGATGACAGCGTGCCGCACCATGGTTGTCAATTGCCGCGCGGCGATCCGACCCGTCCGGAGCGGCTGCTCGACCGGCTCGAGGATATCGACCGCCGCTTTCCCGTGGTGCTCGAGCTCGGTTGCCGGGATGGTTCCCTCGGACGCGTTCGCGGCGCGCGCGGCGGCATCGAGCACATCGTCCAGGCCGACCCCTCGCCGGCCTTCGCCGCGCGAACCGCTGGCTTGCGGCTTGCCGCCGAAGCGGAAGCGCTGCCTTTCGCGCCGGGCAGTTTCGATGCCGTGCTGAGCGTCCTCGCCTTGCATTGGACCAACGATCTGCCGGGCGCGCTCTTGCAATTGCGCCGGGCCCTCAAGCCCGACGGGCTTCTCCTCGTCTCGCTGCTCGGCGGCGACACGTTGAGCGAGCTGCGGCAATCCTTCATGGCGGCCGAACTCGCCGAGGAAGGCGGCGTCAGCCCGCGGGTCTCGCCCTTCGCCGAGCTGCGCGATCTCGGCGGCCTCCTGCAGCGCGCCGGCTTCGCCATGCCGGTGGTCGACAGCGACCGCATTACCGTGACCTATCCGAATGCCCTGGCGCTGATGCGCGAGCTGCGCGGCATGGGCGAGAGCAATGCCGTCGCCGAGCGGCGGCGCAGCTTTACCCGGCGCACCACCTTGGCGCGGGCTGCCGCCATCTACGGCGAGCGGTTCGGTCAGCCGGACGGGAGGATTCCGGCGAATTTCGAGATCATCACACTGACCGCCTGGGCACCGCATGAGAGCCAACCGCAGCCGCTCCGCCCGGGCAGCGCCACGACCCGCCTCGCCGCCGCGCTCGGCACGGACGAGCAGCCGGCCGGCGACACGGTGGAGCGAGAAATTCGATAGATCTTTGCGCCTCGTCTGCACTACTCGACCCGCGAATGGCGACGGATGAAGTCGTCTGCTACGGCAAGCGCTCCGAAGCTCGCCAAGTCGTTATGGCCGCCGTTGGGTGCGACCCAAATCTCCTTCGGCTCCGGCGCGGCGGCAAAAAGCTCGCGCCCGGATGCGGTTGGGATGACGGTGTCGCGTCCACCTTGCAAAACCAGAATTGGCGCCTTGACCGCGCCAATCCGCGACAGCGAGTCAAAACGGTCCTTGAGGATCAAATCGACCGGCAGGAACGGATAATGCCACCGTGCCACCGCGGCGATGCTGGCGTAAGGCGCTTCGAGCAACAGCAGCGCGACAGGCCGCTCGCTCGCCATCCGCACCGCGACGCCGGTACCGAGTGACTCGCCATAGAGAACGATTCGGTCGGCACCGACGCCTTGGGAATTGAGGAAGTCGAGACCGGCGCGGGCGTCGGCAAAGAGGCCGTCCTCTGTCGGACTGCCGAGATTGCCGCCGTAGCCGCGATATTCGAGGAGCAAGACCCCGAAGCGCTCGTCGACGAAATGGCGCAAACGGTCGCCCCGGTAGGCGATATTGCCGCCATTCCCATGGAAATAGGCGATAACCCGGCCACCGGCTTCCGCCGGCACGTACCAGGCCAGCAGCCGAAGGCCATCCGCGGTGACGATCTCGATCTCGCGCATCGATGACAGGTTGAGCCGCGTCGGGTCGGGCCTGCCGGTGTCGGGAAAGTAGAGCAGATGGCGCTGCAGGGCATATACGCCAGCGAGCAGCACCGCGATGGCGGCAGGCGCAGCGCCCAGCAACCACCAAACCATCCGCAGGTCCCGCGCCATCGCTAGAGGAGGTCGCGGAGCATGGCGACGAGCGGCTTGTCGGCCGGCGGCATGGCGTAGTCGGCGAGGCGATTGGGGCGCACCCAGGTGAGACGCTGGCCTTCCCGCGCGGTGACGCTGCCCTGCCATTTGCGGCAGACATAGAGCGGCATCAGGAGGTGGAATTCGGCGTAGCCGTGCGAGGCGAAGGTGAAGGGGGCAAGACAGCTCGCCGTCACGTCGATGCCGAGCTCCTCCTTGAGCTCGCGGATGAGCGCCGCCTCGGGCGTCTCGCCTGCATGGACCTTGCCGCCGGGAAACTCCCAGAGCCCGGCCATCGACTTGCCCGCCGGCCGCTCCGCCAGCAGGACGCGGCCATCGACGTCGATCAGCGCGACCGCGACAACCAGAACGACCGCCCTTTCGCTCGACACGGCCTTGCGGCCTTTCGGGTCAGCTCCGGTAGCTGCCATTGATGTCGATGTAGCGGTGGGTCAGATCGCAGGTCCATACGGTCGCCCGCCCCCGCCCGATGCCGAGATCGATCTCGATGTGGAGGTCGCGCCCGGCCATGTGCCGGGCGACCGGCGCCTCGTCGTAGCCCGGCACCGGACCGCCCTTCTCGCAAATTCTGGTGCCGCCGATCGCGATCACTAGGCGGTCGCGATCGGCCTTCTCGCCGGCCTTGCCGACCGCCATGACGATGCGCCCCCAATTGGCGTCACCGGCGGCAAGCGCGGTCTTGACCAGTGGCGAGTTGCCGACGGCGAGGCCGATGCGGCGCGCCGCCCGCGGCGAGGCGGCGCCGGCGACCTCGATGGTGACGAATTTCTCGGCGCCCTCGCCGTCGCGCACGATCTGCTGCGCGAGGTCGACGAGCACGGCATCGAGGGCGCCGCGGAACGCCTTGAGGTGCGGATCGCGCGGGCCGGTGACCGCCTTGTGACGGGCTGCCCCGGTGGCGCAGAGGAGGAGCGTGTCGCTGGTCGAGGTATCGCCGTCGACGGTGATCGAATTGAACGAGCGATCAGCGCCGGAGGCGAGCAGCGACTGCAGCACCGGCGCCGGCATCTTGGCATCGGTGAAGACATAGGCGAGCATCGTCGCCATGTCGGGCGCGATCATCGAGGATCTTCTCGGCGGCGGGCGGCTCGCCGATGACGCCGGTCGACGAGATGAAGACCTCGCGCGGCTTGCAGCCGAGCAGCTTCGCCGTCGCCTTCGCGGTCGCCTCGACGATTTGGCGGCCCTGGCGGCCGGTGAAGGTATTCGAATTGCCGGAATTGGCGACGATGGCGCGCGCCTTGCCGCCGGGCAGCGCATCGCGACACCAGAGTACCGGCGCGCCGCAGGTCACGGACCGGGTGAGCACGCCGGCGACCGTCGTTCCCGCGTCCAGCGCCACGACCATGAGGTCGTCGCGGCCGCGGTAGCGGATGCCGCAATCGACCGCGGCGAGGCGGACGCCCGCGATCGGGGCGAGCTCGGGATAATGCGTCGGCGCGAGCGGCGAGACCACTCCCGGTTTCGCCGCCGTCGGGGCTCTGGCCGGCGCGCCGCTCACGGCTTTGCCGGCGGCGAGCCGTCGAGCGGGAAGGTCTCGACCTTGGCGCCGTCGCGCAGCGCCTTGAGCTTGGCGGTGATGATGTCCCGCGCCACCTCGCTGGTCAGCTCGTCCTTGCTCTCCTCGAAGGAGGGCGGCGCGGCGGTGCGGCGGTCGTCGACCTTGATGACGTGCCAGCCGAATTGGGTGTGCACCGGCGTCTTGGTGTATTCGCCCTTGCCGAGCTTGAAGGCGGCGTCGGCGAATTCCGGCACCATGGCGTCGCGCGAAAAGAAGCCGAGGTCGCCGCCGGTATCCTTCGCCGGATCGGTCGATTTCTGCTTGGCCAGGGTGGCGAAATCGGCCCCCTTGTTGAGCTCGGCGATGACCGCCTTGGCCTCGTCCTCGCTGGGGACCAGGATGTGGCGCGCGCTGACCTCTTCCTTCGCCGGCTGCTCCTTGAGGAATTTGTCATATTGCTCGTGCAGCTTGGCGTCGGTCGCCCCCGCCTCGACCGCGCGGTTGATATAAACCTGCTGGATGACGCGGTCCTGGAACTCCGCCGTCTTCTTCTTCACCTCCGGATCGTCGGCGAGCTTGGCCTTGCGTCCGGCGTCGGCGATGAGCATGCCGGAGATCATCCGGTCGAGCAGCACCTCGGGAGAAACCGGTTGCTGCCCCTGGGCCGCCATCGAGCGCTGCACGGCTTCGACCTCCGAGCGGTGCAATTCCTGGCCGTTGACGCGGGCGACGAGCGGATCGTCGGCCGGCTTGGCCGGCGCAGTCTGCGTCCAGCCGAGTGGGGCGGCGAGCATGAGGATTGCCGCAGCGAGAGAGATGAGCCGCATAACCATCGGGGAGTGTCCTAGTATCCTGAGATGATGCCGCAAATACCCGGTTTGCGGGCCGCCGCCGCGGCGGCGGCCCATAATGCACATCGTCGTTGCGATCACAAGACCCAGCCCAGGCGCCGTCCGGCCCGGAGAATTGACAGCCCGCCGCTCTGCCCCTATCTGTCACGCAGTCGCCGCATTCATCGTTTAGGAATGGCGACATATTTCCGTGTACCACCTCGAGGTCTCGATGATCGGCGCCATCGCCCGGCGATTCTTCGGCTCTGCCAATGACCGTTTCGTAAAAAGCCTGCAGCCCCTGGTCGATGAGGTCAACGGGGCCGAGCCGGCGCTTGCCGCCATGTCGGACGACGAGCTGCGCGGCCGCACCGCAACCCTGAAGGCGCGCCTCGCCGCCGGCGAGACGCTCGACGACATCCTCGTCGACGCCTTCGCGACGGTGCGCGAGACCGCCAAGCGCGTGCTCGGCCAGCGCCATTTCGACGTCCAGCTGCTCGGCGGCATCGTCCTGCATCGCGGCATGATCGCCGAGATGAAGACCGGCGAAGGCAAGACCCTGGTCGCCACCCTGCCGGTCTATCTCAACGCGCTCGCCGGCGAGGGCGTCCATGTCGTCACCGTCAACGACTACTTGGCCAAGCGCGACAGCGAGTGGATGGGCCAGATCTACCGCTTCCTCGGACTCTCGGTCGGCTGCATCGTCCATGCGCTCGACGACAACCAGCGGCGCGAGGCCTACGCCGCCGACGTCACCTACGGCACCAACAACGAGTTCGGCTTCGACTATCTGCGCGACAACATGAAGTTCCGGCTCGAGGACATGGTGCAACGGCCGTTCAACTACGCGATCGTCGACGAGGTCGACTCGATCCTGATCGACGAGGCGCGCACGCCGCTGATCATCTCGGGGCCGACCGAGGACAATTCCGCGCTCTACACCAGCGTCGACCGCCTGATCCCGAAGCTCGCCGCGGAAGACTTCGAGAAGGATGAGAAGCAGCGCGCCGTGACGCTGACCGAGGCGGGGGTCGAGAAGATCGAGAGCCTGCTGCGCGACAGCGCCCATATGGATACCGGCTCGCTCTACGACATCCAGAACGTCGCC
>WNFI01460500.1_pt1 | contig 17967 bp, 15 predicted proteins | sample 5400471 | NCBI WGS metagenome assembly WNFI01 (sample SAMN13153348, study PRJNA577476) | soil metagenome | isolation source: 100 cm saprolite on Douglas fir-dominated hillslope | place: USA:California | collected 2013-09-17 | reverse complement strand
ATGGTGCCGTGCCGGAGGTCGGCGAGACGATCAGCTACGGCATGCCGACCATGACGCTACATGGCCGACGCCTGGTGCACTTCGCGGCCTGGAAGCATCACATCTCCGTCTATCCGGTCCCGGCCGCGGATCCGGCCCTCGAGCGGCAAATCGCGCCGTACCGGGCTAGCAAGGGCACGCTCAGGTTCCCGCTTCGCAAGTCCATCCCGTACGACCTGATCGAGCGGGTCGCAGCGCTGCTCGCTGAACAGCGCGGGTAGCGGGCTGCCGCCTCCTCAGGGCGACCGCGGGGCTCGGCGCGGTCAGTAGCCGTAGCCGCCGCTGGCGCCGGACTTGCTGCTCGACGGGTGAGCCGCGGGCGCCTTGCCCGACGCCGTGGTCTCGTGCCAGAGTCCGCCATTGACCTTCAGGCCGTTGCCTGAGGCCTTACCGGGCGCCGTGTCGCCCTTGAAGGTATAGAGCGGATGGCTGTCGAACGTCGCCTGCACCGAGCGGTCAGAACGCTTGATCGTCCCGAAGGTGCCCTTGATGCCGGCGGCGGTCACTGGCCCCTTGAGCGGCGGCCAGAACGAAGCACACGCCCCGTTGCACTTGGAAGTGGTGCTGGTGTCGGGGGCAAACCAGTAGAGCGTGAAGCCCTTCGCATTCGTGAGCACCGTGACCCCGCCGACCTTTGCCGTCTTGACCGCGTTCCCGGAGGCCGGGTGCGACATCGAGTGAGCGGCCGGAGACCCGCTTGCATTTCCACCCGAACCGCCCGAACTACCTGAACTGCTGCATCCAGCCGCTATCAGCGCCGCGGCAGCCAGTCCCGCTAGCGCCAGCCATCTCTGCTTCATACCTGTCCTCCATTCGCTGGCAAGTTGCGCCGATATCCTGGATCTGGTACCCGGCTATTGGATCGTTCAGGCGCTGGCCCCGCCAATTTGCTGAACCCACCGTCGGGCGAGCGATGCTCTTTACCAGGGCGTACCGGAGAGGCTGCCTGATGTCACCGGCCAGATCAGCGCGGTCAGCGAGCACAGCGGCGCTGGTGCCAGGCCTCGTGGCTGGGCTAGCGCTCGCGGCCGTCGGCTGCGCCTCGGCGCCCCCCACCCAGCACAGGCCCCAGCACAGCGTGCGGGCGCTGGCAGCCGAGTACATGGCGATCGCGAGGCCAGCCAATCACCGCCTGGACGTCGCCGTCGAAGCGTACGCCGACAATGCGCATCGCGACCTCGCCGCCGCGGCGGCGGCGTTGCGGTTCGAGGCCGCGACCGAGCGCCTGTTCGACCGCCAGCTGGCCGCGATCACATTCCCGCCCGCGATAGCCGCCACGGCCAGCGCCCTCATCAGCGTCAACGAGATCCGCGCCAGGCTGACTGAGCAGCAGGCGCGTGCACAGTCAATTGCCGCGCTGCTGTCGTTCGCTGGCGACCACAAGATGGCTGACGCGCAGGTCGAAGCGCAGGTCAGGGTGATCAGGGCCCAGCTCGGCCTCCCCCCGCCCTCAAGTAGCTAGCCCGTTACAGCAGACCTGGGGGCGGTTGACCCACAATGGGGATTACACAGCAACAGGGCTTACATATCGCTACGACCTGAGGGGACACCTATGGAGCTTGGCCTGCACGTGGCGGACTTCAGCTGGCCGGCCGGCCCGCCGGCCCTCGGCAACGACCTGGCCAGGGTGGCCAAAGCGGCCGAGGACTGCGGCTTCACCAAACTGAGCGTGATGGATCATGTCTGGCAGATCGGCGTCCTGGGGCCGCCGGAGCACGAGATGCTCGAGGCCTATACCGCACTGGGTTACCTGGCCGGCTGCACGTCCAGGATCGAGCTCCTCGCGTGGGTAACTGCGGTCGTCTACCGCGAGCCTGGCCTGCTCGCCAAGTGCGTGACCACCCTGGACGTGCTCTCCGGCGGCCGAGCCTGGCTCGGCATCGGCGCGGCCTGGAACGCCGATGAGTCGCACGGCCTTGGGCTGCCATTCCCGCCCACCGCCGAGCGGTTCGAGCGGCTCGAGGAGGCACTGCAGATCTGCCTGCAGATGTGGAGCGACAACGACAGCCCGTATGTCGGCAAGCATTACCGTCTTGAGCGCACGCTGAACTCGCCGCAGCCGCTGTTCCGCCCGCACCCGCCGATCCTGATCGGCGGCGCCGGCGAACGCAAAACGCTGCGGCTGGTCGCCCAGTACGCGCAGGCCTGCAACCTGTTCGCGGGCCCTGACCTGGAGAGCAAGCTCGATGTGCTGCGCGGGCACTGCGAGGCGGTCGGCCGCGACTACGACGAGATCACCAAGACCGTGATGATGCCGCTCGACCCTGGCACGAACGGCGAGCACGTGGACGAGATCCTGGAACGGCTCCGCGGGCTCGCCGCGCTCGGCGTCTCGCACACGCACGGGCGGGTACCGAACGTCGAGACCATCAGGCCGCTCGAGCTGTTCGGCGAGCGCATCATTCCGGTCGCCGCGGGCTTCTGACCGCACAGCGCCCGCCGGGGGCCCGGGGGCCCGGGGCCATAGGCCCCGGTCCCCGGGCCCGCCGTTCGCGTCACCAGACTCCGGGCACGAGCCGCCACCGCACGCGCTGGCTGTAGTCCTGGTAGGCGGCTGAGCTCGAGAGCAGCCGCTCCTCGGCGACGGCCCGCCCGACGTTGCAGCACGTCGCGAAGACAATCACGGCGGCGTTGCGCAGGGAGATGCTCTGAAGCAGGTAGCCCGACTGGATGATGATGTAAGCGGCATAGACAGGGTGGCGGACGAGCGCGTACGGGCCGCGGGTCACCACGCCCCGGTCGGCGGCCACGAATCCGAATGACCGGCCGAGGGTCACCAGCGCCGCTACGGCGATCACGAGGCCGAGCAGCTGGAGCGCCAGTCCGGCGGTCACGCCCCAGGCCGGGTGCGCGCCCGACGGCCGCAGCAGCAGCCCGCCGAACGTGCCCCCGGCGGCGAGCAGCCACGGTCCGCCGGTTGTGGCAACCGGGCGCGGGCGAACAGGGCCGCGCTCGCGGCGCCAGCCAGATTGACGAGCGCCCGCCCGGCCCGGCCGAGCGACTTTCGATGGCCTGGCTTCGCCACGAGAGCCAGGTTCGGTACATGCATGAGACGTGCCCGTCAGTAGCCTGCAACCCCACTTAATAACGATGATGCCCGGAAGCCGGTTCAGCCTTCACGGCACCGTCCGTGCGCGTTCACCCGCTAGGTACCGGGCGTGCAGCCGGGACCGCCACGATCGCTGGAGGCTCATATTCAAGGCGATCTGGAGGAGGCACTGATGGGCGCCGGAAAAGGCGGACAGGATTTCTCCCGCCGGCAGGTCCTTTCTACGGCCGGCCTCGCTGCGGTGGCCGTGCCGCTGGCGGCGAATGGCAAGACCGGCCCGGGTCGGAGGGCTGCGGCACTCGTCCGTCGTCCGGGAATAGCCGGCGCTCCCCAGCCCGAGCAGCTACACGTCCAGTTCGGCGCTGACGCTGCCGAGCAGGCGGCAGTCTCGTGGGCCGCCCCCGGCCAGGTGTCCATGCCGCGGCTGCGGCTCGGCACGGCCGCAGGCGGTCACGGCCTAGTGGTGCCGGCGCAGGAACGCACCTACACCGAGGCGCTGACGGGCGAGACAGTCTGGACCTACCACGCGACGCTTGACGGCCTGCTACCCGATACCCAGTACGTCTACGAGGTGCTGCATGACGGCGCGACGCCCGTGCCCGGGATGTTCCGCACCGGTCCGCGCGGCCGCTCGAGCGGCTTCAGGTTCACCAGCTTCGGCGACCAGGCGGTCCCCGCGCCGATCGGCTTGGGCCTTGGCCCGAACACGCCGAACGCGGGCTACACCGTCCCGGCCGTCGAGAGCCTGGATCCCCTGTTCCACCTGTTCAACGGCGACCTCTGCTACGCCAATGTCAGCGACGCGCCGGTCCAGACCTGGCAGTCCTTCTTTAACAACAACACCCGCTCGGCCGCCAACAGGCCGTGGATGCCGTCCGCTGGCAATCATGAGAATGAGGTCGGTAACGGCCCGCAGGGCTACCTGTCGTACCAGACCCGTTTCGAGGTACCGGACAACGGCTCGGCTGAGTTCCGCGGCAACTGGTACGCCTTCACGGTCGGCCCGATCCGGGTGATCTCCCTGAACAACGACGACGTCTGCCTGAGGACGGCGCATTCAGCGGGTTCCGGCGCGACCATGTCCTGACGTATGTGTCGAATGGCGACAACCCGTACATCAAGGGATACAGCGCAGGAGCGCAGCGAGCCTGGCTGGAGCGGGAGCTGGCCGCGGCGCATCAGTCTGACGACATCGACTGGATCGTGGTGTGCATGCACCAGGTTGCGATGTCGTCGGCGCACTTCAACGGCGCCGACCTGGGGATCAGGCAGCAGTGGCTGCCGCTGTTCGACAAGTACGGGGTCGACCTGGTCGTGGCGGGCCACGAGCACCACTTCGAGCGGAGCTTCCCGGTCCGCGGCACCCTGCCGGGCAGCGGCCTGCTTACGCCGGCGCCGCGGAGCAGCGACCCGGTGCTGATGGACACCTCGAACGGCACCGTCCACATGATCATCGGTGGCGGCGGGCATTCGACGCCGACGCCGGTCGCCGGCTTCGACATGCCGCATGACGGCGTTCTGATCACCAGCGTCGGCCCGGGCAGCCCGCAGAGCCAGCACCCCGCGATCACCACGACGGAGCCCGCCCCATGGTCGGCGTACCGGGACCTGCAGACGCCGTACGGGTTCGCGTCGTTCGACTTCGTCCCGCACGAACCTGGCGGCACGACGTCGATCACCGTCACCCATTACGGCGCGGCGCTCAGATCCCCCACCTACGCGCCGCTCGACCAGTTCGTCATGCGCAAGCGGCTGGGTCGCCACGTGGGCCGCGGCGAGCAAGGGAGCCGACTGGCCGGGGCCGCGGCAACGCCATAATCAACCGGCGAATCCGGCGCGAGACAACCGGATCCTGGCGACACCGGGCATCGGCAGGTGGAAGGCGAACCGGGCGGTGCCGCGCTCAGGGCGGACATCGGGAAGCCGCTCCTCGAACAGCTCGTCGGCGGCGCGCAGCCTGGCCCACTGAGCCTGGTCGGGCCAGCTGACTTCAGGCGGGCAGCGGGCGACGATGTTCGAGTGGCGCTCATCGACCCGCGCCAGGCTGGCCAGGTAGGCGCTGGCGCTGAGGCCGGTGACGGTGAGTGCCACTCTCCGGTCAAGCCGCCGATCGCCGGCCATCAGCGCGACATTGACGGTGCCATTCCAGACCAGGACGTCAATGGTGCCGTCATCATGCCTGGCAGCCCAGGCCTGGACGAGGCTGCCCGCGCCGTCACCCTCGGCGCGGGTGGCGAGCACCTGGTCGCCGAGGTGCTCGGCCAGATGGACAGCCCAGTACCCGGGCTTGCGCAAGTTGCCGATGGTCAGCAGGCCGAACCCGTTGTGAAACAGCCGCTGCGGCCGTCCGAGCTCCTCGAAATGGTCGCTGATCACCCAGTAGGCGATGGCGTCCAGCCGGCCCTGAGCGCTGTGCAAGCCGGTCAGCACGAATGGCGCGCCCATGGCGCTGTCGTGCACCGGGCCGAAGTGCGCGGCACCAATCCCCCACTCGGTCCACCAGATCGGGATGCCGTCGAAGCCGTGCCGGCGCAGCGCAGGCCGCGGGTCCAACGGCACGTTGCCGTAGGTGTGCGTGCTGACGAAGTCCAGCGCGACGCCCGTCTGCTCGGCGTGCGCCGCGAGCGGCTCGATCCATTTCGCCGCGGCAGTGGCCGGGCCGCCGACTCGCAGCCTCGGGTGCACCGACTTGACGGCCCGAGCCGACTCGTCGTAGAGCCGCAGGTATTCCAGCCGCGTTCCGGACCAGAACACATCGAGGTTCGGCTCGTTCCACACCTCGAACGCCCACTGCGCGACCTCGTCAATACCGTACCTGCCGACCAGGTGAGCGGCGAGTTCGGCGACCAGGCGCCGCCACTGATCCCAGTCCCTCGGCGGCGAGATGACTCCGCGGTACGCGAAGATGGTCTGCTGCGGGTCACGGGCCAGCGCCGCCGGCATGAAGGACAGCTCGACCACCGGACGCAAGCCCAGGCCGAGCAGCCGGTCGTAGATGGCGTCGACCCGGGCGAAGTCGAACCGCATGACCCCGCCCGGGCCGCCAGCGACGACGCCGTTGTCGTCGTGCAGAATCGCGTGCGCGCGCACCATCCTGACCCCCAGGTCGGTGCGCGCCTGACGCAGCGCATCGGCAAACTCGGCGGCAACCTGACCGTCTGCCGACCCGGTCTCCGGCAGCAGCTGGGACAGGCGCTCTGATCCGACCATTTGCCAGACGCGATGCAGCCGGCCGGCATCGGTCGACGCGTCCACCGTGATGCTGACCGGCCCCGCTGGCTCCCCAGCCGTGCGCGCGCTGACCGGCCCGAACCAGGAGCTGGCCTGATATTCGGCTCCGGCGACCGCACCTACCCGGTAGCTGTAGTCCACCCCGTCGGCCAGGCCGGTATCGGCGAACGGCGACCCGGCGACGGCGGGCACGTCGCTGCCGCCGTGCCGCACGATCTGCGGCGGATCAGACCCGCCAGCCCGCTCGATCAGGTAACCAGCGGCGCCAGGCACCTGATCCCAGGTCAGCTCGATGTGCCCGGCCCGCGGCGTGGCGCGCAGGCCAGCCGCGACCGAGGGGGCGACCGCGGGACCGGTCCCGGCTTCGGTCGTACTGCTCATCGCGGTCCCCGGCTGATCATGGGCCGGCTCGCGCACCCGCAGCTTCGCCTGATGATCATTTCGGTGGGCAGCACGACCGACCGGTGCCCGGCTTCGGCGTCCGCGATGCGGTCCAGCAACAGCCTGACCGATCGCTCGCCGAGGTCGCGCATCGGCTGACGGACCGTGGTCAGCGCGGGCCTGACGTGCCGCCCTGCGGAGATGTCGTCGAATCCGGTGACCGCGACGTCGGCAGGAACCCGCAGCCGCGCGGCCCGCAAAGCCGTCAGCGCCCCGAGCGCCATCTCGTCGTTGCCGCACACGATCGCCCGCGGGCGGCGGCCGCGCGCGATCAGCGCGCGCACCGCCTGATCGCCGCCGGCCTCGGTGAACCCGCCCGTGCCCTCCGGCCGGTCAGGCACGCGCTGGCCCGCATGCCGCAGCGTGTCCTGAAATCCGGCGAATCGCTCGTCGGAGTCAGGAGACTGCTCCGGGCCGGCCAGGTAGATCAGGTCGGCATAGCCATGCACGCCGATCAGGTGCGCCGTGAGCGCGCGCGATCCGCCACGGTTATCGGCGCCGACGTAGTCATGCCCCCGGCGGGTCTGGAGGTTGGCGAGGACCACGACCGGCACAATCTTCGACAGCGCGGCAATCTCCTCGTCCGGCAGGCTCCGCGCCAGCACAACGAGGCCGTCCACCTGGCCGGCAACCGAGAACGCGAGCCTGCGGCCGGAGCCGGACTGTGTCGCTGCGATCAGCACGGCGTTGCCGACCGATGTCGCCGCGCGCTCGGCGCCGCGGATCACCTGATCCACGTAGAGCGCCGACTCCTCCTCTGCCTTCCCCGACCCGCCGAGATCGGGGAAGATCAGGCCTACGATCCCGCTCCGCCGGGAGGCCAGGCCGCGCGCTGGGCCGCTCGGCACCCAGCCGAGCTGCGCCGCCGTGGCGCGGACGCGCTCGCCGGTGGCCGCCGAGAAGCCCTTGCCCTCGGCCATCACGCGGGAGACCGTCGCCGTCGAGACGCCGCTGCGCTTGGCCACTTCGTAGATCGTTGACCGTTCTTCCACCGGTGAGATCCTCACGAGTCGCTGGCTGAGTGGCTGATTGCTCCTTCCGTAAGGGCCTGATTTGAGTAAGCGGTTGCGCTGATTAACCGCTTACGCAACCACGGCGCGGCAGGGGTGTCAAGCGCGAGCTTGGTCAGCATCTGTCGAGTTGTTCGAGCATTAGCGGGTATGTGTCCCTGCTTGCGGTTGCGCCCATGAAGGTGTCGAGATGACCGTAGCCGTCGATGACGTGCCGGCTGTAAAGGCTCGGGCCATTGGCGCTGACGAGCCAGTCAAAGGTGCGCTTCGTCGACTCGGGCAACCATGTCTTGTTGAGCTCGCCGGACAACAAGGTGATCGGCACCTTGAAATGGGCCGGATTGAGGTAATCCGGAGGCGTGGGGGCCCCGTAGAGGCCTGTATTGCGTTTCGCCCCGAAGTCGAACATGCGAGCGTAACCGGCCGAGGCTAGCTGGCTGAAATGGCGAAGGGCCAGAATGTTGCAACGACCGAACTGCGTCGTCAGCGCGTCGTGGGTGGCACGATTGAGACGGGCGTGGTGGTAGAGGTGCCCGTAGATGAACGTGAGCCGATGGCAGAACGTGCTCGAACACTCCTGGTGGAAGACGTCGGTCAACCTCCCGAAGGCGAACTGGAACAACGGCTGCCCATCGTCGTCGGCTGGCGACATACATGTCGCGCCCAGGGCCGCCAGGCGATCAGCCAGGTGCGCCCTCGCCTTCAGGGCGGTGGCGTGCGGGACGTCGATGTGGAGGGCGACCTGGGAAGCGACGACGCACCTGATGCTGGGCAGGAGCCCTTGGCTCATGGCCATGAACAGCACGTTGGATCCCGCGCAATGGGCCACGACCTCGACGCTGCTGGCCTTGGTCACGGCCTGCACCTTCCGGACCGCGGCCGGCAGGTCGAGGCGAGCGGCCTCGTCCAGGGTGAACTGGCGTAGCGGATGGAGGATGCTGCCCCGCCAGTCGAGCATCCACACGTCATAACCATGTTTTGCGAGACACTGAACGAAGTTCTCCCGGATCGTAGGCAACGCGAAGATCTGGCTGGAGACGGCCACGCCGTGGACCAGCAGAACTGGGCCCTTCTTTCCCCCTTTGATCCTGGTGAGTGTCACCGGCGCCTGATCCGCGACCGTCAGGTCGTGCCTGTCCTTGGTCTGCATGCGTCCCCCTGCTCACCGCGGAAACTGATCCGATTACTACGCGTCCAGCCGGGCACGGACGAACACATCGAAGAGGGTCCCGGCGAAGAACTGCCCGAATGCCGTGAGCGATCCCAGCTGCCTGAGGCGGTCGCCCGCGCCGGTGATCCGCATCGTTGCCATCTGTCGTGCGAGCATGGGCAGGTTGAGCTTCAGCACGCCGGCCGCCAGGGACGGCCGCGACGGGTCGTCAGCGTCGATCAGGCTCGTGTAGAGCGTGGTGGTCGAACCCCACACATCACAGTGACCATGGTCCCAGACGTCCTTGTGGCCCTGAACGATGTAGTGGCGGCCGTTCTGCCCGTGGAACGGCAGCGAGTACAGCATGTTGCGGCGGTAAAGCCCGTCGGCGTCCGTGAAGAGGTTGAACCGCCCCCCGACGACGGGCTGGCCCCTCGGGCCCGTGTAGCCCTCCACCCAGACGACGCCGTCGGCGGCCGCGGGGTGGGCCGGGTCGGCGAGGAACTTGGCGAGATCAGGACTTGAGATGGTGACGCGGAACGACGCCGTCAGGCTCTTGGACGCCGACGCGGCGCTGCCGTCGTCTTCACCGGCCGCGCGGCCGATGGAAACCGATGTCGAGCGGCGGTGCGGGGTCGGCGCAGCTGGAGTCCGTGGCACCGGGGGAATCGGTACTAGCGTCCCGCGCATCGTCTCCGTGAAGCGCATTCCGGCGATCGGCGTGCGCGGCGGTGCCGTTCCGCCTCCTGGAATGGTGACCTCGTCCTCGGGCAGCCTGATCGGATGAACGTCGGCACGCTCCGGAGCCGACCATTCTTGGTTGCGGGTGATGCGGCGAATGGCTCGCTCGATGCATCGCTCCGCCACCGCGGCGATGGTGTGCGAGGGATTGGCGCCGGTCGCGCTCGGCAGAATCGCCCCGTCAAGCACGTGCAACCCGGGGTAGCCAAACACCTCGCCGTCAGGGTCGACTACTGCGTCCCCGGGCGACTCGCCCATCGGGCAGCCGCCAAGGTTGTGGACAGATACCGGCTGCCGGAGGTACGTCCAGGCCGGGTTGGCGACATAGCGACCGCCGAGGGCGACGGCCACGTCGTTGCAGAAGGCCGATTCCTGAACGTAGAGCGGCAGATTGGAGGGGATGTCCCAGTGCACGCAGGTGCGATCCGTGCTGGGGAGGAATGAGATGGTGCCGTTGGCCCGGTCGCGGCCCATGACTAGGAAAACGGCGGCGTGATCTCTGTCGGTCGCGAGGCGCCGCGTGAGCTCACTCGTGTGACGGCTGACGTCGCGGCCGATCTCGGGCCAGATCAGGTCGGCGCGGCCCAGCCAGGCGCGGTCTGTGCTCAGGAGTTGAAGCAGCGCGGCGGCCGTTTGAGGGTAGCCGCCGTCCTCGAAGACGAACCACGTCCTTTCTGTGCGGGACATGTCGTCATACACGATGGCGGTGGTGATAGTAGGGCCGCGTGACGGCAGGTAGGGAGCTGGGGAAGTGTCGAAGGCGAATGCAAGGAAGTCCCCGTTGCCCGAGTAGCCAGCGCCTAGCCGGTCCGACATGTTGGGAAGCGCGCCGTGCTGATCGCGACTGCGCAGCAGCAACTCGGTCGAATTGACCGCTCCGGCGCATATGAAAACTTCGGGAGCGGTGACGTACCCGTCCTTGCCGCTGCTGTGGTCGCGGAAATGGACGACGTACCCGTCGGTACCGGAAGCGATGTAACCGACTTCGCACCTGGTGACGACCGTGGCCCCATGCCGCTCGGCGACGGCGAGGTAGTTGAGGTCGAGGGTGTTCTTGGCGTGGGTGTTGCACCCGATGTCGCACTCGCCGCAATGGCTGCACCCCGTTTGTTCGACGCCGAACTTGTTGCGCCTTGCGCGGGCCGGGTCCCCGAAGTTGACCGCCAGGTTCGGGCGGAAGAACTGCGCACTGCGGCCGAGGTCGGCGGCGACCTTCTCCATCAGAACAGTCTTGGGCGGCAGGCCGTTTGGCTGATTCGCCGTCACCGGGGAGATGTCAAGCATGTAGCCGGCAAGGTCGTAGTAGGGATCAAGCTCTTCACGGCTGAAGCCGTGTGGCCAACCATGATCGAACAGGTCAGCTGGTGGCCGGTACTGGACGTTGGCGTAAGCCAACGATCCGCCGCCGTATCCGGCGGCCTGAACGATGAGCACGTCGTTGAGCGGGCGCACATCGAATAGCCCTTGTCCCCGTTCCCACAACCAGCCGCTGTCGAGGTTTGTCGTGTCGCGAGGGAAGGTGCCCGCCGGATAGCGCCGCCCGCGCTCTAGCACGGCGACATCGAGCCCGGCTTGGGCCAAGCGGCAGGCTGACACCGCGCCGCCGAAACCGCTACCAACGACTACCGCGTCATATCGCTTCTTCATGTGGGTCGGCCCCCTCTCGGTGACCTCTCAGTGGCTGGCTGTCCGGCCGGCTACCCGGGCGGGCGAGCGCTCTCTTCCGTGCGGGCGGACTCTTCCGTCGCTCGCTGGCCTCTGCCGGAGACTCACCCGCGCGTCGGCTAGCGCGGCGCCTATCGGGCCCATGACCGACGAGTCGTTCCAGTACCACGGGTGCACCACCGGCGTATTCCGGACAAACCGAGGTCCGACCGTCACGGCCCGGTCCTCGGTTACGGCCTGCTGGTATTTGGCGCTGAGACCGCGTATCGGGTAGCCGACAATGTCGTCGCGATCGTAGAAGTTGATCCACGCGGACCGAAGTCCCGGATAGCGGGCACCGACCCCGCTTCCAGGAAAGGCGATTGGCTCGCCGGAGTTCTCGAACCGCAGGGTCCACAACGCGATCGGGCTGCCCAAGGTGTACATGAAGGCGAGGGTCTCGCAACCCTCAAGCGGTGTCGCCTTCGGTCGCAACGGCCGCTGTGGATGTGGATGCTGGGCGTCCCAGACATGGTCGGAGGCGATGACCGTGCCGAGGCTGTGGGAGATGATGCACAGCGGGGCCTCCGGGCCCGCCCGTTTGGCCAGCGAATGCAGCGCCATGTCGATCCGACCGTGGATACCGTCATAAACACGGCGGCTCGCATTCTTGGTCCCTTGGTCGGTTACCTGGTAGGCGACGGCGTCGCCAAAGAAGTAGGTCATCGCCCAGCGGAGTGTGGGGTAGTGCAAGTTGCCCATGCCAGGCACGATCCGCAGCAGGCCCGCCACGGCTAGCGGCCCGAGGGCCAGCAGCGAGCCGGCGTCGACCTTGGCGACCAGCCGGTCGAGGCAGCGATAGAAAGGCGTGGTGGATGCCTCGAACGTGCGGTGCAGAACCCGGTCTTCGTGGTCGGCGACCGCAGGTATCCAGTAAGCAGGCTCGATGACCAGAGCCCGGTCGGCGTCCTCCCGGTCGTCGGCGTGCTTGGCGAACTCACGCCGCAATCGGCTGATGGCGGCGTCCGCGTAGCGAGGATCGCGGACCTCGACACCATGAATGAAGAGCACAGCAATGGGCGAATCCATATCTTTACCCCCGTCGTGTTGTAAAACGTGCATCTTGCGTTCGACGACCGGGTGGATTGCCGCCTCTCCGGTGCGGGTGTAACGCCATATCTCCCTGCGGCACCGCGGCCGGATCTCGCTGCCGCACGGCAAGAGGGCTTAGCAGCCAGGTCTGCGCCTGCTGCCCGGCTGCCCGGCTGCCCGGCTGCAACGGACCCTACCCACGCGCGTGCTGACTCTCCCGTTACTGCGGTTCCGGCGTCACGCTGCGAGGTGGGCCGGTGACGGCCGTGCTGCGCGCGGATGGCGTGGAGGCTCGGTGAGACGTTCCCCACAACCCCATTGCCACGGGCAGAAGCCGCCCTGGCCGCGCGCTAGCCGACGCGGCCCGCAGCGCCCCATCTGACCGGCAGTTCGCAGAGGCTGTGTAGCGCCATCCCCGGCTTGAACCTGAGTTCTTCGGCCGGTATGGCCAGCTCCAGCTCGGGCATCCGGCTGAGCAAGCCGCGGAACGCCTCCTGGAGCTCCAGCCGGGCAAGCTGCGCGCCGAGGCAGTGATGCGCGCCGACGCCGAATGCCAGATGGTTAGCGGGCGGGCGGCTGATGTCGAACCGGTCGGGGTCGGTGAAGACCGACGGGTCGCGGTTGGCAGTGGCGAACAGCGGTAGGACTGCCTCGCCTCCCCGGACCGTGTGCCCGCCGAGTTGCACATCCTCGGTGGTGACCCGGGCCGGCGGCAGGCCACCGCCGAGCCGGACATAGCGCAAGAACTCCTCCACCGCTCCGGGGATCAGTCCGGCGTCAGCGCGCAGCTTGCCCAGCTCGGCTGGGTGCTCGAGCAGGACGAGCAGCGACAGGTTGATCTGGTTGGCAGTTGTCTCATGCCCCCCGATCAGCAGCGTGCAGCCCAGCGTCGTGAGCTCTTCCTCGGATAGCCGGTCAGACTGGTCGCGCGCTGCGATGAGCGCGGTCATCAGGTCATCGGCGGGCTCGGCCCGCTTGATCTCAATCAGCCTGGCGAAGTAGTTATACATGTCGGTCAGGGCGGCCATGATCCCGTCAGAGTCGCCCTCCCAGTCGCCCAGGATAGTGTCCGACCAAGCGTGGAACTGATCCACGTCCTCAGCGGGCACGCCGAGCATCTCGCAGATCACCTGAACCGGTAGCGGCAGTGAGAAGCCGCTGACCAGGTCGGCCGGCTGGGGCCGATCGAGGAGCGCGTCGATCAGCTCATTGACGATGCTCGCCACCCGCGGGCGCAGCGCCTCCACGCGCCGGGCGGTGAACGCGCTGGCCACTAGCTTGCGCAGCCTGGTGTGCTCGGGAGGGTCAAGGCCGTTAATGGAGCCCGCCGCGAACACCTCAGTCCCCCGCAGCGGCCGGCCCGGGGCGACCGCCAATGCGCGGGAAAAGCGCTGATCCACGAGCGCCAGCCGGACCTCCTCATAGCCGCTGACCAGCCAAGCGGTGCTGCCGTCGGGTAGCTCCACCCGCAGCACGGGGCGGTTTTTCAGGAGAGTGCGGAATTGCGGGACCGATTGGTCCGGTGACGGCTGAGCAGCAACCGGTAGCTTGATCGGGCTGTCCTCGACGGTCATGTGATCAACTCCTAATGGCGTCCAGCGCCCGCTGCAGCATGATCATTGGCGCGATAAGGGCGGCGCGAAGGTGCCGTCAGGCCGTAGGCGGTAATCAGACCGTACGTCTGACTCGCCGGCTAGGCCAGCGTCATGACTCCCGGCGAACACCGCCCGCTCTAGCAAATCGGGCCGAGTGCGGCGGACTCGTTAGCGAATCAGCTGGGTTCGGAGGTCAAGGCGCTCGATCGCCGGTCAGCGGCTGCCGGCTATACACGACGCAGGACGCCGTCAACTGCTACGGAGGTTTCAGATGAGGCAGGAAGACTTTCCACGCCCAGAGAGCGGCTTCGTAGTCACCCACTTCTTGGTGGTCGCTGACCAGGACCGGTCCCGTGACTTCTATCAGCGGGTGTTCGGGGCGAAGGTGGTGCTGGAACGCGACCCGGTCATCATGAAGATCGCCAACAGCTGGCTCATCCTGAACGTGGGCGGCGGCCCGACCGATGACAAGCCCACCGTGACGCTCACGCCACCGGCCGATCGTGACCACGCCAGCGCGTTCCTGAACTTCAGAGTCGCTGACATCGCGGCGGCTTACGCAGAATGGTCGGCGAGGGGCGCCGAGTTCCTGACCGAGCCCAAGGACCACGGCCGCGAGATCCGCGCTTACATCCGCGACCCCGACGGCCATCTGATTGAAGTCGGCCAGACGACATCACGACCGGAGACGCCATAGGACGGTTCCACCGGCCGCGCAGCGCCAGGGGTTCCGCCGGATACGGCGCGCGAAGACGGACGTCACCGGTCCGCCGTCCGTCGCGGCGTATTCGTGGCCGGATGTCGCTCATGTGGCGATCACGGCGATGTTCGTCCGGCCGCCGTCGACGTCGATCACTGTGCCGTGGACGAATGCGGACTCATCGCTGGCCAGATACACGGCGGCGGGCGCGATGGCGTCGGGCGTGCCGCTGTCGCCGGCCGGCGTGCCGCGCATCATGTGCGCGGCCGCGTGGTCGGCAACGCGATCGGGCTCATGGGGGGACGGCGGCCGGATCACGCCTGGCGAGATGGCGTTGACGCGTACCCCGGCGGGGCCGAATTCGGCTGCCCAGGCCCGCGTCAGCGTCTCTATTGCACCCTTGGTGGAGCTGTACAGCGAGCCGACCGGGATGCCGAGCCGCGCGATCCAGGAGCCGAGGTTGATGATGGCCCCGCTGCCCTGCTCGGCCATCGCCGGGGCGATCGCGGCAACGAGGAAGAACGGCGCCTTGACGTTGACCGCGTAGACCTCGTCGAAGATCGCCTCGCCGGTGGCAGCAGTCGACAGGCCCGGGTAGATGCCGGCGCTGTTGACCAGCACATCGATCCGCCCGCCGAGCACCCGGGCCGCCTCCTGCGCCAGTCCTGCCGACGCCCGCGCGGAGCCGTCGAGGTGCGCGGTCAGGAAGTCGGCGCGGCCGCCCGCCGCACCGATCTCCCCGATAACCTCCCGCCCGCGCTCCTGGCTGCGCCCAGCAGCGGCGACGTGTGCCCCCTCCGCGGCGAACGCGATCGCTATAGCCCGGCCGATATTGCTCGTCGCGCCGGTGACGAGTGCTGTCTTGTTCGCCAGGCGTGCACTCATGCTGACCTTTCTTGGTGAACCTCAGGAAGCCGCCGCCAGGTCGAGGACAAGCGATGTCGCGCTCATTGAGCGGGTAAGAGCAGGTCCTCGATGCGGACGGGCAGTCGGCGGTGGCGCTGGCCGGTGGCGTGGAAGATGGCGTTGCAGATGGCGGCCGCGACGCCGACCATGCTGACCTCGCCGAGTCCTTTGACCCCAACCGGGTTCAGCAGGGGGTCTGGTTTGTCGATGAAGTCGACCTCGATGGTGCCGATGTCGGCATTGACGGGGATGGGATATTCCTCGAGGGTCGGGTTGACGAATCCGCCGAAGCGCGGATCTACCTCGCTGCATTCCCGCAAAGCTGCGCCGATGCCCCAAATCACCCCGCCGCGCAGCTGGCTGGCCGCGGTGACCGGGCTGGCGACGCGGCCGCAGTCGGCCACGCTGATCACTCGCGGCACGCGGACGCGGCAGGTAGCCGGTTCGATCTGTACTTCGGCAAAGTGGGCTATGAAGCTGTAGGCCGTGAAGCCCGGGTAGACAGGTCCGCCGACCGCGACAAGGCCGGCTTGTGAGCGTTCGATGGTCTCCGGTGGCTGGCCGGGAGCCAGAGTGGTGACCTGGACGTCGACGGCTTGCTGGCCGGTCCGGCTGACCGCCGCGGCTACATCGACCGGGCCTTCTTCCTTCACGTCGAGGCGCTGGCGCAGCGCGTGCAGTGCCGACTGGACGGCGGGCAACGCCGTGGCAGTTCCCCACGAGCCCGCAGTGAGGTGCTGGGGAGCGACCCGCGTGTCGCCGATTACGACATTGACGTCGGCGAGGTCGATTCCGAGGTCGCCGGCGACTAGGAACGCGATGGCGGACCGGATGCCCTGGCCCATCTCGTGGCCGTCCACCTCTACCGTGACCTGGCCTCCGGAGCTGGCGGACAGGTGCGCGATGGCCGGAGCGATCATGGCCGGGTACGCGCCGGCAGCGACGCCCCAGCCGAGCAGCGATCCGTCAGCGGCCCGCATCGAGCCCGGCTCCGGTCTGCGCGCGGCCCAGCCGAATCGCTCCGCTCCCCGGCGCAGGCACTCAGCCAGGTGGCGGGATGAGAAAGGCTGGCCGGTCACCGGATCGGTGCCGGTGTCGTTGCTCAGCCGCAGCGTCACCGGATCCTGCCCGGTGGCATAGGCCAGCTCGTCCATGGCCGATTCGAAGGCGAAGACGGCGGCGTGCTCGAACGGTGGGCGCATGTAACCGGGTGTCTGAAAATCGGTCCGCACCAGCCGCTGGCGGCCCCGGAAATTGGCCACCCCGTAGAGGCGTGCGGTGACATCGGTGTACATGGCGGGGAACAGGTCATGCCGGGATGTCTGGTGGTCGACCTCGTGGATCGCGGCCAAGAGGCGGCCTGAGCTGTCGGCTCCCAACCGCACGCGGTGCCGGCTCGCCGGGCGGAAGCTCGCCATGTGGAAGGTCTGGGGCCGGGTCAGGACGAGCTTGACCGGCCGGCCGAGGCGCCGGGCGGCCAGTGCGAGCGGGCCGATATGCGGCTGGAGGGAGTTCTTCTGCCCGAAGCCGCCGCCGGTGTACGGCGAAATCACCTCGACGTGGTCGGCATTAAGGCCGAGCTGGGCGGCCAGTCCTCCGCGGACGGCGCCTGCGTTCTGGGTGCCCTCATGCACGATCAGGGTGTCGCCGCGCCATTCGACCACGCTGGCGATCAGCTCCATCGGTACCTGATGCTGATTCGGGTGCTCGTATGCCTCATCGACCTGGATCGTGCTGTCGGCGAGCGCGGCGTCGGCGTCGCCGACCGCGATGTCGGCGAGGAACGGCAGCGGTATCGCCTCGGACTGCAGCACTGTCTCGGCGCCGTCGGCGTCCAGGTCCGCCGCGAACGGCTCCACCTCATAGCGGGCCCGGACGCGCCCGGCTGCCTCCGCTACTGCCAGCAGCGTGTCCGCTACCACCAGCGCGATCGGCTGGCCCCGGTAGGCGATGCGGTCATCCAGCAGCGGCTGCAGGCTCTGAAAGCCGTAGCCACCGGCCATGATGAACCCTGGTGAGCGCAGCTCGTCCTGGCCGAATCGGGTCACAACCAGCAGCACGCCTGGGACGGCCTCCGCCTCCGCGGTGTCGACGTCGATGACCCGGCCCTTAGCTATCGTTGACTCAGCGAGCATGGCGAACGCCAGGCCGTCGGGTGTCCGGTCAGCGCCGTAACGGACTGCACCAGTGACCTTGCCGCGGGCATCGACTCGCGACGACGCGATGTTCATCGGACGGCCCGCTTCCCGGCGATCCGCAGCGCCTCAGCCACAGTGCGGATGCCCAGTTCGACCTTGAACGCGTTATGGCGGCCCGGCTGGGCGTCGGTGAATGCTGTCTCGCCGGCCCGCCGCGCGGTCGCCGCGGTC
>WNFI01308634.1_pt1 | contig 17967 bp, 14 predicted proteins | sample 5400471 | NCBI WGS metagenome assembly WNFI01 (sample SAMN13153348, study PRJNA577476) | soil metagenome | isolation source: 100 cm saprolite on Douglas fir-dominated hillslope | place: USA:California | collected 2013-09-17 | reverse complement strand
CACGACTCTCACCGTTGGCCCTTTTTCCTCCCCGATGGCAAACATTTTCTCTACTACGCCGCCGATCACGACGACATTAGCCATTCCCACGACGAGCTGTACATTGGCTCGGTAGATGGCGGCGCAACCAAGTTTCTTCTGCGCACTCACGCGAATGCCGCCTACGCGAATGGCCATGTGCTGTTCATGAATGACCATGTCCTGATGGCACAACCCTTCGATGTGGGCCGCCTTGAGCTGAGTGGCGAACCCACTGTTGTCCAGGACGGAGTAGAAGAGCATCGTACCTGGTGGCTGTCGGTTTTTTCTGCATCACAAAACGGAACGCTGATTTTCGCTCCCGCCATTCAGCCGGACAATCAGCTGCTGTGGGTGGACTCGAATGGCAAAAAGCTAGGCACGGTCGGCGAACCGGGCCGCTATGTGAGCGTGCGGCTCTCCCCGGATGGCGGGCAGCTCGCCGTGGAACGTGATCTGCCGCACCACGACATTTGGCTGCATGATGTTCGCCGCAACGTTGCGAACCAGTTCACGCCGGGTGCGACGGCCGGCCTGCCGATCTGGTCGAATGACGGAAGCAAGATCGCTTTCTCCTACGAAAAGCCGGGTGGCCTTGATTTGCATGTCAAGTCGGTCACCGGCGCCCAGGATGAGGAAGTCCTGCTGGCTCCAAATGGCTATGTCTTCCCCCTCGACTGGTCTTCTGACGGAAGCGTATTGCTCTACTACACTGACGACGGCACTGAAGTGCACGCCGAGCTTCGAGTGATGACCATGCGAGGCACCCGCACCTCACGACTTTTGTTGAAAGCGCCACTCTACACCTCTGACGGTGTTTTTTCTCCGGACATGCGTTGGATCGCCTACTCCACCCGGGAATCCGGAGCGCAAAGAGTGTTCGCTACACCGTACCCAGGGCCTGGACCCCGTATCCCCATTTCTCCGGGCTACGGCGGCAATCCCGTTTGGCAAAAGGATGGACATGCGCTCCTCTACTTGGGCGACAACTCCAGCGTCCGGGTAACTGAAGTCACTGAACACGGTTCGGACCTACTTGTGGGCAAGACCCGGGAAATCTCTCAAGTCGTCGAAGCCCCGGTGGGCGAGGGCTTCCCGTTCGATGTGGCCAAGGATGGACGGATTCTCCTCATCAGCCGAGGGAACGACAACGGAACCCAGCTCGTTGTCGTCTCCAATTGGGATGCGGCCCTTAAGTAGTGTTGGCTTCTTTGAACTGCAATGGGGGCGCTGTCCTCTACGAGAGCTTCACATCCCATCATTTATTTACCCGGCCCTCGAAGCGCTCGCCCGGGGGATACGTCCGGCACGAGCTTTCCTTCGTCGATCAGTACCGTTCCACTTACCAGCAAGAATTGAACTCCAACACTCGGCTCCATCGGCTTCTCGAACGTTGAGCGGTCAGTGATTGTCTCGGGATCGAAGACTACGATGTCGGCGTCGGCACCCTCTTGCAGTCGGCCCTTCTGCCGGGCGGCGGGCGTCGAGCGCTCCAGCATTTGAGCCGGCATCAGCGTCATTTTGCGTAACGCCTCCATCAGTGTGAGGGTCTTTTTCTCGCGCACATATTGCGCCAGGGTCCGCGAATAAGTTCCAGCGTTGCGCGGATGTCCCTGCGCTCCGTCGCTGGCAATCATGACCAACGGATTGGGAATGATCGCGTCCACAGTCTCCTGCGTGTTGGCAAACACCAGCACATCCTGCGTCGTGCTGGAACTATGTAGTTCGTCGAAACGCGCCTTAGTCAAGTGTTCACCAGTCTCTGGCAGGACGAGACTGTTGTAGTCGATTCCTAACTTCTCTTGCCATCCGGGATTGAAAAGTGCAGAGTTGATGGCGGTCATGCCCGCAATATATGGATACGCTTCAGTCGTAACATCGAGTCCGCGGGCACGGGCGCCAGCAACCAGCGACAGGCACTCCAGCGAGTCGCGCAAGCACGAGCTGTTGATGTGAACAATATGCAACGGCGCGCCCGTGATCGCCGCCGCGCCAATGACTTCACTCACGGACTCGATTGCGGACCCAGGCTCGACTCGGCCTGCACTGCGCATGTGCGTGTATACGGGCAGCTTGCGCTCAGCGGCCACGCGGAACATGTCAATCACTTCTAATCGTGTCGCGCCGGGCGTGTACTGAATGCCCATTCCAATACCCAACGCACCGGCGTCGATCTCCGCGCGCAGCCATGCTTGCATACTTTCGATTTGCTCTGGCGTCGCTGGGAGATCGGTCGCAGGGCCGCTCTTGGGCAGAATCTCAGGTATGCCAGCGTGCGTCCCGACCAGTCCGCCCGAGAGTGGTGCGCCGAAAACCAGCGCCCGCGCAGCGACGTGGCTAGCCGTCGTACCGTAATGAATGATCGAGTGGCCTTCTTTGGCCTTCAGGAACCCGGCAACGTCGGGTGCACCGATTTCCATTTCGAGCGCCGTGGTCACGCCGTCGAAGGCCTTCACGCGCTGGCTGTCCATCTCCTGCCCATGCTGGTGCAGGTCGATAAAGCCGGGCGCGACAACTAATCCGCGCGCGCTGAGAACGCGCCGTCCGCTCAGCCGCTTGGAAGAAATGCGAGCAATTTTCCCGTCGCGTATGCCCACATTGCGCACACCGTCGAGGCCAGTCTCGGGGTCGATCACGCGACCGCCTTCGAGTACCACGTCGTATTGCTGCGCGGTAGCGACAGTTGCTGCAAATACAATCAAGGCGAGAGCAAAGATCTGATTACGCATGGTCCTCCGTCGTGAGCGAAGTTACATCAAGCTTGGACCAGCGATGTTAGCAGTTCCGCAGGCCCCGCAGACTGACACATCCTAATCGATCACGTACACTGACTCATCCCCTTGAAAACGATTGGACACATACTGGCACGCTACACCGCGTGGATTTGGCACCTGCTCGGCCCGCTGGGGATTTGGGGTGTGTTCGTGGTCGCGTTCGCCGACTCCGCACTACTCGGGATGCCCGTGGATGCCGTCGTCGCGGGATATGTCTATGCCGACCGGAAACATTTTCTACTCTACGTGATCTTGGCTTCGCTGGGCTCGGCGGTGGGTAGCATTCCGCTCTACATCCTGGGATATTGGGGCGGCGAAAAAGTTCTACGCAAGCGGATCTCGGAAGAACGCTTCCTGAAGATTCACGCCTCATTCGAGCGCCACGAATTCTGGGCGCTGATGTTTCCAGGCATGTTGCCCCCACCCACGCCATTCAAAATATTCGTGCTGGGTGCGGCTGTTTTCGAGATGCGCTTCGATCATTTTCTGGGCGCAATTTTCGCCGGAAGATTTGTGCGGTTCGGAGTGCTATCGCTACTGGTACTCTGGTTCGGGCCGCAGATCGTAGCCCTTCTCGGCCAAGTGTTCAAGCGGCATTGGATCTGGATTTTGGCGACCGTAGCGGGTGGAGTTTGTTTGTGGCTGGTGCTCCGGCGACCGGGAATCGAACGAAGCTAAAAGCAACTCTTAGGCATGAGTCTTAGCCACCCGCATTCGGCTGGCGAGAAATCGGCCCTGCCTGCAATTCGCAATTGGACATCTTGTAGGAGAAAAAAATGGATGAACCGGTCGAGTGCATTCGGTGTCACACGCAAATGGAAGTCGGCTTTGTGCCAGATGGCAGCCACTCCGGATTTCAGCAGCAAAACTGGTCTCCGGGAGAGCCCCAGCCAAGCTTCTGGATGGGTCTCAAGTTTAAGAAAGGCTCATTGGTTCCCGTCACAACGCTCCGGTGTCCAAAGTGTGGGTACCTGGAGTCGTACGCAATGCCACAGACCACTTCCGGCGAGTGAGCTACGAGGAACGCCGCGAACCTTAGCCTACGCGGCAGCGATGTGGTCGTTGGAGCGGTCCATCCATCCCGCCAGCGCGTGCAGTAGTACCGGCGTTCCAAACATCGCCAACGAGAAGAACATATCGCTCTCAACCGTTCCGCGGAAGAAAGGAGTTCCGGCGGCGTAGGACATCATCAGCCCGCCGAAGCCCCTGGGATACATTGCAGGCCACGCGGCCCACACCGCGAAGTTGCTGATCAGGAAGAACGAAACGGAACTCGCCAGCGCCGCGCCGACTACGCGCAAGATTCCGGAATTCTCACGCAGATTCGTCCCGAGCCACAAAATCGCCGCGTACCACGCCCAAGTCACGAGATGATCCCAAGTCACGGGATATGCATACATAACTTTGGTCAGCACGACATCTGTGCCGGCGAGCATAAGCAAGGGAATCCACATCTGCTTGCGCGATCCTTTGGCGCCGAAAAACAATAGCGACGCAGCCAGCGGGGTGAAGTGCCACGCATGCGGCAGAAAATTCAGAGGTCCCGCGAACGGCAGAAAGCGGACGGCAATGGCTAGAAGGACGAAAAGATAAGGCAGCATAAGCACCTCAGAGAGCGAAGTCTTATTCTGGGCGCTGGAGGGCGATGGCGTCAAGCTCGGGCGAGAGTTCACGATGCTGAGTTTTGAACGTGGCTGATCTTCCTTCATTTGACACGCTTTCCGGGTTCGCGCTCGACCACCTGATTTTCTCCCTCCCCGAAAACGGCGCCCTCTACATGCAGATTCTGGTCAAGCATCACGCCCGCGCCCAGAGCCTTTCTGCCTCCACGACTAAACGGACCCGGAAGCTGCACGAAGCGCAGATCCTGAAATCGCACAATATACCCTTGCTGCGGAGGCTCCAGCTTTTCAGTCTCGGTAATCGGATACTGCCCCCAATCCAGATACACGCGTCCCATGTAAGACTTTTTCGCGGCCAGCGTAATCGGTGTCTCTTCCGGTTTATAGCGAATATCGATCTGATCTTCGGGATCAATGTCCGGTCCTAAAGAACTCACTGGAACGAGAGCGAAGAAGGCAGGCGTCTCGACCACACCATACCAATGGAAAGGATCGATCCACATGGGATAAGCCGACACCCGCAGCGGGTCGGCTCCCTCATAGTTGCGCGCCGCGAGTGCACTGACTGCGCGTCGATGTTCGTAGTCGCGTAGTCCCCACATGAACACTACACCGAAAAGAGCCAGGGTCGCGGCGATGCTGCCGCGCGGACCGCGATACCGCGAGCCGATTTCACGATCGATCAATCCGAATAACGCAGGCACGTTCAAACCGAGCAGTAAGAATCCGAACATAACCGGCTCGAAGATGAAGACAATGTCCCACGAATACCACTTCTCGGAAAACGGCCAAAACGGACGTACACCGTAGTTGTTCGTAAAATCGAGCAGAATATGGCTGAGCCCGGCCAGACATGCATAAACAAAGAGCAGCCCCCAGCGCGGCGGCAAGTTGGGATCTTTCGTCTTGCGGCCACGCAGCCGCCAGATGAGATAAACGACGCCGAGAACCGCCAGCGCGTCGAGCGGCACACCGAGGAATGAATGCGTAAAGCCGCGATGATGCGCGAAGCCGAAAACCCGCCCACCCATCCGGCTGATGACATCCACGTCGGGAGCCTCGGCGGCGAGCGTGAGCGTCAGCGTGGCGAGCGCCGTTTTGCGGTTGAGCCCGGCGCGTCCCATGCAGGCGCCAGTTAGGAAGTGGGTAACGGGTTCCAATCGATCTCACTCTATTCTGCCATGAGTGAGTTCTCGCGACGAGTTAGCCGGAAGGAACCAGCAAAGTCAGTGCATCCGGGACGACGGAAATTTCCGCCGGCAACGTGCCTAGCAGTTCGCCGTCGGCTTCGACATAAATCTTCCGTGGATTCGGAACTCCTGGGTCGGTCGACGCAGCAGTGACCTTATAGTCACAACGAACCTTTCCGCTATGAGCCAAATCAATCCCTGGAACTCGCCAGCGGAGCCGCAGCAGGCCGCGCGTCACATACATCAAATATGCCAGGCGGCTGGCGGTGCGGCAGAAAACCAGCCGCATGTCATCTCGTTCCAACGAAGCTCCGGGAGCCAATTCCTGCAACACTCCGCCGAAGTTGCGAATGCGCACCCCCATTAGCTCGGTAACCTCCGCGCGCTTCGCCTCTTGCGAACCCGTCTCGACGTAGTCCGCTTTGAACCATGTCATGGGATACGTGAGCCACAAGTTCCACGCCTTAGCGTAATAGGCCGCCATCCCCATACGCCGCTTGGTTCCGGCATGGAGTTTGTAGAACAGGTGCGCGTCGACGCCGACGCCTGCGGTGACTACGAAATATCGTGAGGCCGGACGATGTTCGAGATCGAAGTAGTCTACCCGGCCGACTGCAACCCTCCGCGCAACCCCTCGCAACGCCGCCTTAGCTGCACCCACAATCGTGAAAGGAAGGCCAATATCGTGCGCCAGGGCGTTCGCAGTTCCCATCGGTAAAATCGCTAATTGGACCTGCGTCGTCGCCAGCACCTGCGCGATGCTATGAACCGTGCCATCGCCGCCGCAGGCAAAAATCGTATCGCAACCGGAATGAATCGCCTGCCGCGTTTCGTCTTCGGCATGATCCCGTGACTCGGTCGGAATCAACTCCGCGTCCACGCCTCCGGCCTGCAACAGTGCCACGGCTGACTCCAATTCTTTTTTGCGTCGCTCGCTGCTGCCGCCTGAGTCCGGGTTATAAAGCAATGCTGCCTTACGCATGGCTGATCGCGACGGTTGTCCGCGAAGCTGGATTGTACCCGAGCGTGACAACAATAGGACTAGGGCTGAGCCCGTAATTAGGAATGGAGAAACACAGAACGGAGGATCAGCGCGAGCGCGATCCCCACTCCCACATGCCGAACATGGTTTGCTTCGACAATGGATGGCCGATTTGCCGCGCCAGCATGGCGATCTGGCCACGGTGATGGGCATCGTGCGCAATCAAATAACCGATAAATCCAGCCACATCTGGACGGAAATTCTTTATGCGACCGTCAGTCGCGAGCGCGTGGCTGATCATCGTGCTCATAGCCGCGCGGCTTTTCTCCAGTGCCCACAAAGCCTCGGCCGGAGTAACGGTCGCGCGGTCCAGTTGCTCAGGGATTTCACTGTGTTTGGCCGCCTTGAGCCACATCACACGTACGTTATGCATGTGAGCCACGATGGCCGCAATCGTTCGCCCCTTGCCGTCTGGAGATTTCGCATCCCACGCGCCAGCGGGAAGGCCCTCGATCAGGTAGGCGTTAATCTGATTGTTCGTGTCGAATGCATTAAGCAGCGCGGCAGGAAGCTGGCTGGCGTAGGACTTCTCAACACTCGCATCTTTCGGTTCGGAGCCTTTTCGCATAGTTCGCTTGCGAACCACTTGGCAAGCGCCTCAATTTGGCATAAGCTGGCCGCAATTTGCAAGGGCGGTTTTCCGCCCGGCAACTTCTTTTCTGATTGTTTTGGGGCTCGAATCGAAATCAGACTCAGGAGGATTCCAGATGAAAACTCTGGCGCAGGTATTGTGCGGTCTACTGCTCATCTCGGGCGCAGTGGCGCAAGATCATGCTTCGCACGTCAAGACCCACCCGGTCACTCTGGTGACGGGATTGGGTAATCTCCATCACGCTGTTTCCACTCACAATCCACAGGCGCAACAGTTCTTTGATCAGGGACTGCGGTTCATCTATGCGTTTAATCACGATGAGGCCGCGCGCTCTTTCCAGCACTCCGCTGAACTCGATCCCAAGCTGGCCATGGCCTACTGGGGCGTCGCCGAGGCCGTTGGGCCAAACTATAACGATCCCGCTGATCCTGACCGCTACAAGCATGCGCACGATGCGGTGCAGAAAGCCGTGGACTTGTCCGCGGACGCCTCGCCGAGCGAGCAGGCCTACATCCAAGCCATGGCGAAGCGATTCCCCGCAGACCCGAATTCTGATCTCAAAAAAGCTGCGGAGGAGTATCACGACGCGATGCGTCAGGTCGTCGCCGAATTTCCGGACGATCTGGATGCAGCCACACTCTTCGCCGAATCCGGAATGAACCTGCATCCCTGGGGGTTATGGCATCAGGACGGTACCCCTGAAGCTGGCACCGAAGAGATTGTCGCGACTCTCGAATCCGTACTTAAGCGCGATCCCGATCATCTGGGCGCGATCCACTACTACATTCATACGGTAGAAGCCTCGAACAATCCCGAGCGTGCACTGGCCGGGGCGAACAAACTCGCGGCGCTTGCTCCCGGTGCTGGGCATATCGTTCACATGCCGGCGCATGTCTACATTCGCACCGGTGACTACGAGGCGGCGGTCAAGACCAACGAGAAGGCGGCGGAGGTCGATCGCGCTTACATCAAGGCGACCGGTGTTCAAGGCATTTATCCGATGATGTATTACAGCCACAATCTGCACTTCATCGCAATGTGCTCCGCCATGAACGGCAATTATGTCGAGGCGAAAAAGAATGCGGAATTGCTGGCTCTAAACGTTGGGCCCAGTGTGAAAATGATGCCTCCGCTGGAAGGCTTCATGACGATTCCCGTGGCGGTGGAAGTACGTTTCCATCACTGGAATGAAATTCTGAAGATGCCGCAGCCCGACGCTGGAATGAAGACGGTCACAGTCTTCTGGCATTTCGCGCGCGGCCTGGCTTTTGCCGGTACCGGCAAAATGACAGAAGCGGAGGCTGAGTACAAAATTGTGGCGGATGCGGAAGAAGCCACACCGCCCGACGTAATCTTTCAGATGCCTATCAACAACAAAGCCAAAGACATCATGAAAATCGCGAAGGACGTGGTGGGCGCAAAGATCGCCATGGCGAAAAAAGATAACGCCGGCGCGATCGCCATGCTGCGCGAAGCGGTCGCCATTCAGGACACGCTAAAATACGGCGAGCCGCCCGACTGGTTCTTCCCGGTGCGCGAGTCACTGGGCGCAGCTTTGCTCTTGAACGGAGATGCACCCGGCGCGGAAAAAGTGTTCCGCGACGACCTGGATCATAACCTACGGAATCCCCGTTCGCTTTGGGGACTGCGGCAGGCCTTGCTCCAGCAAAAGCATGACTATGACGCAGGCTTCATCCAGAAGCAGTTTGAAACGTCATGGAAGGGTGGAGCGCAGGCGCTGAAACTGGACGATTTGGTATAGCGGTCGTCTTACAATTCGAGGGGCTGGCCGTCGCCAGCCCTTCTTTATTTCCCGCCCGCCTGTTCTCGGCGAATCGAGTAGACCAGGTGCTGGAGATCCTTCCACATCACTTCTTTCCAAACAGTCATGCCATTCTTCTCAGCCACGCGCCGCGAGGGCACGTTTTCTGGCCGAATCAGCGAAACGAGCCGCTCGGCGTGAAGCTGGGCGAATCCGAAATCGCGGCAGACTCTGGCTGCCTCCGTCGCCAGACCTTGTCCCCATAGATCGCGACGCACGTGGTAGCCGATCTCTATCTCATTAGCGTCATCTACGCTCTGCACCGTCAGGCCGCAGTCACCGATGAGTTCGCCGCTTGACTTCAGAACCATCGCCCACAGCCCATGCCCGTCTTGCGAATAGCGTCGTTGATTGCGCGTAATCCATTCTTCTACTCCTGTACGATCGAACGGCGCCGGATAATAACGCATAGTTTCCGAGTCAGAAAGAACGCGAGCCAGCGAATCCACATCGTCCGCCGAAAACCCGCGCAGCCTCAGCCGGGATGTTTCCAGAATCTGCATTGCGCTGTCCAAGGAATTGCTTGAGCTTTTCGTCCGTGGCGTCTTCTCACCGCCCAGCCTCCGACTATAATCTGCCCGATGGCCTCCTCCAGCAAAGACGTCGAAAAAAAGATCGAGGTGCTCCGCGAAAAGATTCGCCACCACGAATATCTCTACTACGTACTCGACCAGCCTGAGATCAGCGACTCCGAATTCGACAAGCTGATGCGGCAATTGAAGGATCTGGAAACCGAGCACCCTGCGCTGGTCACTCCTGATTCGCCGACGCAGCGCGTTGGCGGCAAGCCGCGCGAGGGATTCGTCAAGGTGCCGCACTCCTCGCCCATGTTATCGCTCGACAACACCTATAACGAAGAAGAACTGCGCGACTGGGAGCGGCGCGTGCACGAACTCAGCGGACGCAGCGAGGTGGACTACGTCTGCGAACTGAAGCTCGATGGCATGTCGCTGGCGCTGATCTACGAAGACGGCAGGCTGGTACGCGGCATCACCCGCGGCGACGGCTCGGTCGGAGAAGATGTCACGCTCAACATCCGCACCGTGCGCTCTGTGCCCTTGTCGATTCCGAAAGAGCAGCTAAAGAAGGCAGGCATTCCACCGGATTTTGAGGTCCGCGGTGAATTGCTCATGCCAACGGCGTCGTTCAAAAGGATCAATGAAGAACGTGAGCGCGCCGGACTGCCAACATTCGCGAATCCTCGTAATTTCACCGCCGGCACCGTCCGTCAGCTTGATTCGAACATTACGGCAGAACGCCGGCTCGATTATTTCCCCTACATTCTGCTGGCGAACGGCCGCACCTATTTTGATCGTCATTCGAAAACGCTTGCGGCCCTCGACGTCGCGGGTTTCAAGGTCAACCAAAATCGCAAACTCGTTCGATCGATGGATGAAGTCTGGACGTTCATTCAGGAGTGGGAAGAAAAGCGCGATTCGCTGCCCTACGAAATCGACGGCATCGTGGTGAAAGTCGATCGTGTCGCGCTACAGGACGAACTCGGCTTCACCGGCAAGGCTCCGCGCTGGGCGATTGCCTATAAGTACGCCGCACGCGCCGGAATCACACAACTGGAAGACATCCGCGTGCAAGTGGGTCGCACAGGCAAACTCACGCCCGTGGCCATGTTGGCTCCGGTTGCCATTGGAGGCACAACTGTTCGCAACGCGACCTTGCACAATATGGACGAGATCGAGCGTCTGGACGTGAAAATCGGCGACTGGGTCCAAGTCGAGCGCGGTGGCGACGTGATCCCCAAAGTAGTCAAGGTAATCGAAGACAAAGATCATCCGCGTGGCACGCAGGAATTTGTCATGCCGGAGAAATGCCCGGTCTGCGGCACGAAAGTCGTCCGCACCGAAGGCGAGGTCGACTACCGTTGCGTCAATGCTAATTGCCCCGCCAAACTGCTTGGCACGATCTTGCATTTCGCCTCGCGCGGAGTCATGAACATTGACGGCATGGGAGAGTCTCTGGTCAATCAGCTCATTGAGCGTGGCTTGGTCAAGAATGTTGCCGACATCTACGACCTCACCAAGAAAGACCTGTTGAGTCTCGAACGATTTGCCGACAAGGAACGCTCGAAGAAACTACCGCTGGAGCGCGTCATCTACGGCCTCGGCATTCGCATGGTTGGCGAGCGTACAGCGCAGTTTCTTGCGGAGCATTTCGGGTCGATGGAAGCCCTGGAGCAGGCCAGCATCGAGGAACTCCAGGACGTGAACGAAGTCGGCCCACGTATCGCCGAGAGCCTTGTGGAGTTTTTCAGCATCCCCGCCAACCGCAAACTAGTCGAACGCTTGCGCGAGGCGGAACTTACGTTGACCGGCCAGAAGAAGGAACGCGGTACAAAGCTCGCCGGAAAGACTTTTGTTCTCACCGGCACGCTTACAAAATACACGCGCGACGAAGCCAAAAAGATGATCGAAGACGCTGGCGGAAAAGTCACTGGCTCGGTCAGCAAAAAGACCGATTACGTCGTCGCCGGAGCCGACGCCGGATCGAAGCTCGATAAGGCGAAGGAACTAGGCGTCACGGTCATCGACGAAAAAGAGATGGAACGTTTGACAGAATAAGATTGCTCTCCTCAGGAATTCCCGCGCTAAAAGTCAAAGTCGCCCAAAATTGCTATTTTTAGTACCATGAATATCCCGCACAACGAGCGGGATATTCATGGTACTATATTTTTGTGATTGAGCGCCATGCGGACATCGTGTTAGTTCGGGCTGCCTTGAAGCGCAGCCGCGTGGTCGCCCTCCTGGGGCCACGGCAGTGCGGCAAAACTACGCTGGCCCGCCAGTTTGTCGGGCCTGACTCGTTGAATTATTTCGACTTGGAGGATCCACAGAGTCTTGCCCGCTTGGAGCAGCCTGATCTGGCTTTGCGGCCACTCAAAAAGCTTGTGGTGATTGACGAGATTCAACGCCGTCCCGATCTCTTTCCATTCCTGCGGGTGCTGGCCGATCGCTCGCCATTGCGCGCGCGATTTCTGATTCTGGGCAGCGCTTCGACTGACCTGCTCCGGCAATCATCGGAGAGTCTTGCCGGTAGACTCGAGACTGTCCCGCTGGAGGGGTTTCGGCTCTCGGATTTGGGAGCAGATGCTCAAAGCCGCCACTGGCTGCGCGGTGGCTTCCCGCGCGCTTACACAGCACGTAGGGAAACCGATTCGCTGGCCTGGCGTCGGCATTTTTTGCAGACTTTTCTCGAGCGGGATGTCCCCCAATTGGGCAGCACCATTCCCGCGTTTGCTCTACGCCGGTTTTGGAACATGGTCGCCCACTATCACGGCCAAGTGTGGAACTCGGCTGAACTGGCGCGCGCGCTTGCGGTAAATGAGTCCACCGTCCGACGTTATCTCGACCTGATGTCTGGTGTCTTCATGGTTCGCCAATTGGCGCCGTGGTTTGAGAATCTAGGCAAGCGGCAGGTAAAGGCCCCCAAGGTTTACGTGCGCGACACCGGCTTGCTGCACGCGCTGCTGGGCATTACCAACCATCACGATCTCGAGAATCATCCCAAGGTGGGCGCATCGTGGGAGGGCTACGCGGTGGAGGAGGTGCTGAAATCGTTCCGTCCCGACGAGGCCTATTACTGGGCAACCTACAACGGAGCAGAGCTTGACTTGCTGTTGTTCAAGGATGGACGACGCATCGGCATCGAGTGCAAGCGCGCCGACGCGCCCACCTTGACGCCATCCATGAAGGTCGCGCTGGCAGACCTCAAGCTCGATCATCTTTACGTTTTGTATCCAGGGGACAAGACGTATGCATTGGGTAAGAAAGTCGAGGTAATGCCCTTAGCGAAATTCGTGAAGGCGAAGTGAAGAAGGAGTCGTGAGATGATCTACGCGGTGAGGCAGCTTACGTCGCTAAAGCCGCCCTCATCCTCTTCCACGTTTCTTTCAGCGTCTCCGGCAGCAGCCGCGTCTCACCCACCACCGACAGAAAATTCGCGTCCGCCACCCAGCGCGGCAGAACATGCATATGAATGTGACCGGCGATCCCCGCCCCCGCCGCTTTGCCGATGTTCATGCCCAGGTTAATACCATCTGGGTGGTAAAGCTCACGCAGCACCGACTCCATCTTCTGCGAGAGTGCCATCATTTCGCCGGCGGCCTCGCGGGGCAGTTTCTGCAATTCATCCAGGTGCGCGTAAGGAACGATCAATACGTGCCCCGGCGTATACGGATAGGCGTTCAAAATTACGTAGCAATGTTGACCGCGATGCACGATCAGCATTTTTTCGTCATCGTCAGCTTTAATGGCATTGCAGAAGACGCAGCCTGTGGCTTTTTCGGCGGTCGAGACGTAAGCGTAACGCCAAGGCGTCCAGAGATAATCCATAGCAGAGGCAGGTTAGCAGATGCGGCCCGACCCGAATATGGGCCGCCGCATTTTCGACAATCCTTGTTTGATTTCTATTGCGCTTCCGTTTTCATCACCTTCCACCACCATTGGTGATGCTTGCACTGTGATTCGTACTTCGGATCGCAGTGGGAATGGAAAGTATTCTCGCCGATGGCAATGCCCAACGCTGTGCCCAGGAACATGTCTGAAGCCCAGTGATCCCGCGCCATGAAGCGAGTGAAGGTCACAGTAAACGCCGCGCCATAACTCAGCACCCGGGCCCAAGGCTTGGGATATTCGTCAGCAAGCACCGAGGCCATCGCCCAGGTAAACATGGCGTGACCACCAGGAAACGATGTGTTGACCGAGTGATGCTGCCAAAAGTCACCGTTGCCGTTGCCTTCATCGGGGCGCTGTCGTCCAGCGATGAGCTGCATCGGAGTGTATATAAGGAAGGTATTGACCAGCGTCTCCAGTTCTAGCTGTCCCGTCTCCCGGGCGTGATGATGCTCGATCTTGATTCCGTAGAGCCAGACTCCCGCGAGTGAGCCGGCCAGTCCGGCGATCGCGATGTCGGAAGTATCTTGATAGAGCTTGAAATGGCTGTGGGATATGTTGTTTTCGATATGCCGATCAGCCGCGAGAAATGCGCCAGTGCCTACCAGCACCAGAGCGTCCCACTTGAAATTGTGTGGTTTGAAAGGCGCAAGATAGAGCCGCTTCTGATCTTGTCCAATCCGTTTGACGCTTCTCTTCACCAATCCTTGCTGCGAACCAGTATCTGCGGAAGCGCTAGAGGGAGTGTCTGGGAAATCCTCGGAAGGCGTATCCGTCACAGACGCAACGGGGAAGCTCAAACCGGAAAGATCAATCGTCGGTACCGGACTTCGAGGTGTCAGATTTAATCCAGAGAAATCCTGACTAACAGCAAAATTCGGTACGAACCAAAGAATTGCGGCGGCCATCAGTCCAATCAGACTCGATCCCATCATGCTCGCCTGTCTTCGGCCCACACATGCTCCTCGTTGCAGCAAAGAATTGTTACATCCACATTACAAAGCGCAAAAGCGCCTCACTAGGATGCGGTTTGTGCAAAAAGGTAGGCCGAGATATGCGTACGTAAGTTACATTTCTTTACGCTCTAAGTTGCTCCAGCATTGCTCCCAGGTTAAAAGATTGCATTCGCACCCCGGATGCGGCTTTTCCTGCCGCTTCCCGCGATTTGGCGTTTGACACTATTTGCAAGCCGTTGCTATAGTCGAAGAGTTCCCTTTGGACGCGGGTTTCTGTAATACGTCCGGCAGCTGGGATTGTCTTAGCTCACTCGCCAGGGTGGGCCAAACACAACCTAACGAATCACTCCAGCAGTCCGCCACGCAGGCTCCCGCATCCCCCGCACTGAGTGCGAGGTTTATCAGAGAGGCGTGACCTTGTTCGACGACACCACCAGCTCCGAAAATTCCAACTCCACCACCATGCTTGCCACCGAAGCCGAACCGACGACGGCCGAGCTCACCTTAAACGAACCGCAGCACGAGGCTGCCACCGAAGACGCCGCCACTGAGCGGTCGCACGAGGACCAGCATGTCTCGTCCGACGACAAGGCTGCCCCGGGCGAAGACTTTGCCTCCGCGCTGGAAAACTTCACCACCGAGGCTGAAGAAGCCGTCAGTGAAGATCGCGTCATAAAAGGTACGGTGCTCAAGCTCACCGCCACCCATGTCGTGGTCGATGTGGGCGCGAAGTCGGAAGGCATGTTGCCCCTCTCGGAAATTCTCGATCACGAGGGCAAGCCCCGCTTCAAGCCTGGCGACGAAATCGACGTAATGCGCGACAAGGGTCCCGCCGAGGAAGGCTACATCAATCTTTCTCACCAGAAGGCGCAGCGCATTCACGCCTGGGACGAAATTCAGAAGGCCCACGATGAGAAGAGGTCGATCCAGGCCATCGTCATCGACCGCATCAAAGGCGGCCTCACCGTCGATATCCTCGGCGCGCGTGCGTTCCTTCCCGGTTCCCAGGTTGACCTTCGCCCCATTCGCAATCTGGATGGAATGAAAGGTCAAACCCTCGAAGTCGCGATCATTAAGCTCAACAAGAAGCGCGGCAATATCGTCGTTTCGCGCAAAGAGTTGCTGGAAGGCGAGCAGACCGAGAAGCGTTCCAAGACTCTCGAGCACCTCGAAGAAGGTTCTATTCTCACAGGTGTGGTCAAGAACCTCACCGAGTACGGCGCCTTCGTCGATCTCGGCGGCCTCGACGGCCTCCTGCACATCACCGACATGTCTTGGGGACGCCTCACTCATCCCAAAGATCTGGTCAACGTCGGCGATCAGATTCAGGTCAAAGTCTTAAAGTACGACAAAGATAAGCAGCGCGTGTCGCTCGGATTTAAACAGCTCACGCCCGATCCGTGGCTCGACGCCGAGCATCGTTATCCCGTCGGCGCCCATGTCGGCGGCCGCGTCATCAGCGTCACCGACTACGGCGCGTTCGTCGAACTCGAGCAGGGAATCGAAGGCCTGGTCCACGTCAGCGAAATGACCTGGTCCAAGCGCATGAAGCATCCGTCGAAGCTGGTCAACGTCGGCGATGAAGTCGAATGCGTTGTGATCAACGTCAACCCGACCGAGCGCCGTATTTCGCTCGGCATGCGTCAACTCGCCGCCAATCCGTGGGACTCGCTGCATGAAAAGTTCCCGGTCGGCATGACTGTGGAAGGCCGCGTCCGCAATCTCACCGACTTCGGGGCGTTCATCGAGATCGAAGACGGTATCGACGGCCTGGTGCACGTCAGCAATTTAAGCTGGACCAAACGGGTCAAGCATCCTTCGGAAGTTTTGAAAAAAGGCGACCGCGTGAAGGCGATCGTTCTCGCCATCGAGCCTGATAAGCGTCGGCTCTCTCTCGGCGTGAAGCAACTTCAGCCCGATGTGTGGGAGTCGTTCTTCGAGACTCATCACGTCGGCGATGTCGTTCACGGCAAAGTCCTGCGCGTGGCCGCATTCGGAGCGTTCGTTGAAATCGCGGAAGGTGTCGAAGGCCTGTGCCACAAGTCCGAAGCCGTCGACGGCAACGGTCAGCCCCTGCATCTTGAACCTGGCGTCGAGCACGAGTTCAAGATTATCAAGATGAGTGCCGAAGAAAAGAAAGTAGGACTCAGCATCCGGGCCGTCGGCGAAGAAGCCTCGCGCTCGGAAGTCGAAGCCTACAAGCAGCCCGTTTCCAGCACCAGTTCCACGATCGGTGAACTGATTTCCTGGAAGCGGGCCAGCAACGATAGCAACTGAGATTTGCAGACAACGGGGCTCTCTAGTTTTGCGCTCCCTGAAGAAGCTGGGCCCGAGTAACGCATAACGATTCCCTACCCCAAGGGTCAGGAGGATTTCCGTGCAGGCCAACAAGTTCTCAGTCGCATTCGCCGCAACGTTAGCGTTCTTCACACTAGCCCTGCTCTTCACGAGCACACAGGCGGTCTCCCAGACAGAAAGGGTGCTGTTTAGTTTCCAAGGCAAAAAAGTCATTGGGCCCGGAACCTTGACCTTCGATGCCGCGGGCAATCTTTACGGCGCGACAACCCATGGTGGTGCTTTCGGTGACGGTTCCGTGTTTGAATTGTCGCCCACGTCGAACGGGAAATGGACGCAGAAGGTGTTGCACAGTTTTACCGGTGCGGACGGACAGACTCCTCTTGGCAGCCTGATCTTCGATGCCGCTGGCAATCTTTACGGCACCACGTTGAATGGTGGCGCCTACGCCAATGGCACCGTTTACGAACTGTCACCGAAAGTGGGAGGGGGATGGACGGAGAAGGTGCTGCATAGTTTCTCTGGCGCGGGCACAGAAGGGGCTCTACCCTTTGCTGGCCTCATCTTCGATGCCGCCGGCAATCTCTACGGCACGACTTCTTCCGGCGGCGACGTGGCGTGCGTCACCGGCAATGGTGGCACGTGCGGTACTGTCTTCGAGTTGTGGCCCAACGCGTCCGGCTACTGGACCCTGAAGACGCTGTTCAAGTTCCACGGAACCGACGGGGCCTATCCCCTGGCCGGTGTAATTTTCGACGCTGCCGGTAATCTCTACGGCACGACCGCGGGCGGTGGTCCTAATCTAGTCTATCAAAACGGGACGGTATTCGAGTTGTCGCCCAACGCGTCCGGGGTCTGGACCGAGAAGGTGCTGCATCTTTTCAAAGCCGCGAATGATGGCTACCAGCCGCTCGCAGGCGTGATCCTCGATGCGTCCGGCAATCTCTATGGCACGACCTCCGGTGGCGGCGTCGGCGCTGGCAGCATTGGGACGGTGTTCGAGTTGTCGCCGACCGCGACCGGTGACTGGAGCGAGACGGTGCTCTACAGCTTCAACATCGCTGCGGACGGCGCTTCGCCTTATTACGGCGGATTGATCTTGGATGGCGCAGGCAATCTCTACGGCACTACATCCTTGGGCGGCGCTCATAATGATGGAACGGTGTTCGAATTGTCGCCCGCTGGATCCGGCAACTGGACTGAAAAGGTGCTGTGCAGTTTCGACGCAACCAACGGGAACAACCCACAAT
>WNFI01025067.1_pt1 | contig 17973 bp, 12 predicted proteins | sample 5400471 | NCBI WGS metagenome assembly WNFI01 (sample SAMN13153348, study PRJNA577476) | soil metagenome | isolation source: 100 cm saprolite on Douglas fir-dominated hillslope | place: USA:California | collected 2013-09-17 | reverse complement strand
ACCGGCTTACACGGCTTGCCTTTGCGATTCGGGAACAGAAGACCTTGCGGATTCTCCTTCCAGTTGTGGTCCGCTTGGAAAACGGAAAGGCAAATCTGTGGTTTGGTCGGAGAAAAGATTAGTTGCCCGCCACCGTATGTCACTGATAAGTATGAGCAGCGAGCACTCACTTGCTACTGGACAGCACGACTAATAAGAAAGCGTTTTTCTCCCTGCTTGAAGCCATTCGCTCTAATCGGGCGATGGCATTTGCTGGGGCTGGCGTCTCAAGGCCGCTTGGCTACCCGACATGGAGCGTGTTAATAGACCGTCTGACGAATGAAACGAGAGAGCGCTGCGGGGAGCAGATCGTTGACGACCAAGGCAGAAACATAACGGTCACGCAAGTCACGGAAATGAAGGACCTACTGTTTCGGGCAGAAATATTCAAATGCAACCTTGGGGCACGCTATTTCGAAATCATTCAAGAAACCTTTGCTCCAACAGGCGGGCAGAACGCCGACATACGAAATCTTGTGAGTCTTCCTTTTCAACATTTTCTGACTAGCAATTACGATATAGCCCTAGAAAGGGCAAACGACGAGGTGCAACTTAGGTACGATTCAATATGTCTGTACGACGTACCTGCAACTGAATTCGTCAACAATCTTGGGAATTATGATTACGCCAGACGCATCGTCCATGTTCATGGAAGGTTCGACGCCCCCGAAAGGATCGTTCTCACAGAAAAGGAGTATGGCGCTTTTTATCATAACTCCTCTGTCGCCAAGCCTTTCTGGCAGATGGTGCCGATAATCAGACGGTGTGTATTTTTTGGTTTCTCTTTTAATGACACAGACCTTACCGCAGGCTTTAACCTGGGCAACTTCAATCTGGCACGACGGGGAGCAGCAGAAGTCATTCATTTTGCGATCGTCGCGCTGGGCGAGAAGTATTCGGAACCTGCGTATAGGGCCTGGTACAACATGAAATATGGCATTGAGCCAGTTTTCTTCGACGGCATAGACTCTAACTTTAGTGGATATTCGGAACTGATGCGAACTCTGGCAAGAGAAATCGTGCCTCCGACCAAAGAGCTTCGGCTGGGTCTCGAGGCGGCCGTTCCAGTCGGGGTTGAGGAGACAGTGCAGGAACAGGAAGCAGTTCCAGTTGGCACACCCGCGCCGCTAGAGGGACATGTCCCAGAGCCATTGCAAGATGACTTGGCTCGTCTGGAGCAGCTAACTGACAGTAATCTGAGAAAAAGGGCGACCGGAGACTTGGAATGATCGAGCTATTAAGAGATGCCCTAATGGAATCGCTAGAGACTGCTGCAGCGGGGGGGCACCTGCTTGTAGTTGGTGAGCCCGGCGCCGGTAAGAGTTGGATGGTCAAGTCTTTCGTAATGCGACGTAAGAAGGCAGGCGATTCCGTAGTTTTTCTGAGAGCTGAGGATCACATCGTCAGTTCGCTTGACGATCTTCTCAAGAGTATTGGCGCAAAGAATTTTGTAGCGGCACTGCGAACCTACCGAGGCCCGCAAAAATACTTAGTGATCGATTCCCTGGATTCGCTTCGGGCGGAGGCCTCTCAAAGGGCCTTTCGCGACCTAATCCGAATCGTCCAAAGAGACGTTCCCAATTTCAACGTCATAGCCAGCATGCGGACATTTGATACCCGACAATCCGTAGAGTTTCAGCAGCTGTTTCCTGCCAAGGGTGAAGTGCTACCGAATTCACTGCCTATTCCAGCGCGTCATTTTGTTGTACCAGTCTTCTCGGAGACTGAGCTTATGGAGGCTGTAGACAGGGATGAACGGCTTCGTCCCGTAATTCTATCTGCTTCATCAGCTGGCCGGACACTGTTACGCAACCCCTTTAACCTCTGGCTGATCATCCATTTATTGGACGCGGGAGCGCCCGTGGATTGGCTCTCGACGATTCAGTCGGAAGTGCAACTATTGGATCAATACTGGCAGTTTCGCGTTGAGTCTCGTGAGAACGCACTTACCCGGAGGCGACTGTTAACAATCTTCACAGACAAAATGGTGAGCACCAACACTCTTTCCGTAGCCCTGCGTGATATTGAGAGCGACCAAGCCCTGGACGTCGCCTACAAGCAACTATTGAGTGATGAGATTCTGTCTAGGACGGAGAGTGACCGGGTCTACTACGCGCACAACATCCTTTTTGATTTCGCGGTCTCTCGGCTGCTGCTAGACGAGAAGAATCTGATTCCCTTTGTTGTCGCGGCGCCAGCCAGGAGCATCTTTTATCGACCAAGCATTTCTTACTTCATGGCTCGGCTGTGGTTCCGTGATCGTGCACTGTTTTGGCAGTCACTAGAACCATTTTTTGAGAAGTCATCCGCGATATCTTCCATAGCGGCTATCACCCCTGCAACGGTGATTTACGAAGTCGCGGAAACGAAGGAAGACCTCATTCCGATATTTAAGCTATCGCAGTTGAAGCGGCCGAGAGCTATTGTTTTTCTCTTGCGGGCAATACAGGCTTTCGATGGGCTGAACTCTAAGAAACGACACATTTGGGTGGACTTTTTGATTTCTGTGTTGGGGTATGTGGATGTAGCTTTTCTTAACGAATATATCGCCCTACTAGAGATTGCTGCTGAGAGTCCCAACGCTTTGCCTGCTGAAAGGACCAGCTTAGCTAATGCGGCTGTCACCCTGCTCGCCTGGATGTGGAAGATCGCAGAATCTGAAGTGGACCTCTCCGCTGCTCAGGAACTGGCGAATGTGGCAGCAGCCCGTTTGATTCCCGTAATTGCCAAACAGTATGGAGTTATTCCGCAGGCTGCACGAAAGGTTCTGGAAGAAGTTTTAGATCGGTTCGGGAATCCGCGGGCATCAGCAAACGAGGCATTTCGACTCGCCAGTAACCTCGATGCCATAATCTATGCGGACCCGGAGTTTGCCGCCGAAATTTATGTACGCGTGCTCGGATTTGAGGAGACGTCAAACGAGGCCACGCATATTGGTGGTGCTGTGTTGCCCTTGATGAGCAACCGCAAGCAGGATTTTTCGCTGGCGTATTACATTCTGGGCGTGAAGTACGGCCTTCTCTTGGTCCAAGACCTCCATATCGCCGCGCGTACAGCAGTGCTTTCTATTACGGCTGAGGTTAGGCGACAAGAGGGTGATGCAATCACCAAGATAGGTGCATATGAAAGGCAATTCAACTATGGCGGCAAGACTTCAACTCTAGTCTCAGACAGAAGTGAGATCTGGGACCAAACCCATAAAGATTATACGAGCCTTGAACTTTTTGAGCAGCTCTTGCGGACTTTGGCTGAGCGCAGAAAAAGTGGCGATTTTTCACTGGGCCAAATGCGCGACATATTAGGTGTTGTCGCCGGAGCAAACACATATGCAGTGACCTGGAAGAGAGTTTTTAGCTTCGCTGCCTACAATGTTGAGCTTTTGGCCGCGATACTTGATCTCCTTCAAGTCCCGGAACTGTTGGCTGCTCCCGAGACGACTGTCGCGGCTGGTAAAGCCATCGCGAAGGCTTATGAAGAGCACGTCTTTACACCTCAGGAGCTTGCGTCCATCGAGACCGCGATTCTGCGACTTCCGGAGTCGTCGTTTGCGGCCATCTACAAAGACCCGAGTCTGATACGAAACCGCTTGCTGGGGTGTATCCCTGAAGCAATGCTCAGTGCAGCGTCGACACAGATTGTCCAGGATTTGAAAAAAACAACAGGCGTACCAGAGAACACGCCATTCTTTCAGATGGGCCCCGCTTCATTCGGAGCGGACGTCGAGGATGGCTGGTTAAAAAGACAAGGGGTTCAAACTGAGCGCGAGGATAACCATAAATTATTGGTTGCTTCCCGGCCCCTGAAAGCCTTTGAGACGCAATTTGTAAATCAGACGCCATCCGAAACGGAATGCGCGAAGATAGCGGACGAATTGTGGAATGCTTACGGCCTGTTGCAATCTACTAAGACGGTCGACGAAAGGGTCGTTACCGAAGTCTTCACTACCATAGCTGCGGTGGCGCAGGCTGTTCTCAAAAACGAAAAGCTAGGTAAGGGGTCGGATATCGTATCCAAGTGCAGGGTGATTATTTCGGATGCTGCGACCTACCCATTTCCGGCTGCGGGCAAAGGGGCCGATGCTAGTTTCGACCGTCCGATGTGGTCACCGACCCCCAAGATTGAGGCCGCTCAAGGTTTGATGCACTACATGGTCAACTGGGGTTTGGATTCTGATACTCAGTCACTGGCCGAAAAGCTGAGCGGAGATTCGTATCCAGCTGTCAGGTTCCAGATTGCGTCGGGTCTTATCTATCTTTACGATCGGCATCGAGATTTCTTTTGGGAGATCGCCAATAAGAGGTTGCCGCAAGAAAATGCGACCGGCGTGCTCGTCGCGCTCGCCAGAAGCGTCGCACACCCTCACGTTGCGAGCGCAGAACGGGGCTCTGTATTGGATTGGGAAACTGCACTGCTCGCGCGCGGGTTGCCAGACCAGCACACCGAAGATGTACTCGAAGTTATAGTTGACTCACTGACTCAGCTGTTTGTTTATTTTGGCGAAGACCGCGCGGGGCAGATTCTGACAGCCCTCGAAAAGGATCCCGCGGCGCATGCCGCCGAACTGAGCCAAATGTCTTTGTCCGCATCTTATTATTTGGCGCGAGGTATCAATTCGGACAGTCCCGAAGACCGCAATATAAGGCTAAGGGCGAAAGCCATCGTGACTAGAGTGCTTTCGGCTGCTGATCTAGCTATTGCTAGGTTTATTCAATCCGAGAAACCATCCCATCGAGAGGAGTCGAGCGAAAGCAGGGATGTTGTGAAAGAGGCGCTAAGAATTATCGACAATGTAGTCTTTCGACTTTATTTGACCCTCGGGGTTAATGAAAAGCTCACGCGAGACGACGTGAAGCCACTCAAGGAACTAGACCGAAGGCAGCTGTTTTTCGAGTTAGAACCAATCTGGAAAACGCTCACAACTCCCATTGTTCCGAGCCAGAGACGACTCTTAGCTCCACAGACTACGCATCACCTTATGGAGCTTTTCAGTTTGACTCTGCCCTATGATCCCCCTCGCGTGCTGCAGTTTACCGCAAATCTTCTGAGGGGCTATAACTGGGGCTATCAATTCGATTCGATGGCAATCGGCGAACTTGTACGATTTGCTGACGTTGTTCTTGCCGACCACAAGGATATTCTGCGGGACCCGACGAACGCCTCCAATCTTGGGGCTATTCTTGATGTCTTTGTAGAAGCGGGCTGGTCGCAAGCGACGCAATTGGTGATGAGATTGGATAACGCAGTCCGATGAGGTCTCCGCTCTTATCGCGGGACATGAGTTGAGAGATTTGGACTGTTTCCAGGGGTAGTGTCAGTTCTTGATGCAGCGTCCTTTTGTAGTGTTTGTAAGAGCGGCGGCAACAGCACTGTTTACAGGACTTTAGGGTGATAGGTTAATTTTCGATCCCCGCCGCCCCTACGGACCGTCTTCCTCGGGATGCACTTGGCCGAGACAGGCGCCTTCGCCCGTTAAATGTTCTGACCGTATAGATTGTCGAACTCCGCCCTCGTTAGCATCGCGGCGACATGAAAGAGTAGCCCTGTGGTTATTCTCCCGGCGAGCGATCGGAGCCTTGCATCGTCAGTTATGAAGGAATCGACGCAGGGAAAAGCCATAAGATGTTGTTGGTCTATGAAGTTGTTTCGGTTTTGTTGTCGCCCCTGTTGCCAGTTGTCGCGCGTCGCCCTATGCTCAAGTGCGACGCATGGGAAGGCTTCAATCTGACACCTATCTGCAAATTGATTTTTAGTGTTTTCGTCAATTAGAACGACACTGGGCGTCGCGGCGGGTACCCGGCCGCTTATGCTTGTGGAGTGAGACTGCAGCCTAGGCGGTCGGCCTCCCTCAGGATTTTCTCGGCCTGAACCGCCTGCTTGCGCGACGGCTGCCGGCCGCCGGCAAGAAGTTTACCCATGCTGTACGAAATGCTCCGCTGCCAGCCTTGCAGGTTATCAGTTTCTTTCGCCCACTTGGCAATCCTGAACCACACTTCTGATGGAACTTTAGCGACTTCCTCAATGAGCTTTCGCTCTTCGTCGGTCGGCGTGTCAATGCCGCGGTCAGGCGCGGTAAAGGATAGCCCGACCGGAATCAATTCTTCTTCAAGTGCGATCGGCATTTCAAACTCCACCTCGATGAGGCTCTGCCAGCACGATTCCTTCTTGCACCACTCAGTGATGTTTCCACCTGCGGGTGGATTTGTTATGTGCTGATGCACTTTCACTGACCCAAGACGAATAGCTTCCTCAAGTACGCCAGTGAGGGCTTGCTCGCGCCAGATGCGGTCAAGGTCAACGCGTTGCGAGGACTTCCGGGAAATCCAGGAAAGCGTGTACGTAACAATGTTCGCGCGGTACCCGCCATACTTCTCTGCTTGGATGATCCTTTCTGCCTGTCGGAATAGAATCGCTTTGGCAACAAGTCGTTGAAAATATCGCTCGTCAACTGACACCCTGCCCCGGTCTTTCAGAAGCAACGTGAATTCCCAGAAGTTCTTTTGGGCACCGCGGCTCACGATTTGGGGAAGTTGCGCCCAAGTGTTCTCGAACTTTGCCAAATCAGTCTTCGTAAACATCTGGGACTTCGGGTGTACCGCTTCGAACTGCCGCTGCTGCGCAGGCGTGCCGGAACGTGATTTGTCATCCTGATACTGACCTCGCGCGCGTTCATAATACCAGCGCGTCTGCCGCTGCATGCCTTGGGCTGCCGGGGCCCAGATGGTACGTGACAACCCTTCGACGCCCATATGAAATGGGTCGTTCGCCTGAAAGTCCGCGGTATTAACCTTGTTCTGGCTGTTAGCGTATTCAGAAATTTTAGGAACAACGGTTTCTACCCGGTCCGGGTTGAACAGCACCGTCAATTTCACTGGAACTATGACCCCGGACACGTCCGCTCGATCTCGCCGAAAGGCGTGGTAGATCGAACCCATCGTCTGGCCGCCATTGACTATCTGGAAGTCTTTCGCTTTCGTTATTCCCAGCGACCCGTCCGGAAGGGAGACCGTGGCGATGCTTTCTGCAGTCACCGAAAGCCCGTTGTTGTAGGCGAGAAACATGGCGGGCTCTGAAAGGATGGTGTTGCGGATTCCTTTGTTGATCTTGCCCCGAGCTTGAAGAAAACACCGGACGTTTCGCTCCAAGAGTCGAGGTCCAAACCGCGAATACAGTTCCACGAGGAGTGGTCCCGAGAGCGAAAGTAAATAACATGCATACTCGCCCTGTTCAGGGGCAACCGAAAGGCATGGTACCGGCTGCCCTATCGCAGAAACAAAATCGACTTCGATCGTTTCCCTTCGGCTGCCGGAGTTCCAGCACCGGAACAGTCGTTCTATGTCCCAAACGTGATGCGAGATCTCGATATCCCCCAAAGACTCGTTGGGAATCTCTTCCATTTTCGAAATCCCGTCGGTGAAAAGGAAGAGCCGGACACGCGTGAGCTCACTCTTCAATTCCTCGATTCGCAGTGCAAGGTCGAAGGCGGGGGAAGCCTCCTCCATCTCGCTCACATACCCGTTCGTGCACTTCTCGAAGAATTCTCTTCCACGCCTAAACAGCGTCTCGATGTCCCGCTTCGGAACTGTTTCCGGCGGCACGTTGAGACTGCACTGGGAAACAAAGAGATCCAGGCATTCCTCATCTTCGGAGACGCCATAGCCATTGACTTGTAGCCCCCGACCCCGGTGCTGGCAAACCACGCCGTCGTCGAATTCACCGGCGTCGATAAGATATTCAATCATGACCTCGGTAAAAGCATCCTCGCGCAACTGCTCCTGTCCCTCCGAGCGCGACAGGACGTCCTGCTGCAGGTTAGTGAGGAAGCTCGCGAACTGGTCTTCGTTAGGCATTTCTGGATTGTTGGAGAAGACTGCGAATTTCCTCATCCTCGACAAGAAAGGGCATGCAGTTGCTTAAGGCCACGCTGTATGCCAGATCGCCAACGCCCGGGGGCAGAGCAGTCTCCGTGAGCCGTGGGAACCCGTCACGCACATGAAAGGCATGGTGCGACCGCACGACGTAAGCAACGTTCTCATACAACTGTTCATGGCGGTCGAGATATCCAGCGGCAAGCAGCAGATCCTCCAAAAGGTCGCGTGCCTCGGCGTTCGGACTGAGCGCACCCCGCACCTCACTCACAAGGGCGGGTAGCGTTAGGGCGCCTGGGCGGACTGCCTCCACCGCCACATGGAAAACGACAAGCCGAGGCACACGTGACGAATCGAGCTGCCTTTCGCTTGAAACAAGGAACTTCGTGTGCTGCTTCGCAATCGTCGTTTTGACTTCGACGCACAGGTTACGGAGCTGGTAATCGTGTATCCCCATCTCAGGGCCTCTCCACGCACGCACAGCCTCCAGAGCGCCGACCCCGTCAATGAGGTAGTGCCTCATGAACCAGAGCTCGCCGAAGAGTCCTCGTTGGGCATCCTCGCCAAGGCCGTCCGGACTCCGCTGCAGAAATTTCTGCCAGCGTTGCAGACGGCCGACAAGCGCACTCACGATCTCGACGTCACTCTGCACAGGCTCAAGATGTCTTGCTAAGTCCTCCGAAAGAGACGTAAACACGTCCGTGAATCGCGCCTCATTCAGAAACACGCAGACCGACAATTTGTCTGCCGGATCATCCGGGAGCCGGGTGATGCTGATTTCGCAACCCCGCATCCGAGGAGGTCTTTCCAATCGATGCGCCGCCGCTTCCTGCACTCGAATAAGAAAGACGCGGCGCCCGGAGGGGCGTTCAACGGCAATGAAAAGGTCGCACCGTGCATCAGGGTGGATGCGCCGTTGCAAAATCCCATGACGGCTCTGCCCCGCGGCTTCGCGTGCAAGCTCCTGCCAGGTCTCCTCCAAGTTCATTGGATCCCGAACTCCTGCTCCCAGTAGACGTTGTTGACCATGTACTCGACGGCGACAGCAGTTTCGCTGCTTGGAAAACTGATGGCAAACCCCATAAGCGGCGCTGGATCGGTCCCGAGTGTATCGAGTGGATACACGAGGAGCAATCCGCGCTGAGGCGGTCGCACTTTCCTGATCCAACCTCCCGAGGGAAGGTCAGGCTCATCCTGACGGCGGTACTTTTCACGATTTTCGGCCCAGTGCTCCCTTGTGCGGGCGAGTGCCTCCGCATGTTCGGACTCGGTGAGGTCGAGCGCCTCATCACGCGGACTGACCAGCCTCCGGATGGAGCACTTACCGATTGCATTCTCGATGGGCGCGCGTGTAATCAGGCCGATATTTTTCCCAGCGATCATCACAGATTTAGTGGCGTCCCTGCTCGAAAGCAAAGCCACCGTCCAATGCGTAAGTTCTCCCTTGGCCAATTGCGCCTGGATGTATTTCGTGATCAGACTCGACTGTGCCTTGAAGGAATTGGGATGCGTGCGAACACTGGACATGAATTGTGTTACATCGGTTCCTTGCACATCCTCCCAAATGATGTTGTGCGCGTCCTTTCTGGGATTCCCAAGCCGCTCGAAAAATGCCCCGAAGACCCGGAAGTTCTGGTCGACGATCCGTGGATCAGCATCGAAGACAACCGTTTCGGTGATGGACCCCGCGTAGGAAACCTGCATTCGGGTGCCGGTCGGCATTTTGTTTACCGCGGTTATGAGCAACCCGTTCGGATGCCGACGAACGCGGAGGCCATAATCCTCGGGTGTACCGCCCACAGCAGCCATGTGATCGAATTCCTCTCGCAATTCCTCGCTCGCAGAGGTGATGTGGCGGTACCAGTCCACAAGTTCCGCGCTCGTGTAGAGGCGACACAGGTCAGCATATCCGGGTCGGTAGCCGAACCACCTGCCCATTTGCATCAACGTGTCGTACATGCGAGACGCGCGCAGGAAATAGCTGACACTGAGCCCTTCGAGTGTGAGGCCTCTCGACAGCTTGTCGCCGCCGATCGCAATCACTGACAGCCCGTTCTTGTGTTCGTAGTAGTCCAGCACATCCTTTGCCGTGCCATTGATGGTCTTGACCTGGATCTTCGCTGCTGCCGCGAAGAGCTGGTCACGTATCTCCGGCCAAGGCACGGCGCGAAGACTCTCGTCCCCCAGCACGCGCGCCATCGTGTTCGTCGTCGGAATGAAGTCTTGCCGCCACAGTGATTCCAGCTCCGTCAAGAGTTCTCTCGATTGGTTGCTCTCCATGTACTCAAGCCGTTGCAGTAAGTAGAGGAGTTCCTGTTGCACGAGGCCCATGACACTTGCCTGGACGGGAGTGAATCGCGTCACGTGAATGAGCATCGAGTTGTGCTCTTGCTCCTGTCCGCGGCAGATCCTTGCTGCGCACGCGAGGACAAACATCTTGACAGCCCGGCGGAGGCTTTCCGGAAGTTGCGTAACAAGGTCGGTCTTCTTGTGGCTGTTCGGGATGTCATGCTCATAGTCGTCAACGATGCGGATGACCGGTAGTTCCTCCCGCTCAGTTCCCGCCCCGTCAGTACCGGTTCCGAAGACACGCGCAGGACCGATATAGTTCGATGGGGTCGGGAGGTTGATGATGAAACTCCGCGGAAAGAGATCCTCGCCGTACTCGTCGTGCTCGCCATCGGGATAGATGAAGATGTTGGCAAACGGTGTTGCGGTATAGCCGACGTATGCGCTCTTTTCGAAGCTGTTGAGGAGTTTTCGAATAAGCCCATTGATGGCCGTCACGTCCTGGTCGGGAATGATATTTCCATCAGCATCGCGGAGCGGCGGGTTCGTGTTGATGGATGCGTTGTCTGCCTCGTCGTCGATCACGAGCAAAGGCACATCTCGGACGACGCGTCGATTCGTCTTGGGATCAATCTCGCCCCTGACGCCGATCGACCAGTTGAGGAGATTTTGCAGGACGGACTTGTTTTTCTTCACCACGAGCACAATCGGCTCTCCTCCGGGGACCACATTCATGTTATTTGCGACCGTGCTGTTGAAGTCGCCTGCGTCCGCGCTGCTTGTGAGTGAATGCGCGAGGAGGAATTCCGCTCCGGCCAAAGCCCCGGCACCGATCCTGAGGTTATTCTGGTTGAAGGCTCGGTTTCGCTGCGTATCAAATCCCAAGAACCCCTGATCCACCCGGAGCTGGGTCTGGCTCCGCAGGTTCTTGTGCATGCCAGCAAGCACGATGATGAGCTTGTAGCCCGCATCCACTGCCTTGCAGATGAACGCGATGTAGTTTGATGTCTTGCCCGACTGTACATTGCCAACAACCATGCCGCGCCGGTCCCATGAACCGGGCCGATCCGGCGCTTCGAGCTTTTCAAGGATCGAGTCGGTGAGCTGCCCGAGGCGCGTCACGGACTGAGGGGCCCACCCTTCGTCTTCTTCGAGATATCGCTCGTACCGCTTCCAGAAGCGCCACCCGATCTGACCCCGACGATCAGGCAGCCACGGTTCGTGGCCGCGCACGTCCTGCAGAACTGTCTCCTGGCCTACCCACACGTTAAAACGGGTCTCGAGATCCTTTGCCAGTTTTTCAACGTCAATGGAGGTTCCATCCTGACCATCAAGGACCGGCAGCACCCGCTCAATGGCGGCGCGGATCGTCGCGGGCGTCGTTTCGGGTTGCCCTTTGAGGAGAATCTGGACAAGCTGTCGTGTTTTTTCGTACGGGTCCATCTCACCGCCTCTGTGAATCAGGCCTCATGCGGAGGGCGATCTTTTCTATCGCAGCTTCCACAACTTCAGGGTACAAGCTGAAGGGTTCAAGCACCGCAAGCCTCTCGCGCACTTGCGTGATTGATAAGCCCTGCCCGAGAAACGCTTCAATAACGAGGGTGAGGAGTTCAATGAGCTCACCCGATGGCGCTCCTTCGTAGGGGCCCGCATGACCATCCGGCTTTTCGGAATTGTTCATCACGACATATGGGACGGGAACCGTCTCTTCAATGAGTCGCAGCAACGCCGTAATTTCTCCGCGCCTGCCTTCCGCTTTGTCGAGAAGTTCGCGGACAACAGGATGGTCGCGATTGACCTCGTAAAATATCCGTCCGTGACGGACCTTCCGAAGCCAGACAAAGACGCGCTGTCCCGCTGCCTCCCTCGCGACGACCTTGCCGCGGTGACGGTACACCTCGCTTGCCCGTGTCCGTGTTGCCGTCGCGATTCGCTTCAGGTCGGCGCGGAGGAGACCGGGAGGGCGAGCCCGCGATTTCTTGACATCAATGTCCCACTCCGCATCCATGCTGTTCGGGAAGTCCACTCTGATACGTGCCAGCTTGAAGTGCTCTTCCTTCTGGAACCCGAGGCCCAGCCAGTCACCGGCGACCAGCAGTCGACGGTTTCGGTACACGTAGAATCCCTGCTGCGCGTTCCAGCCGCGAAGGCCTGCGGCCGCTTTGTGTGTCTCTTCATTGAGCTTGGAATGATGAGGTAGGACATACGGTTGAACGTCCACAGCGTTTCCGCGCAGTGCGAGGTATTCACGCCCAAGAATTTGAGTGGCAACTTCACCGGTGAGGAACGGGTCCCAAGGCTTTACTTCTCTTTCGTTCAGCCACAGCTTAAGGCCTCCGGGTTCGGAAAGAAAACGGTGAAACACCATACTGAGATGATGTTTCACTCGGTCCAGACTTTCGAGGAAGCGGCGGTGCGCAGGCTCGTCTTCCGGGCGGGCGTCGCCCACAATGCGATCGAGTTTTCTCCAGACAACCGTCGTTCCAGAAGATAATCGCTCAAGCTTTTCGGAAAGATCTGCTGGCGCCAGGCTTGATTCCTTGAGCAGTCGCCACTCGCCGCTGTCCCTCACGTAATCGAGATCCCAGCAGCGCACGGATACGCCACTGCCTGCAGATTTGGACAACACCGCGAGCGAACGGCACTGCGAGAAGGAAGCAGTCTTGAGGCCAAGGCCGAAACGACCGAGGTCTCGCGGCGCTCTTTCTTCGAGCGGACTTCGATTCCCCGGTCGCATGGCGAGGAATAGCTGCTCTTCGCTCATGCCGCTTCCATCGTCGCTTACCGTTACGCGCGAATCCTGACCATCCCAGGAGAACTCGACCCAGACATTCTTGGCGCTCGCAAAGAGACTGTTGTCGATAAGGTCTGCAATGGCTGTTTCGAGGTCATAGCCAAATGCCCGGAGCGACTCAATCATCGCATCCGCTCGGGGCGCAGCGATCTCGTAGGACCTGTCGTGTGCGGGCAAGGGCATTTGCACTCGTATGTTACAGAATCCGCTTATCTAATTCGATAGTAGTAACTATACCTGTTCATGTTATCGGTCTGCGCGAACTTTGCGTGGGGCGTCCGGCGGACGAGCGCAGTATCGACCGTATCTTTCTCCCAAGCCGGGCGAGATCCTTTGTTTCACATTCCCAGACCACCGACACGCGCCAGCCCATTTTTTTCAGTTCCTTTGCTTTCATTTTGTCGCGTTCGACATTTTCGAGGAACTTCTTTTGCCAGAAACTAATCCTGCTCTTTGGCGTATACGCGAATTTACAGCCCCGGTGGCGGGGCCAGAAACAGCCGTGCACGAAGATGAGGAGGCGCCGCCGCAGAAGTACAATGTCTGGTTTTCCGGGAAGTTTCAGGGGATAGGTGCGAAAGCGATACCCGAGGCGCCGCAGCGCCGCGCGGACGAGCTTCTCCGGTTGCGTGTCCTTGGAGCGGATGCGCGACATGTTCCAGCTCCGCCGTTCTTTCGAAAGCGTGTCCATGTGCATTACTTCGCAAGAATGCTTTCCTTGATGAGCCGGAGCACGATTCCAGCGAGCTTTCGCGCAAGCAGCGGTGGAACTGCATTGCCAACCTGTTGGTATTGCTGTGTGCGCGGACCCATGAAGAGGTAGTTATCGGGAAATGTCTGCAGTCTCGCGGCCTCACGCACGGTGAGGCTCCTGCACTGCAGCGGGTCCGGGTGAATAAAAAAATGCCCATCTTTTGCGATATGGGCGGTGACGGTCGTCGACGGACGATCCTTGACCTGCACCCGAAATCTGTCAGTAAAGATTTCGTCCTCCTCATCCTCCCAGCCCTTCGCGTTGTCATGGTTCGGTAGCAGGAACGCCGGAAAATCAGTAAGGAGCGGTGATTTGTCGTGCACCTGCGCGTAGCAGGCAGCGAAAAAGTAGCGCCAGAGATCTTCTTTCATATGTGATCGGGTGGTGTGGTTACAAGCCCCTCCCAGCCTGGGGTCATAAAACCACCTGCGCTGCCAGTTCGGCCGCGCGTCGGACGGGACGAATTCGCCTCCTGTCGCGGTCGATGACTTCAGCTTTCGTGCCGTTGTCCTCAGCTTTCGCCATACATCAAGATCGATGCCATCGCCGTCGAGAATTCTTGGGTCAACAATCTCGCGAACAGCGGTCAGCCATGCCTCTGGAGTGTCCTCCTCCCGCGACAGCCTGCTTCTGAGGCGAGGGAGATCCCGGATTACCGTCCACATCCCGTTGCCATTCTCGGATAGTGGTAACGCGCGCGGTTCGGCTTCAATGTCACTGCGCACCCCGAGGAGAATCAATCGATGGCGAGCTTGAGGAATTCCGTGTCGCTCGCACCGGATCACGTAGCCGGCGGCATCCGAGGTGGTCTCCCGGAAAAGTGATTGGTTCTGCCCATAATCCGCCAAAGGATAGAGAACGTAGGTGGCATGCTTCTTTACCTTCTTCGATACGTCGTCACCAATTGCTTGGCATGGTGTCCGCAAGTCCGAAAGGATTCGGTCAATAATCAGACCTCCCGCATGTCGCGAGGAGAGGATTCCTTTCACATTTTCCATGACGAAGACAGGCGGACGATGAACGGCAATGATCCTGAGATACTCCCGGTAAAGAAAATGCCGGTCATCCTTCTCATACTTCTCGCGTTCACGGGTCATTCGGGAACGGCCAACAAGCGAATAGGCCTGGCAGGGCGGCCCGCCAATCAGAAGCCACTCGTCTTTGCCGTCGAGCGCCCGCTCGATGCGCTCATCGATTTTTTCAATGGGAAAGTTCTTGTGGTCACCGAGCGTCGCGAGCCAAGCCTGTTCATCGGCTGCTGCCGCTTCAACGGGAAATCGGCTGCGAAGAGTTTCGAGTGTTGTTGCGCCGCGGAGAAAGTCATAGTAGTCAGATGGAGCTTCAGTGTCGAACTGCCTGAAGAAGCTTCGGAGCCGGAGTGTTTCTCTCGCAAAACGATCCTTCTCGATAGACAGGACTACTCGGAAGGCCCGTTTGCCTTTCAAGCGAAACGCGCTGAATCCTTCGCCCAGTCCTCCAGGGCCGGCAAATAAATCTATGACGGGAATCATCGGGGCGGCTCTCCTGCTATGAGAACCGTTGGTGGTCTCGTATGTTGTCGTAGCTTACCGGCAAGGCTTGGCCGACCTTGAGGCCCGTATGGACGACGGGCTGGCTGTCGAGCCTGCCGAATACCAATCTCTGCTCGTCATCCGGACGGTCCACGACAACCCACATCCACTCGCTCGCACCAGTCCGTTCGTCCTTGAACTCCACTTTAATATGATCGCCGGGCTGATATGTCGACATAGTACGCATCGCTGAGCAGGATTATAGCACTCGTCGGCTGTGCTCTTGGCGTCGGTGTTGCTCGGCCAGGTTTTACAAGTGTCGAGGGGTTGTGAACTGGAACTAGGCCGATACTAGAAAGGGCCTGACGGGCGAGGCGCGGGCGCGTAAACGGTGGCTACATATCCGTTGCGGAATCCGATGCTTGAATTTCCACTGTTGTAGAAGGACAGCGCGGCGTCAAGAGCGGAAAATCCTTCGCCCATCTGGTAGGCCATATCTGTGTACACGGAGATTAGGATAGCCGCGGCGACCTGGACGTTCGTGCACGGATCGAGCAGCTGGTCGGGTTTGAGATGAAACCTCGGAGCCATTTCACTGTTGACCTGCATTAAGCCAATGCTCACCGTGAATCGACGAAGTAGGAACCAGTGAAGCCAGTACGTTGCCTCCTTTCGATCCTTGGGTTGTCGTGTCAGAACAAGTTGTCCGTCGCTGTACCCGGCCCGTCGAGCCGCCGCATTGGGACGATTAATGCTGATTGCGTTGGGGTAAAGCGCCGATTCGGTCTTGGCGATGGTCAGGAGCGTATCTGCCGGCGCCTCCGGCGCGCAGTGTCCGGCGAGTGACAAAAACTCGACCTCTGAGAGCCGAGCGCGGGGGCGCTGGGCCTGCGCGTTCGCCATTAGCCCGAGCAAAAGGCAAGAACAGCAAAGAGTTCCGAATCTGATCGCGTTTCGCCCGAGCTGTGACTGATGCATTGTGTCCCCCGTCAGTTTGGAAGCATTGCGCTGTTCGCTCTCGCTATTCATTCACAGCAGAGAGCACTGGTAGCCCGAACAGTCGCGCTAAACTCGATGCACTGGCGCTTTGGATATTCGGTATCGGCGTACGCTTGGCCCAATAGTCGTTGGCGGCCGTTATCAAGATGGTCGGACGTTCGAAGGCAGAAGAAACAAACGGCCAGACCAAGAGCTGCTCGTAGCAGATGAGGACGGCTGCACGCTCGTTCTGGACCGAAATCGTCCCGCGACCAAACAAACTAAGGGGCACACCATCGGTGCCAAAGGGTTTCCACATCGCAAGGGGCACGGGAATCCTTTGATAGTAGACGGTCTGCTTTCCTTCGGCTCTCGCAATCAGAACGTTGTAGTAGCTGTTGCCCCCATGAAGTGTCGTCGACGTGATCGCGGAAGCCCTGCACCGATGATGGGTGTCGCGTGCCGCGCGGCTAGGTTGTCGAGGGACTGGCGCCAAAACGCTTCTGTCGCTTCGGTCCACTGAGTCACCACGTGTTCGGGGAAAAGCAAAACTTGGGCGGTCGATTGGTTGATTGTGTGCCGTATTTGCTCAGACGAATAAAATTCCGAGAGGAAGTCCGGATCGCCTTGTCCGTTGGGCCCAAAGTTGGGACCGTCTAAGGCCGTATTTTGGCGGTCATTGTGAGAGTAAGATGGAACATTTGGAGCCGCATCAATGAGTTAGCTAAATTGTTCGAGAATTACATTTTGTCCATACGCCCAGGCTGGTATGTTGACAACAAACACAACATCAGAATCACTCCTTACGCGACACCAAACAGAACTAGCGCGATCCGCTGCCGGGTAAAGAGAACTTGCATCCAAATGAACTGCTTCGTTTCATACTGGAGCCTACTTGCCATCACGAAATCTCTGCTCGCCCCTTTGCCACTCTAAAGTCAGCCGTTCCTCGACAAAAGGAGCTCGACCGCCCGCGTATGGCTTAGATTTCTTGAGCACCTCAAGGCGTTGAACTATTTGCGGGAATTCCCCATCCTGAAGTTCTCGGCGAAGGACGCTTGCCGCTATCTCGCTGGCAAGAGACGGAAAGAAACAGACGAAGTCGGAGCTTTCGGTGATCTCGTGACTTCTCGCACATACACCATAGCGACCCTTAAGGGCTTGCTCGAAAGCCTTTTCATCATCGTAGAACGCATTCAATACTTTTGCTCCTGCATCTTCCAGCTCAGATCGCACGAATTCCGATTCATATCTCGGCGTGAATCCGGGGTTTTCCTCAAGATCGATGTAAACGACGCTGAATTGCTCATTCTGGACGCCGTCCCGCAACCTGCTAAATTCGGGAACCTCGCGAAAATCGATCTCTCCCATGGCGAATCGAGGAAGCGCTAAGTCGACAAAAACGCGAGGAGCTGAGCGACCGAGTTCATATCGACCGGCCAGCGCGCTTCGATAACGCAGGATTCGCTGGTGTTGCAGTTCAATGAGACGGGGCTGGCTTAGTGAGCCATGGCCAACTAAGTATATGGCCGCAACGGAACTCCTAACGTTCATAATAGCTCCTCCTGCTTGTCCCCGCATTGCCGCATTCTACTCACATTAAACAAGAGTGGCGGAGAACAAACGACGTGTTCTGGAGACCCGTATGACCATCTACAAGCAACCTGGCTCTCCGTATTACTACTACGACTTCTACTTCGAAGGCCGTAGGTATCAAAAGTCAACTCACCTCCGAAACAAGAC
>WNFI01024934.1_pt1 | contig 17973 bp, 27 predicted proteins | sample 5400471 | NCBI WGS metagenome assembly WNFI01 (sample SAMN13153348, study PRJNA577476) | soil metagenome | isolation source: 100 cm saprolite on Douglas fir-dominated hillslope | place: USA:California | collected 2013-09-17 | reverse complement strand
AAAATACATAAGTGCAATCCCGGATGGTAGTGCCGGAATAAGAATGTACCTGTTTACGTATATGCTGCGTATGGCGTGCCCAAATGTCAAAGCAGAGCAACGACCTTCATCGGTGAGCTCTCCATATAAGCTATCCAATGCATAGAATTAGCCCATCGAAGAAGCCAAGGAGATAGGTGGCACACCATTCCCCATCGCTACTCTGTGCATCTCTACGCTCCGTCGCACGCAACACTTCCAGCGAGTCTCGTCTATTGTGGTCTCCTACGACGGAAGCGCTGAACTGTCGTGCGATGTTGCAGAATGGCCACACGCTAATAATATTAGCTGGTGGGCCTGTCATTCTAGGTCCAACAGGCGTCCGTTCTCCTGATGAACACAGGGGCATCACAGTATTGGCCATGAATGAGCAACCGAGGAAGGTAAAATACGTACCATGACGAACATAGAGATGAACCTGCTCCAAAATAAGATTCTGAGGAGCAGCATAAAGCTCTGGAATGAGCATGGTCGTAGGTCTAATTGAAGGGAAGACGTGAGTCCGGCGGCTTGTGGGAAAAAGCGCTTCACTGTTCAGGTGACCTGAGCGGCAGCTACGGTCCGTCCATTATTCATGGTTTTATAAAAAAACAAGATACTCAGACATCCACTTACATCTATTGCCTCGATGGACGTTCCAGGAGGCAGCGAAGGGCAGCACCTCGATGCGCTTCGTGCCACGAAAGATGTCACTTTCGGTAGTGTGAGTTAATTTGACTCGGGTTGAATACAACTCGCTTATGTTCCTCAATGGCTTAGATCGCTGGGATGGTCGCGAAGGTATTCGAGCATCCTTTCGATCTGTGTAAAGTCAGATTGCAGAGCCAAGTACTCGATGAGACTGCCCGATTCAATGGACCGATTGATTGTTTGTATAAGACTTGGAAGTACGAGGGGATTCGCGGACTGTATCGTGTGAGTTCATGCTAGTGAAGCATTTGAATGAGGATCGCTCTAATGCTAGTATACCTTTTGTTCTCGTATAGGGCTTGCCACCCCCTGTGGTCGGGGCAGCAGCAGAGAACGCCACACTCTTTCTCACATACAATAATATTCGACGGTTCCTTGCGTGGATGGATGCCTCCCCATTAAATGAGCCCTCTAAGAAACCTTTATCACATACCTTAATAGCTGCGGGCGGGGCCGGCGCAGTGACTAGTCTTGTCTTGTAAGAACCACCCTCACTGTTTCTTCTTCTGTGTTACTGACGTCACCCTCCGTAGAACGCCAATAGAATTAATCAAATGCAAGATGCAAGTACAAATGCTCGCAGGCTCCCCTCTTCCCTCCACACAGGGTACCATCGCCCTCCATCCTCCGACTTTACGAATAGCTTCCCTCCCGGGTCCCATCGAGATTCTCCGCTCAATAGTGCGGACAGAAGGCATCAGGGGTCTATGGCTGGGCCATACGGGAACTCTCATACGGGAAACAGGTGGTAGCGTCGTATGGTTTGGTATCAAGGAAATTGTCGCTGGAGCACTTATTGCCCGTCATGCGCCTAGGAAGAAGACTGAAAATTTTCCCGCTGAGGCGCAGTTGAAGCCTTGGGAGTCGGCACTAGCTGGTGCATGTGCTGGCGTCGGGTATACGGTTTTGCTCTTCCCAGCTGACTGTGTCAAGTCAACTATTCAGACGGAAGAAGAGTTGAGGCCACGAGCAGCTCTGAAATCTGGAGAGCACCCGCTTCCGAAGTCTACTTTTACTGGGGTACTTAAGGAGATCTATAGGACTAAGGGGATCAGAGGCTTATACGCCGGATGTGGCGTCACTGTCTGTCGGAGTGCACCGAGTAGTGCTCTTATCTTTTTGATTTATGATGCACTAGAGAAGCAATTTGGGTAGCTGAGATATAATGTATGATATAGATAATATCATCACTAATGACACCTGCAGTCTGCATTCGAGAATAAGTCCAAGCGCCTCGGTGTTCGCCGATTGAACGGAAAGACTTCCTTGATGTCGACTCTTACACGCGTAGCTCGCTCACATGCGCACCTCTTAGTGGTGTCTGCGTCGACTACCTGTACCTCTTCCCTGATAATTCGTCCATGGACACAAGTATACATACCAGGCTCGTACCCACTCCAACTAGTCCGCACCAAAAAGACTCGCGGAGCCGAGACGCCAAAAGCTTCAAAACTAAAATCATCTGCCAATGCGCCGACAAAAGATGATCCCGCATTTAAAGGAGAAGTGGCCAAGATGGAGCCAAAGATGGTAAAAATCGTGAGCATGTTCACGAGCGATGTGGTCCTGCTAGAGAGTCGTGTCACTGGAAGAGCTCTACCTTCATTCGTTGAGAATCTACCTGTTCAAGGACTTGGGAAGGATGAGGCAAGACCGTTGACAGAAGTTGCGACTATCGGAGTGAGGGATGGGAATACGCTTCTTGTTACAGCGTTCGAAGAGAAGGTGAACATGAATATTTATGTTTTGTGTCATGCACTTACTGGAAGCTATAGTTGTTGTCTACCTTAGATGCTACGAAACATAGATAAGGCACTGCGTGCTGATGGCCCTTATTCTTCTGAACCTGTGAACGCAATGACTCTCCGGGTCTTCGTTCCTAAGCAAGTCGTACCTTTCAGCTTTCACGACTCAACATTAACCGTTTCTGGGTAGGCCAACGACTGAGCTACGCAAGCAACTAGTCAAGGATGCCGCTAAGCAAGCTGAGCAGAAACGGATAGCCATACGGAATGTGCGACAGCATGGGATGCAGACCCTAGGTGTCGATAAAAACTCCACAGAAGCGAAATTGGCATGCCCACTTCCTTCCTTGCTCGTATATTCCCTCACTAAGAACGCCCACCCTTACTAGATTCAAACTCTTACGGATGAGCACATCACCAAGATCGATGAGATATTGAAAAAATTCCAGAAGGCAGCCAACTCGTAGGCTTAGGCTTACAAGTAACTGATCATGCTTAAGCGTGTACTGTTAGGATGGATATCAACTGAACATCATCCCCGTGTATGGTGTTATAGGCAGGAAGTCTCTAGGAGATGATATGTTGCATTGTGTGATGAGAGAGATTTGGTTCTGCTTTTCCTCGTCACTTCCTTTCCTTTTCATCACATCAAGACGATTATCTACTTGTAGAACCTGATTACGCTGTGAACGAGGAGTAATCCCTGTGTGTAAAATATGATGAAAAGTGCGTGGATGAACATCGGATGAGAGACGCTTGTGTGCACGATCGACGATCCATCAATTCTCACGGGCAAACCCGAAAACATGACTCGATTGTACGAAATTGACTCAAGGGAGTCGCAGTGGCAGTATATGCTTTATAAGGGATCACAACTTGTGCTATCTTCAAGATCGATCCTACGAAACAACGCGCGACTTCTTCTCAGCCTCGCTCGATCTACTTTCCCAGTATACAGGAATACATACCGCATCCTTAGAGCATTCTCCATCATGTCTGTCGTGGATATAACATCCAAGTTACAGTCTCTTAATATCGTGCCTCACGGCGCACTTGTATCGCACTCCCTGACGACTTCCCCTGCCTCATGGCGCGAAGAGCTTTCCAAGGCAAAGCACATCCCAAGCACACCTTACCGCCTTGTCAAAACGCTTGTATTTAAGCCCAAGACCGCCAAGGGCGCCATTCCGATCCCAGTGATCGTGATCGCGGACGAAGAGACTGAAACGAATTCCTCTGCACTTGGGAAGCGGCTGAACGTGAAGGATCTTAGATTAGCATCGGCAGATATCCTGCTGGAGTTTTTCGGCGTAGATAAAGATGCTCGTGAGTGTTTTTTTTCCCTTTGACCATTGCAATCAGTTGCTATTAAGTTGCGAAGTGTCTGACACTCATTTGCGTGTGCCAGTTTCGCCTCTGTCTCTCACACCCGAATCGTTTCCTAAAGTCCGGACTGTTCTCGACGTGACCTTAGCGGAGTCCACCTCTCTGTACGCCATTCATCCATCCAAATCCGACGAAACCATCTTCCTGAAGGGGAAGGATATCGCTGTTTATCTGAAGAGCTTGGATGCTCCAGAGCAAACTATCCTGATCGAGGACTTCCATGCTTTGAAGGCTGAATCGCTTGCTCAACCCGCACCGTCAGTGTTGAAATCCCTTCAGGGGGATAAATCCTTGATCTCACTATTATATAGTGCTGCTAAGAAGCCGGAGCAAAAGGGCGAGAAAGAAGATGCTCGTATAGAAGGCGCGAAGTTAATTGCCATCGGTATTAAGAAGGAAGTAGACTTTGCTGCGTGGTACACGAATGTGGGTCCGACAATCTCAACATATTCCGATATGTATACTAGTGGCATTAATCCCTCTTAGGTGCTAATCAAAGCGGAAATGATCGATTATTATACTGTCAGCGGGTGTTACATCTTAAAACCATGGTCGTGCACCATTTGGGAAGCCATCCAAGGTCGATGGTTTGCTCCTCATTTTAGTTCTAAAACGAAATGACCCGGCTTTATAGAATGGTTCAACGTTCGAATCAAAGAGTTGGGTGTTGAGAACGCCTATTTTCCCTTATTCGTCTCTCAAAGGGTCCTTGAGCGGGAAAAGGACCACATTGAAGGCTTTGCGCCTGAGGTTGCTTGGGTCACACGAGCGTAGGGAAGAGCTTAGCCTGAAAGTTTCCGGATGCTCAAGGAATTTCTAATTTATTCTAGCGGGAGCTCCGACTTGGAAGAGCCAGTCGCCATTCGTCCTACCTCAGAAACCGTCATGTATCCTTGTAAGTTCACAGCATTTCTTATTTTTGATGGTGCTTACCTGCATGGACTAAGATTACGCAAAATGGATCCAGAGCTATCGTGATCTTCCTCTGAAGCTGAACCAGTGGAACAGCGTTGTTCGATGGGAGTTCAAGAACCCACGTTGGTCGTCGTTCGTTGGCTCCTGGGCGTGTATATTCATTGCTTTACACTCACAGAACCTTTCCTCCGAACCCGAGAATTCCTTTGGCAAGAAGGCCACACTGCACACGCCCGCAAAGAGGACGCTGACGCCGAAGTCCGCCAAATCCTGGACCTCTACCGCCGCGTCTATGAAGAGCTCCTCGCTGTTCCCGTCATTCCCGGTATCAAGTCTGAAAAGGAGAAGTTTGCTGGAGGCCTTTACACCACTACCATCGAAGGTTTCATTCCTACTTCGGGTCGTGGGATCCAGGCAGCGACTTCCCACTGTCTCGGACAGAACTTCAGCAAGATGTTCGAAATTGTCGTTGAGGATCCGGAGAAACCTGCAGGGTCGAAAGACTCCAAATTGTTCGTATGGCAGAATAGTTGGGGTTTGTCGACACGCGCGATCGGCGTGATGGTCATGGTACATGGAGATAATCAAGGGTTGGTGCTCCCTCCTCATGTGGCGAGCGTGCAGGCCGTCATCATTCCATGCGGTTTGACGGCTAAGATGTCGGTGGAAGATAAGAAGATTGTTTTAGATGCGTGTGCGGATACAGCTGCCGAATTGAAGAAGGCGGGCGTCCGGGCGAGAGCCGACCTGCGGGACACATATACCCCTGGTTGGAAGTTTGCTGATTGGGAGCAGAAGGTATGGACAGTCTGATACTGGTTGCGAGATTGCGGCTTACTTGGTGCCACCTGTCACTAGGGTGTCCCCCTCCGTCTCGAAATCGGTCCTCAAGATCTGAAGGCCAATAAGACGGTAGGCGTTCGTCGAGATGATGCAACAAGACAGGACATCCCCCTTGCAGGCCTTGTGACTGCCGTCCCAGCCCTACTGAAACAAATCCAGGAGGACATGTACAAACGCGCATATGACATCTACCAGACGAGGCTAAAGACGGTCACAAAATGGGATCAACTTATCCCTACCTTGGATGCCAAGTGTATTGCCGTTATTCCTTGGTGTGAGGAAACGTCTTGCGAGGACGATATCAAGGAGCGCAGTTCACAAGCGTAAGTATAATTCCTCATTCATCTCATAGTAGATCCTTCAGATTAATTCGCGTTTCCGATCTTCCAGGGCCGAGCAGACGGATGAACGTGCTCCATCAGCTGGCGCCAAGTCGCTCTGCATTCCTTTCGACCAGAAACGCTGGGGAAAGCCTGCAGAGGGACACAAGTGCCCTGGATGCCAGCGTCCTGCCAAGCGCTGGACAACGTTTGGACGCAGTTATTAGATGTACACGCCAGCAAGCATACAAGAACTTCGCGCCTATGGATTCTGGCTGTAATGTCTTTAGTATCTATTACTAGTAATACTTTTCCTCTACGAATTCAACCTGAAATAACGGTCGAGCAACGCTGGCATAGTTGATCCGGTTCATTGGCTCTCCACTGCCAGCACCTTGGACATTTATGGTGTAATGAAGGTTGAATCGAAACAATCAATCCGTCACAGGTGTCTGTAACGGCTATTAGTTAGTACGAGCTACAGCCAACGGCTCAACCAAATAATGTATACCCACCCTGGTAATACCAATGGTCAGTTGAGATATTAGTCTGAGAACCCAATGAAACGTCCGATACGATGAACAATGCACTCAGGTGCTCCTCTGTCAGGCCATCTAAGTGAAGTGGCAGAACTGCAGGTCACTACACTACTTACTATGACACCTCAATAGCTGCATGGCCTTTCTCTGGGTCTCTTGGACAGAGGCAATGCTCACACGCGCCTCCAATGAGCTTCGCAGGTTGCTAGGTGCGAATGCACTCAATCCTAGAGATAATACGAATTCAGCGAACTCACCCCTGACCACGAGACCGCTCGAGCAGTCCCAATACGGTATTGCGAACATTCAATAAGTAATTCATGTCTCGCAGCACATCATGGTCTTCCCAAGCTGCGTCCTTGTTGAAAAGCCCAATGTCAGCTACATCAGATACTGAACGAATGAGTGCGCGGACCATGTATTTCCAACCCGTTTTAAACACGGAGCCATTAGAGGAAACTCCAGCGGCAAGTTGACGTGTTTGATGCACTTCCTCCGCAAGGAAAGGCACGATCGGGGCGACGATGACTGTGAGTTGGTCAAGAACCTGACCTCATGACTATCAAACGAACGCCCGAGGATAATACTAGACAATCTTACATGTGATAGAACAGTTATGACAGCCCGACGCGAGATATCATTCCGCGAATCTGCATACAATGTATCCTTAGTGATGTCAAAATACAGGGCAGAGAGTGTCGAATTCATGAATGTTACTAGGGCTGGTGTGACTGAAGTCCATTCTCAGCTCGAGATGTTCTATAAAGCAAAACAGTACTGACATGATTGAAAGTTAAACGATTGAAAAGCCTGTTGGGCAAGATTGTTCAGTGCATACAACTGATGCATCACATAACGGTCAGTCTGTAAAAGATGTTTCATCAAAGGAAGTAGCCGAGGGCTTCAACAACACTAACTATCGTCATATCCTCTTTCGAGACGCATAGAGAATGGTCTAGTACGGCACCTTCGTTGGTGTTGGCCAGCAAGAAACGGAAGGTATTGCGTATCTTGCGGAGCGTATCAGAGATCTGCGCGAGAAGTTTGTGGCCAATGACAACGTCTTTGCTGTAATCCACGCTAGCCGCCCACAAACGAACCACATCCGCCCCGTACACCGGGTGCTTGTTTCTGTCCTAAGGCGATTCGGAGACATGAACTTAGATCCAGGAAGCCCATCTTGGCAAGCCTACCTTGCCACCAGATACGATGACTGAGGGGCTGAGAATATTTCCAATGGACTTACTCATCTTCCTTCCTTGCTCGTCCAAAACAAAGCCATGAGTGATGAGGTTTCGGAACGGAGCTTTGAAAGCTGCACCCTCAGGACGTGATGCAACGGCGGTTAGCAACATTGACTGGAACCATCCTCGATGCTGGTCAGATCCTTCTAGGCACGCGTCCGCAGGCGTTACGTGCCCCTCGTCCCCTCCGAACCCAGGAAGCATTGTCCACGAAGTACCGCTATCAAACCAAACGTCGATAGTATCGGTACCCTTGACCCACTCTGCCACCTGATCAGAATTTCGGATGCCATTCGATAGAAATTCTGTAACATCCCCGGTCCACCAGTAGGCGACACCTTTCTTATCGAGGATGGACAAGATATGCTCAAGATTTTCGTGACTGAGTAGTGTCTCGCCTGAGCGGGTGTTATGTATTGAAGGGATTGGCATACCCCACACACGTTGCCGAGAGATACACCATTCGTTCCTTTCGCGTATGAATGATTCCATACGAGCTCGTGCTAATTGGAAGAGGATTTGTGAGATGTAAATACATCAGTCAGATGACAGATTATCTCACATGCTTCAGGGTAAAATTTAACGCTTTTGATGGCCTCTAGTGCGTTGTCTTTGATGTCACCAACATGAACAAACCACTGTGACGTCGTTCTGGACAGGAGGATACTGTGGGTGCAATGACAATCTTCGTTCTTCGTATCCACTCTTACCGTATGATCATCGGCTTCCGCGTTCTGGAATCATAGGGATACCGATGCTTGTACTTACGATCATGTACTAGCATACCACACTCCCGAAGGATGGAGATCACCTCAATATTCCCGTCATCCAGGACACTTTTCCCATACAACCTTTCTCCAATCTTTGCCGATGGGGCAAGTGGCATGATGTGATGGCTGAATCGTCCGTACTCGTCAACGGGACAAAGTACGTCCGTGATACCACAGTTGTATGAGTTTAATAATCCAGCTGAGAGAAATGTCAAGTAGTCCTCAGGTCCATGACCAGGTGCCATATGCACCAAACCTGTTCCTGATGTTGAGGAGACGTGGCGCGAGGCAATGACCCTGAAAGGAGCAGTGGATTCAAAGACATGTGAGTACATCGTCCCGACAATGCTGCTTCCTAGGGGACAAAACTGGTCGCTCAGTGGGCCCACTATCTAAAAGAAACACGAACCTTTGATGGATATGATATTGGAACACGCCCCGAGCACGCCCTCCAGACTATTCAGAAGCCCCTCAGCAATGATTACAGGACGGCCAGTCATCGGTCCCTGAACGGCAGTCACGACGGAATAGGTCAGGTCTGGATTGACAGCTATTCCCTATATGTGTCATTATCAGCCCTAAATGCACATACTGGAAGTGAAAGCTACTAGCCATATTCGCAGGTATTGTCCATGGGGTAGTAGTCCAGATCAGAAGGTGCGCCTCAGATATGCCGTGAGAACTTAATGTCATCCTGAGTTCTTCCGACATACAGTCAGGCGAAGGAACACAGAATGCAATGTACGCCGCGTGCGAAACGTGGTCATCAGAATACTGCAGTTCAGCCTCAGCAAGCGCGCAGACAGATGATGGAGACCAATGAACGGGACGATGCCTCCTATATATGAGGTCTTTGAGGTGTTGAAAAAGACCCGGTAGGTTCGCGAGACAAGAGTATCTCACTTTTCTTGACCATGTCCTGGAAAATGCGAAGCTGGCGCATCTCGTAATTATGATCTACGTTTTGGAATTATGTCGATACCCAAGACAATTCCTGTGTTGGGCATACCTAATGTGCGGTATGTTCCATTTTCGCTCCAATCAGCCATGATCCCAAGGGACTGAAACTCGGCACGTTGTATGGAGATCTGGGACTTGGCAAACTTTTCAGCCTCCTCCCTGACCTTTGCTGCAGGAAGAGTGTTTGGTTTTGCCTTGAGTCATCCTGAAATTCAAATCACTATGTAGATGTGCCGGGGAATGATATATACCTTGAGCTTTTCAAGGGCCTTTGTCTCGATAGGTAAACCATGACAGTCCCACCCGGGTGTATAACTGAAATCAATCCCGGGTGAAGGTTGAGTTCCGCAGGTATCAGCCACATACGCACTTGACACGAGAACCTTGGAGGACCTGAAATCTGTTGGCCACATCCTTAAGCACCTTATTCAACGCATGGCCTGAAGCAGTAATTTAAATCCGCATCGTAGGTAGGCGTGCATCAGAAGTTACCCATGTGCAACTCTCCATTAGCATATGGTGGCCCGTCATGAAATATGAAGACATCGCCCTTGTTATTCGCCCACTGTATTATCGCTGAGTTAAGATGCTTAAGGAGAATTGTTCTAGTTTGTGCACCTGCCATGCGTAAAGATCCTCGGTAGTCCTTCGAAGCAGTTCTTTCTCGCTTTGGGCAGGATTCGCCCATTGTTTAAATTTCGTTTTTGGTAGGAGAAGAGTGGAGGTATATGCCTTTGCTGAGTCCGATCCCGTCGGACGAGGAAGTCGTCGTCCTGATGAAAAAGACCGAGAAAATATGCAATCTGCCAACCGACACACTCGAGTCCGCATTCTGAGGGAAGCGGCTCGATGTCAACACGTGCTGACAAATCAATTGCATTCATGCGCCGACCACCTTCACCTCCCGCGGGCTGGCAATCTGTGCGGCCATGGATGCCGCGTCTTTCTCTCACCGTGAAGGAGATCACTCCCGTCTCTGTGACTTTCGTGCTGTCTTGCGCATCGCCAGTCAATCTATCGGATGAAGACTTTGTGGATGAAACTGGAACGTCATCGGATCACCGTGCTGGCCCTAGTCGGCCTCGCGAGATTATCGAGAGGCCTCCTTCCATCTCTGAATATCTTGGGAAAGGCCTTGCAGTCAAAGTCAACGACGCTCCTTGGCAAAGAGTAGTGATGCACATTGACGATGACATGGACGAGGATGCGCTGGTAATTTTGTATGGCCTTTTGCCGGCTCGCGAATATGAGATCGAACTTGCAGTCGCCGCTGGAGAAGATAGCATCCGCGGGAAGGTCACAACGGAGCCTCCCAATTCACGTGGGGCCACAGACCCTATCAATTCTACTGTTTGTGCTGATAACGTACATGCAGATGCGTCAGGACTTGACGCCGATCTTATGGACGAAGACCATCCTACCCGTCGTATTGTTCAACCCCTTACTCCTGCTGCAACTCGTCCAGGCACTCCTACATCAGATTCCGCCGCTAGCCGACAACTTACTGTTGAAGAACGCGCGTCTCACCTTCTTCACGAACTTACCGCGTTGGGATCAGAGAAGGAAGCCTTGGTGACGCGACTTAAGGCTGGTCGGAAGGAGTCGCAACGAGCTGACCATGCCCTTCGTAATGAGATCGAAGCCCTCAAGCGAGCATCTGAAAGGGCTGCTCAAGCAGATCAACGAAGTCGTCAGAGATTCCTTGCGCTGCAAGAGGCAACAAAGCAACTATTAGCTGCTTCGGTGGAGGCGGACGAGCAAGTGAAACTCGTCGAGGGATCGTTACCTCAGCTTGAAGAACGGGTACGTACCATCGAGAACGAGTACCAAGAGGTTCAGAAAGAAGCAGCGAAGTCTCGATCACAAGTTCAAGAAGCTCTCAAATCTGATAAGCGACGAGTTTTGGAAATGGAGGCAGAGCTGACTTCTTTGAATCACCGACTTGAAAAACTCTCCACTAAACGAGACAAACTGGTGGTTAATACAGTTCCAGAACTGGAGGAGCGTCTATCTCAACTTGGGAGAGAGATCGAAGAAGTTGAGCGCTTAAACCAATCACGGGAAATACCTCTAGAGGGTGAAGACTCGAACCAAACATTGCGACTTCCTATCACCACAATACACCAGCCGTCCCCCGGCAGCACTAATGTTGCTCCGCCGGGTTTTCCCCCTCATAACAATGCACCCCGCCAGATCCAACCGATCGGCCGGCCTTCCAACCTCATCGCATCGAGTCCACCACAACACATTTCACGGCAGTCCATGTCTTCGCAATCCGGATCGAGTGAGCGGAATCCTCGCGCTTCTCAGTCGTCTATTACAACTACATCACTGTCCCCGCCGTCTTCTATGCCTTCTGGCACGCTCCAACCTTCTGCTATTGGTGCGACAAATGGGCGGAGAACATATTGACGTTCTTGATGGGTGGTGTTTGGCATGGGCATTGATTTCTTACTCATATCACTCGAACGTCTACCAATAATTGTCCGCGTATCTTTGGATTATCATGAATACTTGCTTGCCTTAGACAATTTGGTGCAGAACGCATTGGACTCGACAAGAACATAACGACCAAAAAAATCATAATTAGACAGCTTTACGTGTGGAACAAACAACATCGGGTGTAGGGCTAACATTGAATAACGTGGTACGAAGTATAAAGCTGGTAAAGATGAACTCAGATAAATAAGACAATTCTTTCCATCCAGATCCATGGGGAAGACACTCATACAAATGAATAGGTTCGCAGTTCCCTAAATTTCAGCACCATCGCGAGAACCAGTCAATCCAAACATGGTGCATAGTTCGCGCACGCTAAGGCCTATTTTGCACCAAGTGAGGTCAGAACGATTGCACAGGGTATTAAGCGTGACTTACGGCCAATCTTCTTGCCACTGCCTTCTCCCAAGCTTCCCTCTGCTAATTCTTGCTGGATGGAACCTAAGTATGGGCTCACTCATGGATGTCGCGGTCTTACCTTCCGCTTTTGTAATTCCAATACTCGGCCTTCAACCGTGTTTCGAATCGTGAGACGGTGTATCGAGACTTCCTTTTGTTGGCCAAGACGATGCACCCGATCGAATGCTTGATTCTCGCCTAGAGGAATGTAAGACCGATCGTCCAAGAAAGATGTGTCCAGAATACTTGCTAGCAGAATTCCAAGCCAAGTCTAAGCTAATGACTCGATTGGCTCGCGTGAGGTTCAATCCTATACCACCTGCTTTGAGTGACACTGACGTTGGAGTATATCAGCAAGATTATTGGTCGCAAGTTCTATGTCACTCACGGAGCATTACAGTCGCTTCGGGATTGGTCATGAATGTGTTGACGGATCCATTTCTTTGGCGAGCAGACATCTTGCCGTTGTACCTTGAATAGATACTGAGAGACTTCAGCTGAGACTATGGGTCGTACTCACATAACATATTTGAACCCGTTCTCCTTCAGATATGATGCACATAGATCGAGTACTGAAGTCCATTGCGACACGACTATGACTTTGTCCGCTCCAATTTTCGAGTCGCTTTGAGGAAGTGAAGTCTCTTTCTTCACGCGAGTGAACTGATCACGCCACTCCACTAGCAGTTTCATCATTTGCTGGCGAATTAGATAAGGAGAGGGTAATTAATGGAGAAATGATTGACACACCTGCATCTTGGTAGATGGAAGGAACTTGGATAGTGTACGCGGGGAAGGTCCGTTCGGCATATCAATGGCCATTGACTCGCCGTGTTCATCATCGGTCTCTTCATCTGCAGAGCCGAGTTCGTCTCTATCTTTCTTCAATTGAGCCTTCATTCGACATAGTCTAAGTTGCTTCCTATTGCGACGCTGGTATTCATTTTCATCCTCATCCTCGTCGTCGTCCGCAATGAAGTCCGCAAGTGAGTCGCAATCTGAGTCTTCGTCTGAATCGAGAAACGCGGGCTTTGCTCGTCTGCGCGCCACATGCTTTCGTTTTCCGCTCTGATACACTCCAGGACTAGAGGAACGGTCGAATCCATTATCTATCTCATTCTTGGTCTCCTCTCTGGGTTCAAAAGCAGCTCTCCTGTAAGACGATTTCTTTGAGATAGGACCCCGGCAGACGGGGCCTACCGATAACGGAATCAACCTCCGTCATCAGAATGGACGCAGTTTGCACTTACACGGACGCTCATCCGCTTTGCAGTTCCGCGGGCTCTCTTCGGTCAAGGGAATCTCCAAAACCCTGCAACAAGGCTGAGTTATCGCTACGTTTCGCAGAGCCCAAACCTACCTATCGAGACACTCTTCGCAGAATGAATGTTCACATCGCATAATTACGGCGTCTTGGCCAAGGGGCTCATAACACACAGGGCAAGATTCCTCAGCGATGAGTATATCCTTGATTGAAGAGCTGAGATGTCCGGTTTTGTTAAGACCAGCAGTAGGGCTCACCTCGCGTTCCTGGTGAGTGTGTGCTCCCTGCGCAGCATGGATACGTGCCTCAACCTCTAGTACTATCTTCTGGGTGATTCTCTCCACAAAAGCAACTCCTTGGTCTTTCAAAGCACGTTGAAGATCTGGAAGCAATGTTGAGTCAATCACCGATGTGGTACTCTTGGGATTTACACATACCATCTTTGAGATCTTGGGATACTTCCTCCGGCGAGCGAAATACATCGGCATATTCCTCGATGAGGCATGGATGCACACAGATTTGCCGGAGTCGTAGGCTGTTCACGGCTGAGCACAGAATTAGTTAACGAAGTTAATTAGAACTTACAGCATGATTAGGACATGAGCATAGTTCTGCACCATTCAATATGCATCAGTAACATATGCAAGTGACAGAAGACTCTGGTACCTTGAGCACTGTGCCTTGGCGAAGATACTTGTTGAAAACAGCGTTCGACTTCGCAGAGAATTAGCCCCACACCCAGAATGATAGAAACAGAGTCCTCATACCCGCTCTGCCACAAACTTATAGATTTCCGCTTCCTGAAACCGAACAATTACTTCAGTGAGCAATGTCCCCAGAGCTCAAAGCACTCAATGGAACACACCTCGGGAGAGAAGTAAAGCTCCACGTCGAACATGTTGCGAGGAGGTAAAGTGACGAGAGGCTTTCCATCCAACAGCGAATCCTTTTTGCGACGTAGCCTAAAATCAAATATTATTGATCGTCTTTCAACATCTCAGCCTCCCCTACATAGTTGCTTTGAAAATGGCTTGTAATTTTGTGCTAGAGGCATGGTGAATTCAGTGAGCATCTATTTGATACACTTGCGGCATTGGCTTACGCGCAGAAGATGGCGTTCCTACTTTCACCCCCGGATACGTGGTCCTACACGGACTCGATGCATCATGACACAAGTAGAGGCGTTGAATATCTGAAGGCTTACCTTGAAGATAACCCAGTCGTGCCATGGTCGGATGCCGAGGAATCTGAATAAAGGATACGCATCGTTCAGGGTATTCATGATTGGTGTACCGCTGTTGATTGCACTGAGCACTGAGAATATCGCAAAGATGAGACTAGAACCTACGTGAGACACTGAAATACCGTAGACACTCATTTGGTCACCAATTTGAATGGATATATGGAAATAACGACCCACCCAGCGGTATTGTGCCATCAACTCGACGACAGCCCCGGAGATATGCGTCTTCCGATTGCGTCTGAAATTATGTGATTGATTTCGGAGTGCGTCATACAAAGTTGATGCACTGACATGAGGTGTGCCTCATCCAAAACAACCTATCCGAACATGGTGTAAGTACGTATATGGGATAGAGTAACACATCTTACGCACTCTATACCACTCGAACTGAAGAAGTACTCCTTTCGCCCACTTCTTCTTCTCTTCGTCAGAGTCATAGTCGCTATCTGCACCCTCATCATCTATGAAGTCGTCCTTCCTCTTGGCTCTCTCCTTCTGAAGGCGGTCGTACTAATGATAGTGCGTTCAGAAGGATATGCGCTAGTGATTCTGCTAACTACCCACGTTAGGAACCTGTGCAGCCAATGTGCCGTACGAGGTGATGACAACATCGTACTTTTGAATGGACCTTTTGTCCTTGAGACGACTTTGACCGTGATGAATGAAGATCCTAAAACAGCCATCGGTTGCCATTTCAATCTCAGACTTCCACTGGGAGAGCAACGCGACAGGCGCCACTTAACAAGAGCAATAGTCAGACATGGAAGCAAGCAACAAAACTAAGAGATACCTATGAGAGTGGTCTTGCACGCAGGATCATCAGACTGATTCTGTGTCATTGTCGCGATACTAGCTCCAGTCATAAGCAACATAATTTGGGAATGCCATTCAAGAGGCTTACGTTTGAATGCTGGAGAGTCGTCGATGCCAGGGATTAAGTATAGGGTCCGGATACAACTGTTATAACTTACGTCCTAACCAGAATTAGTGAGTTTGGTCATGGTACGTCAGGAGGAAGTCTAAACTTACTTTCCCAGCCCTAAGTTCATTAAACCCGCCAATTAAGCATTCTGTTAGCAGTACATAACATTATAGGCCACTCCTTACCCATCTCATCGGCCATAATCCCTCCAGAGTCCCTAGAATCCACATTAAGAACATAACTTGGGATACGAAAGACATGCATCAAACCTTGAATTCTCCCGATCCAACATCCATGCCACACCAAGCACTTGGTGCGGCAAGAGCAAAATGGACATCCTGTCAAGGCGATGTCTAATGCTCGGAAGCCCGAGGTTTCGAAGCCCGTCTTCAACCTTGACGTTCTCATCAAACCCATCAGGAGTAGATTCAATGAACTCCTGCACGCTGCAATACGAGGCGCTTGAATGAGGACGACAAGGACGAGAGAGCTAAGATTACTGACCCAAGATAGGTGGTTACCCTCCGCCCTACCAAGGTCCCTTCAGAGGCGCCCAAAAAATCACTCGAATAGTCCCCCTGACTGAACTGGTGGATCACTTCATCAGCAGAAGGGAGAGACAGGCGAGGGGTGGGCTGAACGGGAGCGGATCCGGCAGTATTCACGTAGTTCGATGAGTGTGCTGAGGTTACCGGAGAAGGCAAAGGATCCGATATGCGCGGCCGCTTGGCATCCGGGTACAATGTCTTCTTTGTATCGGTCTCGTCGCCCTTGTTCTGATTGCTAACGACTTCGAAGGAGTCAGAGTCCCGTTTCTGAGGGATGACCGAAGATGTAGACAGAAATCTGCGACCTGATGAAGCGTCGAGTGTGGTGGTAGGCTGATTGTATGCTGACGATCTGTCCATGAACGGAATGCGAGAAGGGGGGGCGGCCATTGAGGTTAGTCTAGGAGTAGGCCCGGGCAGCGTGGGCTTCTTTTCTATCTCGTCTGCCTCCGCGCGGCTCATAAGTTCTTCGAATGAGTTTGATTCGTGCTCAGGAGGGGAATTAGTGGCATTTTGCAATGGTGACCTTTTGATCATGGAGTCGCCACCAAGCGTGTAACAAATATCCTTCAGTCTGTCCTTGAAGTTGATGCGAGGCTTCGACACGTGGGGAGTGACATGAACAGTCGCTATGTTCTTGTGTATGATCAGCACGCGCGCGCATCAATACAAACTAGGCTGAGATGATGTCTCACGCACACGAGTGCACATGATATCTTACCTCGCTTAGCACTTCCCCGTGAGATTGACCCTGAAGACGGGCCAGCCTGGAAAGCCCGTGTAGTTCATATGTACGAATATGTTTTTGGTATTGGAAAAGATCCCCAAAGCCTGTAGAAGTTAATAAGGAAGTTTGGTGCGGCATGAAGTGACATAGGGCATTTCAAATGTCACGCACCATCCTTCAGGCCCCCATCACCGCCATCTCGCTTCGTTAACTCGATAGTGACGCCTCCACACCCTGCCTCAAGACAATGGACCAGGCCATCTGCGGGAACACGATGTCAGGCAACATTAGACAGTCTAAACGTGAAAGGCACTTGCAACCACTCCCCGGTTGTAAGGATACACGAAACTGGAGTTCGACGCGTCGAAGGACGCGTCAAACCGCGTCAGACGTATTTCCTGCGAAGCGAAAGGGAGGACTCACGTTCTGATCATTCTTGAAGACAAGGGTATGACGAGTGAGGCAATTAAGGTAAAACTTTGGTATGTGCTTGACCTTCACAGGTCGGGTGGCGAGTGAGCCTCAAACAGGAAACGTGAGATTGACACCCTGGCACGTACGCCGGTGTTGGGGGGAAGCCCAAGCTGCTTGATTGCAAGTGATTCGATGGTTTCTTGGTTCATCGTGATCTGAGAGACGGTGAACAGTGAGGGGGCGGAAATTGGGGCGGGGAGGCTTCTTATAATGCCGAATTTCTGGTTTGCACCCGAGCCAGGTTAGTGCCAAAAAGGTGATTGCCACTCAATATTACCTCGGCCTTTTCCCACACCGAAGAGCCCATTGGAGGTCCTCGTGTACCCTGACGGGGTGCCGATCCACCGAATAATTTTAACTGTTTGCAGCGCGAGGATAGCTGATGATAGTCCGAAGAGATCAAGACGTTTTGCCGAATGTTTATAATTAACGTCGCTTGTATTTAT
>WNFI01647935.1_pt1 | contig 17976 bp, 11 predicted proteins | sample 5400471 | NCBI WGS metagenome assembly WNFI01 (sample SAMN13153348, study PRJNA577476) | soil metagenome | isolation source: 100 cm saprolite on Douglas fir-dominated hillslope | place: USA:California | collected 2013-09-17 | reverse complement strand
AGTCCCGTCAGGCCAACCCCGCCCACCCCTGCGAGAAATCGTCGCCGCGACAGCGGCGACGGTGGGAAATTGGATCGTTGCATGTGATTTCCTCCGACCGAGGGTACTCCCATCATTGGGAAACCGGATTTTCGCGGCACGGGCTAAACTAGGCCTGACAGTCCTAGATCACAAATACATTGTTAGTATCCCTGCGTTATCATTTCGATCTATGAACCTACGGCATCTTTCGGTCTTTCATGGTGTTGCCAAGGCTGGCAGCGTCAATGCCGCTGCGCAGCTCCTGCACACCTCGCAACCGGCCGTCTCACGCGAACTGCGCACGCTCGAGAACCGGCTGGGCGTTCCGCTGTTCGATCGCCTGCCGAGAGGGATGCGCCTGACCGAGGCAGGTCAGGTGCTCCTGGGTTACGCCGAGCGCATCTTCGGGCTCGAAGCCGCGGCCGAGCGCGCAATATGCGAACTCGCCGACCTCGAAGGAGGGCATCTCGCGATCGGCGCAAGCAACACACTGGGCACGTACCTGCTGCCTGCCTTAGTAGCCTCCTTCCATACCCGCTATCCGAAGGTGAGTCTCAACCTGCAGGTCGGCAATACCCAAGAGATCGTCAAGGGCGTCCTCGATTCTCGGTTCGCACTGGGTTTCGTGGAGGGGAGAATTCGGGACGAGGCGATCGAGGCGAAGGAATTCCGCCGCGACCGCATCGTCGCCGTGGTGGCACCGCAGCATCCCCTAGCCAAGGCGAACGCACGCTCGGTGCAAGCGCTGGCGGATTCGCCTGCGATTTTGAGAGAGCCCGGTTCGGGAACGCGCGAGATCGTCGAGCGCGCCTTCGCCCGCCACCGCGTAACGCTCCGCTGTGGCCTGCAAATCAGCAGTTCCGAAGCGTTGAAGCAAACCGCCATGGAGGGCGGCGGGGTAGGCTGGATCTCCGAGCTATGCGTGGTAGAGGAGCTGCGCTCCGGCCGCCTGGTTGCGCTGAAGACACCGCGGCTCTCGCTCGAGCGTCCGCTCTACTCGTTGAAACTACGGGGTCGCCACCTCAACCGTAGCGCAGTCACCTTCCTGCAGAGCTTTGAATAGCCTCAGGAGTCATGTCTCCAAGGTGCGCGCAGCGTGTATGACGTGAAAAGTTCGCGACTCCTTGCTAATCTTGCCGACCTCGGATTGATCTTTCCACCCACCAAGGAGAGATGCGATGCGGGTTGCGGTGCAAACAAGATGGTGCATGACGATTGTGCTCGCTTGCCTGACCGTGGGCGGATGCGCGAGCTCGACGGGGGAAGCCGATCGGCGCGGAGCGACCCGGCAAGCGACACTGAAAGTGGCGCCCATTCCGAAAGCGGGTGCGCTGGCCCGACCTAAGTCTCTTCGACAGATCGGCCTGCCCGACGGCGCGGCTCTCGCAGCGATTCCGCCCGACAATCCGCAGACTCCCGAGAAGATCGCCCTCGGCCAGAAACTATTCTTCGATGGCCGTTTGTCGGCGGACAAAACCGTGGCCTGCAGTACCTGTCACGATCCCGCCCGCGCTTTCACCGACGGGCGGCCCCTGTCGATCGGTATCCATGGCCGCACCGGCCAGCGCAACGCGCCGACCATTCTAAACGCCCTCTTCAACAAGTGGCAGTTTTGGGACGGCCGGGCAAAGACCCTCGAGGAGCAGGCGGCGCTGCCGATCGTCAATACCGTTGAGATGGGACAGCCCAGCCTGGACGCTGCCGTAGCCCGGATCGCAGCCATCGGGGAATACCAGCGGGCGTTCAGGCGCGTCTTCGGGCGCCCGCCCAACGGCCCCGATCTGCTGCGCGCCATCGCGTCTTACGAGCGAACACAACTGGCGTTCGATTCTCCGTTCGATCACTACATCTCCGGCGACAAGAACGCCATCGATGCCTCCGCCACTCGCGGATGGATTGTCTTCAACACACGTGGTCGATGCAACAAATGCCACGCGCTGACGGAGGACAACCGGGATACCACGAACTTTACGGACAACGACTTTCACAATATCGGTATCGGCATCATCCGGCACAACGTCGCAGCGTTGGCGCGCCAGGCCGGGCAACTCATCAACTCGGGCGATTCCGGAGCCATCGATAATGCCGCCATTCAGACGGACATGTCGGCACTGGGCCGCTTCCTCATCTCGAAGAAGGAAGCGGACATTGCGGCGTTCAAGACACCGAACCTGCGCAACGTGCTGGTGACGGGGCCCTACTTTCACGACGGCTCGCAAGAGACCCTGTGGGATGTGATGGATCATTACAACAAGGGCGATGGATTGCACAATCCCTATCTCGACGAAGACATCCAGCCGCTGGCTCTGACCGAGAAAGATATCGACGACGTGGTTGCCTTTCTCGCGTCGCTGACGAGCCCTGACTACAAGGAACTCGGGATCAAGGAGCTGGCGCGCCAGCGAGCGCTCTCGCGGACCACGCGTCCTCAGCGCGATACCGCAAGGGCTTTCGGCCCGAAACCACCCCGGCCCAGTCCGACTTCCCCGTGATTTGCGTGCTGCAGCACGCTCATTGAAGCGTGATGTCGCCGCTGAATTCGACCTTTACCTTGAGCTCCGCGATTTCCAGAGTCATTCTTGCGGGAAATGATTCGGTGCCTGTAATAGCGCCGGCCGCAGCGGCCTTGGCCACCGCGTGCTCGATCTCCCGCTGCGAATTGACGCCGACCGTCTTCAAGAACTTGCGTATGCTCAAGTTCAGGGCTTCTTCGTTCATTGGAATCTCCCCGCCGCCGGAATCATGCGTGCGCACAAGATTGTCCGAAAAATAGCAAGGCAGTGAAAGACCCGCGGATATTCCGCCAGGATACTACACACAATCTATCCCACTGTTTCAGTTTTGTCTTGGTGCACGATCTTTTGCAGAGCTGGTCCGTCAACGAGCAGTTGGTCAGTCACGAGCCTAAGCAGGGAGTTCGCCAAAAATAGTTGAATGGCGAGCCTTTCGATACCGTGAGTTGACCGGAGTGCCCCGCGGCGACAAACTAAAAGAAGCGACTGACTCGCAGGGCTGGGCACATGACCAAGAAAATTGACATCGATTCAACCAAGACCGTCACCGGCTCGCGCTACCCGCCGCCCTACGACGAGCCCTGCAGGGGCCGGTTCCGCCGTTGCCTCGGAGATGCGGCAGGCCTCACCCATTTTGGCGTGAACGTGACGCGGATTCCCGCCGGCGGCTGGTCGAGTCAACGGCATTGGCATACCGCCGAAGATGAATTCATTTATGTGGTGGAAGGCGAGCTCGTTCTGGTCACCGATTCGGGTGAGGAAATCCTCCGCGCCGGCGACTGTGCCGGCTTCAAAGCAGGGAGTCCGGATGGCCACCATGTGCAAAACCGCTCGGCCAAAGATGCGGTTTTCCTGGAGGTTGGGTCGCGCCGCCCGAATGACGATGAAGTCGCTTATCCCGATATTGATTTGAAGGTGCCCAAAGGACACGCGGGGTTTGCACACGCCGATGGGCGACCTTACGCAATCGCCAAACCGAGATAGTCTCCCGTCAGGAAGAGCTGCGCAACGCAGTGTCCAGCGCCACGATGGCTCCCACCAAGTGATAGAAGGTGCTGGCCGGTGCCGGCGAGTCGATGAATGTACCGTCCGGACGCTGCAAGTCGAACCACAATCCCGGCACGGAGGTTGCTAGATACGGGAAAAAGCTCGCCGCTGCCGCATGGGCCATGGACCAGTAACGCGGTTCGCCCGTCACGGTCGCGGCGAGCAGCGCCGCCTTGAGGCGCTCGGTTTGGGGCCAGAAACGAGCGTTGGCGTCCGTGACAGTGAAGTCGTCAAGCAGCTGATTGATCGCGACCCCGTGGCGCACCCCGTATTCATCGCCAATGTCCAGCAGCCGCAAAGCCGTTTCCCGCAGCGGCGACGGATACAGGGGTTCGCACCGCAGCAGCAACCACGCCCATTCGAATTGATGCCCGGGTTCAATGATGCGGCCGGCGAGCCCGGGCGCCGGCTGCCACGTCGCGGTATAGGACTCGCCGAGCGCGCCGCTGTTCTCGCGGATGAGGCGCGAGACCGCGAGCTTTGCGAGGCGTCGAACCCAAGCCGTCCATCCGGCATCGTTGCCGATTTCGGCCCATGCCAGGCAGGCCTCGAGCAAGTGCAAGTGGGGATTCGATTCGCGAACAGCGTCCGCGCCGTCTTCCGAGCGCAACGAGCCATCGGCCGTGCCAAAGTGGCTCTCGATTGCTCCGCGAAGCGCGACGGCGCGTTCCTCGAACTCGTCGAGCGCGGCGAGCGCCGTGGCGGACGCGGCCAGCCCAAGCAGCGCGAATGCCTGGTCATAGAGAAGCGCGCGCCCGTCGAGCGCGGTCCCATCGACCGCCGCCAGGGTGCGAAACAATCCGTCGCCGCGGCGATAATGAACCGTGAAGTACTCCATCCCACGGCGGACGATCCCCGTGACGTCGCCACTCCAACCCAATGCCTGCGCCTGCCCAAATGCATAAATCTGACGTGGATGAACTCGCGCCCGCCGCGGATGAGGAAGCCCGAGGCCGTTTTGTCCGAGCGCCTCGATGAAACCGCCGTTCTTCGGATCGATACCGTATTGCGCCCAGCGGGGATACGCGTCGTTCACCAACCATCCGATGAGCTTCGTATGCAGCACGGCGAGCTGCGCTCTGTGGTCAGTGTGTTCGCGATGTGACATTCGAGAATTATGCATGAGTCACGGATCCAAATCCGTCAGGCGGAGCAGCGGCCCTAGGAATTTCTCGTAATTGCGCCGGCGCAGAACGGATGCGCCGGTGATTTTCTGCCGAACCTGCCACTTACTGGCGGTGATGACGGCGCGGCGAGTCTCGTGGAAATCGAGGCAGCGCGGGTCCCACGGCAGCCCGATGAATTCCAGCATTTTGCGGCTCCACGCCTCTTGATCGTTTACCAGCCCTTCGTAGGACACGTCCAGAATCGCGTCCTTGGGAAGGACTAGCCGCCAGTGTTTCATGATGCGCAAATACTCGGTGTAATAGTGCGCCAGATCTTCCAGATCGTTGGCGTACGAAACGGCGGCCTCGAAATGCTGAAAGTAGATGGATAGGCACTAACGCAGGGGCATGGGTCATTTCTGCGCGTGCTCAAGTCGTCTTCAGCAGCGCAAAGCGCGTGGGCAGCAACCGGTAACTGAACGGCAGAATGGCTGCCCCGACCGCCGGTGCATCGTCGGAGGTCAGAGCGCGTGCCACCGGCGCAACGGTGGGTATTTGCGCTGCAAACGTTGCCATCCGCGTGTTCAGTGATGCGGCCAGCTGATCGACCAGAATGGCCGGCAACCGGCCGCCGATCAGTATGGCCTCCGGGTTGATCAGGCAATTGATGGCCACGAAGGAACTCACCAATGCCTCGGTCGATTCATGAATCCAACGATCCACGATGACTCGTGCGGCGGGCGTCAACCGAGTCAGGCCGCGTGGCGTCGCCACCCGAAATCCGTGTTCGGCGAGGCGGCTGTACAGGCTCGACAGGGAGACGATGTTTTGCAATTGGTCATCCTCGCCGGCGTCGTTGAGGGCGTGCAGCCAGCCGATTTCGCCGCTGCGTCCGCTGGCGCCGCGAAAGTAGTTGCCGTCCGCGACCAGGCCGCCGCCGACCGCGGCGGTGACGAGCAAGTAAAAGAAACTGCAGTATTGATGGCCGGAGCCGAATTGCATTTCGCCGATCGCCGCGGCCGCCGCATCGTTTTCAATGAACACGGGAATCCCAAGGACATCGCGGATCAAATCGTCGATGCGCACCGAGGCCCAGGCCGCATAGTCGGCGGGCTGATCCGGCAGATGGGCCCGCGTAATGTCATCGGGGAACGCCACACCCACACCGACGAGGCGATTGCGCGCGATGCCGGCCTTGGCAAGGAGTTGCCCGACCGAGCGCTGAAAGAAGGTGCGAACGGTCGAGGGCTTCGCGAAGTGAATTTCTCGCGATGCGCGCGCGCGCACCTTGCCCACGAAATCCAGTACTACCAGGGTGACGTGGTCGCGGTCGACGTTGAGTCCAATGGAGAAGCAGCTATTGGGGTTGATCACGAACTTCGTCGCGGGCTGGCCGCGGGCGCCGAGCAATCGACCTGCACTGAGAATCAACCGGTCTTTGATGAGCCGGTTGGTGATGTTCGCGATTGCGGCCGGCGTCAGGCCCGTCTTCAGCGCGAGTTCGGTTCGCGTGACCGGTCCGTTGACCCGTATCGCGTGTAAGGTGACGCGCTGATTGTGGTCCCCGGCGCGTGCCAGGTTGGTGCCGGACAGCTGCGGGCCCGCCGCTCGGGCCGCCTCCGCGTAGCTATTGGGCGGGGTCTTCTGTCGCATGGGCGTGCGCAGCATACGCCTTCATCGAATCGGTGTTCCGGCGGAGAAATAGCTGTCGTGAGCGGGCACTCCGTGGGCAGCCAGCGCGGTGGATTGCGCCATGGAACTCAAGATATCGCGCAACTGATCCATGGTCACGACATCGAGCAGCGGATCGTAGCTCTCGGGCGTGACTCCCATGCCCTCGAAGATGTAAAACCAACTCAAATCAGTGAACAATTCGCCGGCCTTGATTCGAACGCGCCCGGTGCGCTCGTAGAGTTCAATGCGCTGCGCGAGGCTGTCGGGCAGTTTCATGGACTGACAGTACGCCCAGAGCGGGGTGTCGCTGCGATCGGTCAAACAATAGTGCAGGACGATGAAATCGCGAATTCGTTCGATCTCCTGGATCAGTTCGCCGTTGTACGAATCGATGTTCGATTGAGCGAACGATGTATTCGGGAAGTGCTCGAGCAGCTTGTATACGCCGCTCATCACCAGGTGGATGCTGGTTGATTCGAGCGGCTCGAGAAATCCCGAGGCCAGCCCGAGCGCCACGCAATTGCGATTCCAGAACAGTTTGCGCCGGCCGGTCACGAAGCGCAGAAAACGCGGATCCGCCAGCGGCTTCTCGCCGACCGCCGCCAACAGATCCTCCAGCGCCGCGTTATCGTCGATATGGGCGCTGCAGTACACGTAGCCATTGCCGGCGCGATGCTGCAGTGGAATTCGCCAGCGCCAGCCGGCGCCGCGCGCGCTCGCCTCGGTGTACGGCGGGCGGGCGGCAGCCAGTTCGGTGGGCACTGCAACGGCGCGATCGCAGGGCAGCATGTCGCTCCAATCGAGGTAGCCGGTCTTGAGCGCTTGTTCGATCAGCACCCCGCGAAAGCCGCTGCAGTCGATGTACAAATCCGCCTGTAGGCGGGTACCGTCCGTGAAGACCAGTTCGTCGAGAAATCCGTCTTCGCGCAATGTGGTTTGCGCGACCGTGCGCTCCAGGCGCGCGACACCCAAGCGCTCCGAGTAGGTCCGCAAATACTTGGCTACCAGGCCCGCATCGAAGTGCAGCGCATAGCGCAGGCCCGCGACGGGGCCCTGTACTGCGGCATCGGGAAAGCGGAACTTGCCGGTGTCGCCCAGCGCCGCGCACAGACTGAAATCATTGAATCTCGGCGCAAGGCCGTCCGCCCGCGCCTTGGCCCAAGCATGATGGAACGGCCGCAGATTGATGTTCGCGCCGAAGGTCCCAAAGGGGTGCCAGTAGGAGCGGCCGATCCGAGACCAATCGGTAAATTTGATGCCGAGCTTGTAAGTCGACCGGGTGTGCGTGACGAAATCGCCCTCGTTGATGCTCAGGAAGCGCAACAAGTCGATGATGGGGGGAATCGTCGCCTCGCCGACGCCCACGGTGCCGATATCCGGCGACTCGATGACAGTGATGACGGTGGCAGTGCCCGGCAGGGCGCGCGCCAAAATGCTCGCGGCCATCCAGCCGGCGGTGCCCCCGCCCACGATTGCGATGCGTTTGATCTGCTTGGTGTCGCTCATTGCCCAGGCCCTGAGAATCGCGAACGAGTCGCGAGGGGAGGGTAGGCCGTTCCTCGCATTGCTGCCCGCCGCCGGAAAAAATTGCATCACCACGCCAGGGGATCGGCGTGGCGGTGCTCGGATGCTAGAGCTTGCCTTTCACGCCGAGAAAGTAACGGCGTCCGCTATCGTCATAAGTGAACGGCAGATTTGGCCACTGCAGATACGTGTGCTGTTTGGCGTCGGTCAAGTTTTGGAACGAGAAGAATATGCCCACGTGGCGGTTGAAGTCATAGCCGAGCTGGCCGTCGAGTTGCCCGTACGGCGCCGAGAACACCTGATATGTCGTCTGCACACCGGTCGCATTCGGGAAAGTGAAGGTGGCGCCGACCAGAGAATCATTGACCGCCTTGTCCCGCCAGGAGTATGAGGTACGCGCCGAGAAGCCCAAGCGCTCGTAGTACAGCGTACCGGTAGCGGAGTTCCTAGCCACGCCCGGGATGCCTGAATCGTAGGAGAAGCTGGTGGTCGCGCTGTTGGTTTGCGAGGCCGAGAACGTATAGTTCGCCGCCGCGCCGAATCCATTGAGCCACGCGAGCCCGGCGCGAAATAGTTTTCATACGACAGCAGAAACTGCGACGCGCGGTAGGGATCCAAGTTCGGATTACCCGCGTTGCCGTTGATGAAGTAAAATCCGCCCACGGTGCCGTTGGGTTGAACTCGGGCGCTGTCACGGGTGAAGTTATACGAATTGCCTTTACCCAGCTGGTACAGATCCTGGGGAGCAACCACGCGGGCCGCACCGAACCGGACTTTCTGCGACTCGGTGACGTCGAGCACGAAGTTGAACATCGGCAGTACGTCCGTGTAGTTGCGCCTGGTCGTCACCGGAACATTGTTGTTATTGACACCGTTCCACGACGCCGTGCCGTAGAAGGTGGGCACGGGAGCCGACTGCGCGCCGTCGATCGTCAGATTCGTGTTGACCAGGCGCACACCAACATTCATGTGAAAGCGGCTGGCCGGTCCGCCCAGATCTATCATGAGGTAGGGGGCCGTGACTCGTTCCTTCACGTTGAAGGAACTCAGCGTGTCTTTGAAGAACGTCTCGGTCGTGTTGGGCACGCCCGCGCCCGCCCAGATCTGATTGAGATACGTCGATGGATGGTTCATGCCGCCGGTCGACGGATTTTTCACGATGATGTTGCCCACCGCAAAATTGGGAAACGTCGTGGCCAAGCCAGGGTTGGACAGCGCCGTTGAATATGGAATGTTGGGGCAGCCGTATCCCGGATCTTGGTAGTACGTCCAAGGGCCGGTGCCTGAGAGCAGGGTGCCGCACGGTTGTTTGTTATTCACTCCAGTGCTGCCCGCGATCTGACCATTGGCCAGCGTGCCATTGATCAGGTAGCGACCGAATGTCTGATCGATGTCGCGCCCTGAATAGCGAACGCCCGCCGAAATCGTCGTCCGGACCTCCGTGAAGGTCGGGTCCCACTGGGCCTCCGCTCTGAGCGAAAACTGCTTGTTGTCGGTGAATTGCGCCCACGCCCAGTTCGATTTGAACGTGGTGTAAGCCGGATTGTTCAGGATATCGGCGTAAGGGGCGAGATAACCGACCGACGGCAGACCGGAAGAGCCGCCGTTGGCGTAGGTGAATTCATAGCCGTGGGTGCCGATCGGCGGATTTCCCGGTCCGCAAAACGATGAACCGTTGTTGCAGCCGGGAGCTGCCGGCGAGGTCCGTACGCCGGCCGAGGTGGTGTATAGACCGTGTTCGACGTCCGCTTGCGCGGCCTCGAGTTCCGAGGTGGCCTTCGCATAGGCCGCATCGAACATGCCGCGCAAGGGCCCGCCGTTATCGAACTTCGTCAACCATTGGAAATTATTGGCTTTGGATATGTTCTCCTGAAAGAGAGTTGCCGTCTCCGCGCCGTTCGCGTTGAACGTGGCATTTTGTACGACGCCGTTGCCGTCGATCGAGTACGGTCGCGTCGGGTCAATACCGGGCAGTGCGCTATACGGGCTGGCCGGAGTGCCCGCCGCGGCACCCTGGCCGTTGAACCAGGCCTTGTCGGTGTAGCTGTAGTTCGTATCATCTTCGCGCGAGTAGAACCAATTGAAGCTCGTCTTGATGCTGTCGGTCACCACGGCTGAGACGCCGAACGACGCGCCCTTATCCTGACGGTAATCGATGATATCGGTGAAATACGCCAGCTGAGGCTCGATGTAGCTCTGGCCGTTGGGCAGAGCGGTAACACCGGCGGGCGTGAGAGGTCCCACATAGGGCCCCGTCGCCGCGTTGGTGATGCGCCACCCGGCACGATTCTCGTCCTGAAATTCTTTCGTGTGCGTTTTTTCGTTGTCGACAGTGAAACTGGCCGTGAAGGCCAGACGATCATTGACTTTGTACGACGCAACTATCGTTCCGTCCGGCGTCGAGCTGCCGGTGCCATCGGCTTTGGATTGGCGGTAATTACCGCCGAGGCTCAAGCCCTCCGGCAGCGACAGCGGGTCGCGGGTCTTGAGGTCGATCGTACCGCCTAGACCTCCCTCGGTCATCGACGCCTTGGAATTCTTGATGACATCGATGCCGCCGAGCAAATCGATGGGTATGCCCTCGAGCGAGCCATATTGAGAGTTGCTGCCGGCACCGCCGCCTGAGGCTTCGCCGGACACGTAGAATTCCCTGCCCGTCAGAAACAAATCGCCGTTGAGAGTGACCAGATTCTGCCGCAATCCGTCGATCAACACTGCCGTTCCCTCGCCGGCCGGTCCCCGATTGATCTGCACTCCGGGCAGCCGCTGCAGCGACTCGGCCACGTTCTGGTCGGGCATTTTGCCGATGTCTTCGGCGGCCACCGACTCAATGGCAAGATCGGACTTGCGCTTGGCGTCCAAGGCGGTTTGCAGCGACTGGCGGAATCCGGTGACCACGATTTCCTGCAATTCGTCGGACTTCGCCGACGATTGGGACGTTGTCTGTGCCTGGTCGGCGAGGGCGGCATGCGCGGCCAGCGAGGTGTCGCATGACACCGCTGTCATTAATGCGAAACGAACAGCTTTGCGGGCTCGCTTTTCCCTACGATGCGACATGGTACTTGGTCTCCCAGTGTTGAACAGCCATCGGCGAGGTTTTGACCAATGCCGGCGTCACGCTAAGGCGTGCTTCTGCTGGCCTCCAGTCCCTCTGCTTCTTCCCCCGTCATTGGGCCACCGCCCAACCTGACGTGGTGCTGAGGCTAACTCCGATCCGTCGTCGGAGTCAACGATTAAATATTTTCTTTGTTTTTAATCGTCCGGCGCGGGTAGTCATCGTCGCCGCATCACATATTGCGGCGCGAGACTTTTCGCTCGGCCGCGCGAAGCCGCTCGTTCATTCGTTCCAGTGCTCCGCCGCGCGTTTCGGGCATCAAGAAAAATGCCGCGATGAATTGCAGCGACATCATGCCCGCAAAAATTGCGAACGCCGGTGCGATTTCCTCGGGAAATATCGGTGCGAGCGCCGAAGATCCACCGATGCCGAGTCCGCGAGGAATCGACGCAACGAATGACGTGAAGTCCCCGCAAGAGCGCAAGCCAGCGCGAAGATTACATGGAGCAGGCCGGCGACCCGCAGGCGTGTTGCGGCTGCCGCAGCGATTGCCGGGCCGACCGACGACGAGTGCTCCGAGCAATGCGCCCACAATGCACTCGAAACCGTCGCTCCGAGACCGGCCGGCGAGAGCGAAAAAATTTCGCGCAGCGCAGTCGTGACGCCGGCGATGACGGCCGTGTCGAAGTCGAACAATATTCCGGCGAGGCTTGCGATAATGACGACTCTGAAGTGCGCCGCGCCGCCCATGGAGTTCTCCTTGATGTCGTGCCTGCGCTCTTCGGCGCCTGTTAGGAATTCATAAAACAAGTTACTGTAACGTGTCAGCGATGTCATTTAGGCGTGCGAACGCGATATGGCGCGCGCGGGGAAGGTCAGCATGTCCAGAGGTGTTTTTGTGGGTCTCGCACTCTGCGCGATGTGGGTCAGCGTTGCCGCTTGGCCTGCGCTGTCACGGGCCGCGCCCGCATTGACACCGATTGAATTGGCGCCCACTGCAAACTTCGGCCCGTACAACGTGACCTTCCTTGAAGGCGGTGTGGGTCTTGCTCGACCCTTGTCCGAAGAGGCGGCGCCGATTGCTTCTGGCGCGCCCTGGTCGATCACCGGTTGGCTGCGCAGTGCGCGCCGGCAATCCGGTGAAGTGATCGTGGCCGCCATCGGCAATGTCGCGGGTGGCGAATGGCGTGGGCTGACGTTGGTGGACGGCGCATTGTCTTTCGTCGTGGGACCGGCGGCGACGGTACGCAGTGCCGCGGCGCTCGAGGCGGACCGTTGGTATGCCGTGGCCGCCGTCTTTGACGGCAGGGCAGCGCACCTGTACTTCGATGGTCGGGAACTCGATGCCCAACCGGCGTCGACAGTGCGGGTGCGTCCAAGCTTGGAGCTCGCACCCACGGCGGCGGGGACGGGTGCTCGCCCGCACTTCGGCGGCTCGCTGGCGCAGTGGACCCTCCTGCCAGTGGCGCTGGGCGCGGCGGCCGTGCAGTCGCTGGCACGTGCTCAGCCGGATTTCTCGCTGGTGACATTCAACTCCGTCGGTGTGGGTTGGCCCTGGCAGGAGCATGCATGGCGTGGTCTTCAAGAGCCGCAGGATCCCTGGACCTTGCCGCGGGCGAAGAGTCCGCCGAGTAAACCCCTGGCGGAGCCCGTACCCGCGGCGAACGGCTTGGCATCGCGCGGCCTCGGTGTGTGGGCGCTCGGCTCTTGGCGGCTCCGCCCCGCCCCGGGCCTTGACGACAGCGGCGAGCGGTCGTCGCAGCCGGATTACGATGACTCGCGTTGGCACCAGGCGGTGGTGCCGGGCACCGTGCTGACCACCTTGATTGCGCGCGGCGTCTATCCCGATCCGAATTACGGGCTCAACAATCTCGCGATTCCGGACTCGTTGAGTCGGCAGGACTATTGGTACCGAAGCGTGTTCGATGCGCCGGCCGGCCTTCAGCGCAAAGAGCTCACCCTGACCTTCAAAGGTATCAACTACGCGGCGGAAGTTTGGTTGAACGGCGTGCGGCTGGGAGCCATCAAAGGCGCTTTCATTCGCGGCGTCTTCGACGTCACGGGAAAGCTGAAGCCCGGTCGCGGCAACGCCCTTGCGGTGCGAGTGTCGCCGCCGCCTCATCCCGGTATCCCGCACGAGCAATCGATGGCCGCCGGCCCCGGGGAAAACGGCGGCAATCTGGCGATCGATGGTCCGACTTTCATCGCCTCCGAGGGTTGGGATTGGATTCCCGGGATTCGCGACCGCAACACCGGTATTTGGCAGGACGTTGAACTCAGGGCGACGGGCCGGTTGCGCTTGCTGGATCCACACGTGGTGACACGTCTGCCGCTGCCGCGCACGGATACCGCCGATGTGTCCATCGTCGTGGGGGTTGAGAATCGCGCGACGTCCGCGATTCAAGCCACCCTGATCGCGCACTTCGACACGGTCAGGGTGCAAAAAGCGGTGAGCCTCAATCCCGGGATCACGGCGGTGTCGCTCGATCCGCGGGAATTTCCGCAATTGCATCTCGTGCAACCGCGCCTGTGGTGGCCCAACGGTTACGGTCCGGCGAACCTGTACCGGCTCAAGCTCGAGGCTGTGGCCGATGGCGCGCCGTCCGATTCGGTCGAGCTCAAATTCGGTGTTCGCGAATTGACATATGAATTGTCGCTGTTCGATGCCCAGGGCCGGTTACGGCGCGTCGAGGTGGATCCCACGGCGGGCGCCGCCTTGGGCCAGCGATTGGTGGACGTCCGTCACGAGGCAATCAAGCGCACGCCGCAAGGGTGGGCCGAATCACTGACCGCGGTGGGCGAGACTTCGACGGCCGTGCACCCCAGCCTGAGCGAATCATTGACGCCGTATCTAGCCATTCATGTCAACGGCGTACCCATCGCGGCGCGCGGCGGCAGTTGGGGCATGGACGATTCGCGCAAGCGAATTTCGCGAACGCGTCTGGAACCGTATTTCCGGCTGCATCGCGCAGCCAATCTCAACATCATTCGCAATTGGCTTGGCCAGAATACCGAAGATGTCTTTTACGATCTTGCGGACGAATACGGCCTCTTGGTCTTGAACGACTTCTGGGTGTCGACCCAGGACTTCCAGGTTGAGCCGCTGGACCCGGCGCTGTTCCTCGCTAACGCGCGCGATGTCATCAGCCGCTATCGGAATCATCCATCTATTGCGGTTTGGTTCGGGCGCAACGAAGGCGTGCCGCAACCCATCATCAACGAAGGTCTGGCCGACCTGACTGCGTCGCTCGACGGCACCCGTTACTACACGGGCAGCTCGAACTCCGTGAACTTGCAGGGCAGCGGACCTTACAACTACAGGCCGCCGGAACAGTACTTCACCGAGCTCGCGCAGGGCTTTTCGGTGGAGGTGGGAACGCCTTCCTTATCGACATTGGAGTCGTTGCGCGCGTCTATCCCTGCGGCCGACCGTTGGCCCCTGAGCGACACCTACGCGTATCACGATTGGCATTTCGGCGGCAATGGCGATGTGGCGACGTTCATGGCGGCGCTTGCGGAACAGTATGGCGAAGCCACGGCCCTCGAGGATTTCGAGCGCAAGGCGCAATTGATGGACTATGTGTCATACCGTGCGATATTCGAGGGTTTCCAGGCGCATCTGTGGACGCGGAACAGCGGTCGCCTGCTCTGGATGACGCATCCTTCGTGGCCGAGCAACACGTGGCAGATTTATAGCTCGGACTACGACACCGCCGCCGCCTATTACGCGGTGAAGAAGGCCTGCGAACCGGTACACGTCCAGCTCAATTTGCCCGATTTCACCCTGTCGGTCGCGAATATATCCCGCGTGGCGCAGCCCGCTTTGAGTCTTCGGACGCGCATCGTCTCGCTCGACAATCGCCTCCTCGCCGAGCGCCTCGATTCGCTCGATGTCGCCGCGAACTCGGTTGCAACTCTGGAGCCGCTCGACCTTGAGTCCCTGCTGGCGCGCGAAGCACTGGTACTGGTGAAGCTGACCTTGACGGATTCCCGGGGTGCACTATTGTCGGATAACTTGTATTGGCAGGGGCGGGACGCGGCGAGTCAACGGCGGCTCATGGAGCTGCGCCCGCAATCGATTGCGGTATCGGCGCATGCGCGCAAAGTGGGTGAGGACACGCGCGTCGCCGTGGTGCTGACGAATCAGGGCCGCGCACCGGCGCTCGCCGCGAAAATAACCATGCTCGACGAGCGCGGCGCCCGCGTGTTGCCCGTCTATTACGATGACAACTATGTCACTCTGATGCCCGGCGAGTCCCGCCGGATCGAGGTGCTGTGCCCGGCCGGCTCCGCGCAATGCGCGAGGGTCGCCCTGCGCGGTTGGAATGCCGAGACGCGAGAGATTTCGGTCGCGCCTGCGGCGCCGTAGAATTCAAGCCCCAGCGCCGGTGTCTTGCCGCAAGGCAAACAGCAGGCCGCACCGCTGACCGGTACAATGACGTTGGGTTCGACACGGAGGCTAGATTGGACACACGTCGCTACGACATCGATTTACGCAGTGATACGGTAACGCGCCCTTCGGCGGGCATGCGTGCTGCGATGGCCGCAGCGGAAGTGGGCGACGATGTCTATGGCGACGACCCCACCGTCAATCGCTTGCAGGCGTCGATGGCCGAACGTTTCGGCTTCGAGAGTGCGCTGTTCTTCGCCAGCGGTACGCAAAGCAATCTGGCCGCCTTGATGGCTCATTGCGGCCGCGGCGACGAATACCTGGTCGGGCAGGAAGCCCACACCTATAGCTACGAACAGGGCGGAGCCGCGGTTCTCGGCAGCATCCAGCCGCAGCCGCTGGAGAATGAGCCGGACGGCGGCATTTCCATCGAGCGCATCGCCAAGGCCATCAAGCCCCGGGACATCCACTTTGCGCCCACGCGATTGCTGGCCCTCGAAAATACCATCGGGGGTCGCGTGCTGCCGCAGGCCTATCAGCGGCAAGTCACGGAGTTTGCCCACGCGCAGGGGCTCCGCACCCATCTGGACGGTGCACGAATCTTCAATGCCATCGTGAAGCTTCAGATTGACGAGCGTGCCGCCGTGGCGGGCTTCGACTCCGTGTCGGTGTGCCTCTCGAAGGGTCTGGGCGCGCCCGCCGGGTCGGTGTTGCTGGGTTCCCGAGACGTCATCGCGCAGGCGCGACGCTGGCGCAAGGCGCTGGGCGGCGGCATGCGGCAGGCCGGCGTGCTCGCGGCGGCGGGACTCTATGCCCTGGAACATCATGTGCGGCAGCTGGCCGATGATCATGCGAATGCCGGCTTTCTCGCCGACGGATTGCGCTCCCTGGGCTTGCACGTCGAGCCCCCGCAGACCAACATTCTGTACGTCCACATCCCGGTCGAACAGGTAGAAGGTCTCAAGAGCCATCTCGCAGAGCGCGGCATCCTCGCGACCGTCGGGACGCGCACGCGTCTGGTGACGCATCTGGATGTGCCGCTTCCTAAGATCGAGACGGTTCTGCAGGCCTTTCGCGATTACCCGCACTGGGGCTCCTGAACCGCTCGGCGCCGGGACTCCTGAACCGCTCTTTACACCGCCTTTACATCGGCGATCGTAAATACTGCCGTGTTTTTCCACCCGCGGGCCTAGTTTGTTCGTTTGGCGAAGCTCGTGCTGAAGTCCTGTCCTGGAGAAGCGGTGGATATCTTGTTTTTGGCATTGGTCGGCGTGTTCTTGCTGCTGACGCTGGCGTTGGTCGCCGGATGCGCGGCCCTGGAGCGCAAAAAATGACCTGGGCATATGCACTGAGCGGAGCCATTGCTTTGGCGCTTCTCGTCTATCTGGTGGTCGCATTGTTTCGAGCCGAGGACTTGTGATGTCCGCCCAGGCCTGGTCTACGTTGATATTGTACTTGGGCGTGCTCGCCGCGCTCGGCTATCCCCTCGCCATTTACCTGGCGCGCATCGGCAATCCCGCTCCGATCGGCGGAATTGTCGGAAAGTTGGAACGCATCATCTATCGCGCGGCCGGCGTCGATGCCGCGCAAGACATGCCTTGGACGCGCTACGCCGTGTCGCTCTTGTTGTTCAACGCCTTGGGCGTGGCGGTGGTCTACCTCGCGCAGCGGCTGCAGATATGGCTGCCATTGAACCCGCAGGCCTTGGCGAACGTCACGCCGGATTCGGCCTTCGACACGGCCGTGAGTTTCGTGACCAACACCAACTGGCAGGGCTATTCCGGCGAATCCACGATGAGTTACTTCACGCAAATGGTTGCGCTCGCCGTGCAGAATTTCTTATCCGCAGCCACCGGCCTCGCGGTTGCGTTTGCGCTGATCCGCGGTTTTGCGCGCCGGTCGGCGCAAGGCATCGGTAATTTCTGGGTCGATCTGACGCGCAGCACCCTGTACATCCTGCTGCCGCTGTCCTTGGCTCTCGCCGTCATTTTCATGGGGCAGGGCGCGATCCAGAATTTTGACGCGTACAAGGACGTGAGCACGCTGGAAAGCTTGACCTACAGCCAACCCAAGCTCGACGCCGGCGGACTGCCGCTGAAGGATGCCAAGGGCAATGCCATCACCGAGACTTTGACGACTCATACTCAGTCTCTCCCGATGGGCCCCGTGGCCTCGCAGGAGGCGATCAAGATGCTGGGCACCAATGGCGGCGGCTTTTTCAACGCCAATTCCGCGCATCCCTACGAAAACCCGACGCCCCTGACCAACTTTTTGCAGATGATCTCGATGCTGCTGATTCCTGCCGCCCTGTGCTTCACGTTCGGACGAATGGTGGGCGATACGCGTCAGGGTTGGGCGGTTTTCGCCGGGATGACCGCCATTTTCGCGTTGATGGCGGTGGTCGCCCTGTGGGCCGAACAGCAGGGCAATCCGCTGTTCACGCCTTTGGGGGTGGATCAAACGCAGACCACGCAGCAGGCCGGCGGGAATATGGAGGGCAAGGAGACCCGCATAGGCGTCGTCGCTTCGGCGCTGTTCGCCACCATCACCACGGCGGCTTCTTGCGGCGCGACGAATGCCATGCACGATTCCTTCACGCCGCTGGGCGGCATGGTGCCGATGTGGCTGATCGAACTCGGCGAGGTC
>WNFI01024801.1_pt1 | contig 17978 bp, 17 predicted proteins | sample 5400471 | NCBI WGS metagenome assembly WNFI01 (sample SAMN13153348, study PRJNA577476) | soil metagenome | isolation source: 100 cm saprolite on Douglas fir-dominated hillslope | place: USA:California | collected 2013-09-17 | reverse complement strand
ATTCTCTGTCTGGGACGGCTGACCGAGGATCTTCGGACGGTATTGACCACCGTTGTAGTCCGCAAGCTCAAGGCAGACCGGATGATCGCTAGTCAGATTAAGCGACGGCTGGCCCTCAGTAACGAGACTGCGGAAACCGTGGAACGACTGAAACAGGAACTCACGCGTCATGTTCCTAGAACGATTCTCGCTATCGACGAGGCTCAAATTCTCCTTCCAGCAAAGAGCAATACGACTGCCCGGCAGGCGATCGACTCGTTTGTGCTTGAAGGACGGAACTTTGGATTGTCACTCTGGTTGGCTACTCAACGCCCCAAAGGAGCCGTATCGGACGCTGCAGCCAGCCAAATCGATACGTTTATCGTTCATCGGCTGAGCGTATCTGACGATATCAACGCAGTCTGTGGTCTTCTCCAGAACGCCGAGCCGGAAAAAATTCGTCTAAACGGCAAGGAAATCGATCTGCCCGAGATGGTCCGATCCCTGGATGTAGGCCAGGCGATATTCTCGAGCGCCACGAGCTCGGCAAATCGGTTTGTCGTCGGAAATGTCCGTCCGCGCAACGTCGCTCACGGCGGAGAGGCGTTCTGAGAATGAGCTTCCCTTGGACAAAATTTCAGGATTTCTATCTCAGACTCGGCTTCCTGAAAGTATTGACGTGCGCCCTCGACCCTTCTAGACGGAGCGCCCTCAATCAGTCAATCGAGCGGCGGTTGGCCATCCCGTTGTTTGAGCCGGCGACGAAATACGCCACCCTGTGGGAGCGTGTGAAGTCGAATCTAGCGAAAGAAGAAACGAAACTCCCGAACAAGAAGAAGTTCACGACGGTCGCAGAAGCACTCCTGTTCGACGGCGATTGCCCTTCAGTACTCTATGCAATAACGCCAGAAACCAGCTACAAAATCCTGGATTGGGGACATGACGTACACCTAGTCGGTCGCGGGAACCAAATCTCCGAACGCGCTCTAGTGCTTAAGGCGTTGCTTCCGAGCGCCGAAGCCGACCAGTTCTTCACTGGTGACGTTGATGCGTGGAATCCATTCGTTCTGACTACGGCGGAGAAACTGTTCTTTCTCTATCACCTTGGAGAGATCGACGAAACGACCATCGATTTGATCGAAGGACTAGCGCTTCAGCATGAGCGAAGCGCACTTGAGGCAGGAGACGCCTCACGTCTACTGTGTGGCGCAATGTTCGCGCTTCTTTCACGATCCGAAAAGCACTTGCTTCCGCGTGAAACTCCGCAGTTCCGAACGGCTCTCGACTTGGCCTGTGTCATCGCTGATGAGCTTGGCGTGAAGGACTTCGCCCACATCTGTGGCGCCAATCGCGGCGCAAGAAAAATAGGAAAGGCTGGGATAAAGCGATCAGGATTGTCCAGGCTTGGGGAACATCCGCGCCGAACGACGAAGAGCGCGGATCACCAGACCATACCAAGGTTCGAGCAGCTAACTGATTTGGGCTTCGTTCGCAAGGACGATCCGAAAATTTCCGACGTTTTCTCCGCTCGTAAGCGTTGGAGGTACATACCCACTGATGCGAGCCGGCAATGGCGAAGCGCCCGAGTTGCAAATCTCGAGCAAGAGCGCAATTTCTGGTGGTACGGTTTCGCGAAAGCAGCTGTTCGAACTTTCGCTCTAGGGGGTAGCGAGCACGAAGCGGGGAACGACGTGATCGCTAGGTACTTATGGCGGGCGTACGAAAAGATACGCAGACCAATGGGGCACACTCCCTTCGATAGTGTCGCCTTACTCGCAATGATTTATGCCGCCATCGACGGCATCGCCATCGAGATCAGCGCATTTCACCGGCTCATGTTGGCGATCAAGCAAGGTCAGTTCCTGCCGGATCACGCGTTCTTCGCATCCGGCAACGAAATAGACAAGATGTTCATTCTGCTCAAACCAGGGTTTACTGAGGCACTTGTGCCAGTACTCAGAGCTTTAGGGGAAGGATCTAGCCAATGAATGAAGAAATACGTGCAAATAGTGCAAACCCGACCGGCGACCAGATCCAGGCCTCGCCAGACTTAACCACACGTATGGATGCCGCTGCCAGTGACCTAAAGCGCCTTGCCGCATCCCTTAGGGGGGCGACGAAAGGTGGCCGGCGAAATCGTCAGAAAGCACTGGAGATTCTGGATAGCGCTAAGAAGCAATTTGAAAGGCTAAGGGCTATCGAAAGGGAATGCGAGGACGCGGCGTCGAAGTGGCGGGAAGTAGGGAGTAAAGAGTGGTTAGAAATCGACGCAAGCGTGAAAGACATGTGCAAGCGGCATGGGTGGCGTATTGACGGCAGTTGGCCTTCGTACCTCGTGGCGTATGGGGTACAGCTCGAATTCGATGACGAGACGAAGAACGTCCAGATTGGCGGCCAGCGGATCGGCGGCGATGATCTCGCGGGTGTAGAGCTCGCGCTGAACGGCCAAATTACGCGGTTGATACCAAAGGAGTTCACTCCGGAAGGGTTTCTTGAATTGCTCGCCTCCGCGTATGAGGACGCGAAACGCACAAGTTCTCAAGCTCCTATTCTGGATGTATACAAGGCAGTCGTGGTTCGGTCCCAACGACCGGGCTTCTGGCGAAATGCGAAGAATGAAAGATTTGTAGGCCTCAGCCTCGATCAATTCCGAGCGAGACTAAGTAAGACATTGGAAGCGAACGTTTTGAAAACGAAAGCGGGTCTGGAATTGCGATTCTTTCCACCGCTGGACCCCAAGGACGCGCTTTTTCTTTACAACCCCATCGAGAGGCGGCTTGGATTCGTCGGCCGCATCGAATTCGCCGGGGGGCTCGTATGAGCGAAACGCCGCTAGCCGACAAGGCTAAGATAGTCGGCGGAACACCGCAGACCGACGCTGATCCTAAGCTGGCGCGAGCGCTAATCAGGAGCTTGACGCGAGGCACTGCAATACCTCGCGGAGCGAGGTTAATACACGTCGGAAATGAAGAGTGGTTGGCGGCCCAGCTGGAACTCTTACGGGAGATAGCTGAGGACGGTTACTCCGACACGAAATTCATCCGCGGCGCATACGGGGCGGGCAAGAGCCATTTCCTATCGGTAGTCCAGGAAGGAGCTCGAGAAAGCGGGTGGGTTACTTCTCACATCGAGTGCCACTTCGATAAGGTAGAGATAGATAGATTCGAGACCCTTTACCCGCCGTTGGTAAAGAAACTAAACGCGTCTGACTTTGTCGCTCTGTCCGAGGATACGGAGACCGCTCAGAGTCCCGAACCGATTCGGGTGATCTTAAACAAGTGGACCGACAAGCAATTCAGCGCGATTGGATACCGGAGGGACGCACGTTCCAGACCGTTCGACTTGGATACGCGCCTTTTTGCCCATCTCGCTAGTCGACTTCTAAACGGTGGGGTACCGACAAATTTCGCTAGAGCTTTGACCGCATATGCGCTGGCATCGCTCGCTGGCGACACAGGGACTGCTGCCGGGATTTGTTCTTGGCTCAACGCTGGAGATGAACCAGTCACTATCCCGGGACAATATCTGAGGCGGGAAACCAGATCAATTGGGAAAACAGACTCGCGGCCAGAGAAAGCCATACAGCTCAGGCCCATCAATGTGGGGACGGTTCATGACGCAATGAAAGGACTGCTCTGGTTGATAAAGGACGCTGGATACACCGGGTTGGTGTTGTGCATCGATGAAGTGGAAGAACTTGCGCGCCTGGGAACGAGAAAGCGCCAAGACCGTGCGCTCCAAGCCTTACGTGAGTATGTGGACCATGCTGGCGGGGACGATAGCTACAAATGGTTATGCATGTATCTGGCGGCAACGCCAGAAATGTTCGATAGCGAAGACTATTTCCCTCGCTATGACGCGCTAGCGTCGAGAATACAGGCCGTAAGTGATCATGTGAGTTGGAGAGCGCCGGTCGTCGACCTCGACAAAACTCCGCTTGATGAAAAGCAGTTACGGATGATCGCCATGAAGATCCGGGATGTGTATCGCGTAGCGCGCGGAGACGAGGCGGTGTTTTTTGTCACAGATCAGGTCTTAGCCGCTTTTGTAACCGAAATCCTACGAAGCAAAGTCAGAATGGCTCGGCCACGCCTATTGGCGCGTATTGTGGTTGATGAGTTAGAACGGGCGCGATCGGCTGGAAGCAAATACGCGGCACCCGACCACCTAGACAAGACAATCGCCCGTGCGGCAGAATCGATCCAGAAAGGGGAATAGCGGATGAATGGAAGGGAAAGAGCAGCCATTCGCCGACTACGCGCGGGTGTAGTGCCCTCTTGGGCGCTAGAGCGCCTTTCTGTAGCGTATGAAAAAATCAAGAAAGTAGTCGATCAATCTCTGGAACGAGTTCTCGCCCAGAAGCAAATCGGCCCTATGTTCGTCGAAGGGGAATGGGGTGTCGGAAAGACGCATCTTCTGTCCTATGTCCAAGCTTCCGCTCGCACTCTGGGCGTTCCTTGCGCCTTGATCAACCTGGACGCTTATGCTTCTGCTCTCAACTACCCGCAACGGTTTTACGCCACTATCGCAGAACGTCTTGCTTTAGAAGAGCACCACGGCCTGAAAGCTATTCTCACGCATCTTGCGTGCGATGAGCAAACCCGTACGCTACTCTACGCATTCGCCGAATCTCTTGAGTCGGGCGATTTCAGCTACGCGCTTGCTGCTCTCTGCCATAGTGCGTTAAGGGGAGAGGAAGCAGTTGCAGACGAGCAATACTCGTGGAACGTGCTACTTGGTTTGGATGTGAGTTGGTCCGTATACGGATACAAGCGTCGAGCTGCGCTGGCAAGAATTTCCGCGCTATCGAGAATGTTTGGGGCTATCGGTCTAGGAGGACTTGTAGTTCTCTTCGATGAGGCAGAAACGATTGATCAACTCTGGAACATTCGTTCACGGCTTACCGCCTACACAACTATCGGTACTATGTGTCAAAGCGCAGGGCTATGGGCAATCTTTGGAATCACGGAGCGTTTCAATCGAACTCTCGCGGAGGATATAAAGCGATTAGCCAGAGACCATATCCCTGTGGAGGAAAATGCTCATTGGTTTCTAACACGGTGGCTAAAGGGGGCATTTGACACCGTCAAACCACCATCAATCGACAAGCACTTGGCGCCAATGGTCGCTGAGCGAGTCGCCGAACTATATCGGGACGCGTATGAAGTCGATTTCGATAAGTTGCATTTCGATCAAATTGTGGTCGAGTGGGTAAGTAATCCAGTTAGAAATCCTCGCCGGTTAATTCGTAGCATTGTCGAAAGGATGGATCGAGCTCGCCAGATAAGTTGATGATCTGAATTGGCGCGAACGACTGCTTCGTGTCGATTGCACCAGATCGTAATCCGGCAAGCAGTGGCCCGCTGAAAGGAACACCGTAGTCGCCGGAATGATTCTAGAGAAACTCCCGAGAGTAAATGTATCACGCCCCTCTCGCAGGAAGGGCTAGCGGTGCGAACTTCGGCTTCTCGAGCTTCAAGGGTTCTTCACCGTCAAGAACACGGTCAATGTTTTTCTGAACGTGGGCCACGTCGTAGTGAATGGCCCCATACAGCTCGTGCCTCTCCTTCCAATCATTGAGATGCTGCTTTATCTCCTTGAGCAGATTCTTGTGTGCGCGCTCGGTGTGTGAAATGGCCTCTTCTAAAGGGGTTCTACACACGGGACTGGTTATGTAGTCCATTAGTCGTTTCGCAGCGGCGGCCTTTGCAGCAGCATCTAGGCGTTGCTTTGCCATGGTGACGAGGCTATCTCGGCATATCCGAGCCAGCGTCAATACGCCTGCTTGAGCGACGAGAAAGATTCCAGACTCTTGATCGAGCCCGGAGAATCCTCTGCGCGTTCCAGTTGTGACAAGAATCCCATAATTTGCCTGGCGCGTTTTCTTCGCTAACGCTGTTTGAGCTACATGGTCGGATGAGATCCGATCGGTGTGCTTGCACTCGTAAACTATGCAGCCGACGTCCTCTTTGTCGAAGATGACGAAGTGCAGAACGTCCCCACCCTTTCCCGCGTGCTCAATGCGGTCGTGCGGAAACTCCTTTTCCAGCCTCTTGACCAATACACCTTCATCGGCAAGGCCTATCTCCTGCGGGGAAGTGTGCTTTTGAAGCATTTTCTTCTCTTCCTCCAGTTTCTGGATCCGCGCCATCAGGCGCTTGTTCCTAATGGCGCTCTTCCTCTGCTCGGCGTGGGCGGCGTCCTTCTTAGCGGCTTCCACGTCCTGCTTCGCCTTTGCGCGGATCTCTTGCCCCTTCCTCTTCGCATTTGCGGCTGCTGCCTTCGCGGCCGAAGCTTGCTTTTTCAGTTTCTCCAGTTCCCCCTTTTGGACCTTTCTCTCTTTCTCCTGGAGCTTCATTACTCTATGGTAATGACCCTCAGTCAGAGGGCTTCCGCACAGTGGGCATTTGTAGAACATTGAAAACCTCCCTTCCGCGTCTTTGAACCATGCAGTCGATCGGGCGCCGAGCTAACGGGTCATTCTAGCTAGACCCTCACTCGTCGCTTGAAAATCATCCTCGCAACGTTGTCGTCAAACTTTCCGCTGTCCCTGATATAGCCCGCGAGCACCTGATCCGACTTGTGACCGGTTTGTCGCTTGATTTGCCACGCCGCCGCTCCTGCCCGGGCCGCCGAAGTCACCAGACCCGCCCGTAGGCTGTGCGCCGAATAATCTGTCGGGTCTAACCCGATCTTCTTCACGTACCGTTTCACGATGGTGCCTACCGCATCGCCCGAAAGCCGCTTCGTCGCGACGTGCCCGTGGCGGTTGATCGGCCGAAACAGCGCGCCCTCCTCGATCCCCGACGCGTCCAGCCACGCCCGTAACGCTCGCATGGCGCACAACGCCCCGCGCAGCTTCGGAATCGGCACCTGCCTTCCCTCCCCCTCCTGGTCCGTCTTGCTGCGCCGCAACCGCACCATCATCCCGCCTTTCGCGAACTCAATGTCCTCAACGTCAAGCGCCACCAGCTCCGAGCGCCTGAACCCTCCCATGAAACCGACGAGCAGCAGCGCCTTGTCCCGCGTCCCTTTGAGCCCGCGCATGCGCCGCGCAATCGCCTCCAAGTGCTCTTTGAGCAGAGGTCGCATCTGCCGCTGCTTTCTCGTGTACACGCGCGCGATTCCCTTCATCGTGGCCCGCACCAGCTCCGTCCTCACCGGAGACCTCAGCCCTCGTGCCAAGTGTTCCCTGTGAATCCCCGCAAGCATTCGCTGTAGCGTCGCGTACGCCAGCTTCCCCGCGTGCGCCGCCAAGTATTTCGCGACCTGCACGTCGGTCGACGGGATCCTCCCGCCCCAGCGCCTGAAACACGCCACGTCGCACTGATACGCCCGTTTCGTGCTCTCCGCATACGACGCCAACAAGTACTTCCTGAACGGCGCCCGCCTGGACGTCGTGCCCAGCAGCAGCGCCAATTCGTTGTGTTTTCCCATGTCCAAAACCCCCTAAAAATGCCGAATTCCTGACCCGTGATAATGGTAATTACCCCGACTTGACCGTTTTTCCGGCTACAGCAGCCCGCGCTCGGCGAACGACATCACCGACGACCCCGCGACGATGAAATGGTCGAGCACCTGCACATCCACCAGCGCCAGCGCAGCTTTGAGCGAGCGCGTGAGCAGCTCGTCTGCGTGGCTCGGCTCGGCGACCCCCGAAGGATGGTTGTGGGCAAAGATCACCGCAGCGGCGTTCCAGCGCATCGCCCCTTTCACGACCTCCCTCGGGTACACGCTCGTCTGCGTGAGCGTCCCGCGGAACAATTCTTCGACCTCGAGCACGCGGTGCTGGGCGTCGAGCCACATCGCGAGAAACACCTCGTGCTCCCGAGCAGCGAGGCGCAGCCTCAGGTAGTCGCGCACGGCGCGGGGGCTGGTCATCGACACCCCCTCCCCTCGCAGCTCCTTCTCCAATACCCGCAGCGCCCGGCGGACGGCGCGCTCATCTGCGGGTGCGCGTTTGCGATCGCGGTCTTCGGACACGGTCACCTTGCGCGCTGGCGTTTGCACCGGCCGATCGCCAGTGCGCCGTGCACTGTCACCGTGGTCGCCTTGCCGTCGCTCGCCGTGCGCAAGCGCGCTCGGGTCCTCGGCGCGATCGTGGCGACTGCAAGCGTGGCGTTCCACTGCAGCATCGGGATGGGCTTGTCATTGGGATCGAGGAGCAGCAACCGCTCTGGCGCGAACCCCTTGCGCTTCTCCATCCCCTCGACGCCCACCGCCAGCACCCAGTGGTCCGTCCACCGCCTAGCGCTCTTGATGCGAAGGATCACCAGCCGCTCGCGCATTAAGTTGTCCAGCGCGAACGGGATGTAGGCGGCGTGCAAAGGGCGGCTGATCTCGAAAGAGACCAAGCCGCTCAAGGGGCGCAGCAGCCTCGCCAGGTCGCAGATGGTGGTTCCGGACATGAAGGTCCTCGCGGCCCTCCGCCAGACGGCCGTCATTTGCGCGAGCTCCGAAGTCGGTTTGCCTATAGTCAACCAGTCGCGGGAGACGAGGCGCAGGGTCAGAAGCGCCATGAAGACGCAGTGCGGGCCGCAGGAGCGGTCCACTTGGCTTTGGCGCAGGTGCACGGGCTGCGGCGATTTCAACCCGCGCTTCGTGACTGCTGGGCCGTCCTTGCTCGCAAGGAGATTCGAATGGATTTTTGTGACTCGGAGCATCTCGTATTCCCCTTTGAACTAGTACTCGTCGGGCAGGAGCAGCGTGGTGACGCTGCGGTCTGCCTCCGTGATGATCCAGATCCGCATGCCCTCGCCGATGCCGTAGCTGGAGAGGATTCGGAAACCGTTCTTCACCGAAGAGTCGTTTTCTTTCGAGTCCTCGGGAGACACATCGCCCCAGTCGCCGCGCTGGTGCCGCTGCAGCAACCTCCAGCCTGAAACACCCGCCTTCTCCAAGGCGGCGAGCGCCCCGGGCGTTGCGACGGTCTGCCCGAGTGGAAAGAGAATGCGAACTGACTGCGCCAAACAGCAGGACATGTGAAGCCTCCTTTCATATGGACGAACGGATTCGGGCGGGCGCAATGGCGCCTCCCTGGCTGATAACTACGGGAGCTACTTTCGGGGGTGCTGCGGGTGCTCGGACGCCCTTACGTGGCGCCGTCAAACAAGCAAATACTTAGATACTTGGCGATGGCCTCTACTTCTGGCTCCGGGCTCGGATACGAAGCCGATCGACCGTCCGGTCGGGGCCGACTTCATCGAACATTCGTCGTTCAGCAGCTTCAGCAGCAATGCCGGTTCGAGCCCTTGTTCCAGCAGCGCCGCTCTGCGCTTGACGACTGCAAAGTCCCCGGGCGTGAGGCAGGAAAGCCGCTGCAACTTGTCCTGCCAGCCGCGCTTGAGCGCGTCTTGCGCGATCCCCAGGGTGTCGCAGAACAGACGCAACCGTTGCGGGAGCGCTAAGTAATCGAACTTAACTTTGACATCAAAGCGCCGCAGCGAGGCCTCGTCCAGCCGACCGATCAGGTTCGTCGAGCAAATAAATAGGCCTTCGAACTGTTCCATCTGCGTCAGCATTTCGTTGACCTGGGTTATCTCCCAACTTCGCACCGCATCCCGCCGATCGAGGAGCAACCCGTCGGCCTCATCGAGCAACAGCAACGCCCGGTCCTCCCGCGCTTGCTCGAACATATCTGCGATTTGCCGTTCTGTACCGCCGAGAAAAGGAGAGATGAGGTCCGAGCCTTTTCTGGCCAAGAGTGGACGGTCGAGCTCAGAAGCCAGCAGGTGCGCCAAGGCGGTCTTTCCGGTCCCTGGCGGCCCGAAGAAGCAAAGCGAGCCGCGGCAATGCTTCGCTTTGAAGCTGGATATCAGAAGCGCGATATCGACGTTTGCGTTGAAGTACTCCACCGCAAAGCGTTCGGCGTCCACGCTGTGCAAGTGGGTGGCGCGCTGGTCAAGAAGCTTCATGCTGTTTTCCACCGCGCGCACGGCAATCGCGCCGATGGCGCTCTCGGGGCCCTCCCCCACGGACAGCACCTTTGCTGCCTTGGCAACTTGCGACGGAAGCAGCGCGCCCTGGTCCGCCAGCCGGTCCAATACCTTGCTCGCGCCTCGAATCTTGCCCAAATGCATCTGAACGATCCGCCGGCGGGCGGATCTCGGGAGTGGTCGAAACTCGACCGAGAAGTCGAAGCGCCGCAAATACGCCCTATCGATCTGGCTCACATCGTTCGATATCCAGATGGTCGGGACCGGATTGCCCTCGAGCAAGCTGTTCATCCACGCCTTGCCGAATCCCGATCCCTGCCTCACCGGAAATCCAAGCACCTCGGCATCCTGAGGAAATACGTCCTCGATTTCGTCAAATACGACGATGCTGTTGGCGCTCGGGGCGAGGAACCGCTGGCAAAGCTGGTAGGACGCGAGGCGGTCCTTGGCGCTGATCGGCTCCCTTGAGTCGTTCACGCACCGAACCTGGTACATCGACACGCCCAGCTGCGCCGCAAGCAACCTCGCAAGCTCCGTTTTTCCCGTCCCCGGCAAGCCGTAGAGCAGAACGTTGACACCCATAGTTCTTTTGAACACAGCTGATTTCAGGTATCCCAAGAGGACCTGAATATCGTTTTCAAGGTGCGAAAAGTCCGCAGCGGTCAGCGTTGACGGGAGCGCCGGTTCCAAGAACCCTCGTATCAGACTCTGGACGCTGTCGCACTCTTCCACCAGGCGGCTCGCCAGCCCTTCCATGACGTTTACTTGCGTTCCCACGTCTTCGAAATCCTTCTCGATCCAGACCAGCCCGATTCCGATCAACGGCGAGTCGAGAGCTAGCGCGAGTTTCAATTCTCTCTCGCCGCAGTCGAAGATCGCGCCCATGCCGCGGAGAAAGTTCCTTCTTCCTCGAAGCACGAGATAGTTCGCGACATCTCGCAGCGCTGCGTCTTCCTTCAGCGAAATCGAGAATGCCAGGATGTCCTGTTGCAGCTGATCCAGCCCAAGCAACTCGCCCAGCATGGCGATGCTTCGAGAGAGCGAGGAGTTCTTCGGCTCAGGTCGGCGCTTGAGTCGAATCGCCCGCGTCTTAAGCGCCGCGCGAATCGCCGAGCGCGGTGAGCGACTGGTGGTCGATTTGATCTTGAAAAAGCCGAGTATCAGATCGAGCACTTCGCCCCGACTCTCGGGCGAGCGCGTAAAAAGATCTACATTCAGCCCAATCCTTGCAAGCCACAAACCGACGCCTTGATCGTGATCAGACAAAAGCTCATCGCGGCTATGCCCATGGCCAGCCATTTCTGCTCTCCTAAGGGGAATGCGTGAAATCTGACTGCTAGCTTGGCACGACTAGCGCTAGCCACGCTTGCGAAAGCGCGCTAACTTTCTGGTGCTTCTGGAGTGCTATTTATTCCAAGAACAGGCTCTGGCGTGATCCCTCCGCAACTGCCGCGCGCACTACTCGCCGATGTACATGACCTCGATTAGAGGCGCAGTTTCTTGCCCCCCGATAACCGTCTTGTATTTCATGTTATCAACGTACTGACCCAACACCTTAATCGTGGCGCCGATTCGCATTTTGGCCGGCGCGTAGTTGATTGTCTTCGGACTGATACGCAAGAAAACGTAATGGGGTTTCATAGCTTCAGAAAGGAGATTTGGATTGTTTGCACCCGAAAGCATTCCTATTAACGGGTTCGTATTCAAAAGTTGTAGCGCTTGTAGCGTTCTTAAAGCTTCTGAATTATCCCATCTTCCACGAAGTAAACCTGCTGATTGTTGGGCTTCGAGGATAACGGCACCGCTGTAGTGACCTCTATCCGGTTCAAGTAGCGGCGAAAGCATAATGTTGTTGATCGACTCGGTTGGCGCATAAACCAACTCAGCTTCCGCAAAGTCGGCGGCTTTCACCTCTCCGCTTTTTACCTTGCGCTTTCGGTCCTCTAGGGCAATCCTTTCTCGTTCCTCTTTCGCTTTCGCGATTGCAGTACCTCGCTTCAGTTGTTCTTCTTGCCGAACGTCATCTGCCAAACGTCTCTGCTCTTGGGCATGTTGCTCCCGCAACTCTTGCTGGTACTCTGGGCTTTTTTGATATTCCTCTATTCTCTTGGCTTCGGCCTCCTCGGCCTCCTCTATTCTCTTGGCTTCGGCCATTTGAGCAGCTCTCTGCTTCGCAGACAAGACGGGGACCCTGTTGCCCCCGGACATGCGATACTTGAGATTCGCTAACGCGTCGAACCTACTGGCATTGGATCCGTACTCGTCCCTTAGCGTCTGGAATAGTGATTCTTGTTCCTCCTTCAGCATGTTTGGCGGGTTGCAGTAAGGATTCGCAAACGAAAGCGAAAGCCGAAAAGGGTTGAGTGTGCCTTGCCGATACGGTTCGCAGTCCCAAGCCCTTTGCAGTTTTTCCGAATCCCCTTTTTTTTCCTGGTCGGTAACCGTCTGATGTGCGCAACCAGAAAGAAGCGCCGCGCTGGAAGCTAACAATACGATCATCAGGGTGATGGCACGCATGATTATTACTCCTCAAATTTGTGAATTAGGCCTTGGCCTCCTTCGCGTCCTCTTTGGCGAGCACTTTCTCGATCAACTTCTTGTTATATCGCCCGGCGGATAAGAATCCGTCGATGAAGAGGACCGGGATAAAAAAAATAAAACCCCCTATAACACCTATACCTTCGGCGACAACCACGTTTGCGATAACAAGAATGAAAGCGGCAATTCCGAGACTCCAACGGTCGCAGTAGATGTATCCAGCGCCGGGAAGAAACAGATTGAGTAGTGCTGCGACCCACCCCGACTTCTTCTTCGCTTCAACCTCCAGAAGCAGGCGCGCGTCACTAATTTTTGCCTCCCAGTGGATAATAGAAACAAGGCGTTATGGTTCTCGTCCGTGTGCTTGTAGATTATATTCCGTGGACTATAGGTCCACAGGCTCGCACATTCGTGAGCCATGGACAAGCAGTTCGCCGCGGCCCGAAAAGCACTATCGCGTCGTGTGCGAGCGCGGCGGAAAGCCCTCGGAGTATCGCAAGAACAGCTAGCGTTCGACGCGAATCTGGATCGGACTTATGTGTCCCAGATCGAACGCGGTATCGGCAACCCGTCGCTTTTGGTGCTGTGCAAGCTCTCGACGGTCCTGGGCGTCAATCTGCAGGAACTCTTTTCGAAGGACGTCTGATCGCGGTCGGCATCAAGGCCAGATCCTGCCTGGACGACTGCCTGCGACGCTTGCCACGTTGCTCGCTTCGCCGGTTCGTCGCCTTTGCCTCACCCCAGGACCCCAGGGAATTCGTACCAACTTTTAAGTTAGTAGTCACTAACTTTAGCTGACGCTGCCACTGGCAGTGTACAACACCATTCTACCACAGAGTCACGTATTATGCTTTATTGTCAATGACTTATGAAAGTTTGTCAAAATACGAGTACAGGACTGTCGGACTCTGGCTGGTCCGCCTCGGCTTGACTCCGTCCGGATCGGGGCCATGCAAGCCGCCGACCACCTAGCTCGGCAGCGCCGGCCTCGTAGGGGATCTTCTCATCTGGGGGTGCGGCAGAAAACAGGGCCAGCCCGGTCCAAGCGGTTCTGGCCCCGTGGGATGTTACGCCGCGATAGGTGTGGGGAAACCATCCCAAGTCTTGCCTCTGAGTACCCGACCTGCCGCCTTCTTGCCCAACTTGGCGAGTTGGATTGGGCGACCGGACCCGTCAAACATCTGAATGACCTGCGCGGTTCCAGGACTGGAGGAGTTCTTGGGACCCCACTGACCCCACTGCTTAAAGTGGAACGGGACACCCGCTTCTTTGCACTGATCGCGCAATGCCTCGGCCCAAGCCGGATTCATGGGACGAGCCCTGGCGCCGCTCTCTCCGCCCGTGATTACCCAGTTGAGGCGGCCCCTGGCTCTGCGCGACTCAAGCGGCGCAAGCCATTGGGTAAGATTCACCGGGCCCAACAACGGTTCGCAGGAAACGAAGCGCACGGCCGCAGGATATTGAAGGAGTTCAGGGATGCGTTTGTTGGCCCACTTTTGCTTCTCCGCGGTCGTGCCGATCCAGACGTTTCCGGGCCAATCTTGGTGCCACGGCACGAAGCGACCGATGTGCTCCGGTCGCTTGGTCAGAAGCTGCCAGTCGAGCCAGGGCGTGTTTTCGATCAATGGCCACAGTCTTGCGCGCCACGGGTTCAGGTCGTCGCGGTCCTCAAATACATCGGCCATCGAGGCGCAAAAGACGCGGCGGCGTTCTCCGTCGTGCTCGGCCTCTCGGTTCCACTTGATCGGGTCGCGCCAATGCTTTTCCCCAAAAAATCGGCGCTCAGCCCCCTTGCCCCAAAGCTGCTTCCCGAGCCTTTTCGACCAAGCTTCCGCGTAACAGAACTTGCACGCGGGCGAAACCCTCGTGCAGCCCCACCAGGGATTAAAGGTGTGGTCGGTCCATTCAATTGCTGAATCTCTTGCCATATATACCTCCGTTAATAAAGTTTCTAAATGCGCTTCTGCCTGACGATTCACTTCGGACCTGCTGAAGACTTCCGAGGTCCACTTGTAGAAAGGGAATTTCAGTCAGGAGCGCGTTTGAGCAGAACGTGTCCCGCTCACCGTTTCTTTACAGTATTTCTTGCGCAGACTGGCGCAGGCGCACGCCTATGGCGCACACGCACAATGGGACGCATCTTGCGCGTACTCAATAATTTACAGTTTCCAAAAGCTTCGCCTTGGTCCCATCGACGAGACTCGCCTCCCAGATACGTGCCTTCTTCGAACAATCGCGTCAGTGGTAGCCACGATCGCAGCCGCCTGGGAAGACCGAGGCGAAATCGATCGTCGGAGAAGCCCTATCGCAGGTCGACCAAACCGGGATTTCGCGTACGGGAAACGTCTTGAATGTCAGCGTCGCAGAGTTTCTATTCGATAGACCGCGGGCACGCCAAAAAACCATTGCTGGCCCATTAGCATGATTAGCAGGTAGCAACGGCAACGGCCGATGTGCATGTTCATCGCTCCTGCCGGACGACTCAGATGGATTGCCACCTGCTAATGATGCTAATAGCACGCGTCCAAGATCGCGAATAATGCCAACGACCGGCGATGCGCCCACCCGGGGAACAGCTTCCCCGGGCGGGTGCAAACGACACTATTTCTTGCGGACGATGTAGACCTCCTTCCCCGAGTCCCCGTGCTCTTCCTCGGAATCCAAGCGACGTGCCCAGCCGTGATCCACCAATATCTTTATGATGGAACGCGCCGTCGCGGCACTACGGACCTGACCCGGCCCCTTTTGGTAGATGAACTTCAGGGGAAATTTCTTCTTACGGCGATTCTGCAGCCACTGGAGGGTCTTCTCGGCAAGCTCAAGCTGGCGATCGAGCGCCCCAAAGCCATACAGCCTCCGTGCCTCCTTCAGATGATACTTAACGATCTTGATGGCGTTGTCCATTACCTTGAACTGGATGCACTTGCAGACCGGGTCGTCCACCGTGGCCAAGACCGCCGCTACGCGCAACACATGCTCACCGGCCTTGGCGGCAAAGCTGGGGATCTGCGCATAGCAGCCGCCGGCTGCGCATTGCGGCTCGACCCAGTTATAGAACGTGGTCCAACGTGCTCTTGCCTCTTTTGTCAGACTCAAGGGTTGCGGGTCTAGTGCACCCGCTTTCGTGGGTAGAGGCGTTTTGAACAGCTCCTGCAGCCTTGTGAAGTACGCCTGCACGCCGGGGAGGTCTCCAGGGTTAACCGGCACATACTCCCCGTGGCGCCCGACAAGCGATGTTGGCCTACTCGCCAAGCACCTCGCGAGCAAGCCCTGCTCCAACATCTCTGGGTTCGAAACCAGTTTCTCGGCAATGTTCGGCTGCATCATCAGGTGAAGCGAGACTCTGCGACCGGTCAGGATCAGCGGGTCCTTGGTTCCTCGAACATGATTGATGGAGTCGCCGTCCCAAGTTGAGTTCAACGTCGCCGCCGTACGAACCGCCTTCTCCTGGCTCATGGCGTATCCGCCAATGAACCTTCCCCCCTCGTCCGAGAATATGCCAATCGATGGATGGCCACCGAGGATCCTGAAGAGCCCCTCCACCGACGGTTCGCCGCAGACCAGCATCGGCACGGTTGGGCTCGAGGGTTGATGACCAGGTCCATGCGCAGGATCGCCTTCCCGAGAAGCTTCTCGCTGTTTCACCTTGTACAAAGCCAAGCGCCTGTAATACTTCTCGAGCTTCTTCTTATGCCTGCAGATGAGCCGCCTTTGATGCGCCTCCACCGGCTTTAACGCGATGCGATCCACGGCGGACTTGCGCTCACCACTCTGAGCGATGGTCAGGAAGTAGTTCGAGCTCGGATGCCGACGCCCATCCATCTCCACGTCGCGAAGCCCTTGAACCGCGAGCGATGACGCGGCAAGTACGCACTGTCCGACCATTGCCTCCGGCGCCTTCACGGTGTTCGCGATTTCCTTGGCCGCGCGCCACAAAATGACCCCGAGGGCTTTAGTCGGATATTTCGGCGGAGGTGGCAGCGGGCGCTGAAGGGGCTGCGGTTCAGGCCAGTCGGCGTAGTCGTCGGCCGAATCGCGAACGACGTGGGATTGCTTGCGCAAGTGTTTCATTGCTGCTCTCCTTGCGCGAGCGGACGACTACGAAGCCACTCCTGGATATCCTTGAGCCTCCACCCGACGGCCTGCCGCGATATCTTGATGCGCTTCGGAAAACGACCGGCTTTTTCTTCCCGCCAGATGGTGGATCGGGAGAGGCCGACAAGTCGTTGTACTTCCTCATCGCGCACTATGCGATCCGAATCGTCGGTCAAAGGTCCCGGGGTGCTGGGACGTGCTGGTTGGCTTGCGCCTGAGGGCGCAGTAGCCTTTCTTTCACTATTACTAATCACCGAATCCTCCTGATTTAGTGGGCTCGGTGGAGAGTGGTGACTCGAAGTCGACCGACACCCTATGCACCGAACACAAATGTTTAAAAGACTCGGTAAAGAGGGGACTTGAAGTCCGAACGACACCCTATGTACCGAGCACAAATGTTTAAAACAATTTGCGATTCGGCCCTTAGGGCGTCCAAACGACGCTTGCGGTCAGCCAGAGTGGCCATCCCGCGAGGGCAAGACTATCCGCTGAAATATCTTCTAACCAGCGGCGTGAAGCGTTGAAACGTTCGCCCCCGAATAAGTCATAAACGACTTTTTTGGTTATCCGGCTAAGCCGGCCACGGGGGGTAAGTCACGCGCGAACTAACGTCCGCGACTACTCAGATTATAGGGGTGACTCGAAGGATTTCAAGTGCATTGCATTCGAGAATTTCTGCCGCGCGGAGCTGAACTGCGTCCTATTTGAAGAGCGTGTTTCAGCCTGTGTCAAGAATGGAGCGAGCCTTGAGCCACACGAGCTACCACACGTCGGAGCGGTCGCTTGGGGCAGCAACCCTGTGTCACAGTTGCGTACACAGACTCTGGGTCGGGGTTGAACCCGGAGCGGGACTCGAAGCTAAGCTATTGAAGGGATTGGTCGGGGCGGCGAGATTCGAACTCGCGACCACCTGCACCCCATGCTCATATGGTTCGTCTCGCAAGTTACTAAAAGCGCGAGCAAATAACAAGGTGCCTGCCAAATTAGCGCCACCAAATACCGCAAAAAAACGCCAGAGGTATCATGGACCTACGTTCAGTTTGTCAGCGCAGGAGCGTGCGGTTACCCCCACCCATCCTTCGCGTGGGTCTGAACGGTGGTTCACGACCGCAAGCAGACCTTCCAACGTAACAAAGCACTGAGGTCTTGGGCTATCGCTCCAGGCAACAGTTCTTATATTTCTTGCCGCTGCCGCAGGGACAAGGGTCGTTCCGTCCAATTTTTTGCTTGTGAAGCGTTGGTAACAAGAGCTCGGGGATTTTCCCAGGCTTCTTCATGCCACTAGTCGCGGCATCCATTTCGGCACTTCGTTCCCATTTGTAGTTGAGATTTAGACCGAACCTCAGTTTCTGGTCGGGGAAGATGCACAGCCCGTACCACGTGTCAGATTTTTGAGTGTACTTACGGGCATGGCAATGTCTTTGCAGCCTA
>WNFI01009008.1_pt1 | contig 17979 bp, 15 predicted proteins | sample 5400471 | NCBI WGS metagenome assembly WNFI01 (sample SAMN13153348, study PRJNA577476) | soil metagenome | isolation source: 100 cm saprolite on Douglas fir-dominated hillslope | place: USA:California | collected 2013-09-17 | reverse complement strand
GTGTCGGTCCGGGGGATGTAGGCCTCCGGCTGGTAGTAGTCGTAGAAGCTGACGAAGTACTCAACCGCGTTGTGCGGGAAGAACTCCCGGAACTCCGAGCACAGCTGCGCCGCCAGCGTTTTGTTCGGCGACATCACCAGGGTCGGCCGCTGGACCTGCTGGATGACGTTGGCGACCGCGAAGGTCTTGCCGCTGCCGGTCACCCCCAAGAGCGTCTGCTCGCGCATCCCTTTCTCGACACCGTCGACCAGCTTCTCGATCGCCTGGGGCTGGTCGCCGGTGGGCTGGAAGGCGCTCTGGAGGTTGAAGGCAGGCATGGAGCAAGCTTAGGCGGCTACACTCGGACGCTCATCGGCGGGCCGATCCAGCTCCGCACCATCCCAGCAAACTCCCGGCTATCGCCGCAATCGGTCTACGATGCAGGAGGACTCGGCCTGTGCATGGGGACACAGGAGGATTCCGGATGTCTGAGTTGACCGACCTGCGCGACCGCCACTACGAGGGCGTCACCACCGGTGACGTCGAGAAGGCCGCCTCTACGCTGTCCGACGATGTGGAGAACATCCTCCCCGGGTCGCCTCCGGGCGCCAACGGGGTTGAAGCCTTCAAGGCTTTCGCCAAGCCGTTCGCCGCTGGGTTTCCAGACAGCGGGATGAAAAACCTGACGACCATCGAGGTCGGCGACACGATCATCACCGAAGGGATGTTCACCGGCACCAACACCGGACCCCTGGAAACCCCAATGGGCACTCTACCTGCGACCGGTCGCAGCATCGAGATCCCCTTCTGCGACATCTTCGTGGCGCGAGACCACAAGTTCGTCAAGCACCACCTCTACTTCGACAACGCCGCGTTCATGGCCCAGCTGGGCCTGGTCCCGGAGCCCGCCGCCACCTAGTCCCGGCGCCCGGCTGGAGCAACGGCGACGCTTCGTGTGCTCAGGGTTCGAGCGTCGACGCCTCCAGCCAGGCCGCGTACTCGTCGGTGACGCCGTCCGCCTCCAGGACCAGCAGCTCGGGCAACTCGTAGGGGTGATGCTCGAGGATCGCGTCGCGGAGCGCCGGCACCGCCCGCCTCGGCGCCTTGATAACCAGCAGGCACTCGGGTTCCTCGACCAGCTTGCCCTCCCAGCGATACGTCGAACGCGCCTCTGCCAGCACGGTTACGCACGCGGCCCTCTCGGATTCGACCAGTGCCCGAGCCAGCTTCCGGGCGTCATCCACGCTGGCAACCGTGGTTAGGACCACGTATGCCTTGGTACTCATCCACCAATCATCCGCTAGCCGAGGTCGTCGCCGCCAAGGATGCTCTGCGGAGCCAGGGCCAGGCCAGCCGCCAGCATCGCGCCGCCGAGGAGAATGCCACCGGCGGAGTCGGTGGGCCAATGGTGGCCGAGATAAACGCGGCTGAACGCGATCGCCCAGACGAGCGCGATGCAGAGCCACCCCCACCACAGCCGCCGGGTGCGGGCGATCAGCTGCAGCGTGACCATCCCGTAGACCAGCGCCGCTCGCGTCATGTGGCCGCTGGGAAAGGAGTAGGCAGTGGCGAGCCCGACACCAATGTGCGGACCCCGCAACAGCGACGCGGGCGGGCCGGGTTGGTGGATGAGCAGCTTGCCGGCGAGCTCGATGGTGGTCGCGACCAGCAGGAGGGCGACAGGCGCGAGCTCCTGGAGCATGAGCCTGCGCCGGCGCCGCCACGCCGCCACGACGATCAGCAATGTGACCAGGAAGGTCATCTCGATCGATCCCAGCAGGGTGATCGCAACCATGAGACCGTCGAGCCCAGCCGATGCCGGTCCCTGGGCGATCGTCAGCAGCAACTGGTCGGTGATGGCGAACACCCGGGCGTTGACCAGGATGGAGAAGAAGACGAACAACGAAACCAGCACGACGGCCCAAGCGGCGCCGCCACGTCGGACCGCGATCTCCCGCCGCAACGGGGCCAGGGTCATCTCTGACAGGACCAGCAGTACACGGTTGTCCGGCCGGCCAAGAAGGTCTGTTTGAGGGCACGCCCGCATTTGACGCACGGTAGTCCAGCGCGTCCGTAGACCAGCAGCTGTTCCTGGTTCCGGCCCTTCTCGCCGAAGCCGTCGCGGTAGTCGTCGATGCTGCTGCCGCGGAGGTCGACGGCCCCCGCCAGAACATCCACGATGCCGTGGAAGAGACGCCGCCGCCGCCGCGGGCTGAGGCTGTTGGCGGGCGCCGCCGGCCGGATCCCGGCCCGGAAGCAGGCCTCGTCGCAGTAGATGTTGCCCAGTCCCGCGACCAGCCCTTGGTCCAGCAGGAGCGCCTTAACCGGCCGCCGGCTGCGTGCCAGGATGGTCGCGAACTGAGAGGGCGAGAGCAGCCCGCCGATGCCGCTCCAGCTCTCCGGGTTGGGCAGGGAGCCGGTCGCGGGCTCGGGCCCGAGCCGGGGAAGGGCCCGCTTCGCGGCCAGCTCGGCGGCGGATCCCAGCAGCACGCGGCCAAAGCGGCGGTAGTCCTGCATCCTCAGCTCGGCGCCTGAAGAGAGCGGCAGCCGCAGGTGGGTGTGCGGCGGCGGCGGCGACTCCGGCTCGGCCAGGGAGAGACGCCCGGTCATGCCCAGGTGGATGACCAGGAACTCGAGCTGGGGCGGCCCGTCGCCGGCCGGCCGCGGGGTCGGGGCCGGGTCCAGCTCCACCAGCATGAACTTGCCATGGCGGCCGACACGCTCCAGCCGCCGGCCGATGATCCGCCTCCGGAACGTCGGCGGATCGGGGTAGCGCAGCACGCCGGGTTGGCCGACCTTGGCGTCCAATACCGTTGTCCCCTCGAGCTGCGGTCGCAGGTCCCGAACGATGGTCTCGACCTCCGGCAGCTCAGGCAGGGAGCTCGACCTCGACCGGTGTGACCTGGTTCCAGTTCGGCCCCACCTTGACGTCGACGCCCAGGGGCACGCTGAGCTGATAAGCGTCCTGCATCTCGCGCTTGATGATCGGTTTCATGGTTTCGAGCTCGTCCGGGTAGACATCGAAGACCAACTCGTCGTGGACCTGCAGGACCATCTGGGAGCGCAGCCCCTCTTCTCGCATCCGCCTACGGATGGCCACCATGGCCAGCTTCATGATGTCGGCGTTGGAGCCCTGGAAGGGCATGTTCACCGCCATCCGCTCGGCCGCCGATCGCAGCATTGGGTTGGCCGCCCGAAGGTCCTGGAGGTAGCGCCGCCGGCCCAAAACGGTCTCGACGTAGCCGTTCTTGTAGGCGTCCTGCTTGATCTGCTCGAGGTAGGCGCGCACGTTGGCGAAGCGGGTGAAGTAAGCGTTGATGAAGGCCCTTGCCTCGTCTTGGGGCATGCCCAGGTCGCGCTGCAGCCCCGACGCCGAGAGCCCATAGAGAACCCCGAAGTTGGCGACCTTGGCGGCGCGGCGCTGGTCGGGGGTGACGGCCTCGAGGGGGACGTTGAAGACCACCGAGGCGGTCACCGCGTGGATGTCCTGCCCTTCCGCGAAGGCCTCCACCAGGGCCGGGTCCTGGCTGAGGTGCGCCAGCACGCGCAGCTCGATCTGGCTGTAATCGGCGCTGATCAGCAGGTTACCCGGCCGTGGGATGAACGCCTGGCGGATGCGCCTGCCCAAATCCGTCCGGATGGGGATGTTCTGGAGATTGGGGTCGCTGCTGCTGAGCCGTCCGGTGGCGGCAACGGTCTGGTTGAAGCTGGTGTGGACGCGGCTGTCGGCGTCGACCAGGCCGGGCAGGGCGTCGATGTAGGTGGACTTGAGTTTGGTCAGCTGGCGATACTCGAGGACCTTGCCGACCACCGGATGGGCGTCTCGCAACGACTCCAGCACGGTCGAGTCGGTCGACACCTTGCCGGTGGCAGTGCGACGGCCCGTGCTCAGGCCGAGCTCGTCGAAGAGCATCTTCTGCAGCTGGATCGGGGAGTTGACGTTGATCGGGTAGCCGGCGATATCGTTGATCTCGGCCTCCAGTCGCTGGATCTGCGTCGCCAGCTCGGCCGACAGCTCCTCCAGCAGCGGCAGGTCGAGGCCGATCCCTGCCAGCTCCATCTCGGCCAGGATCGGCGCCAGGGGCACCTCGGCGTTCTCATAGAGCCACTTGAGGCTCTGGCGTTCGAGCTCCGGCTCGAGGTGCGACTTGAGCCGGGCCAGGGCGGCCGCCTCCGGACCGAAGAGCCGGGCCGCCACGTCGGCCTCGACCTCTCCCGGGGCGATCGCCTTCTTGCCGCTGCCGAGGACATCGGTCACCGGCTGCAGGCTGCGTCCCAGCCACTGGTAGGAGAGCTCGGCTGGTGTCGGTGTCTTGGCCCGCGAGTCGCACAGGTAGGAGGCCAGCGATACGTCGAAACCGGTCGGCGGCGGAAAGGCCCGCGGTCCCAGCGCCAGTTCCACCTGCTTCAGCGAGTAGGCGGTGAGGTCCAGGTCACCCCAGGCATCGCGCAGGACGGCCAGCATCTCGGGCGCGTTCGGCGTCTCGGCGCCGGAAGCGCGCAACGGCAGGTAGGCCGCGGCATCGCCGGCGAGCGGCGCCAGCGCCATCCCCGCCAGCGCCGAATGGCGCGGCTGCGGGTCATCGAGGACCAGCGATACGGACAGGGGCGCGCCGCCCCACTGGGCCAGCAGCCGCTCGACCGCCTGGGGACCGTCCACGATCTCAGTGGCGACATCTAGCGGCCCCGCCTCGCCGACGACTGTGACCGGCTGGTCGAAGTCGAACGTCACCTGGGCGGAACCGGCCGCGCCAGACACCACCGCCCTCGAGGTGCCGCCGGCGGCGGCATCCGCGGCGGCCTTGCCATTGCCCGAGATCGTCAGCGACCCCTCGACGTCGGGGACCGTCTTCTTGTTGGTGCCGACGGGGCGCGGCAGCCGCGGCAGCAGGGTCCTGAAGTCGTACTCCTCGAAGAGCGCCTTGACGGCCGCGTCGTCGTACTCCTTGAGGACGCATTCCTCGGGGTCGAGGTTGACGGGTACGTCGCGCACGATGGTGGCGAGCCGCTTCGAAAGGGGCAGCTGCTCGGCGTTGGTCCGGAGCGCCTCGGTGACCCTTCCGGCCGGCATTTCTGGGAGCGCCGCGATGATGCCTTCCACCGAGCCGTACTCCTTGATCAGTTTGATCGCGGTCTTGTCGCCCACCCCCGGGACCCCCGGGATGTTGTCGGTGACGTCACCTTTGAGAGCTTTGAGGTCGGTCATCTTGTCGGGGCCCAGTCCGTCGTACCGCGCCCGCACGGCGGCGACGTCGTACCGCACTGTGTCCGAGATGCCGCGACGGGTGGTCAGCGCGTCGATGCTGGGGCTGACCAGCTGGAGCGCGTCCAGGTCGCCCGTCAGGATGTCGACCTTGAGGCCGAGCCCCTCCGCCTGGGTGGCCAGGGTGCCGATGAGGTCGTCGGCCTCGAAGCCCTCGACCTGGTAGGTGGCGAAGTTGAGGGCGGTGACGATCTCGCGGACCATGGGAAACTGGTTGACGAGGTCGTCGGGCGCCTTCTCGCGCTGGGCCTTGTACTCGGCGTATTCGCGGTGGCGGAAGGTCTTGGACGGATGATCGAAGGCCGCCGCCACCAGGTCGTGCCCCGGCAGGGCGTTGAGAAGCATCGAGGTGAAGCCAAAGGCGGCGTTGGTCAGGCGACCCTTGCGGTCGGTGAGGGCCGGAAGAGCAAAAAAGGCGCGGTAGATCAGCGAGTGGCTGTCGACCAGCAACAGGCGCTGAGTCACGGGCTCGATTCTAGTGGTGTCGTGTCCACATGCCCAGTGGACAGCACGTGGTCATCCTCAAAGACAAGACCGCCGAGAGGTACCTGCCGATCTGGATCGGCATCTACGAGGCCAACGCCATCGCCCTCAAGATCACCGGGATCACGCCTGAGCGACCGATCACCCATGACCTGATGACCAACATCTTCAGCGACCTCGGGGCTCGCCTGACCAGCGTCGAGGTCAGCTCCCTGGACAGCGATGTCTTCTACGCCAGGATCTTCATGGCCGTGGACGGGCGCAACCTCGACGTGGACGCCCGACCCAGCGACGCCATCGCCCTGGCGGTCCGGGCCGAGGTACCGATCCTGGTCTCGGACGACGTACTCGAAAAGGCGGGCGTAACACCGGAGGCGGACAGTGAGGAGGGCTCGGAGTTCCCCAACACCGAGCCGACCATCTTCAGGGAGCTGGTCAACAGCATGGAGCTCCCTGACCTGGGCAATCCCGAGGACAACCCCGAGATCTTCGGCCGCGACCCGGGCAAGGACTGAGCCGGCGCCGGTGGGCCTCGCCGGCAAAACCGTCCAATTGAAACCGCCCAGGGTGGTTACGATACGGCCATGACGTTCGTCTGGTTGGCCGTGGCGCTGGCGTTCGGGGTGGCCGAGATGCTGACGCTGGCCTTCTACGGCGTGTTCCTGGTCGTCGGCGCGCTGGCGGCCGGAGCCGCGGCGGTGGTGGGGGTGCCGCCGGTGGGCCAGGTGATCGTCTTCTGCCTGGTCTCGGTAGTCGGCGTGGTGGCCGCCCGCCCACCGCTGATGCGCTACCTCAAGCGCGGCCACCCGGGCGAGGTCAAGTCGGGAGCCCAGGCGATGATCGGGCTGGAAGCGCTGGTGGTCGACGAGATTGGCGGAGCCCACGATCCCGGCCATGTCCGGGTCGCCGGCGAAAACTGGCCCGCCATAAGCGCCGATGGCAACCGCATAGCCGAAGGCAGCACCGTGCGGATAAATTCGCTCCGCCAGGCCACGCTCGTCGTCAGCCTGGTCCAGGCTTCATCCCCGGCCGACGAATCGCCGGCCCCGGACGGGCTTCCTCCCACTTCAACAACCGCCGACACCACCACCGAGGCATAGAAATGGACATCACCGCAGCAGCCGTCCTGATCCTCCTGATCATCTTCGTCCTGATCGTGGTGGTTCGCGCCGTGCGCGTGATCCAGCAGGGATACGTGGGCGCGGTCAAGCGACTGGGACAGTTCAACAGCGTGCGCAACCCTGGCGTCGTATTCCTGGTCCCCTTCGTCGACACCATGGAGCTGGTCGACATGCGCGAGACGCCGCGCACCGGCGACCGCCAGGACGTGATCACGCGCGACAACGTCTCGGTGACCGTGAACGCCACCATCTTCAGCCAGGTCGTAGACGCCCAGATGGCCCTGTTCTCGGTCAGCAACTACGGGATCGCGGTCGACCAGCTCAGCCGCACCACACTGCGCGCGGTGTTCGGCGGCATCAGCCTCGACGAAGCACTCTCCCAGCGCGAGCACATCAACGCCCAGCTGCAGTCGCAGATGGAGTCGGTCACCGACAAGTGGGGAATCCGCATCAACCGCATCGAGATGACCGCCGAGGGCGTGCGGCAGGCGACCATCCTCCAGGCGGAGGGCCAGCGGCAGGCCCAGATCCTCAACGCCGAGGGCCGCGCCCAGGCGGTGAAGGCGGTCTACGACGCCATCAACGCCGCCGGTCCGACCCCCGAGCTGCTCTCGATCCTGCAGCTGGACACGCTGGCGCGCTTCGCCGACAGCGACAACGAGAAGATCATCATCCCGGTCGAGTCGGCCGCCTTCCTGGGCGCCGCCGCGGCGCTACGCTCGGTCATCGCGGGGGTCAAGACTGCCGAGACCTGACAGGGGTCTCGGCGCGCAAGCGCGCGGCGCCGCGGCGCGCCTGGAGAGTCAGCGGCCCCGCCAGAGGTCCCAGAAGCCTGGATCTTCGAAGCCCAGACGCCACACCGAGACGCCGGCAAATCCCATCTGGCGCGCGACGCCGATCTTCTCCGCCAGGCTGGCGCGGTTGTCCATCCAGATGATGTGTTCCGACCCCGCCTGGCTGTAGCGGATGAAGGCCGTGGCGGCGTTGAAGTCCCAGCCAATGCCGGCGTCGTTGTCGATCGCCTTCTGGACGGCCTCGCTGTACGGTCCCACCGTGCTGTCGCCCCCGATCGTCCACTCCCGGTAGTAGAACGGCGCGCCGAGGTAGACGCGGGTGGGGTCTACCCCGGCGCTGCCACCGGCAAGCTCGTCGCGGACCCAGTCGAGCGCCGCGACCGGTCCCGGCGCAGTGCCGCTGGTGTGCTGGTCGTACGCCATCATCGTCAGCCAGCGGCTGTCCTTGCTGAGCGATGGATAGTCGTAGGCGGCCGAGTACTGAGATGTCCCCAGGATCCCGCCAATGCGGGAGCGTTTGCGCGGTACCACCGCGGTCGAATACTTGAGCCCCGCGGCAGCCAGCTTCTGGGCCAGCCGCGAGGAGAACGCGGTGAAGGCGGACCGATCGCTGCCGCGCATGTTCTCGAAGTCGAGCTGGTAGCCGGTATAGCTGCGCAGCCTGGCCTCCCCGACCAGGTTGGCGGCGGCGAGATCCGCGCCGCCAGGACTGGTGATCAGATCGTGCGCCTTGCCGGCGTCGAAGTCGAGGTTGGTGACCAACGGCTGGACCTCGACACCAGCCACGGTCGCGATCGACAGGGCCGCCTCATCCACCTGCGAGTAGAGCTGGCCGTCGCCCCCAAGCCCGTAGAAGTCGGGGGTCAGCACGTCGATCTGGCGGGCGTGCGCGGCGAGATCGGCTCTGCCAATGGCAGTGCCGACGTAGTAGGCCTGCAGCTTCAGACCGGAGGCGGCCGGGCGCGCCGCCCCGGAAACCTGAACTTCCGAATAAGGGCGAGCGGTCGGTAGGGTCAGCGACGGCGAGAAGGTCGCCGCCAGATAGGAGCCGGTGACGGACGCGAGGTCCGCGGGGAGGGCGAAGCCCAGCCTGGCGCCGGCCGTGGCGGACGGCCACTGGCCCGAGATGTTGGTCTCACTCACCCTGACCGACGCCCCGGCGGCCCGGAGCGCCGACTCGACAGCGCCAGGATCGGCCAGCGGCCGCGACCAGCTGATGTCGACCCGGGCCGACGCCGGCGCCACCAGCCAGGCGGCGGCCAGCCGGAGCGGCTCGGCGGTCCTAAAGTCCAGCTGGTTGGTGTTGGCGCGAGCCCCGCCCAGCGTCTGGCGCCAGACCGAGAGGTGGTGCCAGCTGGCCTGGGGCATAACCGGCAGCGAGAGCGACGCAGCGCCGCCGCGCGCTCGTACCCGCACGTCCTTGCCGTCGATCGACGCGCGATAGTCGGAAGCCTGGGCTCCGGTGGCGACCACCACCGTCAAGGTCGGCCTGGGGGGCACCTCCTCGGACCCCGGATCCAGTGGCACGCCGTCGAGCAGGATCGTCGTGGCACCCTGGGGGGGCGTGCCGTGCAGCGCGTAGCCCAGACCCGCGCCAGCCAGGATCAGCACGACGACAAGAAGTAGCAGGCGACGCATGCGCTGTCGACGATTATCGCGGGCGCACTGCCGCGAAAGGGCGCTTGAAGTCGTTCCGTCAGCCGGTGTGCTGAGGTGGGGATCGGATTAGAGCGTTGGGTGGTTCGCGGCGACGCAGGGTTGTGACTATCTCGAGATCTTCCTCCGCGTCTTGGCGGCGCGGTTGCTCTCCAACTTCGTGGCGCGCCTGGGAGCGGCCTTCCCCGGCGGCTTCAGCGCGTCAAGCTCTTCGCCCAGCCAGCCGATCAGCGACGCCACGTCGGGCATCATCTCGCGGTCCGCCACGATCCCGAAATGCAGCTGTCCCAGGTAGCTCAAGCCGGCGGGATGAAGTTGGTGGCGTCCTGGAGGAGGTCGGCGGGCATGGCCCGATGCCGGTCTTTCATGTCGCCCATGGCTTCGTGGGTCGCCAGCAGGCGGCGGACCGGGTCGGCTTGGTTGGTGAACACCGGGGCGCTCATCAGCATGATCCGGTTGCCGAAAGTTCCGACCTGTTCAGCGGTCCGCACCGACACCGGGATCTGGGCCACCAGGCGCTCTTTGGGAAGCTCGTGGTGGGCCATCAACCAGTGGCGGACGGCACCCGCGCAGATCGAGACGATGACGTCGTTTACGGTGCAGGCGTAGTGGTTCTTGATCTCCTTGACGGCGTCCAGCGACAGCCGGCCAATCGCCAGCCGGCGGTGCGCGGAGACGCGGCCATTGAAAGAGGTGCGTGGCGGCACCACCTGCTCGCGCTCGACCACAACCTCGTCGCCGCCAAGCCGCAGCGCCTGGCGCAGGCCGCGCGCCAACCGACCGAGCTCGCGGGCGCCGGGGATGGCGTCGTATATGGCGACCTCCTCGATGTTGGGCAGAGCTCGCGGCAACGACTCCAGGACCCGTAGCGGATAGCGGGGCAGGCCGGCGAGGCCACGACCAAGCATCTCCAGCTGCCCCGGCATCTGGGTGGTGCCGTTGCTGGAAGCCGGCGGCGGTTCGCGGCCCCGCGGTGAGACGTCGAGCAGGACTCCGAGGATCTCGGCGCCTGACATGCCGTCAACGACGGCGTGGTGGATCTTGGTGAGAATGGCCACCCTGCCGCCCGCGAGCCCGTGGATCAGGTAGAGCTCCCACAGAGGCCGGGCGCGGTCGAGTGGGCGGGCAAATATCCGAACCACCTGGTCGGTGAGCTTCTGCTCGGTGCCCGGCTGCGGAAGGGCCAGCTCACGGACGTGGAAGTCGAGATCGAAGTCCGGGTCGTCAATCCAGTAGGGGTAGTCGAGGCCGAACGGGACTTCGGCCAGGCGCCACCGGAAGGGAGGCAGCAGTGGCAGCCGTTCGGCGACCAGTTTCTGCACGTCCGCCAGCTCGAGCTTTCCGCCGGGCGCGGTCGTGGGGTCGAGGATCGCGATACCGGAAACATGGCCGTACTGGCGCGGGGTCTCCATCACCAGGAACTGCGCGTCAAGGCTGGTCAGCTGTCGCACCGGATAACAATGCCACGGAGCGATGCACCGGCGCGGTCTCCGGCGCGCATCCGGCGCGGCACGCCCGCGGGTTGCCTGGTCGAGCCTTTTATACTGATGGTCGACCGCGTCCCGTGGGGTGTTTGTGGCGCGGCGTCCGGGGTGTACGCAGCGGGCGGGGGATGCTGTGCGAAAGAGGGTCGGTCTTGTTCTGACGTTGCCGGCGTTGGTGGTGGCCCTGGGCCTGCCCGCATCCGTGTCCGCCGACCTGCAGGTCGGCGTGCAACTGGCTGCCGCCTGGACCCCGCCCCCGGACGACCACTGGCAGGGGCATGGGGTCGATCCTCTCAATCCCGCGGCTTGCGATCCGCTTGACCCGGCGCAGTGCATGCTCCCCTATCCCAACGATTGGTTCACGCGCCCGGACGCCATCAGCGCCACCGGCAGGCGCCTGGACCTCACCCTCCTCGGCATGCCGCACAACGCTGTCGGCAAGCCGATCGAGCCCTTCGAGTGGAACCGCAGCGACGGCTTCAGCGCGGGCGCTCAGATCCTCACCCTGGTCCCGGGGATGACAAAGAACGCCGACCTCGCAGCCTCGGGACTACCAGACGTGACCTACCTCGGACTCAACACCAAGAACGACCTGGGGGTGATCCTGCTCGACGCACAGACCGGGAAGCACTGGCCGGTATGGACCGAGCTCGACCAGTACACCCAGGAGGCCGGCCTGGTGGCCACGGGCAGCGTCCAGCAGGACCTCATGATCCATCCCGCCGTCAACTTGACCGACGGCCACCGCTACATCGTCGCGCTGCGCCACCTGGTCAAGGACGACGGCACGCCGGCTCAACCCTCGGCTGCGTTCAAGAGCTACCGAGACGGCACCGCACCGCTGACGGATCCCAGGCGGCAGCACATGGAGAACCTCTTCAGCACGCTGCAGCAGGGGCACGTCAAGCGCTCAGATCTCTACCTCGCCTGGGACTTCACGACCGCCAGCACCAAGAACGTAACCGGCCGGCTGCTGTCGATCCGTGACGACGCCTTTGCGCAGCTGGGAGACACCAACCTCGCCGACGGCGTGGTCTCGGGGTCGTCCCCCGCCTTCACGGTTGACGCGACGAACAATTTCACCGCGTCTCAGAACGCCTCGATCGCGCGCCAGGTGACCGGGCATTTCACGGTCCCCTGCTACATCACGCCGACCTGCGACCCGCCGGTCAAGTGCAGCTCGATTCAGGGCTACCCATTCAACGACTGCCCCATGCCGGGGCAGTTCCTCCTCGACCCGCTCAACCCCGACGCCCTGCCGCAACGCATCCCGGGCCAGACCTACCAGGCCAATTTCATCTGCAACATCGGCCGCAACGGATTCGAGGCCCACCAGAAACTCCGGGCGGTGGAGTACGGACACGGCCTCTTCGGAGGCGCCGGCGAGGTGAACTCGGACGCCGAGACATCGATGGCCCAGCGCTTCGGAATGATGTACTGCGCCACCGACTGGACCGGCATGGCCGGCGCCGACGTACCCAACGCCGTCCTGGCTCTGAGCGACCTGTCGCGCTTCCCCTTCCTCACCGACCGGGTACAGCAGGGCGAGCTGAACTTCCTCTACCTGGCCCGCGTCATGATCCACACCCGGGGCTTCGGCTCCAACCCGGCGTTCCAGTACGCCGACGGCTCGTCGATCATCGACACCAGGCAGCCCTTCTACGACGGCAACAGCCAGGGCGGCATCTTCGGGGGCACCGTCTGCGCCGTCTCGGTGGATGTCCGGCGCTGCACGCTCGGCGTCGTCGGGATGGACTACTCGATCCTTCTGCCGCGCTCCAGCGACTACGTGGCCACCAAGCCACTCTCGCAGACCGACATCGCTCAGCTGCCCAACGACCCGACCGGCCAGATCGGCTACTCGGACATCTTCGACATGTCTTACCCGGACCAGTCGCAGCGGATCCTGATCCTCGACCTGATCCAGACGCTCTGGGACCGGTCGGACCCCAACGGCTACGCCAGCCACATGACCGGTCAGCGGCCGCAGACGGGACTGCCCAACACACCGACCCACCACGTCTTGCTGCAGCCCGCCTACGGTGACCACCAGGTTGCCAACATCACCGCCGAGACCGAGGCGCGAACGATTGGCGCGGCGGGGCTCTACCCCCCGCTGGTGACAGCGCGATTTGCGCCGTACGTGGACCCGTTCTGGAACATCCCTCAGATCTCCGGGTTCCCCTACGACGGTTCGGCTATCACGCTCTTCGACACCGGGCCGGTGCGCACCGTGGCCCCGGGGGCGCACAACGGAACCGATCCCCCACCGACGTCAGATGTGCCCAACCGCTCCGGCGACGATCCCCACGAGGCACCGCGACGGGCGCCTTGGGGCCAGGTACAGAAGAACAACTTCCTGCAGGTCGGCGGAGTGGTCACCAACCCCCAGCCCGGAGGCGCTCCCTACTTTGCCTGGGGCTGGGACGGGATCAGCGGCCTATAGGTCCCGGCTCGGTGACTGGCGCGCGAGGTTTTGCGACCATCGGTGAGTGGTGGCGGCCCAGGGTTAACTCCTACAGGCTTCCCAGCCAGCTGACCAGTTCCGCCTCGAAGAGGCCGGCGTTCTTGTGCAGCATGATGCTGTGGCCCGCGCTGGGAAGCGTGAAGGTGGTCACCTGCGGACTGGAGAGGTACAGGGGGGCCTGGAAAGGCTGGCATGTCGACGGGAAGATCGCGTCGTTGGCCCCGAATGCGACCAGCACCGGCGCGTCGACCAGGGGATCGACGTTGCGGGCCGGCTGGGGAGCAATGCTCTGCATTTCTGATGTCGGCGTGAGGTAGGCCATGCTGTTGTCCCGGGAGACGATGCTGGGTTCGGCGTCGGCGGTGTCGTACATCAGCCTGGTCCGCTCCGCGACGGTGCCGCCGAAGTAGCCGTAGTCGCCGACGGCACCGACCGAAGCGTTGATCGCGATGTCGGTGATCGCCTCCGGGGACGCCAGCACGTCGCACATATCGACGTCCACCAACCCCTCGACGTCGCGATAGCGTCCGGCCTCGAAATTCGAGATCTCTCCCCCGGCGGAGTGCCCGGCGATGACCACCTTTGGATATCCGACATGGAGGGCCGAGACGAGCTGGTGGGCCATGTTGGCGTAAGCGGGAATCGTGAGCTGCCGGCTGTCGGGGAAGGGCGGGTGGTCGCTGGTTCCGTATCCCAGCTCGTCGACGGCGACCGCGTCATAGCCATGGACGGCGAGGTAACGCGCGAGCTGGTACGTGTACGGGTTCCCGGGCTCGCTGAGGTGGGTGGGAAAATCCCACGCCCAGTACCCGTATGACAGCCCGTGAAGCAGCAGGACCACCGTCGAGGAGGGCTCCGAGCCGCCGTAGTGGAACCCCCGGACGGTGTACGTGGTCCCCGGCAGCGTCGCGTCCTGGGACAGGAGCACCTTGTAAGTGACCGGCGTCACCTCCACCGCGGCCGCGGTGCCCGGCGTGGCGTCCGGCCCGATCGTGAACAGGGCGCTAGCCGCTACCGCTGAAGCCAGCATCCCCTTTCGAATCGCCCCTGTGGCTTGGAACATGTACCCTCCCCCCGCTGTCCGCCGTTGCCTGGCGAGCTAACTATAGGCCGATCCAGGGAGCCAGTCTCCGGAACGCTCGCAGAGCGAAGAAGCCGAGAAACAAGAGCCCGGACAACCTCGCCATCGCCGCCACCACGGCGCCCGCTTGCGCACCCATGGCGGCGCTCAGTTCCGCCGCCGCCGCCGCCGCGGAGGGTTGCTCCGCCGCCGTGTTGGGTAGAGCGGCTGCGCCGCCGGCAAAGGAGGTGCCCATGGTGCCGGTTGCGATGACATCCGCGCTCCGCGTGCCGCACGGCGCTGATCCGCCAGGGCCGCCCAGCGTGACCCGGTAGTCGCCACCGCGGGGGTAGGCGAACGCAACCCGGCCGCCGGGCACCGCCACCGTCTCGACGGCGGCGCCCTGCGCCGTCACCGTGCCCTGTGAGGCCGCTGGCACGAAGAGGACGGTGGCACGGGTCCGATCGCCGCACCGCACCCGGGTTGATGTTCCGTCGACCTGGAATCCGCCGGTATCCGGGTTGTAGCTCAGGGACCGGAGCTGGCCCGCTGTGAAGATCGGATAGGCGCGCGAGGTGAACTTGATCCGGCTGGGGAAGGGCGAGCCCATCCCGAAAGGCCCGTGGTAGACGCTGAATCCCGAGCTCTGATCGGCCTTCCAGACCCAAAGGGACGAGCCGATTCCGTCGGCGTCGGCGTATCCGTAGTGGGCCCGCAGGATGCTCTCGTCGTCGGGCACGCCGTTGCCGAACTCCCCGACCCAGAGCGGCAATCCCAGCGATTTGGCATCGCGTACGGCGGAGTCGTAGCCGCCGTTGAGGGGGAAGAAGTATGGCGTTCCGGCGGCGGCGTTGAGGTTGGCGTCGGGGGTGAAGACGCGGGTGTAGACGTGCGGCGCGTAGACCACGTTGGGATAGGAGCTGAACACGCTCCAAGGCACCAGCGGGTTGCTCTGGTCGGTGATGTCCCGCGTGATGTCCGGCTCGATGAAGAACAGCTGCCTGAAGCCTGGCACGGCGCCGCTCACTGTCGTGATCACCTTCGAGTAGAACGGGAACAGCTCGAGCTGGTCCATCAGGGGTGGAGCCATGAACCCCGGTGAGGGCTCGTTCATCAGCTCGTACCCGGCGACAGCGGGATCGTCGTGAAACCGTCGTGCCAGCGCCAGGACCACGCTCGCGTAGTGCTCCTGTAGCCCAACGCCATCCGCGGCGGCCAGGTCGCTCCAGAAGCGCTGGAAATCCTCCTGGACGGCCGCGTCCAGCTCGCGAACGCCGGCCAGGGCGCAGACCGGGGCGTTGTGGGCGCTGGCCCAGGCCGGCGCGCCATCGGATTCGTGGGAGCCGCCGACAGTCTTGAACGGTGGCGGACAAACCTCACCCGAGGTGCTGTAGATGTATTTGCTCCAGGCGTCCTGGTGCATGTCGATGATGGTGTACATCCCGGCGGCCTTGAACCAGGTCACCACCTGGGCGATGCGGTCGATGTAGGCGACGTCGATCTGTCCGGGCTGCGGCTCGAGGAGCGACCAAGAAACCGCCAGGCGGACGCTGTCATACCCCAGCGCTCTCATTTGCGGTGCGTCGAACCAGCACACGGCCATCGACTCCACCGCGATGTTGCGCGCCGGGCATCCGTCGCCGGTGTAGGCGGAGGTGTTGCTCGGGTAAGGCACCGCCAGCGGCGTCGACGAGTTCTGCCAGTAGTCCTCCAGCCCGTTGACGTTGACTCCGCGGAGCAGTACCGCCCGGCCGGCTGAATCGGTCAGCCGCGGCAGGCCCGCCGGCCCTGATATCGGACCGACTGCCAGGTAGTTGAGCGTGAACGGCGGTCGGTCGTCGGCTCGCGTCGGCGCAGCCGCCGCCTGCCCGCCGGCGACGCCAAATACCCAAACAGCCGTCCCGGCCAGCGCCACCGACAAAGCCAGCAGCCTGGAACTAACCCTGTGTGAGATCCCTTACTCCCCCAACCATGACGGTTCCATTACAGCCTACGAGCCCTGACGAGCGGGCGGTGGAAGGCTTGCCCTGCCTCAGGCGGGAGCGTCGAAGCTGCAGGGGTTGGGCGGCACCCCGAGGGCCGTATGTAGAGCCGAGGCCGCGTCGCCCGCCGTCTGACTGAGCTGCTCATGGACGGACCACAGAGGCGATGCCTGCGCAAATGACGCTGCATTCGCCTGGACCATCTCGTTGGCGATCAGGGGCCGGAACGCGGCCACCACGCCGTCGGCCACGGATCGCTGGCCCGCATCCAGAGGGAGTGCGTTGACACCCTGCTGGTAGGCGATGTCGCTGGCGACCACGTCCACCATCGCCTTGTGGAACTGCTCGAACGTGGGCGTCGGGCAACCGCATTCCTTCTCGATCTGAGCGGAGCGGATGTTGGAGTCGTATAGCAGCACCAGGAACTGCTGCGCGGCGGCGCTCAGGTTCAAGCTCACCGGTGCGGTTCCATTGGTGACGCCGGTCTCCTCGACCCGCAGCAGGTCGGCCGTCCCATCGGTCGCGACGAATAGCTTGCCGGGCGTGGTCCCTGGCATGTCGCCGGCGTCGTCGATCTCGATCGCGCCACGGCCGCCCACCGTCGTCGTACCACCCTTCCTCAAGGTCCCGTGGGTCGAAAGCATGCAGCCTGCTCCCACGGACGGCGCCGAGGCGGAAGGCGCCAGGAAACCGGTGGCGTCCTTCACCTCAAGCCAGCGGTCGGCGGCGTGCTGCGCCAGCACCGGGTTGTCGATGTAGAAGGCCGCGTTGGCGGAAATGAACGTGCCGTTGCCCGTGGTCACAAGCCGGACGTGCTTATCGGCCTTGGTGGAGTCGACGCTCACGCTGGTACTGCTGGAGTACTTCACATCGCCGCCACCTCTCCCCGAAATGAGCTTGACGTGGGCGTGGTAGGAACCCCAGTGGCCGACCACCAGGGCGGCGTTGGTGGCGATATCGTCCGCGCCGGTGGAAGCCAGTTGTGATGTGGAGGTACCGCCGCCGAGCGCAAATACGACCACCGCGGCGATCAGGAGCACAGCCACCAACCCGATGGCTCCGGGAAGGACAAACGGCCGATCCATCAGCCGGGACGTGAGCGGCGCCGCGGGCTGGCCCGGTGGTAGTGGTGACGGTGCCAGGCCGGCCGGAGGTGGAGGCGCCGCGGTTGGGGCAGCGGTGAGCGGCGGCGTCAATGGCACAACCGGCGGAGGCAGGACGTCGGGCAGAATTTGGGGCGTCGGCGGAGAGCCACCCGGAAGGCGGCCGATCTGGCCTACGGGTGGGCTGTAGAACCCCTGGCGCGGGTGTGCCAGCGAAGCTCGCGCAGCCGCCGCGGCCTGGCCCTGGTCGGCCCCACCTCGGATCGCGGCGATGGCGGCATCGACGGCGTCTCTCTGTGCCCCATAGGGACCGCTGATCGCGACGTTCGCCCACTCCGTCCAGATTCGACGCAGAACCTCCTCTTCCACCGCCACATACTAGGCCGCCGGTGGGCGCCGTGGAACATTCGACGCGAAGCCTTATCGCGTTGCTGGACGCCGATTCGAAGCGGCCGGGCGCCGCGTCCGGGTCACGAGGCACTCAGATTTGCGGAAGGTGGGATTCGAACCCACAAGCCCTTGCGAGCATCGGTTTTTGAGACCGACGCGTATACCATTCCGCCACTTCCGCGCCTGTCCGTAGGATA
>WNFI01024665.1_pt1 | contig 17982 bp, 21 predicted proteins | sample 5400471 | NCBI WGS metagenome assembly WNFI01 (sample SAMN13153348, study PRJNA577476) | soil metagenome | isolation source: 100 cm saprolite on Douglas fir-dominated hillslope | place: USA:California | collected 2013-09-17 | reverse complement strand
TCAACCTGGCCGACATTCGAGCCCAGTTCAGCAGGCCCGTTGGTAACGCCCTGAAGTCCCGGTCACTCTCGAAGTACGTCCACAGCTAAGAGAGGTGTGACTCGGGTGTTAAGACACGAATGACGAGTTGCGATAGTGCACCTGGAATCGTCCCACTAGTAAGGTTGTTAAACCTTTGCCGAAGGAGAGGGCAGTCTTCACTACGGAAAGGCACTACCTTGTCCTACATGCTTCATGGTGTTCCGCGCGTACCGTAAGTATCGGCAGACCGCGGCGGTCATTATTCGTTGTTTTTGAGCACGTTGCTTCGGAGTGTCGCCGTGTTCGGTTTGGGCGCTCTTGCACACGCCAGCCGCCTCACCCACTTCCCAAAGTGTTGCGTTCGGCAATTCGTACCTCTTTTTGTACACCGTGAGCGCTTCCTTTAACGCCGTAGGTCGCGCACGACGGGATATTGGAACGGGCGTCATCTCGTCAAACCACCGGCGATCACCTACAGGGTCGGGATGGTGTGCCTCAAGCAGCTTTTTGAACTCGCTTCGGAGCCTTGATCTGGGAGCGTAGAGGTTGACGGCGACCACAATCTCCGTTCGGCTGTTCTCGTAGTCCCGAGCGAATTTCGCCGCAGTCGTAACTGGGTCGAAGTACCAATACTTGTCTTCCAAATCCGGCCTAAACATCCAAGCATTTCTCTTCAGCCACTGGTCGTAGCTGAGCTTCTGAACGTTACCGAATTTGCGAAATAGGCGGCGGTACTGTCCCTTTCCCTTGCGGCTGCAGCAGGCGTTGAACCCGGGGTGGGCGCGCTGATACTCGTACAACAGGGCGTAGATCTTCTGGCGGTCCATACCGAATGCTAACAGTAAACTTTGATAACAATATAGCGGCAAAGCGTTAGCAAATCTGCGGCTACCCTCCGAGGCGCTGCGCATAGGGCGCGGCAGACCGGCGCAAGCTGGCCTTCACAACTTGGGAGAAACCATATGGAACGAAAACGACTGGCAATCGCTAGCGCCGAAGCCGCGCCTGGCACCGCAACACTAAGCACAGCCCTTTCAATCGACCTTCCCCAGAAGGTCACGACCGAAAACCTGTCGGAGATCTTCAGCAAGCTGGCAGCCGCGGTGCCCGACACCGTGGGGCATGACCAGCGGGCACGAGTGCAGGACAGGAACGTGATCCAAGGTGCCATGAGGGTGGTTGAGGCGATCAGAGACTACGCGCCGCAAAACCCGTGGGAGCGCGGCAGTCCCCTCCTAGAAGAGGCGGAGCGGGTCATGAAGGCACGCAGTGAAGCGCGGGGCGACAAGAAGAAAGAGCGGTTTCAGAAAAATACACCCTTGGAGACGCGGATTGCTCGCTCGATCTATCCCGACCGTCGGCGCGCGCATGTGGCGTCGGCAGTCATCCGGGAGGCCTTCGCGGCGGGCAAGACAGCCGACGAGCTGCTCGAATTCATCGAGCAATCGAAAGGCATGGAGGCGATTCGCAGGAAGACGGGCGGGGTGAAAGCAGACGATGCGCTCGAGCTTATGTGGAAGACCAAGCCGCTCGGCACGATCTTACTGGCACGAGAGCTGGCAGGTAACCAGACTGTTGATCTTCCGAAAGTAATGCTGTTCACCGTCAGGCCAACGGGCGAGGTGGACATCCGCTGGGTAGGGGAGAACACGCCTACTGCACGCAGCGCACTTGCTGCGTTCGCAAGATCGCAGAAGGACAAGAGTGTTTTCTCACACGACACTTCCGAGGCTGTCGCCGCGTAAGTGAAAATGAGTAACCCGCGTCGACTTCGAGCACTCGATCGCACTCAGTACGAGTTCGATTTCGACGCGGCGCCCTTACGTGAGCATCGTTTGTATGCATACGCGCGCTCGGACGATGATCTTCTGCGCGCGTCCAACGCCAAGCTCCGCAAGGACTTTGAAGAGCACGTCAGTTTCCCCTGGTTTGACCCTATCCGTCGTGTATGGCGGATCAAGAGGCTCAAGGGGTTCGACAACATCAATCACTATTTCAAGCGCGCCACGCTGATCTTTACTCAGCGAGGCCCGGAGATCCCGTATTTTGGTCTGCGCGCGTCGGAGCTTTGCCCCGACACGCCGATCATGTATTCAAGCTGTACGCAGAAGGGCGAAGAAACACTTGCCAGGTTCTTCCACAACGGCGAGGAGTACTTCGGCGACGCGTCGCCCGACCTTGAGGCCAAGTTCAAGGCGCTGGATGGTAAGCAGTGGGGCATTCTCACCTGTGAGTTACAACCGCTGGCGGAGATCCGATGACGGAGCTCCAGCCTTTTTGCGTCCCAGTTCACATCGGTCCACCTTCCGGGGCGGAAACTCGCCGCACCTACCGGATCGAGGCTCAAGACTTTGCTCGGCCGCTCACTAAAGAAGAGCGCAAGAAGGTTGAGCAGCCCTACGTCATCCTCGGCTTCGATACCGAGTTCGTCGGTCCTGGGCGGGCGGTGAGTCGGGAGGACATCAAGGGCGGCAAAGCTAAGAACCGAATAATGTCTTACCAGTTCCATGCCGCCACATCAGACGGTCTGGAATGGGACGGCATCTGTTGTCCGGAGGAGGGCGATGAACGCCTGACGATGGGACAGTTCTTGGTGTTTGCGCTCGGAGTAGGCGCTCGAGAACGTGGCATTCGAGACATCCCGAGCGTCATCTATTTGGTAGGGCACTTCACACGGGCTGATATTCCAGCCTTCGCAGACTTCAAGGATCAATTCGACACTCTAGATAATCTGCGGGGCACTTTCGTCACGGTGGACGGCGTGAAGACCTACGTAATTGATTTCGGCGACGGGCAGACAGTAAATCTCCAAGTCCGTCTCCGGGACACGATGCTCCTGACACCGAAGATGTCGAAGTCGCTTGCGAAGATCGGCGACCTCGTTGGAGTCCCGAAGCTCACGCTTGATGTCGATCCCAAGGTTCACGACGATTTAATTAAACGGATGGACTACGTAAGGGCCAACCATTGGGACCGATTCCGCCCGTACGCGATCAATGACGCTCTCATTTGCGTGCGTTACATGCAGCGCATCATTGAGAAATACCGCGAAGTCACTGGCAAGAGAAAGATTCCTATCACCCTTACGTCCATCGGTGTGGATCTATTGCTCGCAACCTGGGCCCAGACGCCAGGGATCGATCCTTTTGATGTCCTCGGTAAGGAAAAGCACAAGGTTAAGGAGTTCAACAAGCGGCTGAATCGCTACCTCGTGAAGGATCAGGTAGTGAATTCCGAGGACGTTCATCTCTTCTACAACTTCGGTCTTGAGGCATATCACGGCGGACGCGGCGAGCAGTTCTTCTTCGGTCCGTGCTTCGAGGATGACTGGAAAGACTATGACCTCTCCAGCGCCTATCCGACCGCGATGTCACTAATCCACAAGCCAAAGTGGAAGGAGATCAGATACACAACGGACCTGGAAGACTTCAGTCAGGACGAGCTCGGGTTTGCAGTCGTCCAATTTGAATTCCCCCAGGGCACGCGCTATCCAACGATGCCTGTGCGGACCGACAACGGCCTCGTATTCCCCTTGACCGGGGTATCGCGCTGCTGCGCACCTGAGATTGCGGTGGCTCGCAGGCTTGGCGCAAACCTAAAGATTCTGCGCGGCATCATCGTGCCCACGGACAAGGACGTTCCGATCTTTGCGCCCTTCATCAAGGAGTGCTTGAGGCTGCGCTCAGAGGCTGGGCCGAAGACGTTTGCGGGTCAATTTTGGAAGGAGATCAGCAACTCGACCTACGGGAAAACTGCTCAAGGACTGCACGATAAGCGCGTGTACGACCTACGCGAGAGGCACACGGAGCCCCTGCCAGCAAGCCGAATCACAAACCCCTTCTTCGCGGCCCATATCACGTCCTATGTAAGGGCGTTACTCGGTGAGATCATGAATGCCTTGCCGGCCTCGACCATGGTTTTTAGCTGCACCACGGATGGCTTCCTTACAAACGCAACCCCAACGGACATGGAGCACGCCTCGAATGGGCCCTTGGCACAGGTCTTTGCGAAGGCAAGTAAGGAACTGACCGGCAAGCCCACCGTGCTGGAGGTAAAGCACCAAGTCCGGCAGCCGCTAGGCTGGAGGACAAGAGGTCAGGCGACCCTTAAACCTGGTCTCGCTACAGAGGCGGGTGACGAACACAACATTGTCCTTGCGAAAGGCGGCATTTTCACACCGTCTGAATACGACACCGAGGAGAAGGAAAATCAGTACGTGGTTGATCTCTTTTTCAACCGAACCCCGGAACACCAGATGGAGTTCAAGGGTGTGTTCACCGGTATGCGAGACATCGTTGAGAATGACGCAGACCTAGTAGAGAAGTTCGTCACAAAACGTCTCAGCATGGAGTTTGACTGGAAGCGTCGCCCGCTCGCTGCATCCCAGTCGGACGAATACGGCCACGTCTACTTCACCACACAACCCTGGCACACGGTTGAGCAATTCCAGGCCGTCAGAAATGCATGGGAGGACTACAACCGGAAGGGCCGAGTGTGCATCAAAACGTTGGCTGACTTCGAGAGCTTTGCGCTCTACGTTGATACGAAAGCTGCCGTACCTAAGGCTGTTGGCAGATACGTTCGGCGTGAGAACGGGGATATCGAAAGGCTGAGGCTATTTCTATGCGCGGCTTGGCACGCTGGACAGGCGGGCTTTACGAAGGATGACTTGCGAATGACCGCACCAGAGTTCGCCTTGCTCCTTTCTTCCGTCGGTATCCCCTGCAGGTCTTCGGCTGTGGAGAACGGAAAAAAGAAGCTTTTCGTCGAAAACTTGGTTCCGGCGACACCAGGAGTTAAGCAGGCGTTAGCGAAGCTGCAAATGTTCTTGCCGCACCTCAGGGCATCAGATTTGCTCTACGTACAGACCGCCCAATACCCGATTTCGATCCGTCCAACGCAGATAGCAACGGAGACTGTCGAGGAATTAGGTTCTCGTCGCTACCCGGTACTAAGTGAAGCGGCGTGAGCCTTCTTGGACAGCTTATTGATGATGTCCCGGGCCTTGACGCTGACATGGCGTTGCTCAAGGTGGGCATAGCGCATGGTGGTCTTGATGTCGGCGTGCCCCAGGATTTCCTTTACCTCGTAGATGCTCATCCCGTTCTGGATCAGGCGGGACGCTAGGGTGTGGCGCAGAGTGTGAATGGTGCAATCGGTGAGTCCAGCCCTGCGCAGGCCCTTACCAATGGCTTGGGCGGCGTAGCCCCTGGCACCGCCCTTCTTATTCTGAAAGACATAGGCCGCCCCCTGGCGCGCCTCGGCTCTGCGGCGCTTGAGTATTTCGTGCACCCGGTCGGTCATGTACAAGATCGTCTCGTTTTGCACCTTGGGCCGCCAGAGATGGATCTCCCGTTTCTCTAGGTGGATCTGGTTCCACTTAATGTTGGCAGCCTCGCTGTACCGCGCCCCGGTATCGAGCAGGAGCACCACCAGGTCGAACGCATCCTGCATGTTGCGCTTTAGTTCGGGATGGCGAACCGCATAGGGCTTTAGGCCCTTGCCCTCACGTTTGGGATCGAGTTCCTTCAGGAGGGCTCGCTCTTCGTCGTCGGATAGAAACCGAAGGCGGTACTTAGGTAGTTTGACGTGGGGAAGATCGATCTCCGCAATCGCATAGCCAAGCTTGCGCGAATGCTTTGCAGCTGCGCCAATGAGGTTGAAGCAGTGTTTTAAGGTCTGTGCGGCGATTCCCTCGGCCTCCCGGTCGCGCTTCAGGCGCTCAAGGTCATGGTTGTTCAACTCGTCCAGATACTTCCGGGGGTTGAGATGGCGCTCTATTGCGTCTTGATGTCCACGGAGATTGCGGTGGTTGGCAGTTCCCTGTTTCGTTGCAATGAAAAGTCGCAGGGCTTCCCCAAGCGGCAGGCGCTCCCGTTTTCCGAGGAAGTGCTGTGCATGGAGCTTCGCCTTCCACTCCACCTCCATCTGCTCAGCAAGTTTCTTGTTGCCTGTGCGCGACGAGCGAATGTAGGTCCTGCCCTGAAGCTGAAACTGGATGTACCAGTATTGGCTGTTACCTCGTTTGACGACGCTCATTCCCACTCCCGTGTCCGAAAGGGGGACCGTCAATCCATTGGAGACCTAGGACAACAGCTTTGTCGTAACCACTATGCAAAACGAAGGCGACCGGGGTAGCCCAAGCCAGCGCTATTGATGCAAGCTTGCAGGCATGAACACACAACTCCCACCAGTAGGCTCGAAATGGTCAGAGCGCGACACGCGCACGAAGAGAACAGTTGAGGTAATCCGGCACGACCTGGAAAAGCGCAAAATCCGCATCCATTGCATCGAAACAGACACGCTCACTTGGGCGAAGCCTGAGAGATTCAATGGGAAGAGCGGGGGCTATTCCAAAATCTAGTCTGCCTCGCGTTTTGAACAGGCTGTAATCCACTTCACAAGAGCCTTGGACAACAAATCCAAGCTCAGTTGGCCCTCTGGTACCAAGGCTCATCGTCATCGCTGTAGAACCGATTTAGACGGTGGATTCCAGCTACAACGCTCGACTGCTGCGGAAGTGTCCGAAACGGGCACCTAGGCGCGTTGGAGAAGCCCTCGTTCTGCAAAGCTGATGGCTTGCGAGCCGGCGATGATGAAGTGGTCCAAGACCTTCACGTCCACCAGGGCTAAGGCGTCCTGAAGATTTCTGGTTAGCAGCTCGTCCGCATGGCTAGGTTGCGCCACACCAGACGGATGGTTGTGGGCGAATATCACCGCAGCAGCGTTCTTAGCCAAGGCAGCCTTGACGATCTCCCTTGGATAAACGCTGGTCTGTGTCAGGGTGCCCCGGAAGCATTCCTCGGGCGCAATGACGCGGTGCTGCGAGTCGAGCCAGATGCAGATGAAGACTTCGTGCTCCCTATACGCGAGAAGCAGCCTCAGGTAGTCGCGGACGGCGGTCGGTGACGTTAATGCTGCACCATCTTGGAGGCGGTTCTCGAGAATTTTGAGCGCGCGTAGAACAATGCGGTCTCCCTTCAAGCTCTTCTCCTCACGCTGAATAGAAAAGGCCCAGCACGGACTGAGCACTGGGCCTTGGGTTACCGCTACTTTGCTGCGGGCTTTGCCTCCTTCGCGGCGCGGCGCTTGCAGTTGTACCAATAGGTCAGCGCGCCTTTGTCCGTCAGCGTTGCGCCTTTCACGAACGCAGCAACGATGAGCTCCTTGTCTTCGTCCTTCAGCTGCTCGAAGATCGCCCAGGCTGCGTCGGCCTTCGACTTCTTTTCCTTCAGCACGGCGAGACCGTCCTTGATGGCCCTCTGGACCTTCGGCTTGTCAAGATCGATCGTCTTCGCCGGCGTGCTCTCGGCCTTGCTTTCGGCAGGAGCCTCCGCTTTCCTTTCCGGCTCCTTTTTAACTTCGACCTTACCCTTTGCAGCGCCCTTCTTGTCCTTCGGTTTCTTTGCCATGTATTGCCTCCACAGGTGGTTGACGAGATCCGACGCTTGACGCTGGGAAAGCGTCTCCAACCCTGGAATGGATTCGATGAAGGACGCTGCGGTCTCGGTGAAATCAACGATGCTTACGTTAGGACCGCACGCTTCGATGACGGCGTCGGTCAGCATCTCGCGCTGTCCGACAGTCAATCGCTGCCACTTCCTCAAGGTTTCGGGCGTCACGAAGCACACCGTCCAGGTGAAACTCGGATCGGGCAACATCCACGAAAGCCTTGGGAAACCGCGCGGTTAGAAGGTGCCTAGTGCTTAGTGACACTGACGCCTCGGTACCTAGACCATAGTTCGAGAGATAGTCGGTAAACGTGGGTTTCCGCGGTTTTCTCGAGGCCGGGAACTGCTCTCAGGAGATGCTTCGCGGTGGTCACAAAGCCCTCTAAGTCTGCATCTATCCCGATAACGTCCGTAATGACTTTGATAAGGAAGTCGCGCTCAGCGCGGGTGAGGAGCGATGCTCTGGGAATCATTTGCGGTGACGATTCTTAAGGTCGAGCTTCTTGCGACGCCACTCGTATTCATGCCAAAGCTCTTTTACAAAAGGTGCACGCTTATCTTTGAGCATCACTTCTCGGCCGGGAAAATCGGTCAGTAGTGAGTGCATCGTCCGAGCGAACTCTCGACGGCCGATGTATGACCCTTTGAAGATCTCGACGATGGCCAGCAGCAGGTTTCGCTCTTCGCCTGTGAGCTTGTCCCACTTCTCTCGCTTTTGAGTTTCCATTCGGGCACCGTCCTTCTCGGTTCCGGAAATGGCAACGCTAGAAAACCCTGTAGAAATCTGGAGTTCATCGGCTTTCGCTGCGTCGTTGTCGCGGTAGGATTCGTTTATGTGTGGCCGCTATGTCAGCCCTGATACAGCAGAGATCGAACGCCAGTTCGCCATTGGTCGCGAGAACAGCAACCCGTTCAGACGACGCTTCAATGTCCTACCAACTGATCCTGTGCCTATCGTTCGGAGCACCCAAGACGCTGTAGAACGCGCATTGGTATCGGCGCGTTGGGGATTCGCTCCTGGATGGTGGAAGGAAAAGAAACCTCCATCAAATTGCTTCAACGCTAGATCGGAGGAAGCCCCCACCAAGCCAATGTGGCGCTATTCGTTGGCAAAGGCGCGCTGCTTACTGCCCGCAGAGGGATGGTACGAATGGCGGGCTGTTCAGCAGCCGGACCCCGATACCGCAGAAATTAAGGTCGTGAAGCGCCCGCACTACATCTTTCGGCAGGACCGTCGCCTGATCGCTATGGCGGGCCTAATGTCGCTTTGGTATCCGACGCCTGACTCCGCTGTCTTGACCTGCGCGATTCTTACCCGCGACGCCGCAGGCCCGGCGAGCGACGTTCACGACCGCATGCCCGTCATCCTTAACGGAGGGCAGATTGATACCTGGCTCGACCATCGAATTGAGGACCTAGGGACCATTCAGGCAATCATCACTGCCAGTCAAACGGACTTCGTCCATTACCCTGTAACCCCAGCCCTCAATTCCGCAAAGACGGACGAAGAGGAATTTGTAAAGCCATGGGAGCCGTCGCAAAGCTCGCCTCGACAAGGCACGCTCGGCATTTAGTGCTGCATCTGATCCTGTCTTCCGATGACCCTTGATGAAATCGCGGTCCAGGTTAGCGCGGGTTGGCCCTACAAGGAGTCTTGGGAGCTATTTCGCGTTCAGCACTTCCCGGGACGGGAGCATGAGGACGCTGTTACGGAACTGATGGAATGGGCGCTGAAGCGAAGGATAGAGCCTGACTTCTTTACGGCTACATCTGGCCCACAGCAACTGGGCACGGAAATCATCTTTGTCCTGCTCACTGCGCGCTAAGCGCGTCCGCTTACAGCTTTGCCTTTTGCATTAGCTTCGTCACCGAAATTCCGAGTGCCTTTGCGAGCTTTGCAAGTGTAAGGACCGCGACGTTGTTGTCCCCTCTTTCCACGCGACCCACGTAACTTCGATCCACCTCCGCCACTAAGGCAAGGCTCTCCTGTGAGATGCCTTTCTGAAGCCTGATCTGGCGAATTGCCTTGCCCAGCGCTACGAGCTGGGGACTTTGACGGCTCCTTGAGAGGTTTGGCACCCCACGATGGTTTAGCTATGATGCGCGCAACGCCACGGTACATGTACCGCATACGTTGTCTGAAGGCTTAGCGTATTAGAGAGTCAGTCGTTTTGGGAGAGCTCAATGAACAAGCAAACGGGGTGTTTCCTAGTCTTAGCTCTTGCGGCGCCCCCGGCGCTCTGCCAGGCGCCAGACGCTGTCAAATTGGTAGAAGAGCTCAACAGCGCATGCACGCTTCGAGCGAGTTCTGAGTACACAAAGAACATCCTGGACAACATGCTTCGTAGCCTAAAGGAGCGGCGCTACGACGTAACCGATCATATGGCGTTAGTTCTGCTGTCATCGGATCCTTCGCCGGCGGAGCGTCGCTGCGCTTCAGTAGCACAATCCGCCGCCCGCTCGATGCAAGCGGCTCGTGAGCGCCAGTTCACAGCAAAGATCAATGAGCAAACGGCGCGTGAGAATGCTGCTCATCAAGCACAGAAAGCTGAGGAGGATAAAGAGGCTAGTGAGCGCAGCGCAGTCCAGGCTAAATTGGACGAGGAAAATCGACGACCGCCACGGCAACTTAAGCTGTTGTACCAGAACTACATCGGAATGCAGGCTTGTTACGAAAGTCGGAAGGAGTTCCGAGTACCGTATGTCAGCCCGCAAGAACTGAACAATGCTCGCACAATCACTCGGCGTGATGAGGCGAGTTTGCTGCAAAGAGACTCAGAGTTAGCGAAGCAAAAGGATGCGCTTTGGGAAGCAGCCAAGCGAGATTACAGTTCCACTGAACTAGCATTGATGCTTGGGGCCGCGGGAACTGCACACAACCCACGGGTTGCGCAACTTTGCAGATATACAGCGTCCAGGTACAGCGCTGATCAGGGGCAACAGCAGCAGCAAATCAAAAAGGATTTTTAGAGTAGTTTGCGTCAGTTGACGACTTCGCAAAGAGTCTTCCGGCGCAACCACTTGGCGCACAACCTGCAGCGCTAAATCACGTTGAAGCTGTCCTCCCTGCTAAATCCGCCTTTATCGATCGGCCCGCGTCCGAACCGCTAGATCTTCCTTTGACGCTGTCGTAGATCACCCGCAGGGTGTGATCCAGCCGAATTGCATCCTGGTAGTGAATCGCCTCGCGCTCGGTCATCAGCCACTTGCTTGTCTTGCGATGCCCTGAGCGGTCGGTGTACTCCCACTTCCAAAGTCGAATCTCTGTCATGCTGGTATTTTATACAGTACCATCGCAAAAATGCCAAGTACGTTCGACTTCGTTTGCGGGTGGATATGCCCGTTATGCAAATCAACGTCTTGGGATCAGGTGACCGTTAGGAAATCCAATGGGAGCGCTTACAAAACTGAGTTTTTTGAGTGCGCTGGCTGCACTGTGATGTTCCGTAATAGAGGGCGGTTTACTCGGTTGGGAAAGCCCATACGACGATGGGCGAACGACATTGAGCCCAGAAATTTAGCTGATGTAGATCTCGCCGCTGGAAGGTTTCTGAGGCGAAGTATTTGGATACGAGGATGAAGCTGTCTTCAGAATCAACGGTTCCCTATTTCCGATCTTTTCTTGACCCGAGCTTGTTACGTTTAGCTTCCTTGCTTCGGACGCCATCTGCCACAACCTGAACGAGCTTGAGAGCTAGATCGGCGTGGCTCTTCGCGGGCGTTCTACCTTCTCGGCGCTGATTTCCGGGGTGAATGACGTTGCGGAATGTGCGCGCCCAACCCATCAAATACTCTTCATCTTCGCCGATCAATCCTTGTTCTTTGGATTTTCGAATAACGCCAGATAGCATCTCTCCGTCGTACCGGATGTCCACTTTGCCTGCTTTGGCATCGACTGCGAGGTCCTTTTGTACGGTCTCCAGTTGCCAGAGCAATAGGCCCTCAACAATACCTCCGCACAAAAGCACACAGCTTTTCCACGCTTTCGTTTTGAAGTGTTGGCATGCTTCCTTCCAATCGTCTTCCAGAATAAGTTTCAGCGGCGCATCGTTTCTTATAAAGGAAAGATTGAGCTTCCTTGTACGGCCAACGGGGGCACTCTTCGGCGGCCGAGCGCGCGATCTAAGCGGAGAAACAGGGTGCAAGCCAGAAAGCATTTCGGTCTGTCGAATTGCGTTCCAGATAGGATCGCGTATGGACTTTGAGGTGTAACTTATGCGCTCAGCTTCGCCCGATGGCTGGCTAGCGTCATACCACTTGACGATTGCTGTTTCTATATACGCATCCCAGTTGCGGATGTTCTTAAGCTCCACGACTTCGTCGTCCACGCTGCCATACCATTCCTCGGCATTCCACCCCGCAATGCTGGACGCAAGGGACCCGTGCGCCTTGTAGAGGATGTGCCGCAGCTCGTTCAACTCTAGCGGCGTGAAATCCGAGTTCCACTTCGACAAGTCTTTGCTAGAGAAGCGCTCGATGTCTCTATCCCGCTCGTAGGCATCTTTCAGCGCTATCAAATACCGTTCCACCAGTTTTTGTAGGCGAGGGCCCTCCGAGGTGAGAAAGATCCCCACAACGCCGACGTTGTATCGAAGCTTGTTGTCTTCGTGATTGCTAAAAATGATCGTCCCGCCCAGCTTGCCTACATCTTCCTTCAGGGCAGCCTTACCAAACTTCTCAAGAAGCGGTCTTTCGGGTAGCCCTACGTGCTTATCCCTAACATGCCCCCAAACCTCGTCAAGAATCGAACGCTGGCGATCGCTAACCGCCGAACGCAGGGATTTCAGAGTTGTTTGGTTAGACGACATTTGATTAGCGCCTATGGCGGCACATATCCCGTTCTTGGCGGTCTTTTACCTTCGCGTCCGCGACAGTTTGCCACTGCATATTGCTCGGATGATCTCGTCCACCTGCGCAGAGTGGCTTGATGTGATCCACAACGTACCCTGGGCAAGCGCCGCGACGTTTCCCAGTAGAGGGACAGGGGTGCTTCTTAACGAACGCTGATCTTTGCGAGGGATCTCTGAGAGACTTGGCGTAGGCATCCGGAATCCCCCAAAGGCTTAAGGCAATGCTAGCCAAGAGACTCAACAGCAAGGCCCTTAGCCAGCCGGAAGCATCGTCCAGATTTCCCCCTTTGACATTCAACAGCGCAAGTCCCCAAGGTCCGCTATAGGATAGCGTTTACGGCCCGCAAAGAGGTCGCCATTTCTTGCTAGAGCCAATGACCCTAAAATGAGAGACATCGCAGATATTCTGCTTTTCAGAACGGATATATCACCGTTTCTGGCTCACCTGACGCGGGCTCGAGACGGCGTCAATGCAGAATTGCGACTACGTCAAATACTCGATCAGAAAAGACTGTTCCCGGGACCATCACAGATTAGCGATGTGCGTTTCGGCGGAAATACAATGCAAATGTCGGCCGCTGAGAGGCAAAGATTCTTCGGAGCGATTTCCTTCACGGAAACCCCAATAAGCGAGGTTCACTGCCTCCTCGAAATTGCCAGCCGCGCTGTAAACCTCGAGCCTTACGGGCTTGTGTTCCTCAAGGATCGACTAAAGCATCGAAACGTCTCTCCAGTCCTATACGTCAATAACGAGACAGCGACCGCAGACGAGGTCTTTTATGGGCTGTTCACAATGATAGCCACCGCTCCCGCAGCAGCGGAACGCCTCCTACCTCAGATTGCCGTGTTCGGACAAAAAGTGCGACCCCCAGGAGCTGGTGTGAGGCCGGGTGGCCATGTCGATTTCACCTGGGAGCGAGAGTGGAGACATCCGGCCGCGCTCGGGTCGCTAACTTTTGACTGGGACGACGTCTTCTGCGGACTATGCCCCATGAACAAGTCGAAGCCTTCGAGGCGGCTTATACCCCTATCAAATTTATTGACCCTCAAAGGAATATGAAATGGTACGCCCGATCACTAATCGCCTCTAGGCAACGTCTCGATCTTAAGAATTCCGTGGTCTAGTCCCTTCATCGGAAACTTTCCCTTTCTTGTCCTCGGCTTCCTTCCAAGCCTCTTCGAGTGCGCGACTGAGACGGCGAGTTTGAACTTCCTCCATGACTTTGTTCCACGGCCACTCTTGAGCGGGGATATTCAGATCCTGTGTGACCGACGCTACAGGAGTTAAGAGCACCCCGCACCTATCGATGGTGCGTTCGTCCCTCCTGCTGCTGGAACGCGTTATCTTTTTATTGGGATTTCAAACCTGAACAACGTCCCCGGTGTGCTCGTCCCACTCCAGGAATTCCACACGGCCGGGTATTAGATGGAAGTACGTCCTCTTGTAGTAGCTGAGCAAACTTTCCCCGTCCTGTTCCCGCCTATCGTGCAGCACGAATAGAACTTTTCGGAAATCGCGAGGGGCGAGATGAAAGTAATACATGGCTTCATTCCAAACCGTCATTTTCGCGCTTGGAACGTTCGCGCCTGAGGTCCAGCGATGGGACTTGCATTCCACGATGACTTTGGGATTTGATGCCCCTAGATCGAAGCAGTGCGTCTTCTTGCGTGCAAGCCCGACCTCCACTGGGAAGCGCGGCGACAAGGCGACCTGCTGCTGTGCAAAGTACTCCCGGGCGACGCACTCGAATTCCGCTCCGACATGAGAGTTACTGACTGAGCCGATTCGCTGATGTGGCTTATCCACGGCCGTCCCTTTGGATTAGTTAAGTGGTCAATGTGCTTCAAATACGCTACGCCGAAGGTGAAACCACGGTCAAGACCCTATCAACGAATAAAGGCCTCTCACCAGATCGAGCACCCCCACACCTCTCTAAGCTGCAGCCGTACTAGGGTCGCAGCCTTTTACCGAGTCTTACTACGTAACTCTTCCACCCAGGATTTCATCGGATTACTCCGTGAAGCAATATCACGAGCACTGTTAAGCCAGAGAGAAACGGTCTCGGGCACACTGCCCTCTGCGTTCAAATATTCAGCCTCAAGGCGCCCAAGGAAGCGCAGCGCCTCTTCGGCGCGCGCTAGCTGGTTAGCGGCAGCGACAATGTTATCGAGCTGTCGTTTTTCCGCGTCTCGGCGGGCCTGGGCTTCCCAGCGCCGGCGCTCCTCCTCTGCATGAGCCTTTTTTTGGCGTTCCTCTTCCTCTCGCAATTTCTTAGCAAGAGGAACGAGCTCAACGATTTCTGCGAGCATTTCAGGGAACCGCGCTTGTAACGGTGTCTTGCCCTCGCTCCATTCTCTACGCGTGCTCCAGATCGGCCCAGAAATGGTGAATACGAATCTACCGCTGCCAACCCATTCAAAGTCATACGGGTATTTGTGGGCTAGCTCTCTAGCCTTGCTCTCATCGGTCGTGAATTCGTGCTTTTTATATCCCTCCCGCAGCGTGAAAGTGAATCGCTGACCATCCTTCCAAACGCTCATCTCATTTGTTGTCTCATCGGTACGCAGATCGAACCCCAGTTTGGCAACCTCCTTAGTCCAGGTATCCAAGATGCGTAGTGCGCGATCGAGATGAGGCAATGACACAAGTAAGGGAAATCCTGAGCCGACCTTACATTCGTATCGTCCCTTCTGGTCGTAGGGAAGATCTGCAAGCTGCGGCCCTCCAAATGGCGATGTCTTTTTGGGGGGCTTTTGCAACTTCCTACTGATGGCGGCAAAGTGCTCCTGCGTTTTGCGGGTGAGCGTGTGCGGTTGCGTCAAAACGTCTGGAACGGATACGGCGGCAAAGGTCTCTCTAAGGCGCTCACGCGCTTCGCGTACCTGGCGCTGCTCCTCAGTTTCAACGGGCTCTGGAGGTCGAGGCCGTATTTCATAACTGTGTTGCAGTGCTCTAGCGGGCAGCGGCGTTCTTGAGGGCACTTGGCCCGCATCGACCTTAGCCCAGTAGCCAAGGCCGGGCTTGGGCACATTCAAACGCCGACATATTTTGCTCAACCCAACGTCCGAGATTCCGTACTGCTTGGCCAACTTTTGGGTTGGCATGGTCCAGACTTGATCGTAGAGGTGCTCTCGCGTTACGACAATCGGCTTGTCCATAGACCCCCAAAGAAGAAAAGGGAAGTACGCGACCGAATCCTACTCATCCGGACTCTTAGTACCCCCTCCGGACATGTTTTCGAGCCGCCCCTTGACAGGTGTGTCGCGAAGGAACAGTATTGTGCCCGCAGTACACAGCACTGAAACTACCGAACACAGGAGAGCCCTCATCGACGAACGTGAACTTTTAGGAATGCAGGAGATTGCGGCAATGGCGGGGGTAACCCGGGCAGCCGTGACTAATTGGAAAGCGCGATTTAAGGACTTTCCCAAACCCGTGGCGGACCTCGGTGCAGGACCGGTCTTCCGTAGGGACCAAATCATGAGTTGGCTTAAGAGACGGAGATCGGAAATGACTACTGGTATTGCGTTCATTAACCTGAAGGGTGGAGTGGCTAAGAGCACGTCTACGGTAGCAACAGCGCAGATGCTCGATTCAGAGTTCCGCAAGCGTGTCCTCGTGATCGATTTGGACCCGCAGACTAACTCTACGATGATGCTCATTGGCGATAAAAAATGGCGGGAGGTCAATGACAAGCAATTGACCGTCGCTCAGCTTTTTAGAGATGCTTTGGAGCAAAAGAAAAGCTTCGACATCAAGAAAGCGATCATCAAACGGGTCGGTGGGGTGAACGACGTTCAGCGCGTCGATCTTCTGCCGTCAAGCCTGGATTTGATCGAGGTCCAAGATGACCTCGGATCTATGAATCCCGGCCGGTTCCACGCTTCGAATCCGGTTGACGTACTGCGTCGAGCGATCCGACCGATTCTGGACGACGGTACTTACGATTTCATCCTCGTGGATTGCCCTCCAAGCTTGGGGTTGGTGACTTTGAACGGACTTCGTATTTCCGATTATTTCGTCATCCCGACTATTCCGGACTTTCTGTCCACCTATGGCATTCCGCAAATCATCTCCAGAGTAAAGGAGTTCGCGGATACGGTGGGCCATAGGGTTGAACCGCTCGGGATACTTGCCACCAAATATCGCGCGCAAAGCAGCGTGCACAACGACCAGCTTCGTGTGATGAAACAAAAAATGGACGCGCCGATGTTCTCGACAGTGATCCCGGAAAACAACGACATCGCCGGAGCAGCGGAATTCAAAGACGTATCTACCCTCAGGCAGAAATGGGGCTACCGAGGCCAGTTTGACATCTATCGTGCGTTCACAAAGGAACTCCTGGAGAAGGTCGAAGTGCCGGTGACTTCGTGAGTCCGAAGCTGAAAGAGATCTTTCGCACAATATTGGCAGAGGCGGACCGAAATCCAGCCTTCCGCCAGGAGTTGGAGAACGTTCTTGGCGGGCGACCGAAGGCGGAAGAAATTCGAACTACGACTGGCAGACCAAAAAATAGGCGGGCGCCCGCTGTATTGAATCCCTACGAAGTGATCAAGCAGGGCGAACAAATGCTCCTATCGCAGCTCCAGGCCTTAGACATCGAGCAACTTAAAAATGTTGTCTCCGAGTTTGCGATTGACTCGAGCAAATTGGCCTTGAAATGGAAGAGCCGAGAGCGTCTTATAGATCTCATTGTCCTTACTACGAAGGGTCGCCTTGAAAAGGGCGACGCCTTCCGCACCCCTTAAGCCTGCCATGGACACGAACTCCTACGCTGACTTCTTTAGTGAATTCATGGGCGAGACGGACAGGGCTGCAATCGTACTCGGTGCCGCACAAATGGATGCGCTGCTCGAGGCGATCCTGAAGGCTAGGCTTATCGAACCCAAAAAGGATCTGTTTGCGTTTCAGGGGCCGTTCGGCACATTCAGTGGCAAGATAGAAACAGCCTCCGTGGTGGGTGCTATCGATCGGAGTTTTGCCAATAAGTTACACCTCGTGCGCAACATCCGAAATGCATGCGCCCACGATGTGCGGAGGGTGCAATTAGACACAGGTGGTGTAGCACAGCAGATAGATGACTTGTCCAAAGCCTTCTCAGATACTCCGTACTGGGAGGAAAGCCGAAAACAGGCTGGTCAAATATTTGAGAAAACAGGTAACTCCCTCACGCTGAGATTTGCTATCGCGCTCTTGGTGGCGAATCTTGCGCTCGCGCTGAATAATGTCCCCAAGATTGATGGCCGGACGGCTCATCGGCTGATATTGTCAAAGCCGACCGCGAAACCGAAGAAACTTACTACCGATAAATAGGACCATCATGGACGTAGCGATGACAGTGGAGAATGCATTTGATGCTTTGGAGAAGCTAGCCAAAGGTGGGACCAAACCGGGCGATGCAATCGTTGTCGAATGTCGATCACTAGAGGAACGGGAATCACTTAAGGCTGCTGCTAATTCTCTCCTTGAAAAAGGACTTGTGCGAAAGGTTGTCGGAGGTGGCGCCGATCGAAAGGAACTCCGCGTCGTTATAGAGTTGAATTAGGAGCGACCCCAGCGCCACACCTCTCTTAGCTGTGGACGTACTTCGAGAGTGACCGGGACTTCAGGGCGTTACCAACGGGCCTGCTGAACTGGGCTCGAATGTCGGCCAGGTTGA
>WNFI01077898.1_pt1 | contig 17985 bp, 16 predicted proteins | sample 5400471 | NCBI WGS metagenome assembly WNFI01 (sample SAMN13153348, study PRJNA577476) | soil metagenome | isolation source: 100 cm saprolite on Douglas fir-dominated hillslope | place: USA:California | collected 2013-09-17 | reverse complement strand
CGCGGTTTGATCTGTCGCGGTCCCGCCTCGCCCCGCATCTGCCAAACCAATTCGCAGACTTGCAGCAGGCCAGTCGCGCCGACCGGATGGCCGCGAGAACATAGCCCGCCGCTCGGATTGACCGGTACGCGCCCGTCGAGCGTCGTGACATGCTCGTCGATGAGGCGCGGACCTTCACCCGGCGCACAGAGGCCGAGGCGTTCGTAGAGGATGAGCTCCGCCGGCGCCATCGCATCGTGCAATTCGACCGCGTCGAGATCCTCAGGCCCGATGCCGGCCTTCTCGTAGGCCGCGAAGGCGCACATCGTCGCCGAATCTGGACGATCGTCGCCTGGCAGTCGGTAAATGCCAGATCGCAGCATGCAGCTTGCGATCCTGACCGGCGTCTTGCCGGTGAATCGGGCCGCTAAATCCGTCGAACAGAGAACCGCCGCCGCCGCGCCGTCCGAGATCGACGAGCACATCAGTAATGTCAGCGGGTCGGCGATGACGCGCGATTGCACGATCTCTTCGATCGTCAGGCGCCGCTGATGCTGCGCCAAAGGATTGAGAGAACCGTTATATGAGTTCTTCACCGCCGGCTTCGCCAAATCCGACGCTGTCCATCCGTATTCCTGCATGCGCGATTTGACATTGATTTTCGGATGGATGGCGTAGGTCGCCGTGAACTGCATCCCCATCTCGGCGAGATCGAGTTCCGAATCGGCGCTCAGCGCGCCGATGCTGCGCGCAGAGTCGCCGACATTCATCTTCTCGACGCCGACCGCGAGCGCGACGTCGGCTAGGCCCGAGGCGACTTCGAGCCAGGCGCCGCGCAGCGCCGTCATCGCGCTCGCACAGGCATTCTCGACATTGACGACCGGAATGCCGGTCAGACCCGAATGTTGCAGCACGACCTGGCCGCGCACGCCCTCCTGGCCAGTCAAGAGGCCGCCGAGCGAATTGCCGATATAGGCGACATTGACATCGGCGACGCTCACGCCGGCATCGTCGAGCGCATTCCATATCGCCGGATAGGCGAGTGCCTTGAGCGGCTTCTCCAGAAAACGGCCCGTGGGATGGGCACCGACGCCGATAATCGCGACCTCGCGCATCAGCGGCGCCCTCCATTCGTGCGATGTGCCGGAACGTATTTGTAGGTCAGTTGATCGCGGCGTTCCGGCGTGTCGGCCACGCGCTCAACGATCAGCCGCATCTCGATGCCGTCTTGAAGCACGCCGCGCTCGACGGGACATTCGGAACCGATCAGGGAGAAAACGCGCGGACCTTCGGGCAGCTCGACGAACGCCTGGAAATACGGTGCCGTGAAGCCGTTGGGCGCCACATACGCGATCGTGTGACTGTAGAGTTTGCCGGTGCGGCCAAGTTCGACTTCTTCCATCACGCCGTTGCGCCGGCACGACGGGCAGACCGGCATTTTCGGAAACACGACGGTCCTGCATTCGCGGCACCGGTTACCGACCAGGCACGGCGTCGCGCCCGGCTGGGTTGGAATGCGAAGACTGTCAGGATCCAGAATCTTCACGCAACACACCGTCGATGATAGACGTCACACGCCGAGATGTCTTTTCAATCCCCGAAACCCGCTGGTGAAAACGCGAGAGAGGAATTGTACGCCTTCCTCTTCCTTGCCCGCATTGGTTTCGAATTGCGAGGACCACTCGCCGAGCGTGCCGTACATGTCTGTGATCGGACGCAGACGCATGGTGGTGACGACGTTCTTCACCGGTAGCGGACCTTCGAGCACCGCATAGGTGACCTGGTAGTTCTCAGGCGAGAATACCTCGAGCCGCTCGCGCAGCTTCTCGCTCGTCCCCGCCATCGAGAGGCAACGCACCGCTCCAACCGCAGTCGGCGATTTTCCGCCCTCGATCGTGCTGTCCTTCATTCCCGGTAACCAGGCGGGGAGACCATTGAAATCGCTTACGGTCCGCCACACGCGCTCGATCGGCGCATTGATGACCGTGCTGACATGAACTTTCGGCATCACGATTCCTGATGCGCATCGCGCGAGACGAAGAGGGCAATTGCGCGGTTGGCTGCCGATGGTATAACGATGTTCCAGTATGTCAAGCAACGCGTTTCGTGGATTGGGTGGAATCCAGAATGCATCCGCAAATTTCAATTTCCGCGATGTCCTCCGACGCACCGAGCTGGAAGGAGCGAATGGCGATCGCGCTCGCGCGCGACATCATCGCTGCCGGTCCGGCTGCCCAAAACATCGACCGACTATCGCATGCTGCGCTGGGCGGAGATCGCCTACGATCACATGGAGACGTTCATGTATTTCGGCGCTCCGGGAGGACGCGCCTATTACGCCGGCAAGCGCCCGCCGACGAACAAATACTTCGTCGGCGACAAATTCTTCGCCGGCGGAATCCAGGTCGATGGCGACGGCAACGCCAACATGATCGGCCTCAGGGGCGAGGGCGGCCGCCGCTTCGCTTTTCGCGGTCCCGGCTCAATCGGCATCACCGATATCGTGACCGTGGCGACACCCTACATTTTCGTCACCCATCACGACCGACGCACGCTCGTGCCCAAGGTCGACTACATTTCCATGCCCGGTCCGAATGGCTGGCGCGCTAACAACTATCCCGGCCATGGACCGAAATGGATCATTACCCCGCACACGATCTTTACCTTCGACAGCGGCGGCTGTGCACAACTTTCCGGCACCTTCGCGGGCACGAGCGTGGCCTGGGTGCGAGAGAATACCGGATTCGTTTTCGACCTCGATCCCGACTTCGCTGAACTGCCCGAGCCGACGGTGGAAGAACTCGAAGTCTTACGATCGGAAATCGATCCCGATGGCCTGCTGCGCGCCGCCGTGGTTCAAAAGACTTGAGGAAAGATGATGAAGCTCGATCCGATCACCCGCGCCAATCGGCCTTCTCGCAAAGAGGTGCTTGTCGGAGAGGACGAAGCGGTCGCTCTCATCAAGGACGGCGACGTGGTGATCGTCGGGGGCTTCGGCACCGTGAACCATCCGATGCCAATCATCCGCGCACTCATCCGCCGCGAGGCTAAAAATCTCACCGTGATCGGGGCGGCGACCGCCGGCCTCGAGATCGACCTTCTCATCGGTGCCGGCTGCGTGAAGAAAGTCATTGCGCCCTACATCGGTGCCGAAGTCTACGCGCCGATCGGACATTGTTTCCGCCACGCCGCCGAGAACGAGGAAATCGAGGTCTACGAAACGACCGAATATCTCCTTTATTCGCAGCTCGATGCGGCCGCGCGCGGCCTTGGCTTTCTCCCCTGGCGCGGTGGCGTCGGCACCTCGATCCCGGCGCTCAATCCCGATTACGTCCCGTTCAACGATCCGATCCACGGCGAGCCCTATCTCGCCGTGCCGGCGTTGCATGCCGATTGGGCAATCATTCATGTCGGCCAAGCCGACGTCTACGGCAACGGCCAGCACGGGGGGGCCCGGTTCGGCGATCGTCTTCTCTCGCGCGCCGCCGAACGCGTCATGCTCACGGCTGAGCGCATCGTGCCCAACAGCGAGATCCGCAAGAATCCCTGGGCGACTTCGGTAGCCTATGCCGACGCCGTCGTCGAAGCTCCCTACGGCTCCCACCCCTTCGCAAGCCACGGCTTTTACGTCGAGGACGAGGAAGCAATTCTGGAATACGTCTCAGCTTCGGTCGCCTACCGCAAACGCGACATGAGCAGCTGGAAGACCTATCTCGATCGCTGGATCACCGGCGTTCCGAGTCACCGCGACTACCTTGCGAAGCTAAACGCCGACCGCCTCTCAAGATTGGAGAACATGGTGCATGCGTAGAGTTCTGAACTCGGCGCCCTCGCTAACGCCCCTGATGTGGCGTCACCGCGGATTTAATCTCACCATCACCAAATTAACGGCACCAGCACGGACGCATTAATGGGCAAGAAAATCCCCACGACGGTGAAGGACCAGGAGCTGGTCGCGCAGCGGCGTGGCGAAATCGTCGATGTTGCGACGGGCCTTTTTCTCGAGCGCGGCTTCCACAACACGTCGATTCGCGACATCGCCCGGGCTTGTCCTTTCAACCTCGCCAGTCTGTACATGTATGTAAGCTCGAAAGAAGACATTCTGTTTCTGGTGGCTCAGCAGCTGATCGAGGAAAAGGCCAAGGCGATGGCCGAGGTCGAAATACTCGACGACGACCCTGAGACCTCGTTCCGCACGGCGCTGAGATCATATTGCCGAATCGTCAACAATTATCGTCCGCACATCCGCCTGCTGTACCGTGAGCTCGATGTGCTGTCGCCGGAGCGGCGGGAGATTGTGATGGCTTCGCTCTCGACAGTGACAGGCGTTTTCGAGCGCATCGTGCGAAAGGGCATCAGCAAAGGTGTGTTTGCCGATGTCGAGCCCAAACTCGTCGCGCTAAATGCCCTCTTCCTCTGTCATCTTTGGTCGCTCCATGCGCGTGCGCTTCGCAGCATCACTCTCAACATCGACGTCTTCTTCGACATGCAGATCAAGCTTCTTTTGCGGGGTTTACTCGCGCGCGAAGGAACTTCCCGCCAGAAGCGCAAACGCGGCACGCGTCCTACGGCATTGAGTGCCGCCGGATAACTGCAGTTGACTCAGTCGATATTGGCGACAGCGCCTTGCGCGTCCGCACGCTTGGCGCGCAGCCCGCTGTAGGCCTGGCGGCACCGCACGCAAGCGCGGCGTTTGATCGCGGCGACTTGCCCTCTCAAACCGGCTGTGATTTGCTAGAACACTGTTATACTAGAATGGGCTCGCACCGGGCCATGGACCCAAATCGGCACGAGGTTCCAAAACATCACCAGGAGCGGACCTGGGCGATCTATGGAAAGAGCGTGCCGCAGCTCTTGCTTGAACGCGCCGCCGCCCGGCCCGAATCCGTCGCGCTGCGCTACAAGGATGTCGGCCTCTATCAGGAAGTGACCTGGCGCAAATACCGCGAGGACGTCGAAGTGTTTGCGCTCGGCCTGATCTCGCTCGGGGTCGCGCCGCGCGATCGCATCGCAATTATGGGCGATCCCTGCTTCGAATATTTCGTCGCCGATATGGCTGGACTTGCGGCCGGGGCGGTCACCTACGGCATATACACCACATGTTCGGCGAGCGAAGTCCGCCATCAGCTGGAAAACGCCGAAGCCAAGATCTTCATCGCCGAGAACCAGGAATACGTCGACAAGGTGCTCGAGCTGCAAAATCTCGCGACCCAGCTACGTCACATCATTGTCGCCGATATGCGGGCAATGTTTCTCTATCGCGACGAGCGCATCGTCAGCTTCGCGCGCGTGCAGGAATTAGGTCGTGAGCTGCGCGCAAAGGAGCCGCGGCTCTTTGAAGCGTGCATCAAGGCGATCAAGCCTGAAGACATCGCGGTGTTCGTCTACACCTCCGGCACCACGGGCGCGCCTAAAGCGGCCATGATCACGCATCGCGATCTCATGGTTGGAATGGTCAACACCTACCTGCAAGGCTATCCCGAGCTCGAGATCGGAGAGCATCGCATCATTTCGCATCTGCCGCTGGCGCATCTGGTAGAACGGTCGATGAGCATGTGCCTGATGCTGATCGCAGACGTCATTCCGCATATCGGCGAAGAAACGGAAAATCTGCGGGAAACGCTGGTCGAGGTCGAGCCAACATTTTTCCATGCGGTGCCGCGCGTGTGGGAAAAGCTCGCCTCGCAGATCCTCGTCAATATCGATCGCAGCACCCTGCTGAAACGGCTTGCGTACAAGGCCGCCATGTCAGTGGGCCAGCATCATGCGAGAATGTGCTGGCAGAAGCGGCGCCATCCTTTATGGCTCGCCGCAGGCTATGCGCTCGCCCGTGCTCTCGTATTCAAGCCGATGCTAATGAAGGTCGGCCTGCAAAAGCTTCACTCCGCACTGACCGCCGGCGCTCCGATCCCGCATCCCATTCAGGCGCTATGGCAGATCTGGGGGGTAAATCTGCGTAACCTCTACGGCATCACAGAGCACACGCTGGTGCTGTGCCAAAGCGGTCCATTCCCGGAACCCGGTGATGCCGGTCTTCCACTTTATCCAAAGGAAGTCCGGCTTGGGATCGACGGCGAAATCCTGGTGCGCGGCCCCGGCATGTTCGCCGGCTACTGGAAAAACGAAGCGGCGACCAACGAGGTTATTCGCGACGGCTGGTTTTACACCGGCGATGTTGCCGAGCTGACTCGCGCTGGCCATTTCCGTATTATCGATCGCAAGAAGGACATCATGGTGACGGCTGGCGGAAAGAACATCGCGCCGAGTGAAATCGAGAATCTGCTGAAGACGAGTTCATTCATCAGCGAAGCCATTCTCTTCGCCGACGGTCGCAAGTTCCCGAGCGCGCTAATTGAGATCGATTTCGACACCGTCTCCGATTGGGCGCGCCAGCACGGAATCATCTATGCGAGCTTCACCTCGCTCGCATGGCATCCGCGTGTCGTCGATATGATTTCGCGCGAAATCGATAACGTGAACGCGCAACTCGCGCGCGTGGAGCAGGTGAAGAAATTCCGGATCATTCCGAAAGAACTCGATCCCGAAGAGGGCGACACGACACCGACGCGCAAGGTAAAACGTCGACACATGTATGAGCTGTTCAAGGAACTGGTGGAAGACATGTACCGGGACGATCAACAAATCCGGATCGAAGTGGAAACGCCGAACAACAATCAGCGCAAGCTCGCTTTCAGCTGACACCAGGGAGGAAAAACATGACAAGAGATGCCTGGCACCGCCTGATTACGGCAGTGGCCATCACGTTCACTATCGGCGGCCTCGGCACAGCGCATGCCCAGAACAGTTACGTGATTGGCTATATCACCGATCTTTCCGGGCCACTGGCGGAATCCTATACGCCTACATGGGAGGGTTTCGAGCTCTACATTAAGGCGCTCAATGACCGGGGGGGCATTAACGGCAAGAAGGTCGACGTCGCTCTGGACGATGACGGATTGAAAGCGGACCGCGCTGTGGCCAACGCCAAAAAGCAGGTCGAGCGCGACAATGTGCTTGCAATCTTCGGTCTGAGCCTTTCGAGCACGCAAGGGCCGGTCTATACGGAAATGCGCAAGGTCGGCGTGCCGGTCGTGACGACATTCAGCGGCATTCTGGACGCTTTGCCGCCCGCCAAGCCATTTTCGTACAGTACCGGCGTAGTGTTCGAGGTCGCCGGCGCTGCTATTGGCGAGCTCCTTCGCAACATTAGACCTGGCGGAACGGTGGTCGGGTTAACGATCGACAGCGTCGGCGGGCGCGCAGCGCTCGCGAATAACAAGAAAGTGGTGGAAGCGGCCGGTTATAAATGGGACGAAGTTCGTTTCCCGGTGACAACAACCGACTTCACGCCGTTCGCGCAAGCCGCGGTCGAAAAGAAGCCCGACATCGTAGTCGGTCACTATGGCGGCGGACAAAATCTTGGCATTATCCCGGCGTTGCGCAGGTCCGGCTATAGCGGCCCGTATGTGGTCGCGTCCTACGGCGTGACGGAGGACATCGTCCGCCAGGCGGCGCAGCGCGCCGGCAGCGGAGAAAACATCTATTACGTTTCGCGCTACAGCTCCGCGTTCGACAACAATCCGTCCGTTGCGGAAGTCGCCGCCGCGCAAAAAAAGTACAAGACATCAAAGCCTTTCTCCAGCATGCATGTCACCGGCTGGGCGCTCGGAAAGTTTGCCGAAGCAGCGCTCAAGGGCTGCGGCTGGCCTTGCACACGCGAGAAACTCGACCAGGTAATCCAGACGCTGAAGGTCGACATGGGTGGACTGACCGGCGGTCCGATCGAAATGTCCGTCGGCGACGGCTATGGCCCGTCATACTGGCGGCTCTACGTCTGGAACGCAGCCTCGAATTCCATGGAACCCAAGAGCAATTGGGTCAAAAAGGACGCCAAGGGCTATCAATAAGGCTCGTATCGGGGCGAACGGCGTGGGCGGCGATCGTCCTGCGCCCGCTCTATGAGAGTCTTGCGCTGTGGAATTTGCCGCGACTGTTCTGATCTTGACCTGTACCTATGCGCTGCTCGCGGCAGGGATCGTCATCCTTTACAAGGCGGGCCGCGTGGTGAATTTCGCCCATGGCGAGCTCGCGATCGTCGGCGGCTTCGTCTTCTACAGCACGGGCTTGATGGTCGAGGACAATTCGCTCGTGCTGGCGATCCTCGGAGCGGTCGTATTCTCCGTCGTCATGGGCAGCGCAATCTACATGGCGATGATGCGCCGGCTGGTAGGCGAACCCTTCTATGTCGCCATTCTCGTCACGATCGGCCTCGCCATCGTGCTCAAGTCTGCCATCATTGTCATCTGGCGCGCGCCGCGGGTGACGATCGACGTCGGCGTCGCGCCCGCGATCCGGCTCGCGGGCGGCGCGACGCTCTCCTACATGGACGTCGCGAGCGTGCTCCTGACGATCGCTTTCTTCGTCGGTCTCTATCTGTTCTTTCGCTTCACCCGGCTCGGCGTGCAGTTTCGCGGCACCGCGGAAAATCCGCTGCTCGCCAGCCAGCGCGGCGTCAACGTCAATTTCGTGCTCTCGCTCGCCTGGGTGATCGCGACCCTCGCTGCCTCCCTCTCCGGTATATTCTATGGCGGCCGCGCTTTTCTCAGCACGGAAAGCGCCAGCATCGGCCTTGCTGGTCTGACGGCCGCCCTCGTTGGCGGCCTCGACAGCCTGCGCGGCGCTGTAGTCGGGGCCTTCATCGTCGCACTCGCGCAATACGTCACAGTGCGTCTCATCGACCCCGTGCTGAGCGAGGCGCTGCCGTTCCTGATTTTGCTGCTCGTGATGAGCATCCGGCCATGGGGCTTGTTTGGCACTCTCGAAGAACTGGACCGCGTCTAGGCAATGGCGCGTACCGGCTACAATCTCCGCATCAGCTACCTCGAATCGAACGAGGTGCTTCGGCGTCCCTACCAGAAGGTGCTCTTGGCGCTCGTCCTCGCAGCTGCGCTGTTGTTGCCGGCCGGATCGTCGAATTTTTTCGTGCACCTCATGAATTTGTGTTTTCTTGCCGCGATCGGCGCGCTCGGCCTGATGATTCTCACCGGCTATTGTGGTCAGATCTCGCTCGGCCACGCAGCATTCCTAGCGATTGGCGCCTACACCACCGTCATCCTCACGCTGCATCTGAATGCGCCATTCATTGTCGTTGTGCCTACAGCGGCGATTTCGGGCGCGATCGTCGGATTCATTGTCGGCCTGCCGTCTTTGCGCTTTCGCGGCGTTTATCTCGCGATCAGCACGCTTGCGATGCATTACGCCATCATTTTCGCTGCCACGACCTATCAATCTAATTTTACCCGCAGCGCCAGCGCCGGCATCACGATCCCAGATCCCTCGATCGGTCCCTTCGTGCTCAAAGGCGATCTCAAATGGTATTATTTTTTGCTCGTCGTCGTGACGCTTGTCACGATTGCCTGTGTCAACCTGATGCGCACGCAGCCAGGGCGCGCCTGGATGGCCATCCGCGATCGGGAAATCGCGGCCGAAGCGCTCGGGATCAATCTCGCCCGCTATAAACTGCTCGCGTTCATGGTGAGCTCAACGCTCGCCTCGATGTCGGGAAGCCTCATGGCGTATTACAGCAATGTGGTGACGGTCGAAGCGTTCACGCTGGAACTCGCCGTGATCTATGTCGCGATGATCATCGTCGGCGGAATGGGATCAATCCTCGGGGCACTAATGGGCGCGGTCTTCATCACGCTTCTGCCCTACGGAATCGACACGGCTTTCGAGTTTCTTCCGCGCTCGTGGCGCTTCGGGTCGACGGTGTTCGGCGTCCAAGTCGGCGCGGTCGGTGCCTGCATCATCCTATTCCTACTGTTCGAGCCGAAAGGGCTCGCCGAAATCTGGCGGCGCATCGAGACCTATTTCGATCGCTGGCCCTTCCGCTATCGGCCACTCGATACCGTGCGGCGCTGACCGATGGCTGACAATCTCCTTGAAGTCCGTCAGCTCGAAGTTGTCTATAACCGCGTCGCGACGGCGATCCAGGGCGTCTCGCTCGAAGTTCCAAACGGCTCCATCGTCGCGCTGGTAGGGACCAACGGGGCGGGCAAGACTACGACATTGCGTGCCATCTCCGGCTTCCTGCCCTTCGAGGACGCCGAGATCACCGACGGCGAGATCATGCTTGCCGGCCGGCGCATCGACGGCGAGCTACCACACCAGCTCGCGCGGGCCGGTGTTATTCTCGTTCCGCAACGCGAGAAGGTCTTTGCGACACTAAGCGTGCAGGAGAACCTCGCGTTCGCCGCAAGAGAGGCGGGCAGCATCACGCGCGAGCGCGTGCTGAGCTATTTCCCCCGCCTCGCCGAGCGGCAGACGCAGCTCGCCGGCTACCTTAGCGGCGGCGAAAAGCAGATGCTCGCGATCGGTGTAGCGCTGTTGTGCCGACCGACATTACTCCTGATCGACGAGTTGTCGCTCGGCCTTGCGCCGATCGTGATCAAGGAGCTGATGGAGCTGTTGCGCCTGATCTGCCGCGAGCTCGGCCTGACCGTCCTGCTTGTCGAGCAGAACGCCAAAGCCGCGCTCGCAATCGCCGATTACGGCTATGTCATGGAGAGCGGACGCGTTGTGTTCTACGGCAAGGCTGCGCAGTTGATGACGCACCCCGACGTGCGCGAGTTCTATCTCGGTGGAGCCGGGCAGATCGAGAGCAGGAGCTACCGCGACATTAAGCAATATCGCCGCAAGCGCCGCTGGTGGGGCTGATGTCGCTGGAAATTCAGGATCTGACGCTTAAGTTCGGCGGCCTCACGGCGCTCAACCGTATCGGCCTCAAGGCGGACGACCGGGAACTCGTAGCCATCGTCGGCCCAAACGGCGCCGGCAAGACCGCGCTGTTGAACTGCATCAACGGCGTTTATCGACCGCTGGCCGGCCGCATCCTACTCGACGGACGGGACATCACCGCGATCCCGGCCGACCGGATCGCGCGCGCGCGCGTCGGCCGCGCATTCCAGCACGCCGAGCTGTTCCCGCATATGACGGTGACCGAGAATTTGCTGCTCGGCCGACACACTCTGATGCGTACCGGGGTTCTCTCGGGGAGTGTCTATTTCGGTCGCGCACGCGACGAAGAAAAAAGAGAGCGCAAGGCGATTGAGGGCATCATCGATTTTTTCGAACTCTATCGGTATCGCGACGTGGTGGCGGCGAATCTGCCCTACGGCGTGCAGAAACTGGTCGGGGTCGCGCGCGCGCTCGCGCTTGACCCCAAGCTCCTCCTGCTCGACGAGCCATCGACCGGTCTGATGCGCGAAGAGAGAGAAAATCTGGCGCGCTTCCTACTGCGCATACGGCACGAGCTGCGTATCGCCATACTGTGGGTCGAGCACGACATGCAAATGGTGACCGATCTTGCCGACCGCATCGTGGTGCTCGATTACGGAGAGGTGATTGCGGATGGTACGCCGGAGGTGGTGCGCCAAATGCCAAAGGTGATCGCAGCCTTTCTTGGTCCCGAAGAGGCCGACGCGCAGACCTCATAAATCGGCACGAGATCCGGCGAGTCGTGTTCGTCAGCCGGATTGCAAACTCAGCGGGCCGGCGGAGATTTTCCTATGTGACATTGGAATCCCGGCTGGCTTCGGATCGGAACAGGTGGTTTGCTTCAGGTTGAAATGCATGGCCGGCTTCGTCGGAACCCGCAGTATGTGATCAGAGAGCGAGATGACCAGCCTTTTGTGATGTCTATCGACGAACTCGTGGAGGTGAATAGCTTTCAGGGCGCAATGCGTCGCCGCGAAAATGGCGTAACCGGGCGACCAAGTCCGCCCATCTTCACTGCCTCCTGATAGTCGCCGTCTTTAGCTCGATGGGCAGGATGCCTACAGTCACTGGGCGATGGCCATGACAGAACGGAGCATGCGATGAGCGGCTCGCAATTCATCGAGCTCTTTGTCGGTGGCCTCGCGATCGGCTGCATCTATAGCCTCATCGCGCTCGGCTTCACGATGATCATCCGGGCGACCGGCGTGCTGCATTTCGCGCAGGGCGAGGTCGTCATGCTGGGCGCGATGTTTGGCGTCACGGCGCACCACCTGTTGCCGCTCCCGTTCATCGCGCTGCTGGTGGTCGGAATGGTGTTCGGCGGCCTCGCGGCCGTGGCGATCGAGCTCGGCGTCTACCGGACGCTGCGCGTGCGCCGTGTTCCGCTGATTAACATCATCATCGCGACCGTCGGCATGTCCATCCTGCTGCAGAATACGGGTCAACTGATATGGGGGTCCGAGCCGATCGCCTATCCGAAGCTGTTCGCGACGGACGCCTATTCAATCGGCCCGGCCCGAGTTGCGCCGCAGCTCGTATGGATCATTGTTCTTGGCATTCTCGTCATGGTGTTGCTGCAGCTCTTCCTCGCCTTCACGCGCACAGGCCGCGCCATGCAGGCGGCCGCACAGAGTCCGGAAACGGCCCAATTGATGGGCATCAATCTCACGCGCATTACAGCCTACACCTACGGGATCGGCGGCGTGCTCGGCGGCGCCGCCGGGGTGTTGCTCGGATCGCTTTTCTACGCATCCTTCAGCATGGGTTTCCTGCCGGCGATCAAGGCGTTTGTGGCTGCAACGCTGGGCGGCCTCGGCAGCATCGGCGGCGCGATGGCCGGCGGCATCCTGTTCGGATTGATCGAGACTTTCGCGGCCATCTCCATTTCTACGTCCTACAAGGACGCCGTCGGAATGATCCTGCTCATTCTGATCCTTCTTGCCTGGCCCGAGGGCTTGGCGGGTCTGTTCCGGCAAGGGAGATAACGCGGCGGTGTTCAAGTCAGAATTTCCTTCCGCCTATCTGTGGACAGCCCGGATCGTGGTTCTGGCGATCTTCATCGTCCTGCCATTCGTCTATCCGCAGAAGTATGTGGTGCACATCGTGAACCTGGCGATGATATTCGCCATCGCGGCGCTAGCGTTGCAGCTGCTGCTCGGTTTCACGGGTCTGCTGTCGATCGGACAGGCGGCTTTTCTCGGGATCGGCGCCTATACCTCGGCCATTGTCACCACGACCTACAAGCTGCCGTTCGAGATCGCGTTCATCACGGCCGGACTGTTGGCGGGAATTGCGAGCCTCACGCTCGTGCCCATCACGCGCTTGCGCGGGGTCTATCTTGGGGTTGCCACGCTCGGCTTTTCGATCATCGTCCACCTTGTCTTTCTTAACGAGGAATGGCTCACCGGCGGCTCGTTCGGCCTACTCAACATCCCATCGCCGAGTCTGGGCCCCTGGACGCTCAAAAGCGAGACCGCTAATTACCTTTTTTGCCTCGCCGTTCTGGTCGCGACTTTCATCACGCTCCATCGGCTGCTCCCGAGCCGGTTCGGCCGTGCGCTGCAGGCGATCATGCTGGACGAGGACGCAGCGCGCGCAAGCGGTATCAATCTCACCTACTACAAGAGCCAGGCGTTTGTCGTCGCCGCCGTCATCACCGGATTTGCTGGCTCCCTCTTCGCCCATCACGCGCATTACCTGAATCCGAACGACTTCACCTTCTGGAAGTCGATCGAAGTTCTGCTGATGGTCGCTGTCGGCGGCATCGGCAGCCTTGCCGGAGCCATCGTCGGGGCTTTCATCATTACGCTGCTGCCTGAATATCTGCGCGTTCTCGACGAGTACCGCATGGTCATTTTCGGCGCGATGCTGATCGCCTTCATGGGGCTCGGCCACAGAGGGCTGGCCGGGCTGTCGGCCGCGGTCGCGATGCGCCTGTTGCGGTTGCGGCCGCAATCGGACATGGCGAGCAGTCCGACCCCGCAGACGGATGCGGTAGCCGCCCCGCGCTGGAGCCGCCGATGAGGGCGCTCCTCTCCCTCGACCGGCTCACCCGCCGATTCGGCGGCGTCACGGCTGTCGACTCAGTTTCGATGAATGTTGAAGGGGGCGAGATCCGCGGTCTGATCGGACCGAACGGCGCCGGCAAGACCACGACGCTCAATCTCATCAGCGGCCTGACGGCGCCGACATCGGGACGGATGACGTTCGTGGAACAGGATGTAACCGGCGAGCCGGCGCATCGCCTGGCAGCGCGCGGGGTCCGCCGCACCTTCCAGAACCTAAAGCTATTCACCGAACTGACGGTGCTGCAGAACGTCATGATCGGCCTCCACACGAACGGAAAGAGCGGCGTGTTCGAAGCAATCCTCGCGACCGGCAAGCAGCGCCGCGAGGAGGAGATGATGCATCGGGATAGCCTGACGGCGCTTGAAACCGTCGGTCTCGTCGACCAAGCCGACCGTCCGGGCTCCGCGCTCGCCTACGGCCATCGGCGCCTGCTGGAGATCGCCCGCGCGATCGTCGCGCGCCCGACGCTTCTCCTGCTCGACGAACCGGCCGCCGGCCTCAATCCGACCGAGGCAGAAGCGCTCGTCGCGCTGATCCGGCGGATCAATGCGCAGGGTGTAACCGTGGTGCTCGTTGAACACCACATGGACGTGATCATGGCCGCCTGCTCGCGCATCACGGTCCTCAATTACGGACAGAAACTCGCCGAAGGCACGCCGGCCGAGATACGCGCCAACGAGAGCGTGATCGAAGCCTATCTCGGCCGCGCCGGCTTCGAGGAAAGGATCGTTGCCTATGCTTGAGATCGAGCGGCTCGCGGTCAGCTATGGCGAGGTCGCAGCGTTGCGCGACGTGTCGCTGACGATCAATAAGGCCGAGATCGTCACCTTGATCGGTGGAAACGGTGCAGGTAAGACGACGACGTTGAAGACTGTCTCCGGCCTTCTGGCCCCCACCGCTGGCGGCATCCGCTTCGAGGGGCATTCAATCGTCGGCCTCTCTCCCGACCGGATCGTCGCGCGAGGTATCGCCTTGGTACCCGAGGGTCGACACGTCTTTCCGCAACTGTCCGTCGAGAACAATCTGATTGTCGGCTCATATCTCGTCCGCGATCCGGCAGTCGTCCGCGACACGCTAGACCAAGTGTACGCGATGTTCCCTCAGTTGAAGGAGCGTCGACGTCAGTTGGGCGAAACGCTATCGGGTGGCGAACAGCAGATGCTTGCCCTCGGCCGGGCGATCATGTCGCGCCCGCGGCTCATGCTGCTGGACGAACCATCCTTGGGGCTCGCGCCACGCGTTGTCGAGGAGGTGGCAAAAGCAATCCTTGCCTTTCGGCGTTCGGGCGTGACGATCCTGCTCGTCGAGCAAAACGCGCGTGTCGCCCTTGCGCTGTCCGAACGCGGTTATGTCATCGAAAGCGGCCGCGTCGTCCTGTCGGGCGACTCTGCCAGTTTGAAACGTAATCCGAGAGTCATCGAAAGCTATCTCGGCGGTAGTTCGGGTGCTGGAGCGAACGGCAGGATGATGCACTGAAAAACCTGAACCAGAGAACCGGTCAAGGTTCCGTGTCGAATGATCAAGGTTCGCATGGAGGTGAACATGACAAGATTGATGAAGCCCGGCTGGCAATTGCATGCATTGGCTGCGGCGGCACTGATTTTGGCCGGCGCCAGCACAGCGCGTGCAGACATCAAGATCGGCGTCTTCGGCCCCATGACCGGCGATGCCGCCGGCTACGGCCAAAGCCTGCGCGAGACCGTCGAGCTCGTGGTCAAGGAAAGGAACGCGGCCGGCGGATTGCTTGGCCAGAAAATCACCGTGATCTACGGCGACGATGCGGGCAAGCCGGAACAGGCCGTCAGCGTCGCCAAGCGCTTCACGGCGAGCGATGAAGTCCTCATCATGCTCGGCAGCATTTCAAGTCCGGCGAGTCTCGCGGCTTCGCAGGTGGCCCAGCAGAGCGAAACACCTCAGATCGTAATCTCCGGCACCGCTCAAAGAATCACCACGCAGGGCAACAAGTGGGTCTTCCGCTCGGCGATTCCTGACACCGCGTTCGCCGCCGACCTCGTCGACTTCATCAACGAGAAGTTCGCCGGAAAGAAAAAGGTCGCCTTCATTTACGTCAATGACGACTTCGGCAAGGGCGGCTTCGAGGGATTCAAGACAAGAGGACAGAAATACGGCCTCCAAATCGTTGCCGAAGAGCGTTACACGCGCGGCGATCTCGACTTCACCAGCCAACTGAGCCGTATCAAGGCATCGGGGGCGGACTTCATGGTCGACTGGTCGCGCTACGCAGAAGGAGCACTCATCATCAAGCAGATGAAGCAGATGGGCATCGACATGCCCTATTTCGGCTCGGACGGGCAGGCGCATCCCAAATTCCGCGAACTCGCCGCAAGCGCGGCGGAAGGCGCGTACTACCCGACCCACTTCAGCGTTACCGCCATCGGCGGCAACAAGGTCGCGCAAGACTTCACCGCCAAAATCCGCGCCGCGTACAACAAGGATCCGGACTTCGTCCATGCCCAAGCTTTCGACGCGTTGACGGCAACCATCATGGCGATTCAGAAGGCCGGCGCGGCGGACAGATCCAAGATCCGTGACGCGCTTCGAACTGTCGAGTTCGACGGCGTTCGTGGCCGCTTCAAGTTCGACGAAAAGGGCGACCCGACCCTGCAGGCGACCGTGGTCATCGTCAAGGACGGCAAGGAAGCCAACGCGCGCTGAACGCTGTCGGCGGCGCGAGAATTTTCGTGAAAGCCGCTTTGGTTCGGCGGGATCGGTCGAATCGAAAGTGGCCTGCAGAAGATCCGGAAGCGCGGACCGGGCGATCCCACCACTCGGGTCCGCGCTGCCGTGCGCTAGGTCGGTAACTGTTCTCGTAGATGCTGGGGAGAGTTCTCATGGCAAGCAAAATCAGCCTAAAAAGATTCGGAACGATGCCGCTCGTTCCGGTACCGCGCGCCGTCCGCGCGGGCGACTACATCTTTACGTCATCCGTCTATCCGATCGACGAGTCCGGGCGGGTCGTTGGATTGGACGCGGCGCAGGACGAAGTCCGTCCATCGCCGATGGAAATACAGGCGCGGCATTGCCTCGAATCCCTCAAGAAGGTGTTTGCCGAAGCCGGCTCTTCGATGGACCACGTGCTCAAAGCTGAGGTGCATCTCGTTGCCTCCGCCGATTTCTATGAGTTCAAGCTTGTGTGGCACGATTATTTTCCCTCCCATCCGCCCGCCCGCACGACCGTCGAAGTCGGCGATACGCTCCCCTTCCACGGCGCACGGATGAATATCGATGCGGTCGCCCTCGCGAGCGACTCCATCCTCAAACGGCAGGTCCTCAACGATCCCGAGGGCGCCGACCCCGTCGAGGCCGAAGGGGCATCGCACGCCGTTCGCGCCGGCAATCTCGTCTTCTGCTCCGCCTTCACCGCCAGCGACTTCAGGAACGGTCTTGCGGTCGGCAAGCGCCCGGGTTTCCCAAACTATGGCAGCGATGCCGAGATGCAGGCGGAGTATGTCTTCACGCGCATGAACCGCGTCCTCAGGCAGGCCGGCACGTCGCTCGAAGAGGCCATCGAATCTCAGCTTTACGAGCCGAACCTGCTCACGTTCCATGACGTCGACGGCATCTGGAGCCGCTACATGCCGCTCCCTCCTTGCCGCAGCTCGATGGGCATGAAAGGCCTGATCGTTCCCGGCGCCGTTTTCGTTCCCAACCTGACCGTTCTCGTTCCCGACAAGGACCACCAGAAACAGGAGTCCTTCGAAGGCATCAATTGGCACCCCGTGAAGGTCCGCAAGGTCAACTTCTCTCCGACCCTCAAGGCGGGACAATGGCGCTACTTTGCCGGCCAGGTGGCGAGCGCCGATTTCATGTCGCACCACCATTCGCCGCCCGGACTGCCTCATCACTATTCCAACATCGAAGTGCAGACGCGCTTCCTGATGGACATGCTGACCCGGCAGCTCGAGGCCAACGACACGGACTGGGCGCATTGCCACCACGCGCGCGTCTATCTCATCGAGCCGCGGCGCGACTATCGTGGCTTCATGCGAGTCTGGCGCAAATACTTCCCCGATCCGGCAAAGAGCCCGGCGCTCGCTTTCGTTCCGAGCACCGGAATCATGTTCAACGGACCCCTGCTCGAAATCGACCCGAGCTGCGTCGCCAAATAGTGTGCCGCGCCACGAAAGTCGTTACAGGCGG
>WNFI01036577.1_pt1 | contig 17988 bp, 14 predicted proteins | sample 5400471 | NCBI WGS metagenome assembly WNFI01 (sample SAMN13153348, study PRJNA577476) | soil metagenome | isolation source: 100 cm saprolite on Douglas fir-dominated hillslope | place: USA:California | collected 2013-09-17 | reverse complement strand
ACCGGGCACTACGCGGCCACCTCGGGCGGGCTGACCTCGGCGGTGACCAACGGGCCGCTCACCGCGCTGGCCGGCGGCGGCGTCTACGCCTACGGCTCGTCGAACGCCTTCCCGTCCACCAGCTTCAGCGCATCCAACTACTGGGTCGACGTTGTCTACTCGCCGTGACGAGGCATCGCGCCGCGAACGGAGTATGAATTGAAGCGCATCGTTCTCGCCGCAGCGGGTGCTGCTGTCGTCGGGCTAACCGCGTGCAGCCATGCTCCGGCATCCACCGCAGCGTCCGCAAGCCACGGAACCGCGTCCCCGGTCGTGCCGGTGAGCTGCCGCCAGCAGTACGACACCTGGCAGCACGGCCAGGGTAGGGGGGTCATGGCTGCCCTGGACGCCGTCAGCACAGCAGGCACGGCCGGCGACGCCCACGCGCTGACGGCCGCTCTCCAGAAGGCCAGGCCCGCCGTCGACCGAGCCGCCCACCACCCGATCCCCGCGTGCGCGGACCCCAGGGGGTACTGGGACGTCCTGCTGATGCACCTGAGCGCCGCAGCAGCCAGCAAGGGTTCCGCATCAAGCGCGCGGGCAGCGATGACCGGCGTGCCCAAGATCGAACACGAACTCACCACCGAACTCAAGAGCACCGCCCAATAACCGACGTGCCCAACGGCGCCGGTACTGGTCAGGGAACAAGGGCATGAGTGGCGTGCCGCCTGGGCAGTCAGGCTCGCACCCCTCGCACCCGGTCAGGCTCCGTTGCACGCGGCGGTGTCCTCATCGATACTTTAAGGACCAACACGTCAACGCAAGCCAGTAGGTGAGGTCCCCGCAGCGAGGAGGCATCGGCAAGAGAAGAGCCACGTAGGCAAGCGTTCACGCGTCGCCGCGGCTCGGTCCGGGGCGAGCGTACGCTGGTAATTGGTTATCAGGGCAGTTCCGGGCGGGGGATCATGATTTACAACTGTCGCGACCAGTGCGTGCGCATATGTGCGGGCCGGGTAGTTGCATGCTCTTGGCCTCTGTCAGGGAAACCTGGCTGCGCATGACAACCACATCCGATCCGCCTGGTAGCGGGGTTTCCGATCCCGAACCCGCCGGAAGCAATTCACGGTCACTTTCCGCAAGCATGCGGCGGGGCGCTCTCTGGGTCGTCGCAAGCAACGTGTTGCTGCGCTTGGCCAATGTCGCGATCACAGCCGTCATTGCGCATATTCTCTCCCCACACGACTTCGGTGTTTTCTTTGTAGCGCTAACCGCCTACGCTATTGTGTCCAGCATTGGCGAACTGGGCGTCTCCGCCTGCTTGATAAGAGCCGACCTTGATATTGACCGTCTAGCGCCAACCGTTGCCACCGTCTCAATCTTGTCGACCACAATATTCGCCGGCGCAATGAACCTCTTTGCCAGGCCTATCGCCGCCGCACTCGGGTCGGCAGCGGCCGTGGGCCCGATCAGGGTCCTCTCGATCGCCGTGCTCTTCATAGGCGTATTCGCGGTGCCGAACTCACAGCTGTCCAGGGACTTCAAGCAAGACAAGATCTTTCTCGCCAATGTCTTCGGTTTCGTTCCCTCGACAGTGCTGCTCATCATACTGGCAAAGTCCGGGGGCGGCGCCATGGCCTTTGCATGGTCCATGGTGCTCAGGCAACTTATTGTAGGCTGCGTAATGATCGTCGCAGCGCCGAGGTACTACCGGCCAAGTCTTGCACGCAGCGCCCTATCGGTGCTCTTCAGGTTCGGGATACCGCTGGCAGGCGCCAATTTCGTGAACTATATTCTCCTGAACGTCGATTACGCATTCATCGGCCACCTCCTTGGCGCTGACGCGCTCGGTAAATATGTGCTGGCCTTCACCGTAGCCTCCTGGGCGTACGGCGTTCTTGGTGCCGTGATCAACGGCGTGGCTATGCCCGCGTTCTCCCGGGTTAAGCACGATCCCGCCCTGCTGAAGAAGGCGATGGCGACCGGGGTGCGCGGGGTCTCCCTGGTTGCAATGCCGATATGTGGCATGACGATAGCGCTCGCTCGCCCGATCGTACTTACCCTGTACGGCGCAACATGGGTAGCTGCGGCTAACGTGTTGATAATTCTCTCGTTCTACGGCGCGGTTTTCATCCTATGTCTCCTCTTCGCGAATATGCTCACTGCTCTCGGCCATACTAAGTTCCTCCTCATCCTTCAGCTGATCTGGATCGGCACCCTGGTTCCTGCCATGGCGCTGGGTGTGCACAAGGACGGCATCGTAGGTGCGGCATACGCTCACGTAGCGGTCATCATTCCTATCGTCTTGCCGAGCTACCTGCTAGCCCTGAAGCGCGTGACGGGCGTCCGCATCACAGCGCTGGGGAGGGCCGCGCTGCCTGCAGTCCTGGCTTCGTCAGCGGCGGCGCTCGCGGCTCGTGGCGCGGCCTCTCCGTTCAGCAGCCCGCTAGTCCAACTCGTAGCCGGGCTAGCCGCCGGCGGGGTGATCTACGTCATTTGCGCCGGGCAGCAGGCTGTGGCCGTGTTCGCGCCGAAACGGGTGGCTGAGCGTGTGCTGCATTTCTACAGTTCTGCGGCCCGGCTGGTGGGCCTGCCAAGTGGCAGTCGGGCGAAGCACTCTGCTAGGCACGCCCCAGAAGCGATCAGGGCCGCCGACCCCTTGAACGGAATCGTCCCGATACACGCGGGCAGGAAGTCGGGCGCCGTCGCGGGTCTGGCGTTGGGCGCCAACCTCACGAGTGGCAACCGCCAGAGAGGCTGGCTGGCCCAGGCGGTTGCGTTGCTTGAAAACGCCCTCGCCGACCGGGAGCGGACGCTCGGCCCTGACCATCCCCACACGCTTGCCTCGCGCGCCAATCTCGCCTACGCCTACGGCGAGGCAGGCTGGATGACGAAAGCGATCCCTCTCTACGAACGTACCTATGACGACTGGAGGCGCCTGCTCGGCTCCGACCACCCTAGGACCCTGCGCTCGAGCAACTACCTCGCCTCCGCCTACCGCGGAGCCGGGCGCCTGGCCGAAGCGATCCCCCTCTACGAACAAACCCTCGCCGGCCGCGAGCGCCTGCTCGGCCCCGACCACCCCAGCACCCTGCGCTCGAGCAACTACCTCGCCTCCGCCTACCGCGGAGCCGGGCGCCTGGCCGAAGCGATCCCCCTCTACGAACGGACCCTCGCAGGCTGGCGCCAGTTGCTGGGCCCCGACCACCCCAGGACCCTGCTCTCGAGCAACTACCTGGCCTCCGCCTACTGCGAGGTGGGGCGCCTGGCCGAAGCGATCCCCCTCTACGAACAAACCCTCGCACGCTGTACCCCGGTGCTGGGCAGCGATCACGCTCTGACTCGCGATGTGCGCCGCAATCTCAGCCTGGCCCGAGACCTGCCGGAAAGCCGTAATGGCCATCATCAAGGTCCGGCCGGGGAAAGGGAAGAAAGGGAACCGGCGCGTCGTCAGCCCGACGCCGAGCCAACCGACAGCCGCCGGTAGAAGGCATAGCAGTCAGCCTCTGCTGCTGCCATCGCCTGGCGTCTCGGCGACCTGGCAAAGTGCGTGCAAAAAGTAGGGCTTGTTGTGACATCCACTCGCCTCAGCTCCGTGTCTTCTCTACGGCGACCAACCCGGCTGTCAGAGGGCCACGGCTCTGCATTCTTAGATGCTGAGTGCTTTCCGCCGCGACACGTGGGCGCTTCCGACGTGTTGGGGGAGGAGATGAGCAAGCGCCTACCGGGTAACATCGCGGGTGAGCCCGCCTTCCCCGGCAGATGGCTGACTGCCCGCGGCCGGATGACCTGGCTGCTGGCCGCCCCGGTGGCGGCTAGCCTGATCGGTGCGCTGATGGCCATCGCACCAGCGGCACCGGCTCAGGCGGCGTGCGCCAACCCGATCGTGTGCGAGAACCAGCTGCCTGGCACACCGCAGTCCGTCTGGGACGTGAGCAGTTACAGTACAACCATCCAGGGCTTCGCCGACCCGTTCAGCGTCAACATCGGCAATTCCATCAACTTCAAGATCAAGTCGTCGGCGAGCAGTTACAAGATCGACATCTACCGCATGGGCTACTACGGCGGCGACGGCGCGCGCTTGATCACCAGCCTTACCCCGAACATCTCGGTATCGCAGAGCCAGCCCGCCTCAGCACCAACACCGTGACGGGCCTGGTCGACTGCGGCAACTGGGGCGTGTCAGCCTCCTGGAGCGTCCCACCACGGCCGTATCTGGCGTGTACTTCGCGCGCATCTATCGGACCGATGGCACCAGCGGCGCCAACCAGATCCCGTTCGTGGTGACCAACAATTCGAGTCAGTCTGACATCTTGTTCATGACCTCCGACGAGACCTGGCAGGCCTACAACGACTGGGGCGGCTACAGCTTTTACACAGGGACCTCCACGGGCAGCCCGTGGTGCTGCAGCCCGCTGAACCCGGGCCGCGCGGTCCAGATCAGCTACAATCGCCCGTTCGCGACCCGATATGACAGCATCTCGCCGAACGGGCAGGACTTCTTCTTCTACGCCGAGTTCCCGATGATCCAGTTCCTGGAGAAGAACGGCTACGACGTCAGCTACGTGAGTCAGATAGATGTCGCTCAGCCCGGCGCGGCCTCGATGATCTCGCAGCACAAGGTGCTCATGAACACCGGGCATTCGGAGTACTGGGACGCAGGCGACATGGACAACATCACGGCGGCCCGCAATGCCGGGGTCAACCTCGCGCTCTTCACCGGAAATACCGCGTGGTGGAAGACGCGCTGGGCGAATAGCCAGTTCGGCAACGAGCCCTACCGGACGCAGATCACCTACAAGGAGAGCCTGGACAGCACCCAGAGCGATCCCGCGGATCCGCCGACCTGGACGGGGGCATGGCGGGATCAGCGGTTCAGCCCGCCGGGCGACGCGTCGTCGGAGAACGCGCTGACCGGCCAACTCTGGGACGTCAACTGCTGCTCCTATGCGGACTCGGTATCGTCCGGCTACTCCAAGCTGCAGATCTGGAAAAATACCGCCGCGGCCAGCCTGTCGGCTGGCCAGACTTACACGATGCCCGGCGAAACGCTCGGTTATGAGTGGGACTCAGATGTGGACAACGGGTTCCGGCCGGCCGGCGAGATCGACATGTCGAAGACGTGCGAGAACTCGGTCGCGCAGAGGCTGCTCACCGTGCGCGAGGAGTTCGTCAGCGACCAGGGGTGTAACAGCCTGACCCTGTACCGGGCGTCGAGCGGTGCGCTTGTGTTCGACGCGGGCACGATCCAATGGTCCTGGGGCCTCGAATCGGATCACGACGGGGATTCCCAGAACCCCCCCGACCCGGCGATGCAACAGGCGACAGTCAACCTGTTCGCCATGATGGGCTTGCAGCCGGCGACGCTGGAATCCGACCTGGTTCCCGGCGTCCAGCCGAACTACACCAGTCCGCCCACGTCCGCGATCACCTCGCCGTCGGCCGGTGCCACGTTCGCCAACGGCAGTACCGTCACGATCAGCGGCACCGCCTCCGACACCGGCGGCGGCGTAGTCGCGGGTGTGCTGGCAACGGTGGGATACACACCGGCTCGTTGTGGACGTCCTCCGGAACATTGCTCGAGACCGGAACGTTCATTAACGAGACGGCCAGCGGCTGGCAGACATTGATTTTCTCTAACCCGGTTCCAATCAACGCGAACACCACCTACGTGGTGTCGTACTACGATCCAGAAGGTCACTACTCGGTCGATGAGGAGTATTTCGAAACGCAGGTGAATAAGCCGCCCTTGATAGGGGTGAGAGCCAACTACCTGACGGCCGGCCAGGGCAACGGCGTCTTCAACGCCGGTGGTCCCGGGTTCCCGACCCAGATGAATGACAGCTGGAGCTACTCGGTTGACGTGATCTTCGACACGACGCAGCCGCCCAGCTACCCGGCAGTGAACAGCGCCACGCCTGACGCTAGCTCGTCGAGCAACCCGGTCTCCACCCATCCCACGGCGACGTTGTCCGAGCCAGTGGTGCCCGGCACACTGTCGTTCACGCTGACGGATCCGAACGGAAACGCGGTGCCCGGCGCTACCTTCTTGGACAGCACCGACACGGTGGCTACCTTCACCCCGACGAACTCGCTGGCAGCCGGCACGACCTACACCGTCACGGTCAGCGAGGCCAAGGATCAGAACGGCCAGACCATGCTGGGGTCGTACACGCACGCATTCACCACCAGCAAGTCGTTCGACGCGGGAGGCGCATGTCCCTGCGCCATCTGGCCCGATGTCGCGCCGCCTAATGTAACCGACGCGTCCGACCCGATCTCGGGGGTAGAACTGGGCGTCAAATTTACAGCCACAAATAATGGCTCCATTACAGGGATCCGGTTCTACAAGGTGCCCGACAACACCGGCACGCATACCGGTAGCCTGTGGAGTTCCGCGGGGACGCTGCTGGCCACTGGCACGTTCAGCAACGAGTCGGTTGATGGCTGGGAGGAACTGGACTTCTCCAGCCCGGTATCCATCACGGCGGGAACGACCTACATCGCCTCGTACCACACCAGCGTGCCTCATTACGCGTACACTCCGAACGGCCTTGCGTCGCCGGTGGTCAACGGCCCGCTTACAGCCCTGACCGATGGTGGTGTCTACGCCTACGGTTCCGGGAGCACGTTCCCATCGAACAGCGTCGCCACGAACTACTGGGTCGACGTCGTGTACTCGGCGCCGGGCGTCTTCGGGCCAACGGTGACGAGCGCTACACCGGGCTCGGGGTCGCCGGGCAACCCAGTCACGGTCGCGCCCACGGCAACATTCTCTCAAGCCGTGGTGCCCAGCACGGCCTCATTCAAGCTAACAGGCCCGAACGGGAACACGGTCCCCGGCTCGATGACCTTCAACGGTGCCGACACGGTTGCGACATTCACGCCCGCCAACTCGCTGGCCGCGGATACGACCTACACGGCCACGGTGTCCGGGGCCCAGACCAGCTCCGGTGCCACAATGACCAGCCCCTTCTCGTGGAGCTTCTCCACCGCAGGCTCCCAGTGCCCCTGCAGTCTGTGGCCCTCGACGGCGCAGCCGTCGGTGGCGTCGGCGACCGATCCGGGTCCGGTGAACCTCGGCGTTCAATTCACCCCGTCGGTCAACGGGTGGATCACCGGCATTCGCTTCTACAAGGGCGCGGCCAACACCGGCACTCACATCGGCGATCTCTGGACCTCTAGCGGGACCCCACTCGGCCAGGTGACCTTCACCAACGAGCCCGCATCGGGCTGGCAAGAGGCGGACTTCTCGTCGCCGATACCGGTGACGGCTGGCACGACATACGTTGCGTCGTACTTCGCGCCGAACGGGGGATATTCCGTTAACTCAGCGTACTTTGCCAACACAGGCCTCACCAACGGCCCGCTCACCGCCCCGCAGTCGTCAGCGGTCGCCGACGGCAACGGTGTGTACGCCTACGCCAGCTCTCCGGCGTTCCCCAACGGCAGCTACGACGCCACCAACTACTGGGTGGATGTTGTATTTACCGAGCCCTAGTCGCGTTCACATAGATGTACTTTCGGCAACTCGCCTGACTGGAGGAACTCCGCATGTCGATCGGGCTGGCGATAGTCGGCGCTGGCTACTGGGGGCCGAATCTCGTGCGTACCGCCCTGGCCACGCCTGCGTTCCGGCTGGACTGGCTGTGCGATCTGCAGATCGAACGAGCCAGGGCCGTCCTCGGGCCATACACGACCGTACAGGCGACAAGCTCGTACGATGAGGTCCTCGCGGACCCCGGGGTCGCCGCGGTCGCTATCGCGACACCCGCGGCCACGCATTTCGACCTCGTAAGGTCCGCGCTGGAGGCGGGCAAGCACGTGATGGTGGAGAAGCCGCTGACGCCCTCAGTGGCGGAAGGAGAGAAGCTGGCAGCGCTGGCGGACGGGGCCAGGCTTGTACTCATGTGTGACCACACGTATTGCTATACCCCAGCCGTGCGGCGGATCCGGGAGTTGATCCGCGGGGGCGAGATCGGGGAGGTGCAGTTCGTCGATTCGGTGCGGATCAACCTCGGCCTGGTGCAGCCAGACGTCGACGTCCTCTGGGATCTCGCACCGCATGACCTGTCGATCTTTGACTTCGTGCTTCCCGAGGAAGTCACTCCGGTGGCGGTAGCCGCAAATACCAGCGATCCGATAGGGGCCCGGCGGGCCTGCGTGGCCTACTTGTCGATGTGGCTGTCGAATGGTGCTCTCGCGCACGTGCACGTGAACTGGCTGAGCCCGACCAAGATCCGGACAACGGTGTTCGGCGGCTCCCGACGCACCATCGTCTGGGACGACACCAACCCGGCGAGGCGGCTGGCCGTCCACGACCGCGGGGTGGACATGATGGAGGCCGGTACCATGCCTGAGGATGAGCGGCGCCAGGCCCTCATCTCGTACCGGACCGGGGACACTCTCATCCCCGCGCTGCCTGAGCGGGAGGCGCTCATGTCCGTCATGGCCGAATTCGGCGCGGCGATCAGTGAAGGTCGGCCACCCCTCACCGACGCCCACGCGGGTCTACGAGTGCTCAGGCTGCTGGAAGCAGCGTCGCGGAGCGTGGACAACGGTGGCGCACGGATATCCCTGAACGGAGCTGCCGTATGATCGCCGGTCGCCGCTTCCTGGTGACGGGCGGTGCCGGCACGATCGGGTCAACGATCGTCGATCAGCTTGCAGCCGCAGGCGCCCGCGAGATCGTGGTTCTCGACAACTTCGTCCGCGGCAGGCCGGAGAACCTGGCTGCCGCGCTCCGGACCGGGAAGGTCCGAGTCGTCGACGGCGATATCCGGAACCGGGAACTGGTCCGGTCGCTCGTGTCCGGCATCGACGTCGTGTTCCACCAGGCCGCCATCAGGATCACCCAGTGCGCTACCGAGCCACGGCTGGCTCTGGAGGTATTGGTCGACGGGACCTACGAGGTCGTTGAGGCCGCGGCTGACGCCGACGTCCGTAAGGTGGTGGCCGCGTCCTCGGCATCGGTCTACGGTCTCGCCGAGGAGTTCCCAACTGCGGAGCGCCACCATCCATACGCCAACGACACCCTGTACGGTGCGGCGAAGACGTTTAACGAGGGCCTGCTGCGGAGCTTCCACGTGATGTGCGGCCTGGATTACGTGATGCTGCGGTACTTCAACGTGTACGGGCCCCGTATGGATATCTACGGGCTGTACACCGAGGTCCTGATCCGGTGGATGGAGCGCATCGAGGCCGGGGAGTCGCCGCTCATCCTCGGCGACGGCCGACAGACGATGGACTTCGTCTTTACTGAAGACATCGCGCGCGCCAACCTGCTGGCCGCGGAGAGTGACGTGACCGATGAGGTCTTCAACATCGGCAGCTGCACTGAAACTAGCCTGGTCGAACTCGCCGAGGCGCTCCAGCGAGCCATGGGCTCGATCCGGCCGCTCGAGTTCGGACCGCCACGCGGCGTCAACGCCGTCACCCGCCGCCTGGCCGACATCTCCCGCTCCCGTCAGCGCCTGGGCTGGAAACCAGAGGTTGACCTGGAGGAGGGCCTGCGACGGCTGGTCGCCTGGTGGCGTGCTGAGCGAGCCCCTATGAGTGAGGCTAACGTCAGATGATCCCCGTCATGAGGCCGTGGCTCGGCAAGGAGGAGGCCGAGGCAGCCGCTGAGGCGGTGGCATCGGGCTGGATCGCGCAAGGGCCACGGGTCCGGGAGTTCGAAGAGGCATTCGCCGCAGCGATCGGCACTCCGCACGCGGTCGCCGTGTCCTCGTGCACGGCCGCGCTACACCTGGCGCTGATCGCGGCCGGGATCGGGCCAGGAGACGAGGTCATCGTTCCGTCGCTGTCGTTCATTGCCACCGCCAACGCCGCGCGCTACGTGGGTGCGCAGCCCGTTTTCGCCGATGTGGACCTGGCCACGCAAAACCTCATCCCGCAGACCGTGGAGCCGCACCTGACCGGCCGCACCCGCGCCGTCATCCTGGTCGACCAGGCGGGAGTACCCGCCGACCTGGATGCGATTCGCGCGCTGTGCGATCCGCTCCAGGTCACCGTGATCGAGGACGCCGCCTGCGCCGTCGGATCCACCTACCAGGGCCGCCCGGCTGGCGCCGACGCGGCGCTGGCGGCGTTTTCCTTTCACCCGCGCAAGGTCCTCACCACCGGCGAAGGAGGCATGATTACCACCGCGGACGGGCCGGTGGACGCACGGCTGCGCCGACTTCGCGAGCATGGTATGGACATCAGCGCGGCCGACCGGCACCGCAGCCAGCAACCGGTCATCGAGCACTACACCGAGGTCGGCTTCAACTTCCGGATGACAGACATACAGGCAGCCGTCGGCCTAGTGCAGCTCCGTAAGCTCCCGGAAATGGTGGCCCGGCGCCGCGCTCTCGCCCGACGTTATCAAGAGCTGCTATCCGGTATCCCCGGCCTGTTGACGGCCGATGACCCGCCGTACGGCGAAACGAACTACCAGTCCTTCTGGATGCTGCTCCCAGAGGAGTCCGCGGTCAGTCGCGACGAGCTCATGCGGTTGTTCGCGGATGCCGGGATATCGGCGCGGCGCGGCATTATGGCAGCCCACCTGGAGCCCGCGTACGCGGATTCCAAGCCATCCCTGCCCGTCACCGAGCGGCTGACCGAGCGCTCGCTGATCCTTCCGCTCTTCCATCAGATGACGCAGGCGCAGCAGGAACAGGTCGTATCTGTCGTGACGTCCGCGCTGATGAACCCGACGCCAGCAATGTCCGTCCCATGACGGCCGCAGTGGAGCGCGAACTAGTTGTTCTAGGAGCAGGCGGTTTCGGGCGAGAGACCGTCGAGGCGGTCCGAGCGCTGAATGACGCTGGCCCGCGCTGGCGACTCGCCGGGTACCTGGACGACGACCCCGCACGTCATGGGACGGTGATCGACGGGGTGCCCGTACTCGGGGGCATGGAAGAACTCGACAAGATGCCAGACGTCTCGGTCGTTGTCTGCACCGGTCGGCCCGACAACTACGTCAGCCGTCCCCGGATCGTCGAGTCGCTCAACATTCCGCCAGAGCGCTATGCGACAATCGTCCATCCGTCGGCGTCGGTGTCCTCTACCTCGCGGGTTGGGCCGGGTACCGTCTTGCTGGCTCAAACGGTCCTGACCGCCGCGGTAACCATCGGTTCGCACGTCGCAATCATGCCGCACGTGATCCTGACGCACGGCGACGTCATCGGCGACTTCGCCACCATGGCGTCGGGAGTATGCCTGGGCGGTAACGTCCAGGTCGGGCGATGCGCCTACATCGGCGCTGGCGCACTGGTGCGCGAGGATCGCAGCATCGGCTCCCGCGCGCTAGTGGGCATGGGGGCCATAGTGACGCGGGATATCCCGCCCCACGAAATCTGGGCGGGCGTTCCAGCGAGATACATCCGAAAGGTACCTGCCGCGACCTTGTCAGTGGGTGCAGGTGGCTGAACTGGCTTGAAGGGTAGGTGGGCTTGACTTCGATAAGTGACGCCGAGGAAGGTCTTGGTGTGTCAGGCAAGTACAGTGAATGCTCTCAAATATATGAACTCCAACGACAGTAGACCGCTTCACGCGAGCGGCAGCCGGCGGCCCGATGAGGCCTTCCCGCCACTAGTACTCGCAACCATCCTCCGCGAGGACGGCATCACGGGCGTCCAATCGTACATCAAGCGGCTATGCCAGTATCTTGGGGAACACGGTATCGCTCCCACACTAGTCACGCCGTTCTCATGGGGTCGGGCGCTGACGGTACCAGTTTTCGGCTTCCGCCTCGCACTGCAGCGATTCAGCCGTCCCGCCAGCACTGTTTGGTATTGGCACTGGCATAAAGTGTTCCTCTACCACGCGTTGCGCCGACGCCTCGCCGAGGTCGGTGACTGCATTGTCTTCACCCAGGACCCCTTGGCCGCCCAGGCGGCGTTGCGTGCGCGGCGCGGAGCACACCAGCGCGTAGTTATGGCGGTTCACTTCCGGATCTCCATGGCCGACGAATGGGCCAACAAGAAGCAGATCAAGTACGGCGGGCGCGTGTTTCGAGGGATGCGGCGGGCCGAACGAGAAGTAATCCCCGAGGCCGACGGTCTCGTGTACGTGTCACAGTGGGCGCGTGATGCACTTTTGAGCTGGCTCCCGGAAGCTGGCAAGGTTCCCTCCGCCGTGATCGGCTGCATGGTGACGCCATTGCGCGACGAGCCCGTGCTAGAGCCACTCGGAGATCTCGTCACCATCGGAAACCTCGATATTGTCAAGAACCACCGCTTCCTTCTGGCGGTCCTGGCAGAAGCAAAGCGGGCCGGACGATCACTCACTCTGGATGTGTTCGGTGAGGGGCCGCTTCGAAAGGATCTCTTGCGACTGACCCGCTCTCTCGGCTTGGAGGAACAGGTCCGATTCCGCGGCTTTCGATCCGACGTTCGCAACCTCTTGCCCGGCTACCGAGCCTACGTCCATGCGTGTTACTCCGAATCATTCTGTTTGGCGATCGTCGAGGCGATGGCGGCTGGCCTTCCGGTTGTGGTAGGCAATATTGGGCCCGTCTCCGAACTCTGCGATGACGGTGTCGAAGCTCGGTTTTGGCCTCTCGACGACCCAGCCCTAGCGGCCCTCACACTGATCGACCTGCTGGACTGTGAGCCGGCGCGATTGAGGGCAGCGAGCGCCGCAAGCGAGCGCTTCCGCCGTGAATTTGACGCAGAGGTCATTGTCCCGAGGCTAGTGTCCTTCCTGCTGGAGGGATTCAAGGATCCCGGCGCGGCAGGGCGGGAAGGCCGCGAGGAAGCAGCACTCGGGTCACGACCGTGGGTACCGGCAGATGACTGACCGAACCGGCCACCGCGGTGCCAGCCGCGCTGGAAGCCCGGGTTCCTTGCTGCCGACCGGCCAGAGGAGTACAACAGCGGCCCCACTCCGCCGACCGGGAGGCTCGTTGTATCATCGCCACCCACTCGGCGCTCATATGTTACGACGCTGAAGATAACGCGCGCTAGCTCTGTTGTTAACGTTACACAGATGAGGTGGAATCTCCACTAATGCACGCTTATGTTATCAACCTGATCCGGTCTCCTGACCGACGCGCATATATCACAGCCCAGCTCGGCAAGACTCAGCTCAACTACGAGATCGTGAACGCCGTAGACGGGAGGGACTTGGACCTCAGTGACACTCGGGTAGTCGACCAAGTGTTTGCTGCCACAAGCGTGGCTCAGTCTCATCCCGGTGTGGTCGGCTGCGCGCTGAGCCATGTGGAGGTGTACCGCAGGATACTGGACGATGGCCTTGAGATAGCCTGCATCCTGGAAGACGACGTCGTGCTCCCCACGGATCTTGGCATATTGACTGAAGCAATTACGCGGCACATGAGGGGTGCGGAGGTCGTCTTGTTGAACTTCCAGAGCCCCGAACCTTGCCGGGTCACTAAGGACGGCGCCGTACAGCTTCCTGCATCGCGCCTTCTTGTCAAGTTTGCCGATGAAGGCCAGGCGGCAAGCACTGGGGGCTACTTGATCACACGTGAAGCATGCGCGCGGATGGTGAAGGCTATGTCGCCAGTGAGAACTGTCGCTGACAACTGGGCTCTCTTCTGTCGGGAGGGTACCATTGATCGCCTGAGGTGTGTGGTGCCAATGCCAGTCGTACAAGACCCAGCTCTTCGTACAACAATGGGCTACTACCGGCGCCGCAGCCTATATGCGACCTTCCGGGAGGCCGTTGCAAGCTCCAGAGTTCCAATCCTGCGCCAAGCTCTAGCCTTCAGGAGACGGCGACATTGGCGGCGCCACGCCATTGGGCAGACGGAGTTCGTGGAGGAGTGAGTTCCCGGAGGCCTTCCAGAGTCTCAGGAATGTCGTTGATCGCCAGAAGTTCACGTTCGGACTGGTCAGCAGTGTTTGGGTGGGTGGCCGATGGCGGACGGCGGTCTCGGGTTCAAGACGATCGGGGACTTCGCCGGGCGCCGCTCGCCGGCCTCCACGGAGATCTACGCCATTAGAGATCAACACCCAGACCAAGCTGGCAGCCCTGCAAGCCGCCGAACCGCACAATACTTCGCCGGGATCCCGGACTAACCCAATCTGGGCGATCAGACCAATCCCTGCTCAACTGGGTCGCCTCGCTGTGATCATTATGTGGCCGGCAGCGGCACCGCCCAGCCGCCCACCCGGCGGACTCGGATAACCGGGGTAATCCCGCGCCGCCCCCAGGTCCGGGACCGCGGCGGCCTCACGGGCTGGCCGCATTCGTCTTCGAAGACGATCCACCCGCCGAGGGCCGCCGCCGTCCTTTTTATCTGGGGCCAGCTCTGGGTCTTCCACACCTCGATCGCGCCGTCGTCGCGCTCGATGGCACGCCGCGCCCCCATCTGGCACGACCAGCCGCGGCGGTGCAGCAGGTACCAGATCCCCGGCACGGTGTACTCCAGCCCGAACCCCCTGGCGACCAGATCACGGACCCGGGCACCTGCACACGCATAACGCGCGTCAGTTAGACGCGCTCAAGTAGCACAGCGGTCTGGTGCCCGTAGGCCTCCGGGATTACTGAGCAGCGCCTATAGCCCCAGGCCAACCGGTCGCACAGGACGTCGGCGTCCCACATGACCTGCGCATTTAGAGACCGGCCCATGGTAAACATGTAAGCGTCTCCAGCCCGGAACCGTTGGTACCCAGGGCATGCCTCCAGCGAGGCAACAAAGTTCTCCCAATTGGCCTTCCCCCCGGTGCGCTCCCAGAACCGCGGATAGGATCCGGGATCAGCGAGCCCCTCGAACACCCGCACCGCATTCCGGTCGTTGATGGTGAAATACAGCCGCCCCCCGGGGCGCAAGACCCGGTGCAGTTCTGCGAACCACGCCTCGGCCAAGTCATCAATGTGGGTGAACAGCGACCCACAGTACACAAGCCCGAACGACCGGTCCTCAAAAGGCAGGTGGGGGAACACCGTCGTCACCGCGAACTGGCCTGGCGGGTTAAGGTTGTCCTGGCACCACAAGATCGCGCTCGCCCAGATGTCGGTGCCCCAGACCTGTGCTTCCGGTGCGGACAACAGGATATGGCGGGTCACCCGCCCGGCCGCGCAGCCAAGATCCAGGATACGCCCAGCGTCCTCCAGCGCAGCGCCGCTTGCTGCAACAGCCTTCGCCATAGCCTCGCAGTCCTCACGGCCACTTGCCAGGAACGATTCCTCGCTGGTGCAGTAGCTCGCCCACAATTGGCGTGGCGGCACCGCGAAGCCATCCGCCGCTTTGGCGACTGGATCCCACACCGGCCGTGAGTAGAACCGGGTGTCATAATCGTGCGGCCAGTACGAGCCGAACTGCATAAGACTCGGCGCAACATACGGAAAGAACCGTCTCAGCCGCCCCTTGCCCGCTGTTATCAGCTCTGCCTTTACAGACGATAGTACTCTCACGTTACTCGCTCCCCCTCCCTGCAAGGTGCTTCATCCAATACTCCATTCGTCTGCAACATAGACGCTCAGCGACAGCCGGTGGTTGTCCTCGGTCCCGGCTGAGTCGTATGGCAGGGGGCCAGGTCTGGGTCTTCCGAGCCAGCTGCCCTCATCCAGCCGGCACCGGGCAGCCTGCCCCCGGGAGGCTAACCCGGCCGGGCCGCCAGCCTTTCAGGCCCGCCACCGCCGCACCGACCGCTAGCTGACCCGAAGCTCAGCAGCGATCACCGCGCCGGCGCCCGATGCTCGAATCGCTCCACAGCCTCCAGCCGGACCCCGCTCCCGGCGCCTCCGGCCCTCGGCGGTTAACCCGCCACCTTGCGCATACCGCATGCACCCTGCATACCGCCAGACGCTGCACGCGTCAGCCCGGTGGACATCACCAATTAAGGATCTTAAATCCCAGTCCATCTCCAACGCCACTCCGAAGAACGGGATCTGAGCTTGCTCACCACCATATGCGTAATCAGCAACGGACCAAACCTTGGCGGGCCGTCACACACATTACTTAGTTTATCCAGGGTTCGCCATTCGCCAAGGTGCTTGGCATCAGCCCAGGCTTTCAATGCGAATGCGGCATAGTCGCCGACAGGCTCGTCGCCAACAGTTCCCCGCAAATGTGGGCGTATCGCATGGCTCAACGAGCTACGCGCAAGAGCGCGGTGCGCCGTATCGCGTATCGCATGATTCAAAGCGTTACGCGCAAGAGCGCGGTGCGCCGTATCGCGCATCGAGTCGGGGTGTTCCAGCAATCCGGAGCATTCACTGAAGACGGTGTCAAAAGAGGCCAGCCGCTCTGAGAAATCGTCACGCATATCGAACGTCGAATGATGCATATTACTTGCATGATTGCGATAATAGGCCTGGTCTGCGCCGGCGACATAGCCAATGTCCGAAACTGTAGCTGCTCGCATCCACAACGCAAAATCGGCAGCATGCGGAAGACCGACTTGATAGCCACCGACCTCGCGAAGAACGCTTGTTCGGATAACCGCCTCGGGAGATTTAAGCGCGTTTCCACCGGCCTTACACCTCCGCGCGAGCCAGTCGTGTCCCTGCCAGATGATCCAACTCTTCGCAGTTGTGTGCGCTGCCGGGAGGTCACCATCTGTGAATTCAACTGGAAATCCGTATGCCAGGCCGACCGAAAGATACTCTTCCATAAGCGAAGTTGCTCTCCCTAGGCAGCCGGGGGTCAGGAGGTCGTCGGCCGAAAGGAGCACGGTATAGTCTCCGCTAACCTGTGATATCCCTTCGTTGTACGTGGCGATGTGGCCTTGATTCGCCGTATGGCAGATCGTGCGGATCCGGGTGTCTCGTGCACCGAGCTGGCGAACGATCTGATCGCTCCCATCTGATGATGCGTCGTCGATGACAATAACTTCCAAACGCACACCCTGCTGATCAAGGACACTATTAACGCACTGCGTGAGATAGCGTCCGTAGTTATAACAGGGTATGATTACCGACACTGACGGGCAGCGGCCGTTGTTCCTGCGTGGGCGCACAACCTCGGCCTTGGCATTTACAGGCAAAACCAAACGCCTCGCCACGGTATCTAGCATCTCCTACCGCACCTTTGCCGCAACTTCGGTACTCCTTCACTGGCACCGCCGACGTACAGCCTCGTTCCGTCGAACGACGCCAGCGCGATAGAGCCGTCACCGGTCTGGGGCGCTCCTCCAGGATCGCTCGCGCGGAAGCCGAAGACGCCTACTGTGAGTGCCCGGCCCCACGAGAACGGGGTGACGAGCGTGCTGGCCGCACCGCATTCCCGAAGGTGTCGGCGCAGCTGCCGGATGTGCGTGCCCGCCATGGTCGTAGCTCACCTTCTATAGATCATCCGCGCTACACCCCTGATACGCGATCTGGCAGGCTTCTGATGGCAGGGCCACATCACCGCTGCGCTGGGCCGCGGGTGATGTCCGCCCTGCTCCCGGCCTCGTTATCGTGTCGTAATACCTGCTTGATTCGCCTGAAACCTTGCCGCTGGTCCCGTATCGTGCCGTACGGGAGCGGGCGGTCTAAGCGGAAAGGTAGGAAATGACCAGATCACCACGGATCATCCTGGCGGCCTTCGCCGCCGCCGCCGCCCTCGCCGCCGCGGCGGCGGTGCCCGCCCTGATGGCCAGGCCCGCCGCGTCCGCCCGCACTGTCCTGCCCGTGGCTGCCGCCGGCACGACGATCTACGCCTGCCTGACCTCCAGGCACACCCTCACCAGGGTGAGTGTCGGCACGCGGCCCGCGTGCCCCGTGGGGACGGTCCCGGTGCACTGGCATGGGCAGGCCGGGCAGCCGGTCCCGTCGCCGAACCCGAGGGCCAGCTCACCGAGCCCCAGCCCGACCAGCACGTTGGCTACGGCGCATCCGAGCCCCAGCGCCACCAGCCCGTCTCCTGGCCGGCCGCCGACCGGGGCGGCGTGCGTGACCTCGGCGCACAGCGGCAACTGCGGCCCTTACGCCTACCCGCCGATCAGCAACAGCAACGGGTACACGACCTACGTCGGGAACAACATGTGGGGGTGCGGCCCGGACACCAACACCACCAGCTGCGGCCCGCAGACCGTTGCCGCCTACAACCCGGGCAACTGGTCCGCCACGTCCACG
>WNFI01673578.1_pt2 | contig 17990 bp, 22 predicted proteins | sample 5400471 | NCBI WGS metagenome assembly WNFI01 (sample SAMN13153348, study PRJNA577476) | soil metagenome | isolation source: 100 cm saprolite on Douglas fir-dominated hillslope | place: USA:California | collected 2013-09-17 | reverse complement strand
GCGCCGTCACCGCGGCCGTGGATCTGACTCTGAACGGCGCGCACGGCGTCACCGTTACTTCCCTGCTGCACCTGGATGATCAGCTGGGGCCAGGTCTGCGGCCGGACGATCCCGTCGACGCCCAGCCCCCTATGAGAGAGATGTTTGCAGGGCTTTCGAATCGCCGCAACCTATGCCCAAAACTGGACACTTTCCCCACGCTGAGCGGAGATGGGCCGCGCTGCAGGGCTCGAACCATTGCGCGCCGTGTTCGCGTGCCGTGCTGAAGGTGGGCTGCAGGAGATCTCCCCGATGGGCGCAGCCTGTGACTACCCCGTCTAAGCATTCCTAGCCGAGCCCTGAGCTAATGGCCCTGATGCTCATGCCTGCGGCTGGCGCCCGGGCCGGGCTTCGCGGCGGCGGGGGACTGCTCATAGGCTGGCGCGCGGGCCGGGATCGAGGGGGCGGGGAGCCGCCGATTCACGCTGCTGGGTCCTGGCCGTGGCTGGCCGGGCTGGCGCCGTACGTCGGCTCGCTGCCTTGCCACAGGTCGGCGAGGCGCCCGGCGACATCAGCGGCGAAGCGGATCTGCGCGACTGAGACCGCCCCGTCGCTGCGGCGTCTGGCGTCCTCGGCGGTGTCGAGGGTGGCGTGCAGCTCGCGGAGCAGTCCGAGGTCGCTGGAGGCCAGCGTGACTGGCATGCAGCCAGTCTGCGCCCCGTGCGCGGGGTGGCGATGCGCCTGCGGGTGGCAGGCGCGCAGATCAGTCCGCTATGGACTGTGTGCCCGGTCAGCCCGACGCGGGAGGGGGCGGCTGAGCGTCGCCGGGCTCGTCGGTCTGCTGCTGATGCGTCCGCAGCATTTCGCCGTCTGCGCAAGCTAGATGGCGCTACCGTCACGGCATGAGCAGTTGGCCGCTCCTGGTGTTCACCACGCTCGGAGCTGGCGCAGCTGGCGCCATCATCACGACGTACGGCACTCAATCGCGTGACCGGCGCAGCGCCTGGGCGGAGGTACGACTGCGCGTCGCCCGCGCCGAGTACCTGGCGCGGGAGGCCAGCACATCACGCGAGGAGATGATGCGCGCGCTCGCTGAGGTTGAGCAGGCCGCGTTCACCGCCGCGGTTCCCTGGCACGTGGTCGCCATCTATCGCAGCGCTCGCATCGCCGACTTCGATGCCGTGATGGAGCAACGGTCCGATCCGTATAACCGGCGTGATGCGCACTCCATTGACGCGCGCATTTCCGGCCGCGCTGCATTCCGGGCCTGCGAAATGCTAATCCGAACTCTCTGGCATCCATGGCTCACGATGCCCACGCGCAGGATCCGGTCACGGCGGATTCGCAGGTTCCTGTACTGCGGCCTGCCCCCGGGTGCGGTCATCGGGTGGCGGGACGAGCGAGCAGCGAGGCGCTGGGAACGCAAGACGATCCACAACCGCCAGCAGTCGAGATGATCTAAGGCGCGTCCGGCGGACAGGACGGATCGCACCGGGCGACCTCGCGCCCGACTCGACCGGGGGATCTTGTCGCGCAGCCGCTCAAGCTCGCGTTCCCCGGCGCGCAGCTCCTTGACGTCCTCCGATTCGGCCTCGTCACACGATTGTCCAGCTCACGGTCACCGCGTCTTCTCTGAACTAGGCAAGCCGAGTTGCAAGTTTGGGATATCGCACCAGGTCACGGGAGCTGCACCGGTGTTCAAGGTCCGCCACGGCTGGCGTCAGAGATCGGCAGCGAGGAGAAGCTGGGCAGATGGTTGAGGGCCGTATGTCCAGTTTCTGTGGCGATCAGGCTTCTGCGGCAACGTCCGGCAGTTCAGTTAACAGGTCTAGGGCGCTGCCTGCGGTCGCGTCGCATGCGATCGGCTACGCCGACCATTGACCCGGCGGCCGCTCACAAGGTTTACGCGCCTGCGAGGAAGAAGCCCGCGAGTAGGTCCCTCACATGACACCCGATGCTGCAACCGCTTCATCTCAAGGTGTCGGCCGACTTCACGAGCGCCGAGGTCTTCTAGCTGGCGATCCATCAACACGGAGACCTGCCAGACTGGGTCAAGGACGAAATCCCGGGCTTGAGCACCTTTCGGGCAATCAATGATCCGCGCGGGCCGAGCAGTTCCACCGACCTGATCGCGGTGCGCTTGTAGGCGCCACATCGCTGCACAATCACCAGCCACATGGCGTGGTGCGGCCTAACCGTCATTTGGGCACCATCCGCCAGCGTCACGCGGATACGGACGCCGGTTGGTGGGAGGACCTTGCCGCCGGTCACCGAGAAAAGCACCCCACGGGAATAGAAGTTAACCCCAGCGCCGAGCGATAGGTGGGGAGCCCATGGGCAGGCTGCACCGCCTCCACCACCTCCTTCGCCTGGATTCCCCCACGCAGTCTTCCTGATCACCTTGTAATTGACACCGCAAGAGACGCTGTCAAGCGACCAGCGAACCACTCCAGGCGGTGCCTGCACGATCAGCTTTGATGGTGACGAGGATGCCACCGTCTGCGAAACGAAGCCTGGCCGCAGGTACTTGTGCCCGGCCCCCTCGAACCTAGACGGGGATGGCGGCCCAGTGGCTACTGTGGGACTCGGCGACGAAATCCCAGGAGACACCGAAGCCTGCCCTGCCGGTGAGGTGCTACCAGCACCCCGGCTGCCGGGGCCGAAGGTAACGACGCTTCCAGCGATCACTCCTACGGCCACCGCCCCAGTAATTACTGAAGCCCCGATGAGACCCAGGAGGCGCCAGCGCAGCTTCTTGCGGCCTTCTTGGCGGACCAATTCGACGTCCACTCGTGCCGGCGGTTGTTCCGTTTCCGCGAGCCGTTCCAGCAGCGATCGCACTGCCTTTTCATCCATGGTCAGGCCCTTTCCCCAGCCGAGCCGAGCGCTCACGCAACGGCACTCCCGATCGACGATCGAGTCCCTGAGCGCCGCCAGACTCCAGCATTCGACGCAACGCACCGACCCCCTTAGCTGTCTGGCTCTTCACCGTCCCCGGGGAGCAGCTGAGCACCTGCGCGGCCTGGTCCACGCTGAGATCGCAGTAGAACCGCAACACAAGCGTGGCCCGCTGCCCCGGCGGCAGCAAAACAATGGCCCTGCGAAGGTCGAGGGCCACATCGTGGTCATGGACTGGCCCAACCCGATCAGGAACCGTGCCCGCCAAAACCACCCGGCGCGCCCACCCCGAACGCCGAACCCGCAGGAATTCGCGGACCAAGATCCTGCGGACATACCCATCTATTTGGTCCGCCGACTTCGCCTGGCCCCAGTGCACGTACAACCGCGTAGCCGCCGCCTGCACCAAATCATCAGCACTATCCCAGTCCTGGCACAGCAGGTAGGCGAGCCGCCGCAGCCACGCCAGCCGAGCCTGCACATACTCGGTGAACTCTACGTCGCGGCGCGCGCTCAAGCCAGACCGTCCTCATTCGTCGGAGGCTCCACAACCAATAGATGCGCGTGGAGGCCCGTCCGGTTGTCCAGAACCGTTAAGAGCCTCCCATAACCGGCGAGACGAGATCGTGACAGCTGTCTGGGCAGCCAAGAGCCTGGGGCGGTAATCTCCGGTCGCCTACGGCCACGAAGATCAGCAGGTGGCGCGGCACGACCCCCTGTTTGGCCTCCCTACAAGCGAGGGGTCAGTGCAGCGTGACCATGCCGGAAGCGCCGACTGGCCATGCCACATACGTGCCACACACCAAAGCCGCCGACGGTCAACAGCGGTCAGCCCCGGATACCAAAAGGTGCCAGGACTGGGATAACGTCCGAGCAGCTAAGGCCATAGGTCGTCCTACCGATCTTCCAAGCCCGTGTCCTGAGCGAGAGAGGTTAGTCAATGGCGCCGATCCGTGCCGTGGTGTTCGACATCGGCGGCGTGCTGGAGATCACCCCGGACCTCGGCGTCAACCGGCCATGGGAAGACCACCTCGGGTTGCCGGCCGGTTAAATAGACCAATGCATGGCCGACATTTGGCTGGCCGGAAGCCTCGGCACGATCACCTTGGCGGACGTGCAGCGGGCCATTATGGATCGCCTCGGCCTGGACCAGCAGCAGCTCAGCGCGTACATGGCCGATGTCTGGCGCGAATACCTGGGCAGTGCGAACACGGAGCTGATCGACTACGCCCGCGGGCTGCGCCCGCGCTATCAGACCGGGATTCTCAGCAACAGCTTCGTGGGCGCCCGGGAGCGGGAGCAGGCGGCATACGGGTTCGAGGACCTCGTTGATGAGATCGTCTACTCCCACGAGGTCGGGATGAGCAAGCCTGACCCGCGCATCTATGCGCTTGTCTGCGAACGCCTCAGTGTCCGCCCCAGCGAGATGATTTTCCTCGATGACGCGCAGATGTGCGTGGCCGGTGCGAGCGAAGCGGGCATCCACGCGATCCAATACCGAACCAGCGCCCAGGCCATCGAAGAGATCGACGCGCTGCTCACATCCTCCGCTCGAAGCAGGCAGGGGAGGAGGCTCACGTGACCTCCCATGCGTTAGTTTAGGTCGCCAGCGCGCTTGCAGTTTGGGTTGCGTTTCACCAGCGTGCGGCGTCGTCCAAGGACGACCGATCAAGGACGTTGGTCCAGCCTGAACCGATCTGGACGACCGCGACCCGAGCTGCTAAGGCGGTTGAGCTTCTAGGCTGGCGGCATGGTCAGGCTGGCCAGAGACGGCAGGACGTGGCGCATCGGGACAGACGCCGAGGTTGCGTGGATTACCAATGGCACGTCCATGGGCCGGACCATCACCGCGGCCATCCCGCCGGTCTTCGAGGGCTACGCCGCGGTCGTGCTGCCATACGGAGATGAAGAGCAGGCCAAGCATGACCGGGCGGTGCTCTCGCTGCTGAGCGAGCAGTCCGCGGGCCAGCCGTGGTGGCTCGGCTATCTTGACACCGGCGCCGATGACATCGTCTTCCCCGACGCGCCGAAGGTGACCTTGTATTACGGGTGGCATTACGTGCTGGTCGAAGCGGGGCCGGCGCAGGCCGCCACCTGGCGCCAGGACGATCGCGGGTCCTTCTTTCCTGGAGCCTTGCCCAACCTGATCTTTCCGGCCGACCGCAGCTGGCTGGTTTCGACGCTGTGGGACGACGAGTGGACCTGCATCGGCGGACCGGCCGGGCTTGTAAACAGATTCCTGATCCACCCTGATCTACAGGCGCGATCGGTGGCCCTCGGCCAGGACGCCACGCCACCAGGTCATGAAGCGCTGTGATAGTGCGCTTCGGCGCGGCCAGGCACGAACTGTCCGCAGCGAGCTCGCAAGATCATCGTGCCATTGGCGTGCCATTAGGAATGGCGCCGAACGGTCAACTACGGTCGCGTAGGGTAGCTCAGACCGGCACGGCAGGGACCGCGCCGCAACAGTGATTCCCGAGCACCGCCAGCTCCTGCACTCCTTCGCCGCCTGGCAGGTGATGCGGCGGCTCCGCCGGGCCTCTGCGGCAGCAGGCCGGCCGCGAACCCGCACCGTTGCACGCATGCCTTCAGATCAAGGCCAGCGCAGCCTTCCTGACCTGGCTGAACACACGGAACCGGGCACTGGCCAACTGCCGTCAGGCCGACGTCGACCAGTGGCTCACGACCTCACCGTCCGCCTGTTACGCCCGCCAGTTCCTGCTCTGGGCCGCCGAGAATCACCACTGCCCCGCCCTGCAGATCGCCGGCCCGCCCAGGATCGCGGGGATCGCGACCGATCCCGAGAAGCGCTGGGCACTGGTCTGCCGGCTCTTGCACGACGAAACCCTCGAGGTGACCGACAGGGTCGCCGGCAGCCTGCTGCTCCTGTTCGGCCAGCAGCAGTCACGCATCGCCGCCATGACCACCAGCCAGGTCACCAGCCGCGGCCCAGAGGTGTTCGTCAGGTTCGGCCGGCACGACATCCCTGTCCCTGCCTCCCTCGGCGACCTTCTCCTCCAGCTGCTCCGCGACGGCAAACCGCACGCCGGCGTGGGGTCCCCGTCCCGGTCGCAATGGCTGTTCCCCGGCGGCATGCCCGGCCGTCCCATCACCCCGTCAACCCTCGCCGACCGGCTCCGCAAGCTCGGCATCGCGAGCCAGCCTGGACGACGCGCCGCCCTCATGGATCTCGCCGCCCAGCTCCCCGCCGCCGTCCTCGCCGACCTGCTGAACCTGCACCCCACCACAGCCGCCAAGTGGATGCACGAAGCCGGCGGCGACTGGTCTCGGCACGCCGCGCAGATCGCCCGGTCCCGCAATCGTCAGCCATGACGGAATGCCGCCGCCTCCGTCGGTCGCAGCCGAGGCATTCACAAGGTTCGAACAATGCTCTCTACCGGTTTCGCCGCGAATCTGAACCAAAAGGTCATTCAGGCCCGCCTTGGCCACGCGACGATCGCCGAGACGGGCCTGTAGGCCGGGTTCTGTGCACCCGCTTGCGCGGGCCGACGGCCATCCATCTAGGACTGCCGTTGCCGGCAGCCTCGTGCGGTCTACCCGCGAGCATCGGGCGGGCCGCCCTCAATCGCTCGCGCAGGCTAGCGCCGCTCGCGCGACGCCGCCCTCTTGACCTTGCTCCGGGTGGGGTTTACCGAGCCGCCGCAGTCACCTGCGGCGCTGGTGGTCTCTTACACCACCGTTTCACCCTTACCGCCAGGTCAGGCCGCAGCCTGGACCCTGGCGGCGGTCTGTTTTCTGTGGCACTTTCCCGCGGGTCACCCCGGGTCGGTGTTGCCGACCACCCTGCCCTGCGGAGCCCGGACCTTCCTCGGCGGCTCCGGTATGCCGGAACCGTCGCGGCCGCCCGGCCAGCTCGCCCGCCTGCTACCAGTCTAAGTGCTACGCCGCCAGCGCCGCCGCTGCTGCAGGTGAGCGGTGTCGTTGAATGACCGCAGCAGGGCTGAGCCGTTGTCGAAACAGTCGATCCTGGTCAGCGACGCCACATCGAGATTCATCCGGAACATGGCCTCGGGCGGCGCCAGCAGTGCCCGGCACACCAGGGTCTTGATCGGCGTGACATGGCTGACCACGACCGCCGTGGAGTGCTGGTGGGCCTTGGCGAGCCGGTCCATGGCGCCCAGCACGCGCAGCGCGACTATGGCAAAGCTCTCCCCGCCGGGGGGCGCGGCATCGGGGCTGGCCAGCCAGGCCGCCAGCTCGTCCGGCCAGCGCTGGCTGGCCTCGGCGAACGACAGTCCCTGCCACTGCCCGAAGTCGGCCTCGGCCAGGTCATCATCGACGATCATGGGGGCTCCCGTGGCCTCCGCGACGGCCTCGGCGGTGCGCCGCGCTCGCTGCAGCGGCGAGGTGACGATGACATCGACGCCCGGAGCGGCAGCCAGCCTGCGGGCGGCCAGCCCAGCCTGCCTGATGCCCTCCTTGGTCAGCGCGATGTCCTCGCGGCCGGAGAACCTGCGCTCGGCCGACAGTTCAGTCGCGCCGTGGCGGAGCAGCAGTGCCGTCGTCGGCTTGCCCGCGGCCTTGTTCCAGCCGGGCGCCGCTCCCTCGCCTGGCGACCTCGTCTCCTGGCCGGTCACAGGCCCGAGTCAGGGGTCCTGACCAGGATCCGCCTGCACTCTTCGCAACGCAGAACCTCGTCGTCGGGCGCGACCCTCATCGCGTTCAGGTCCACCGTGTTGAGGGTGAGGTTGCAGCCCTGGCAGCTTCGCTGCCGGAGCGCCGCCGCGCCCACGCCGCCGTGTTGCGCCCTTAGCTTGTCGTACAGTTCGAGCAGGTCAGGGGGGATGGCGGCGATGACCTCGATTCTGCGGTCACCGGCCTTGACCGACTGCTCTGCCAGTTCGGCGAGCGCGGCGTCCCTGGCCCCGGTGACCCTGATCAGCCCTGTTCCGAGCTGTTCGCGCTCGGCTGCGGCCTGCTCCAGGGTCACCTGCGCGCTCTCGCGCCGCTCCATCACGTCGAGTACGACTTCCTCGAGATCGGACTGCCTGCGGTGCAGCGACTGCACCTCGGACTGCAGGCTCTCCAGTTCGCGCGGTGAGTTGACCATGCCGCTGTCCAGCCGCTGGCGATCGCGATCGATCCTGGCCCTGACCTGATCCACGTCGCCCTCGGCCTTGGCCTGCTCGCGTTTGAGATCGCTGTTCTGCGCGGTCAGCGCGGCGATGGAGTCCCTCAGCTCGTCGTCGCGGGACTCGAGCCTGGCGAGTTCGGCGTGCTCGGGAAGGCCGCGACGCCGGTGCTCGATCCGGCCGAGTTCCGCATCGATGTCCGCTAGCTCAAGCAGCCGTAGCTGCGCCTCAGGCGATGCTTTCACGAGGCCACGTTAGCCTGCCCGCGAGCGGTCGTGCACAGGGCTGGACGAGGTAGCTCAGCGTCCGGCGGCCCGGCCCGCCGCTCAGCGCGGCGGCAGCAGTACTTTGTTGACAATGTAGATCGTCGCATTGCTGGTTTTTATGTTGCCGCAGAGCACGGTTGCGCCGTTCACCTTGTAGAGCGGGCCGGTCTTTGACAGCGTGAGCTTCTTGCCCTCCAGCGTCGGGGGCCTGTCGCCGCCGCTAGCGAACTGCTGCAGGCTGAGTCGGGCCTTGACCGCGTGATACCTGATGATTTTGATCAGCTCACCCGAGTTGTGCAGGCGAATGATCTGAGTCCTTGACAGCGCAGCGAATGCGCCGTTCGCCGGAATGATCAGCGTGTAGGAGTGCCGTCGGTTCAGGGTCTTGTCCAAGCGGGCCGTGCGGACCGCCGTGATGAAGACAGAAAGCTGCGGATTGCTCGACGCCGCCGTGATCGCTTGCTTCGTGCTCATGGAGCTTATGCTTCCGTTGCCCGTGAGGGGGATCATTGCGCAATCGGCTCCAACCAGGGCCCCTGGTGCCGACGCCGTGGGGCTGCGGCTGGGGCGGGGGCTGGAGCTCCGGGTAGGGCTGGGGCTGCTGCGGCTGGGGCTGCGGCTGCTGGGGCTAGGGCTGCGGCTCCGGCTAGTGCTGCCGCTGGGGCTAGGGCTCCGGCTAAGGCTGCGGCTGGGGCTCCGGCTGGGACCGCGGCTGCTGGGGCTCCGGCTAGGGCTAGGGCTGGCGCTCGGGCTGGGGGTGCTTGGGCTGCGGCTGGGGCTGGGCCTAGGGGTCACGACGACCGGTCCGGCCCCCCCGGTGGGGGTGGCCGAGGGAGGCGGCGACTTGCCGCAGGCGGTCGCGGCGAACGCGATGGCCGCCGCGACCGCCGCGCACCGAACGTGCGCCCTCCGCAGGGAGTGCAGCCGCATAAAGAGTGACCTTGCCCCGAACCGGCAAGCCCAAGCTCAATACGACGGCACCATCAGCTAAACCTGCCTGAACGGGCTACCGGCCAGTCGGGCCGATCATGACGACCGGCTTTGTCGTCGGCCGCAGGGAGCCGCTGTCCGGCTCGATGGTGACGCCGACCATGTCACCGGCCGACATCCGCGCGATCAGCGCGGGGCCGGCCATGCCCTTGGGATGGATCGTGAGCATCCCCGCCGGGCGCTCGCCGCGCGGACCCATCAGCCACAGCTCGTAGCGCATGGAACGCGGCGGCCTGCGCAGGCCATGCGCGATGAAGACGGCCATGTGCTCGCGGCGGGAGGACACGACGATCGCCATCCCGCCGCCGCCGACGGGTGCCGTCCGCATCACGGCGTCAGGGGCACCGAGTACGGCGGCCACGGTCTGGGCAGCTGGAGCGCGCGACTGCTGGCCATGCATGTCGGCGTAGTGCGTGCCGATGCCGATCCCTGCGGCGACCGCGACCGCGGCTGCTGCACTCAGGCCCCCGCGGACGGCTCGCGCCCGGCCCGGTCCTGCCCGCTTGCCGGACCGGTGCGCGCGCTCATTTTGAGCCACAACAGGCCCCATCTGCCCGGTGCGGTATGCAGCGCGGATCGTCGGCTCGCGCAGCTCAGGTCGTGGCCGCACGGCCTGCGCCGTCCCGAGCCGCGCCGCTGCCTCCCGCAGCTCGCCGACCTCATCACGGCACTGCGCGCAGGCGGCGAGATGCGCGGCGAACCTGGCCCGCTCGTCATCGGAGACCGCGTCGAGCACATACGGACCGGCCAGGGTATGCAGGTCCTGATCGCCTGATGTCATCACTGCACCCCTTTCGCGTCCCCCAGGCAGTCCCGCAGCCTGATCAGGCCGTCGCGCATCCTGGTCTTGACCGTCCCGGCCGGGACGCCGAGCAGTTCGGCAACTTCGCGGTAGGTGTAGCCGCTGTAATAGGCGAGACTGACGCACTCGCGCTGCAGCGAAGTCAGTGAGATCAGGCAGCGCTGGACTCGCTGAGCGTCCAGGCTCGCCTCCACGGCCTCGATGACGTCGTCATAGTCGATCACCGCGGTGGCGGCGCGCAGTTCCCGGATGGCGTGGCTGCGCTCGGACCGCACGCGGTCGACGGCTCTGCGGTGTGCGAGCGTCATCACCCAGCTGGTGCCGCTGCCCCTAGCCGGATCGAACCGGCTCGCCAGGCGCCAGACTTCGAGCATGACCTCCTGCATCACTTCCTCGGCCTGGGCAGGGTCGCGCAGCACCTTCCTGGCGACGCCGAGCACCCAGCCCGAGGTGAGGTCATAGACCGCGTCATAGGCGCGCTCGTCGCCGCGGGCCACGGCCATGAGCAGGTCGTCGAGGCCGGAAGCAGTCCGGCGCTCAGCGCTCGGGTGGTGATCGGGAGCGCTGCCCCGCCGCCGCCAGCCCTCAGTCATGCCCACACCTTCTATTCGTCGCCGGCCGTGGGCCGGCTTGGCGCCTCGCCGCCTGACCGAACCTTGGCAGCGACTGATACGAATAACTAGTGTGACCCTCGATAAGCGCGTGCCCGTGCGCGGCGTAATGGCCGGCCTCCTGTCCGGCGCGGTCGGCGTGTGCGTCGCCTTCCTGGTCAGCGGTTTCAGCGGCGTGATCGGATCTCCTGTCGTGGCAGTCGCCCAGCTGACGATCGACTTGAGCCCGCCGCCGGTGAAGAACTTCGCGATCAGGGAGTTCGGCAGCAACGACAAGCTTGTGCTCCAGATCGGCGTGCTTATCGTGCTTGCGGTGTTCTCCGGCTTCATCGGCGTGCTCGCCCAGCGCCGCGAGGCCAACGGGCTGATCGGTGTCGCGATCTTCGGTGCCGTCGGCCTGATCGCCGCTGGGACGAGGCCAACGGCGACCGCAGCCGACCTGCTGCCCTCGCTCGTCGGCGCGGCGGCCGCGGCGCTGGCGCTGATCTGGCTCACCCGCGCCGCCCGGCCGCCAGTCAGCCGTCCGGCCACCGCCGCCGGGCAGGGCCGGACCGCCGTCCTCAGCGTCTCCGAGCCGCCGCGACGGCAGTTCATGACCCTGGGCGCGGTCGCGGCGGGCGTTGCCGCCGCCTCCTACGCCGGCGGGCGGATGCTAACCGAGCGGGCGAGCGTGTCGGCGGCGGTCAATTCCCTGCGCCTGCCCGCCCCCGCGACTCGCCCTCCTGCCCTGCCGGCCGGCGCGGATCTACAGATTCCCGGCTTGAGCCGGTTTGCCACCGCGAACTCGGCCTTCTACCGGGTCGACACCGCGATCGTGCTGCCGCAGATCGCGCCGTCGAGCTGGCAGCTGCGGATCCACGGCATGGTCCGCCGCGAACTGCTGATCAGCTTCGATGAGCTGCTCAGGCGCCCGCTGACCGAGGACTACATCACGCTGACCTGCGTCTCCAACCCAGTCGCCGGACCATACGTCGGCAACGCTCGCTGGCTGGGTGCCAGCCTGGGGGCCCTGCTGCGAGAGGCGGGGATCCGCGCCGGGGCCGATCAGCTGTTCTGCACCTCCTTCGACGGCTTCACCTCAGGCACGCCGGTCCAGACCGCGATGGACGGCAGGGACGCGCTCCTTGCCGTCGGCATGAACGGCCGGCCGCTGCCGACGGCGCACGGCTTCCCGGTCCGCACCGTGGTGCCAGGGCTGTACGGATACGTGTCGGCCTGCAAGTGGATCACCGACATCGAGGTGACGACGTTCGCGTCCAACCACGCCTACTGGACCTCCCGCGGCTGGTCGCAGCGGGCGCCGATCAAGACCGAGTCGCGGATCGACGTTCCGTCCGGGCAGGGCCCGGTGAAGGCAGGCCGGACTGCGATCGCCGGCGTGGCCTGGGCGCAGCATAAGGGCGTCGACGCCGTGGAGGTGCGGGTGGACCGGGGTCCCTGGCGCCAGGCCAAGCTGGCCGCCGTGCCGGGGATCGACACCTGGCGGCAGTGGTCGGCGGACTGGGAGGCGACCCCAGGCACCCACCGGATCGAAGCACGCGCGACCGACGCCACCGGCTACACCCAGACTGCGCTTATGGCGCCGCCCGAGCCGAATGGCGCGACCGGCTATCCGGTGGTGATGGTGACCGTCACGAGCTAGACCGGGTGTTACTTTCGCCCCATGACGCATCCGGGCATCAAGACTGTCGTGTTCGACATCGGTGGCGTGCTCCTTGATTGGGATCCGCGCCACCTGTACCGCAAGCTGATCGCCGACCCTGACGAGATGGCTGCGTTCCTGAGCGAGATCTGCACGCGGCGCTGGCATCTGGCGCACGACCTTGGTGCCGACACCGAACTGTCGTGCCGAGAGCTTGCGGCCGCGCATCCGAGCTTGGCGGAAGAGATCATGGCTTGGTCGCACCGCAGCGAGGAGATGATCGCCGGCCAGATCACCGCTGGCGTTGATGTGCTCGCCGACCTGAAAGCCAGCGGCTTGCGGTGCCTGGCGCTAAGCAACATGGAGGCGGACAAGTTTGCGCTGCGGCAGTCCAGGTACCCGTTTTTCCGGCACTTCGACGGCTGCGTGGTCTCGGGCATCGAGGGGGTAGCCAAACCCGATCGGCGGATCTTCAAGACCTTGCTATCCCGCTACGACCTCGAACCCGCGGCGACCGTGTTCATCGATGACACGGCCACCAACATCGTGGTGGCGCGCGGTCTCGGCCTCGTGGCCGTCAGATACTCCGGCGGCGGTCAGTTGAGACGCGACCTGCGCCGCCTCGGGCTGCCCGCCGCGGCCGGGACAAGGTTACGCTCGCCCGTCATCACGCCGGACATGCCCGCGTGACGAGCTTGGCCACCTTGAACCCCTGCACGTTGTTTCCGTTGACGCTGTTGCCGCTGTCGTTAACGTACGTGTACAGCCGCATCTCGCGGTAGGTGACTTGCAGGCGGTGCCTGAACCGCGCCGTTCCGAGGCAGTGCGTGCCGAGCGGGATCGTCTTGCCCTTCGGCATGAGCAGCGGCGGCCAGATCGTCAGGCATGAGCCGGTGCAGCCGCCGCGTGGCTTTATGTACAGGGCGCGGCCGTGGGTTGTCGCGAGGATCTTGCCGAAATGATGCCGGGTAACGATCTTGACGACGGTCGCACTCTTGGTGACAGCCGGAGCGGCTTGCGCTGAGGCCAGCTCAGCTGACACTGCCGTTACGCTTCCGATTACCGCGATCGCCGTCGCGGTGCGGGCCACCCAGCCCGGCGGTTCAGCAGCCGCAATCGCGTAGCTCCATTGCCTCCCGACGGTCACAGCAGCTGATCGCGGACCTGGCCGTACATGTAGGCGCCGAGCCACCGGCCCATCTCATCGAAGAGCCGCCTGCGGCCGGCGCTGTTGTCGGCCGGCGCGGTGGGCTCTTGATCAATGTAGAGCCAGGTCACATGCTGGCCGAGCCTGGTCGACTCCCTGCGCCTGTCCCAGCGCCCTGGTCCTGACGGCCTGGCAGGGCTGCCGGCGGACGAGATGACGAGCACCGGACAGGCAATGTCCAGGCTCGCGTGTAGTCCCTTGCCGAAATCCGGGTTGGACAGGATCAGGGCATCGACGGGGCTCGTCGCGCGTCGGGCATGGCACCACAGCGCCGCGGCCGGCGCGGCATCATCCTCGGCGCTGAGAATGATCGCGTCGATTCCGTCGGCTCCGCGCATATGCCCGCATGCCGAGTCCAGCGCGGCGAGGCAGGCCCGCGCGGATCTGGCCGTCCTGCGGCGGCCGACTGAGTCAAGCGGTTCGCGGTAGTCGAGGTCAGTCACGTAGAAGTGAAATCCGCGCTCGTTGTACCAGCGGGCCAGGTCGGCGGGCGCGAATGAACCGGTCAGATCGTGCAGGTGGAGAACGGCACGGCGGCTTGGCCTGGCCGAGCGGCGCAGGAAGACCGCGGACCCCAGCGAGCTGTCCGCCATCTGCGGACCTGGCGGCAGCGCGACTGCCTCGTACTCGTCGAAGGCCCCGCCCTGCTCAATCATGAGGCCCATTCACTTCCCCGTTCCTGTCTGCATGCGCGGCCGCCGCATGGTCGCGGTGGTAGTGCCTGCCGCGTAGCCCGGGTGCGCGCCTCGCCCCCTATCGCTAGCGAGTTCAATTGTTCTCCGGTTCCTGGCTAACCGAGTAGATATGCCCGGCAATGATTGGCGTTATCGTGCCAATAACGAAGCGGCCAGGTCAAATCGCGGCGCACGTGACCATTACGGCGCCGCGGTGCGAAATCCAGAAATGGCAATATGGTCATGTCGCGGTAATAGCGAGGCCAAGGACGAGCCGGGGAACAGCGAAGGCCCCTCCATGTATGAGATGGAGGGGCCCTCGCCCCGCCTGGGCGCGCTAGCGAGCCGATGACTCGGCGGCCGGTGCGCTGCCCGGCGGCCACCGGGTATCGGGCTCCGCAGGAATTCGCCGGTCGCCCGGTGCCTGCCCACGTTCCCTGGGTCTCCCCGGGACTGGCCCGCCTTCGGTGGTGACAGACTTTCTACTGCCATTGCGGCGGGTCGCACAAGGTGTTCGGCGAGTAAACACAAGATTCTTTTCGCTGTCCACAGGACGTGTCGCGCTTATCCACCGCAGCAAGCGGCAAAGCGCGTCTTATCCACAGTCTCATGCACAGCCGGGACCGCCTCCTGTGCTCAGGCGGGTTCGGAGATGTCGGCGATGATCGCGCCGAGAACATCGATGACATCGTCTGCCGCCGCGGCGATCGCGACTCCGTGCTCACCGGCGCCGAGCGTGATCTCGCGTCCCGCGATCCGGGCGTCGGCGATCACCGGCCACGGCCGGATCGAGCCGAACGGCGTGATCGTCCCGCGCTCGTAGCCGGTCGCGTCCCGCGCCATGCCAGCGTCGGGCAGCGACAGGCGGCTGACGTCGAGCAGTGCCCGGAGCTTAGGCCAGGAGACGGTCCGGTCGCCGGGCACGAGCACGAACAGGAAGTCGCCGTCGCCCCGCCGGACGACGAGAGTCTTGATCACGTCCGCCGGCGTGACCCCGCGTGCCCGTGCGGCCTCGGCGAGGCTGCGGACCGGTCCGTGCCGGATCACCCGGTAGGGCAGGCCGGCATCGTCGGCGGCCTGGAGCGCGGGAGAGGGCATGGTGACAGTATCGCTGCCACGCCCGCGCCGACGGCAGGTCTGAGAGTCAATTCTCTGCCCGAATTCGGGCAAACACTTGGCGTTCGGCGTCCGCGCACCGCAGGATGGGGGCGTGGACGCCGAGCTGATCAGCAGCGTGTCCGCCTCCACCGGACTCTCCCCTGGCGAGGCGGCTCGCGTGGTGTCCGACGTCATCGGCTGGTACCAGGAGCCGGTCGAGGTCTACGTCAAGCGCCGTCACGCGCACTTGCGGAAGTACGGAAAGCGAAACAACGAGATCTTCGCCATCATCGCCGCGGAGCTCGCGGGGCGGCTGGTCGCCGCCCCGGACCTGTCCGAGCGGCAGCTGCGCAGGATCGTCTACGGATAGAGGGGACCGCTATCGCATGTGCGGAATCGTCGGCTACATCGGCGGCCAGGACGCCGTCCCGATCCTGATGGAGGGACTGTCCAGGCTGGAGTACCGCGGCTACGACTCGGCGGGGATCGCGATCCTCTCGCCCAGGGGTACTCAGGTGTTCCGCCGGGTTGGCCGGGTCAGGGAGCTTGAGGCGTCGCTGCCGCGGCGGCTGACCGGCAAGATGGGCATCGGGCATACGCGCTGGGCAACGCATGGCCCGGTGACCCAGGCCAACGCGCACCCGCAGGTGAGCGAGGACGGCAGGATCAGCGTCGTGCACAACGGGATCATCGACAACGCCACGGAGCTGCGCGAGGAGCTGCTGGCCAAGGGCGAGACGTTCAGCTCGGAGACCGACACCGAGGTCGTCGCGCACCTGATCGCCAACGCGGGCGTCGGGTCGCTTGAGGAAGCGGTCATGGATGCGCTCGGCCAGATCACGGGCACCTACGCGTTCGCGGTCACAGATCAGCTGCATCCGGACCGGATCGTGGTCGCCAGGAACGGCTCGCCGCTGATTCTCGGCGTCGGGCATCGCGAGATGTTCATCGCCAGCGATCTGTCGGCGCTTGTGCGGCACACCACCTCCGTCGTGCACCTGGACGATGGCGAGCTGGCGACTGTGACCGCCGCCGGCTTCCGCACCTTCAGCACGGAGGAAGAGAACACCGCGAAGACGCCGGTGAGCATCGATCTGGCCGCCGATGACGTCGAGCTCGCTGGTTACCAGCACTACATGCGCAAGGAGATACTCGAGCAGCCTGGCTCGGTCGAGCGGATGTTGCGCGGAAGGCTGGATGACCGTTTCGGGACCGCCAGGCTCGACGGGCTCAACCTCGGGCCACGCGAGCTGCGGAGCTTCCGCCGGGTCAAGATCCTGGGCTGCGGGTCTGCCTACTATGTGGGCCAGATCGGCGCTCAGCTTATCGAGGAGCTCGCCAGGATGCCGGCCGACGCCGAGGCGGCGTCGGAGTTCCGTTATCGCAACCCGGTGATCGAGCCGGACACGCTCTATGTGGCGGTCAGCCAGTCGGGCGAGACGGCCGACACCGCGTTCGCCGTCCGCGAGGTCAAGCGGAAGGGCGGCCATGTCATCGGCCTGGTTAACGTCGTGGGCTCGACGATCGCCCGGGAATGCGACGGCGGGATCTACCTGCATGCAGGCCCGGAGATCGCGGTTGCCTCGACCAAGGCCCTGACGCACATGGCGATCGGCTTCGCGATGCTCGCCCTGGTACTCGGCCGGGTCCGCGACCTGTCAATCACCGACGGGCAGCGGATCGTGGCCGGGCTGAAGGAGCTGCCCGGTCAGATCGAGCAGGTACTGGCCAGCGAGCCGCACATCGCGGAGATCGCGGCCGAGCTTGCGGCCGCCAGGAGCCTGTTCTTCATCGGCCGGGTCCGCGCCTTCCCGGTCGCCAGGGAGGGTGCGCAGAAGTTCAAGGAGGTCACCTACCGGCACGCTGAGGCGTATCAGGCCAGCGAACTCAAGCACGGCCCGCTCGCCCTGATCGACGAGGAGCTGCCGACGGTCGCGATCGTGCCAGACGACGAGCTGACCGATCGCAACCTCGGGGCGATCGAGCAGATCAGGGCGCGCAACGGGCGGCTCGTCATGATCACCCACCCGGACGTACCCGAGTGCGAGGGCCAGCGGATCACGGTCCCGAAGAACGAGCGCGAGCTCGACCCGGTCCTGCTGGTGATTCCGATCCAGCTGATGGCCTATCACGCGGCCCGCACCCTCGACCGTGACATCGACAAGCCGCGCAACCTCGCCAAGTCTGTCACGGTGGAGTAGTAATCGGCCGGTCTGGCGCTGAACGGGCGTCCAGGGCGTACCGTGAAGTTCTGCGAGAAGCTAAGGAGACGCCCGTGCCGCTCTCGACTTCAGCCGAGCGCAACAGCTTCGCCCAGGACCTTTTCACCCCCCTGCCCGCCCGCTACGACCGGCTCGCCGAGATCCTCTCGTTCGGGCAGAACGGGCGCTGGCGGCGGGCCATGGTCGACCAGGTCGTGCGGGCGCCCGGCAGGACGGTGCTCGACGTCGCTTCGGGTACCGCGGGGGTGGCAATCCAGGTGGCCAGGCGGACCGATGCTCACGTGGTGGGCGTTGACCTGACCGAGCAGATGCTTCGCCGCGGCAAGGCGAACCTGGCAGCCGCGGGTTTGGCCGGGCGGATCGCCCTCGTGGCCGGCGGCGCCGAGCAACTGCCCTTTCCTGACGCCAGCTTCGACGCGCTGACGTTCACGTATCTGCTGCGTTACGTGGATGACCCGCAGGCGACCCTCGCCGAGCTCGCCCGGGTAGTCAAGCCGGGCGGCCGGGT
>WNFI01565086.1_pt1 | contig 17990 bp, 31 predicted proteins | sample 5400471 | NCBI WGS metagenome assembly WNFI01 (sample SAMN13153348, study PRJNA577476) | soil metagenome | isolation source: 100 cm saprolite on Douglas fir-dominated hillslope | place: USA:California | collected 2013-09-17 | reverse complement strand
TATCCAGGACTTCTCCACCGTCGTTTAATCAATCAACATGAACGAGCTGTTCAGCATTTGGACCTTCGTCTACGTAATAGCAGCTGTCGGGGCCTACTTTTTCATCACTACTTTTGGGAGCAATCGTCTCTCGCTCCCTCCTGGTCCTCCCAAATCTTTCATCTCCGGGAATGCAAGAGAGATTCCTGCCAAGTTCAAGCACCTGAAGTTTGCGGAATGGTCGAAAGTCTATGGCAAGTACTTCACGCCCCCTCTCAATTGCCAGACTGAAGCCATAGGTTGATCAGGAGATGTTATACACCTCAGCGTCTTCAGTCGACCTCTGATTATCCTCGACAGCGCCAAAGCTGCCTCCGATCTTCTTGGTGATCGATCCGCCATATATTCTTCTCGCCCCCGGTCGCACATGGCAGACATGATGGGATATTCATCGAGTACTCTCCTCGCGCCTTACGGTCCAACGTTCCGCCAGGCCAGAAAGCTTATGGCCTTCGCACTTAATGCGAGGGTATCAAAAACATACCATCCCATTCAAGAGCGTGTCGCTCAAGAGTTCGCGTTATCGCTACTGGATAACCGGGAGAATTTTAGAGATAACATCAAGCGTGCCACCGGTAGCGCCATCCTCCAGATTGCTTATGGATATAGGCTCAAAGACAACGACGATCCATATCTGGTACTTGTCGCCCAGGCCACGTACAACTTTGGGCTTGCTGTTAGTGGCGGGTTTTGGGTTGATTACTTGCCATTTTGTAGGTACATACATTTAGAGTAACAGCTATGCCTCTGACAACTTTCATATAGTGAAATACGTTCCGTAAGGTTGTCGCTCATGTATTGATTGAGATGACCTGATCCGGTTTTCCGGTCAGCCTGTCACTTTGGGTCCCGCAAACGAGAAAGTACATCATAGATGGCCGTTCGTTGTCCATCCGAATCCGGAATGAATTGCATGAATACGTTAAGGATCAGATGGTGGGTTTTGGTCGATACGTAGGTGTTACACTTATCATTGATCATTGCTACAGGCTGCTGGAAAGGCACCCGACTCCTTTACATCCATGCTCCTTCGAGCTAAAGATCAGGGACATAAAACAGGCGAGGAAGATGAGGAAGACATGATCAAGCGTACTTCTTCAATCCTATACGGAGGTACGTTATACACTAGTTAGCGTTCAAACCTTCCGACTCTCCTACGTAGCGGGTAGCGACAGCTCGTGCGCATATCTCGAAGTCTTCTTCTTCCTCATGATGCATTACCCAGAGGTACAACGCCGCGCTCAGGAAGAAATTGACAAAGTAATTGGCCCAGACCGGCTTCCAACGATGCAAGATAGCGAAAACCTGCCTTATCTGGCTGCAGTGACGAAGGAGGTTTTGCGTTGGAGTGCCCCTGTACCCCTTGCTGTCCCACATGCGCTCATCACCGAAGACGAATATAGAGGGATGCGGATACCGAAAGGTGCGACTGTCATTGCGAACGTATGGTGCGTTGAGTTTACTGCAGCGGTCTCCGCTGTTAACAGTCATCGCTGAACAATTCGGCGCAGGTCTATCCTACATGACGAAAAGGAATATGAGAGGCCTCATGAGTTCGTTCCCGAACGCTTCCTTGTTCAGGAACTCCCATTGGATCCATTTACAATTGCATTCGGATTCGGACGCCGACTTTGTCCCGGAATGGAAGTTGCCAGGACCACTGCATTCCTGTCATTCTCTACGACACTCCACTCTTTCTCTATTGATAATGCGTTGGATGACTCTGGGCGACCTATTATCCCAAAAGTCGAGTTTACTTCGGGGCTCATCTCGTGAGTTTCCATCCATTCAGGAAGGATGATAGCATTAAGAATTCTCCACGATCAACTTTAGCCATATTGCTGACCACCCAGCCCGCATCACGCCTCGTTCACCTCAGGCAGCGGAGCTTATTCGAGCAGTCAATGCCAGTCATTACGAATGATCGATTCTCCCCTCTTTTTATGTCTGAGTCTCTGTTCTGTACTAATAGTCCCACCAATGACGATTCCGATCATGTTATATGGAGGCTTGACCGAGGTGTATGTGGGAAGTGACGACAACGATGAATTCGGCAAACTCCTGAACTTTTAGAATTACCGATATCGCATCACGTGTAGGGTTTCCTGCGACATCGACCATTCACCAGTCATGGTTTGTCTTCTGTCATGGACGGAGCTTGTGTCGGCCAAATAATTCGTCATATTATAGGCGCCTTCGAAGAAAGCAGGAAAGAAGGTCGTCACGCAGGCGACACCAAAAAAGGGGGGGACGGGTGCTGGAAAGGTTGCGAAAGTAAGTGGATATCCCCCCTTCCCCCGATCTCCTCATGCAACATGTCGATCTGATTTAAATCCCATGTCAAAATGATGTAGGCCGATTGGAAAGAAGGTTTTAAGAAGAAGCAGGCAGGCGTTTCGGACATGACACTTCTCACAACGATTAGCGACGAGGCAATTAACGAGAACCTTGAGAAGCGTTGGAAAAACGGAGAGATCTACACTTATATTGGAGGAGTTCTCATCTCTGTCAATCCTTTTCGAGGTGGGTCTTCTGTATTGTCCTTTTCCATGAAATCAGTAAGGCCAAATGGAACTTGTGCATCCCACAGATCTCGGCATTTATACTGACGCAGTCTTACAAACCTATCGTGGGAGAAATAGGCTCGAAGTCCCGCCTCATGTTTTTAGTATTGCCGAAAGCGCCTACTATAACATGCAGGCATACAAGGAAAATCAATGTGTCATTATCTCGGGTGAATCAGGTGCAGGCAAAACGGAAGCCGCTAAGCGTATTATGCAGTATATTGCTGCCGTGTCTGGGGGAGAGGACAGCAGTATCAGAGAGATTAAGGACATGGTACTTGCGACGAATCCACTACTGGAGAGTTTTGGCTGTGCGAAGACGCTGCGGAATAATAACTCAAGTCGGCATGTCCGTTGCTTACTGGATACACTAAATTTCAGGGCCTCAAAAGTCCCTCTGATTTTTTCTGTAGGGGAAATATCTTGAAATCATGTTCAACGACCAGGGCGAGCCCGTCGGTGCCCAGATCACAAACTACTTATTGGAGAAAGGGCGGGTTGTCGGTCAACTAGATGCGGAGCGTGACTTCCATATCTTCTATCAATTTACCAAGGGTGCAACGGACGAGCAGCGAGGCGAGTTCCTCCTACCTCTCAATGATACATAGGAGATTTATTGGATGCCTGTTTCCAGAGATGTTTGGTCTTCAAGGTCCAGAATCGTACGCGTATACTAGCCGATCCAACTGTTTGGATGTGCCGGGTATTAACGATGTCGTAGAGTTCAAAGAAACAATCGTGGGTATTGCGTCATCGGCTTCATTTAGGATTGATCGATGATTCTTCAGCAAGCAATGAACATCATTGGACTAGCGCAGCATGAACAGAATGAGATCCTGCGCATGCTTGCAGTAGTCTTATGGCTAGGTAACATTCAGTTCGCGGAGATGGAGGATGGAAATGCTCAAGTTGATGACACAAACGTCATTGATTTCATTGCTTATCTAATGGAGACGGATTCCGGCTTGGTGCAGAAGGTAATGACCAATAGAGTGATAGAGACCCAGCGAGGCGGAAGACGAGGTACGAGAGCCTCTGATAACGAAAGAATACATAGCTCACTGTGGCTGCCAAGGGTCTGTCTATGATGTGCCCCTGAATCCCGCACAGGCTGCAGCAGGTCGTGATGCCCTCGCTAAGGCTATATATAATAACCTCTTCGAGTGGATCGTCTCCAGGGTAAACGTATCCATGGCTCCAAGAAGATCTCATTCTCGTCTTATCGGAGTCCTTGATATCTACGGTTTTGAAATCTTCCAGGACAATTCATTCGAACAACTCTGCATCAATTACGTCAATGAGAAGCTCCAACAAATCTTCATAGAGCTTACATTGAAGACTGAGCAGGAGGAGTATGTACGAGAGCAGATCAAATGGACGCCGATCAAGTATTTCAACAACAAAATCGTGTGCGACCTCATAGAGGAGAAACGACCGCCTGGACTCTTTGCTGCATTGAATGATGCCTGCGCCACCGCTCACGCAGATCCCGCAGCCGCGGATGGAAGCTTCGTGCAGCGCCTTTCCGCTCTTTCTTCCAATCACCATTTCGAAGGGCGCGGTGATAAGTTCCTCGTTAAGCACTATGCCGGTGATGTCATGTATAATGTGCCCGGGATGACCGAAAAGAACAAGGACGCCCTGGTTAAGGACCTCCTAGACCTCGTCGCTACTTGCGGAAACCAGTTCCTTGCCTCTCTATTCAGTGATAGGCCCGATCCAAATAGCAAGAAACGACCACCTACCGCTAGCGACAAGATCAAGGTTCATCTTGATGCTATTTGTCCTCTCCGTGATGCTTAGGTGACACTTGCCTCTTCAGACATCCGCCAATGCTCTTGTTGAGAACCTCATGCGTGCTCAGCCTTCTTACATTCGTACCATCAAGTCAAATCAGAACCGTAGCCCCACTGAGTACGACACGAAGGCAATCCTCCATCAGATTAAATATCTTGGTCTGAAAGAGAATATCCGAGTGAGACGAGCCGGGTTTGCTTACCGTAACACCTTTGAGAAAATGATTGAGAGGTCCGTCTCCCAATTATGTTTTGAATAACATTTGTCGACATACGTAACAGATTTTATCTTCTGTCTCCTGCAACTTCTTATGCAGGAGAGTACACTTGGCAGGGTGATTCACGGTCGGGTTGTGAGAGAATTCTCAAGGACACTGGCATTGCCAGCGAAGAGTGGCAGATGGGTGTTACGAAGGCTTTCATCAAGAATCCTGAAACGGTAAGGATTCGCTAGTTGATCGATGGAGTCTGACGTTTCTCCGAAGCTCTTCGCACTAGAAACGATGAGGGATCGCTACTGGCACAACATGGCTGCCCGGATTCAGCGTGCCTGGAGGGGCTACGTCCGTCATCGCAATGACTGTGCTACCCGTATCCAGCGCTTCTGGAAAAACAACAAGGAGAGCATAGAGTATGCCAAAGTAAGGGACCGGGGGCATCAGCTTCTTGCGGGGCGCAAGGAGCGAAGACGGTTCAGCTTGTTGAGTTATCGACGGTTCATGAGTGACTACTTGGAAGTGGGAACCCGCAGTGTACTAGGAAAGACCCTGAAGGAGGCTTGTGGCATCGGCAGTACGTCGATAGTAGTATCACCATTGACCGCTCTTTCTTGACATTGCATTGATTTCTGTAGATGAGCGGGTAGAGTTCAGCTCCAGAATACAACTTTTGGTTTCGAAGCTAGGGAGATCGAGTAAACCTTCCCCTCGGTATTTGGTTACGGTACGTTGAGTATAATAGGATAGTTGCCGCGATTTATTGGTACTTTCAAACAGACCGAGAAGGCCGTTTACATAGTGGTGTCTATGGAGAAGGACGGGCGTATAAATACTTTACTAGAGCGCAAGATTCCCCTCATTACCGTTAGGTCAGTTGCAATGTCGAATTTAAGAGATGACTGGTTGGTACGTTATACCTTCCGAGCCCTTTCAACCGAGCCTCACATTCGTTGCTAGGTGCTCAATCTCAATGCGTCCGAGGAGGGAGACCCAGTTATCAGCTGCGTTTTCAAAACAGAGCTGCTAACTTGCCTAAACCAGCTGACCCAAGGCAGCATAACTGCGGTCATAGGTCCCAGGTGGGTAGCCTCGCTGCTCATGAAGTCTCAAGACTCATTGCCTGTCTAGTATCGAATATACCAAAAAAAAGGACAAGAAGCAGGGTATTAAGTTTCAAAAAGACGAGACCATTCGCAAGGGCGATGTGTATAAGAGTCATTCAGTATCAGTACCATCTGGTGAATCTCCTGGAAGCCTATCTCGGCCTGCGGCCAAGCGCAAGCCTGGTCAAATCCAACCAACCAAAAAGAGCAAGCCGCTCCGGAGTGGTGGACCATCAACTAACGTAAGCGGAGCGACCTCCTACCGTGGACTGATGCTGACACGAATACTTCACTAGAAACCGCGGCCAGCTGCTGTGCCAAAACCACTTGCCCAATCTCTACCCGGCGGATCAACCTCAACCGTCAAACCCCCCGCCCCTGTTACCACGAAAGCAGTGAACCGACAATCGGTCCCGCCGCCGCCGCCTCCACCACCTCCACCTCCAGCAGCGTCTGAATCTGAAGTACCTATATACAAAGCCTTATTTGACTTTGCTGGTCAAGAAGGTGAAATGTCACTGACGAAGGAAGACTTAGTGCAGGTAACCGAGAAAGATGACAATGGTAATTGTCTCAGTTGGATGTTCTAAAGCTCGATACTCATGTTGTCCATGAAGGCTGGTGGTTGGTTAAGAAGAATGGGGTTGAAGGATGGGCACCATCGAACTATCTTCAGCTTGTTCCTCCCAAACCAAAGCCAGTGGCACCTCCGCCACCTATCGCCCATCGTCCCCCTCCGGCGACGCCAGCTACAGCCGCGGGTGCATCCAAGTCTGCAATTCAGAAGCCCATTGTGCCGTCATCGCTGACTGCAGACGCCAATGCGAAACCAGTCTCAGTATTCCCAGGTATGGCTCCAAGTAACGGTTCGGTGACCCCATGGAAGAAGCCCGCTGTCTCTCTATCAACTTCCGAACCTATTTCCGGGCGCCAGTCCCCAGCAGGGGTCGGCAAAGCGCCTCCACTCGCACCGAAACCCAAGGCTCCGGCGCTGGCGCCCAAGCCAGGCTTTGGCGGTGCACCGAAGCCTCCAGTGGCGGCCGGAAAACCGATAGTTCCTGGGAAACCCGGTGTGCCTCCTGCGCCTCCCAAGCCATCGGCCACTGCGCGTGACGGGCCAAGGGCTGGAAGTGCTGTCGGTCAGATGGATTTGGCTGCTGCTGTGAGTCAAACTTGTTATATTACCTTCGATCTGTCCACTCATTGAACTGGTAACATCGCTAGTTGGCTAAGAGAGCACAGCGCACCGCTCGAGATTAATTTCCATACTCAACCCTTTCGCCTCGGTCTAGACTTTGAACAGTATCTCAGGTTAATATTGTACAATGAATTTAGACTCTTCATGTTGTAACCGTACCGCTGTCATGATGACTTAAGTCGTGGCGTAGTTCGTGAGTTCGTAAGGTCATCACCACCCATTAGACGTGGATTAAGGGGAACGCGTAAAATAGTGGAAAATGAGAATGGGACGCAGATGTGTCTCTAAAGATGCTTTGTATAACGTGAGAGAAAAAGATAGAGAGAATTGGAATCAGCAAGGCTGGGGTAGAAGGTAGACCCGGACTTCACGGACGTCGCTTGAGGTACAGGGTCAGATCACTGTTCGCCGAATCCAGAAGCAGAGTCGTCTGACCCTGACTCGGGACCTTCAAGATCAGGTGCTGCCTTTCCCAAATGATCCGGACCTTCGTCCCATGCATGTTCCGAAAACAGCGTGACATCCCCGGCCTCCTGCTGAGCATAGTGCAACTGGACTTCATCCGGAGTGAGGACTTTTGTTCCCATCGAACCTGCGGCGGTACCGCATGAATTACTCTCGGCGGTACTGTGAAGCGCATCTTGTGCGCGAGTGATAAGCTGATCAAGAAGCGCGGTCACACGTCCGTAGGCTGGGTCTGGCTCGACGTCGTCCTCGTCATCTTCGTCATCTTCGTCTTCTATGTCGTACGTGGGAAATGCATCCAAACCCTCCCGAGATCCGTTTGTTGTTACTGCTGTTGCAGCAGCACGCTTCCGCTGCTCCTGGAGGGCTCTGTAAGCGCCCGGAGGAAGAATGAGACGAGATTCACGCAGACGCCGTTTGAGTTCACGAATTTCGCGTGACTGGCGGAGCTTTTCGGTTTCAAGTTGCGTGTTGATGACCATTCTAGACACAATAGGTAAATTATATGCGACAATTAGACACATGAAGGGGACGTACAATGAGCGATTCGTTATTTCAAGGTCGGCAATCTAAAACCAAGAATATGAGTCAACAGGAGCTTTAATGTGCAGGAGGGCTTTGATAAGCCTACTTTACGATTTGACTTTGCCTCCATTCTTGCGTCCTTCTCCTCATTCAAATCGAATGGCGATAGCGGCGGAGGCTCTGACTCTCCCTCACTCCCACCCTCCAGGCTAGACGTTGAGACCCCTCTCGGCCAGGAAATGGGCATCTTCTGATCTGAGGTAACAGATGAGCGGTATTCCGCGCCCAAGTCTTCCTCACTCGCTTGGTCTATTGAAGTATCAGGGGATAAAGCAGAGACGTCAGAAGTGCCCGATCGAAGGACCGGCAGATATACGGTTGCTATTGCTGATGCGCTGGCACCAGAATTAGAAGAGAGCGAGGAATGAGTAGGCGTGACAGGTGGTTCTGGTGCTGGCAGCTGCTGTGATAGCGGCGGTAGGGGAAAAGCATTGGGAAGATTCTTTAAACTGGAAGAGGAGGATGAGGTGTGTGCGCGGGGACGAGAAGGTGAAGTTGAACATGACGGTGGTCCTTGAGGAGAACGAGGGATACTGATGGAGGATACACCAGAAGACTGTTTGTCTGGACGGAAAGTTGCGGAGGGAGTTCGGCGGTGAAATGGACTTGGTGTCAAAGCCGGTTTATTAGGCGTACCCGAAGATGAGACGGAGTTAGCCCGTGAGTGTAGCATAAGCGTGGAAACATCTGCGCTTTGTGTACAGCTTGTAAGATTCGAGGGTGACGAAAAGTCCGATAGCCTGGCTCGAACGCGCATCGGGGTGTGATTATTTGATGATGTCGATGAGGGTGTAGATAGCTGGTGTCCCGAGGCGGCTCCTAGGGTAACGCTCGTCCCTCGCGTTTTAACGAGCTTTTTAGGGGTATACTGAACCGATATCGAAGAAGAGGAGGAAATGAAATTCGGAGAAGATACAAGGCTCGTACTAGAACTTGGATGAGAGCTGAGATTTGAACTCCGTCCGTCATCGCTTCCTCCACACCTCCGATTGGCATCTGGACGCGGAGTTGGGGTTAAAGAGCGCGTAGAGGAATGGCTTGGCAAAGAGATAGTGAGGAGGTAGATGGAAGAGTCCTATTCAAATTCAAATTCACAGCATTTCTTTTGGCTTTTGCCGCAAAGCCCAGTGTAGAATCACTTGAAGGAGCAGACGGATCGGGGGGAAAGACAGCATGTGATGCAAACACGGAGACGGGACGAGCGACATTATGAGCATAGTTCGGCCGTAAAGGGGAACGAGGGCGCGGTACTTGATTAGGTAGAGGTGGAGAGCGGGCCCGTGGCGTAGAGCCACGGACAACCGAAGAGGAGGAAATCTTAGCTTTCACTGTAAAGGGCGATTCGACTCCTGGAGCTAGATTTCCCAACCGGTATGGTGAGGCATTTCGTGACTCGGGTCGCATGGGGGCCTAAAGAAACAAGGGATATATGAGTGGGACTCACTCCATGGCATTCAATGTGCACCTTGCGCTTGGTAGACGCCTCCATATCCATCGAGTTCCTCGAGATTGAAAAGGACAAGGTTGATTCCGATCTACCCCTGGGAATTTGATTACTGTCGACATGATCACTTCCAAATACGCCGTCTACAGTGGCCATTTGCTACCTAGGAGGATTCAATCCTCTTCAATATGGCTTAGCACCATCGCTTCTACCATTCGCCCACTCTCGCCTCCTACTTTTCCATAGTCCCATCTGTCCTACCGCCATAATCCGTGGACGAGCATCTCCTTTGAAGTACATATGCACTCTTACTCGGCCCACATAGCCGCCTACTCCATCGTTCCGAAATGCAAGGCACATGGATGCGGTTCCTCGACTTTCTATATATACCGATGGTTCCGAGGTCGCATTCGTCAAGTATGGCACTTTGCTAGCCATGGGGGAAGTCCTCACCCAGAATCATGTCGCCAACATCGTCAACTTCGACGAGAACATCATTATCCCTAGTGTCTCGCATTTATCGTGCTTCTCAGCGAGAAGGGATGGGGTAAATTGTAATGGAATACATCCGTGGCTCCGATTGCAGTCAAGATGACTCCGATGCAATCGCTCTTGCTTTAGGTCTATTGGCAGCCCGACTAAATCACCTGGGCCGGTCGGAGGTGGGCTGGTCACACACCGCTTCTTTGCCAACCCACCGGTCCTCCATCCAGTATAACTCGGTCAAGATCTGCAGAATCACACCAGTGACACTTTTACTCTTATTCACCTAGACTCTCGCTAAGGGAACCTACTCGACTCGCGTCAACTTCGAAGAGGAGAACAGTGGAAGTGTCAGCCTCTGCTTTGACGACATTCACGCAGCAAACCTTGGAAAGAGATGAGTGGTCAACTCTTCGCCTTGGATTTTGCGAAAACCAACTTTCTCCCCTTTCGCTCTTCAGGATCTTGCTTTTGTGGATGGCAACATTCTTTCCGGGAAAGCAGGAAAGTCCTTAAGCTATTCCAAATCCAAATATAAGGGGGCTCTAATGCTTGCTGTTGGGCGTCTGCAATTGTTCAACGACAGTAGTCACGGTAGGCTACCCGTCTACTTTATATGCGCGCATGCTTAGAAATGGACAGGTCTTCCTAAGTCCCTTCACCAATAGACAGGCTCTCGTGATCCATCATGATTCAAGTAGAAGATACCCTCAGCTAGTGTTAGTAGTACTTACCCAAGCATCTGTGGTATACAAGAATGTATGTTAGTTAAAGTGGGAGGAATTATATGCTCTTTCCTCTTCATCTCAACCTAGTGATTGCATACGGGTGGGCGATGGTAAGGGTCTTAAGTCAAGGCTTGGCTTGGACTATATAGGTACTGAGCCCCGAGTCCTTCTCTGCTAAGATCCTAAGGTCCCACTGTGCAGTGCAATGTTACGCATATAACAGAGAGTATTTTTCGGGCATTGTATAGTCCAGTTTCAACCAGTTGAATCACAAGATCACCAAGCTCGAGGGTAAGCTCACCGAGTACCATCTCAGCCAGGACGGTAAGTGAGTTCGGATATTCGTCACGAAAATCCAGTTGGCCAGGAGCAAGGTCCCCCCCCCCCTCTGGAGTGCTCTAGAGAGCTCCTGAGAGCTCTAAGAGCACAGGAGTGCACCAGGGTGATCCAGTACTCTTAGAGCTCTCCAGAGGGGGGGACCTTGCTCCTGGCCAACTGGATTTTCGTGACGTTATTCTAACTCTCCCTTTTCTTAAGCCATTCCGTGTCACTGCAGGGGTAAACCTCGGCTCCCTATGCATGATATGGACCTTTGACCATCTTTTTCGAAATGGATGCGCAAGAGAGATAACCATAAGTTATTTTATGATAACTCTCTGTGAGCACCAGTCTGGGCAGGTCTACACGTTGAAGCGGAGACTAGGGCGTTGGACTCTCGGGACGTCAAGCTCCTATGCAATAAACATCGGCGGAGCAGAGTCTGAGGAGGAATTGGGGTTACGCATGGTCCGCGTGGCTCTGCATACCAGAACAAACTCCTCTCCGCGGGCAGGTGACGATGAGAAAAGTATTTTCCAGCTTACTCATATCAAAGCCTTGAGAATTTACTTCGCATCAACATGAATACATTGTCGCTGTAGGACGACCCAGTGATGGACCATTAGATTCCACCAGCCTGGCAGGGAGACACACGTTTTGATCTGCGAGTGTTAATGTGACGTAGCACTTTTCAAGCTGTGTAGCTTTCCGGGGCCAAACGTGGTAGCTCGGACCCCATCGCAATAAATCGCGGAGGATTAATCAGAGGCCAAGTAATTCACGCTGCTGTCGCATAGTGAAAAGGTGGCTACAGTACTGAGCCTTAGTGAAGAGCACGAGTTCCGCAGCAAAGGGAAACAGACCGGCTGGAAGGCAGAAGATAACAGTATAGCATTGAGACGGACAAGGACAGGACACAGTCTGAGTTACGAACTCATGTTGATTGAGAGCTATGGAACTGAATCGTACAAATGGTGACGACTGAGTCAAACAAATGGGTGTAAAAGTGACTCACGATATCCCGTAACTGGGCGTTCGCCTCGATATGTTGCTTCTCTAGATACTTGCTTTTCTTATTCAGATTCGATATGTCATTTGAAAGTTCCTTCTCTTGCTCCTTGAGTCTCCTCTCCATAGTGACACGAGGAATATTCATAAACCTGACCGAATGAAGCACACAATCGCGAAAAGCTGAGCGAGGCGAAAAGGAAGTGTATAGGAATAGCGTACATCTTCCCCACGCCTTTATACAGCTTGACATCATCGGTGTGGGGAAGCGAGTTAATCTCCTCTATAGTAAGTTGGAGAATCCTTCTTTCTTTCTCCTTTTGTGCTGTCTGTGCTCGCGAAAGCGATAGGTTCCTTGAAGACTGCTGCGCAGTTTGCTGAATCTGTGCCAAAATCTGTGCTTCTGACAGTTAGGTATGTCTCTCGGTCCATTATGTTTACCTGCCTTCCGGAGTGTTTCATCTGGGAGCTGGGACATGTTTATCAGGAAGAGGAATGAAGATCGAGGGAAAGGTCCATTTTGCTTCCGAACCTTCGATCATTATTGAAAAACTCGATTGTATTCAGACCCTTAGACTCTGCAGGCGTCCTAGCTTAGCTCTAGCTGTCTAGCTGTGACTGCGACTTCCTCGATGGCGTATTTTCAGGAAATGGACCCTGGTCCCTCGAAACAGCGTGTCATCCAGGAAGGTGATATGGTGCTGCTGCAGACGCCGAGCGGTGAAACTCGGCACGTCAAGGTTGAACGGAAGGCGTGAATATCATATTACTTTCAGATGCGCTTTCTTCTGAAGCTTTAACCTTGTCACTTCATGAAGATAGTACCATCAATATCGGGAAATTTGGCAGTTTTTCTTCCACCGAGCTTGTCGGGAAACGGCCTGGGTTTAGCTATGACATTGTATCACACAAGCTACACGTATTGCCCCCTAGGACAATAGAAGAGCTTGGTGGGTGCGGTCAGTTGCACAATAAACTAGCTGATAGACATGAATAGAGGACACCGATGCAAACAACGAGCTCATTAATGATGGGGCTTTCGTTCAACCGCTTACCCACCCAGAAATAGAAGGGCTCAAACGATCTGGCGCTAGTTTTACTGTAATTTTCTCCTCAAGTGTTGGTGTTCCACTCCTCCAACTTCGCTCTGCAGGAAATATGGAAGAAGCAAACGGAACAGCATGCTAACTACGAACTCAAGACGGAGTATAGCAAAGAAAAGTATAAGAAGCGTAAGGAGGCCAAGTCAGTTTTTTCATGTGCCCTCATCTTCTGATATATGCCAGAATTAACGTATTACTCAGATTTTCAAAGCGAGTAACGACAGGGGGCCTGATACTCGCCTCCGCTCTCGATCGCATGGGGGGTAAGTGGTCATAGGCCTGTCTATCTCTTCAGGTAACTCAATCCCCCATCCTGCAGGCGAGGGCATGATTCTCGCGATCTCAGATTCCGCTCAGGCACCCTCGTATCCTTGCGTAACTTCTATGAACTTCAGTGCAGAACAACTTAAACCCTTATCAACCCTGCTGAATTGGGCACATGTGGATGAAGACTGGGCGCCTGGTGACTTTCTCAACCCCAATTCGGAGAACTAACCACTAACAGTGCATGAACCGTAGTTCGTGAGCTCTCCGAGCCCATCATGCCATCATTTTCCGGAGCTACGTATGAAACTCCGGAAGCTACCGCGCAGCACCGCAAGCTAGAAAGAGATAATTTACGAATTACCAAAAGACGTGAGGCCTTTTTAGCTTTACAAGCCAACCGAGACGATTTATTTACTGGGGAATGGGATGCGTAAGATTCGAAACCCACACCATTTCGAGGGCGATCTCTGACATTCTAAACGTAGGCTTCTCATATCAAGCAACTATGATCCATATTCCATAGTCGAGAAATTATCTGCGTATCTAGCTGGATCATCCTCTGTCGTGATTCACAGTCCGTATCTCCACGTAGGTCCACTGCCTCTTATGTACTTCACATGTGAACGAAGCCATCATGCTTTGTAGGTGCTAACTGAAGCTCAGGCTAAAATGCGAGCAGAGCAACAATACCTGGCGCCTAGCATTACAGAGAGCTGGCTTCGCCAATATCAAATCCTCCCGGGCCGAACACATCCAACCATGCAAACTTCAGGATCAGGGGGTTACCTTCTCCAAACCATAAGAGTGTATGTCCACGTCCCACCAGTGTCTCTGGGTGTTTATTGCCTTAATTGATCCGTTGCTACAGCTATCCGGTTGAGGGTGCCGTTTCGACTCTTGCCACAGAGCGAAGAATGCAGCGTCAGCGCCAAGCGGCTGCAAAGCGAAAACGCAAAGCTGCAGAAGCTGTGACCAGCCCAAATCAGAAAAAGAAGATCAAGGTTATGGCTCAGACGAAGAAGCAATCTGAAGTTGCAGGTTCGATGCCTCCTGCCGGACGAGCAGCTGAAGCTGAGGCATCCGAACTTGAGGACTCTTCTTTGGATGTGGATATGTTAGATAGTCCCATTAGTACCTCCTGATTCCATGATGTCACGATGTCACGGATGTGTGAACAAATAGCCACGGGACCGTGGGAAGTTATGCGTCTAGTATCTACCCGGACTGCGCCTAGTTGTGTTCATTCTTCAAATTTGTTCGCCAGGTCTCTTCTATGACTGATACAGAAGCACCGCAAATTTCTACTCTGGGGCCGGATGACGAGGACTTCGTTCAGCGTTCTTCACAATCCCCAAAAATATCTACTACCACTCCCTCTAGCTTGGGGAAATTACGCCTCAGTAAAATTAAATTACGTGTCCTTGATCGCCCACCAAATCTTGAGGAGCGATCACACACTGGTTCAGGCGGGGGTGGCGGAGGCGAAGATGACGAGGAAGAGGATCAGCTCATAGACGACGATCTTGGTATCTCTAATAATCAGCCTTCGTCTGTTCCCCTCCCAAAACCAAAGCGTACAAGGAAGGGCCGAGCTAAGGGCGGGAACCTATTGCCCGCTGCCCCATCACCTGAGATTCCACATCCCACCGATGACGACCCTCAGATTCTCATAGCTATGGAGTCCGAAGACGTGTCAGCTCCAAGTGGTGAGCGGAAGACCATGATGTCGGCGTGGCAGGTCCAAGTCCCCAATGTCACGCCGACACCGGGAGGCACATCCGATGTATGGGACTCCCATGAACCAGCAAAAAAAAAGCCGGTGAGGAAGGCTGGTACCCCTTCTAGTCAGCCAAAGCCAAAGCGAGCAGCTCCGAAGAAACTGGATGAAATCGCTAGTGTCGAAGGTAATTTACATTAAAGTACCAAATCGAGAAAAGAAAAGCTGACTTTGCGAATTTGTCGCACCAGGGACCCCACAGCCTGGGGCACCTTCAACGCCCAAACACGAGACGCCCCAAGAAGTCACCTTGGATGACGTCCAACACTTCGCTGATACCGGCCTTCTGTCATTAGCACCATCTCGCCCCTTGCCACTGCGTCCCTTCCCAGTACAGTCAATTCCAAGGGGGTTTGGATCGTGTGCAAGCATCGGACCCCTAGATCGCAGCAAGAACAAACCAAGAAAGTGGCAAATCACCCACCGCGAACTTAGAACAATCTCAGGAGGCAGATGGATTGCCCGAACATGGGTAGGTGGTAAGTCCTGAATACTTTGATGGTTGGAGGACTACTTTGACCTCGTGATAACCAGATAAGGAGAGTGGACTTGTTCCCCCTATCACAGATATGATTTCAGGGATTGCTGATGGGACACCTGGGACACCTGGGTCTGCAACAAATGTGAAGCCCGCCAAACACCCTAAAATAAGACTCATTCAGTCGAAAGCGTCAGGGTCGAGAGGAAGCCCACTTGCATCCGCGCCAAAAGATACCGATTCCAGACGATCGTCCGAGATACCGAGAACCCGAGAACCTTCTCTAGACACGGAAATGCTCTCTCTTGCGGGAGACGATCCTCCCAAACAAGGTCGGGGAGGTGACATGGATGTAGACGAGTTTCTTGGTGAATCATCTCGTTATTTGTTGCTCCCAGAGCACCATAACAAATAATGATTCGAAAATTATTATGTCTATGAGTTGTTATCAAATCGAGGAAAGAGATTTTATGAGGCTTGTGTGCCTAAGTGGATGGCTCGTTTCCTTTTCCCGGGAACATTCCTAACTCCTGACCATTGATCCTGCCACTTAGGCTGACCGATAGCCATTTCCTTTTCGCCCTTTGTGCCTTCGTCCGATTAACCCTTCGTCGGACTCCTCACTTTGGCCCCTACCCCTTTGTGGATTTGTCCGATTGAACCTTCATTGGACTTCCTCACTTTGGCCTCTGTGCTTCATATCTTCATTCAATTGATCCTTGGTCAGACTCCTCGCATAACGGGCTTCTAATGCTCTTATCGCCCCTTACCTTCGGCCGACGTCCTCTACTGGTAAAGTCCTTCGATCGGGTATCCTACTGGATTTCTGCAGCCCAGGCTTGCCTCAGACGAAGGTAGCATGACCTTCGAACATCCTCGACAAGCGGGATCCTGTGGGCTGTTGAGATCATGATAATTCCTTTTTCGTCTTATATTCATGTTCTATCTGATATTTTTAATTTGGGTTCTCTGACGAACATATTCTACGATTTCTCCAGTTATTTCCCCATCCCTTTGAGCCTTACCCACCAGTACCTTCCCCGATCTCCTCCATCTTTCTTCTTGTACCATTACCTCCTTGTACACATTTTGACCATCTTTTCCCTTCCCATGCGAATCCTGTCACTCGTACAGAGCTTTTCCACTACATGGGTTTTAGTGCTGGCTGGGTTCTTTCATGCGTTTTCGATGATGTCTAAGGAGCACTTGCCCCTGTCATAATAGGATGATGTATGGTCCCGGGTCCTTCGAACATTTAAAAGGTTCCCACCTGTGGGCGCCGTTTTCGCGTTGCCCCAAACGTAGCTTAGGCAGCACCCAAGCCAGTATAGTATGATCAAACGCTTCAGTACGCCAAATCGCAGTTATTAACGCGCTCAGAATATGAGCCTAGCACTATGTTGGGTATTGTTGCCAACAAGGAAGGGCGTCTGAGGGAAAATGACAACGGCTAAATTAACCAGTGAAGACGCCAAATGGAATTGTACACAGAATAACGAGACGGAACCTACATATCGACAAGGCAAGAAAGGTATCATGATCAAGCAGTTGTTAGCTAAACAGGAAGGGTAGTGTATCTGCCACCTAGAGCCATGACGCTGAACTGGGGGGTGTTGTAATGGCGACAGTCAGTCCACCACCGCCAAAGTCGGGATAACGGAACTGGACTCGTGCTACATCAAGGAGAGTATCCATCAAGATTCCCATTCTTGAAAATATCCGCCTCGTGTCTAGGCCTTAAGGTTTGCCAACTTTGTATATTGGCTAAGGAACTTTGTCACATGATCATAATCAACCTCATATTCTCACGTACTTCACAGTGCGAGTGTCTTGGGTATTGAGGTATCGAAGAGTATCATGGCATCTGTTGCTCTTCGGAGTCAGCTCCTGCGGACCGTGAGGCCTGTTTCTTTGTTGAACACAAGAAAGTTAGCGAGTACTGCGAGAAGATTTCAAGCTACACCGAACGACGACGATGCATATCAGATAGGCGCTCCTACGCCCGAACAATTTGCAGAAATGCAAGCCCACTTGTCTGGGAAACCGGTAGCTAGGCCGAAAGACTCTCATCCCCTCGACGTGCATACCGTGGAGGATCTGCATCACTTGACTGCCCAAGAAGCTCTGAGGGAGACTGGGACGCGAAGAGATGCTACTATGAGGCATTTTACCGGTACGTGCAGTGGCTAAGAGGTCCAAACTGGCATCTGATGCGTTCATGTTCTGTTTCAGTCAATTTCGGGTCAGTCGTCTAATCGTTGAAGAAACTCCAATGTCACCGATTCCCCTACCTTAGACCGCAGCATCCCGCTGCCCATGGTGTGCTCCGCCTCATTCTTGAGCTCAATGGAGAAGAAATTCTTCGAGCAGATCCAGTGCGTTATCATGTTCATTTTAGATACTTCTCCAAGTTCTG
>WNFI01527012.1_pt1 | contig 17994 bp, 14 predicted proteins | sample 5400471 | NCBI WGS metagenome assembly WNFI01 (sample SAMN13153348, study PRJNA577476) | soil metagenome | isolation source: 100 cm saprolite on Douglas fir-dominated hillslope | place: USA:California | collected 2013-09-17 | reverse complement strand
ACGATCGACACAAAATTTGCCGAGTGGATCCCCTCCGATGCAGGAGGTGAAGCCAACACGGCTGCCCAGCAGAGAAATGTTGTGCGCGAAGATTGCTGAAGAGCTCCCGAGAGTCATCGCAAAATCGCTGGCTAAATGTTCTCGTTCAGGTTCGAGCACCGGAGGCAGACCGTACAGAATCAAGTCGGCATTAAGTTCGCCAACAACGCTAATGTCAAAACGCTTCACCCCGCCTCCTTTTACCTAAAAGCGTTTGATTCGGACATTTTTCTCAATGCTTGAAACATTCTCGCGTGTGATCCGGGCGGGGAGTGTCGCAAGGCAATTGGCCGCCCCGCAGGCAACGGCAAGTGCCAGGCTTCGTTCGAAGGAAAGACCACTTGCAGTGGCGAACGCCAATCCCGCAAGGGCCGAGTCGCCACAGCCAACTGTCGATTTAGCGCGCAGTGGAGTGGTCCAGACATGAATAGCCGGTTCATCGTGCCGTCGAACACCGACGAGTCCGCGATCGCCGAGGCTGACGGCTGCGGACTTCGCGCCACAATCAAGCAGCTTTCGGGCGGCTTGAACCGCGGAGACGGGATCCTGTATTGGAATCTGGGTGATACTTTCGGCTTCTTCGCGATTGATTTTGACGAGGTCCGGGCCGGCGGCCAACGCCTTGGCCAAGGGCAAGCCGCTGGAGTCGATGAATGCAAGGCAATTCGCAGAGTGAGCCGATTTCAAAAGTGCGGCACTGGCTTCCGTTGGAACCCCCGGAGGCTGGCTGCCGGAGATAATCGCGATTTTCTTGCTGGCAATCCGTCGAAACTCGTCCGTACAAATTCGCTGGAATTGAGACCATTCGGGCTGCACAATTGTTCCTCCGGGCTCGAGGATCTCGGTCACCCGTCCCTGAGCGTCCACGATTTCCAGGTTGACGCGGGAGTGCTGGACGGTGGGCGTTGAGACCGTTTCTATTTGCAATTGGCGAAGTCCAGCAAGCAATTCGTTTCCCGTGGAGCCCCCGGAAAAACCGATCCAAGTTGGATTTGCGCCCAAGGCTTGGAGGGCCATGGCGACGTGCGCGGCTTTGCCTCCTGGCGTTCGATGTACCTCGGAGACACGATTGACGCGGCCAAGACGAAATTCGTTCAACACGAGCCGGGTGTCGATGGCAGGATTCAAGCTGACACAGAAGAAAGAGTTGGTATTGCCACGCGAATTTCTGGCTCGCTTACTCATTCGCAGGATATTTTTCCGACCAGGGCGTAGCGTGTCTAAGGGTTTCGTTAATGCTTCGTATGTTCTGCACGCCGTCGCTTTCCAGCCATTCCTGAAGTGCCTCCGCCCCACCTCGGACAAAAACGCCGACGCCGTCCTTCCAAGTCGCACGCCCGCAAAGGACCCCGCAAAAATGGATACCAGCTTCGGTGGCAAGCTCAAGAGCTTCATTGAAGGCGCGATTGCTCACGCCAGCGGAAAGAAACAGAAAGGGTTTCGAGGTTGCCTCGGCGGCGACACGAAAGAGTTCCAGAACGTCGGCGCGGGTGTGTACGAAAGTTCCGTCGGAAGCCGACGAGCCCTGAACATAAGCCATGGTTACCGGCACGCCAACCTTCAAGACATCGACACAATATTGAGGCCGCGAAAATTCTTGCATTGCATTTGTCAGAATGCTGGCCTTGCAGCGCGCAAATTCAGGGCCCTTCTCATCCATTCCGGCCTGATAGGGGACAATTTCGAGGAAAAAAGGGACGTCACAAGCGGCGCATTCTGAGCCGACACGCTCGACCCAAACGCGCTTGCGATCCAGTATTTCAAGTGCATCCGACACAGCATAGTACACCAAAACTTTTATGCAATGAGCGCCGGCGTCGACCAACCTGCGCACGGACCAATTCTCCAGGAGTCGTGGAAAGCGACCGGGCACTTTGGGATCGTAACCGCTTACTTCGTAGGCCATCAGAAGGCCTGAGGATGGAGCGCGCTGGGCTGCTGCAGGCAAACCGTATTCCGGCTCAAGCAGCACGGCACTGGCGTGCGAGGAAAGGACGCGCACGACTATGGACTTGAATGCCTCAATCTTTTCGCGGGGAACGGCGTGTTTTTCGATTTTCAGCTCAGCAGAGAACAGACTCCGCAGCGCGTCACGCTGATCGATGGCAAGTGCGCCAATGACCCCACGGGAATTTGAGACTGCTTCGAGTTTCTGTCTCTTGCCTACCGACAGCTTCATTCCAAGCCCCGTTCGCGTGTCGATTGAGGTTCACCGATTGCAAGACGCCCTTTCCTGCCTGACCCAATAACCAGATCGATTTGCTCCGTTCGAGTTTTCACGCCAGACTCGATTCGATTGATCCGCGGTCTGATAGAATGTGTCTCTACCCTCACTTACACCCCGCTCCATTTTGAAGTACGTGCCCTCGGACCGTATGCGATGCTATGTGCATCGGCCAGACTCGAGGTCCTGAAAGGCGCGGTTTTCATGAAACTGGCTACAATTTTCTCATGGCATCTCTAGCAGGATGCCATGCCATACGAACAAGTGCCGCCTTCGGGCGGTTTGACCTGAGGTTGGACACCTATGCAAGACACATACGGAGAACGAGAAGGAGTATTACGCGAAATCTCTTTACGAACTTCATAAACATTGAAGAAAGAGGGTGTGGGAGAGTCTCTCCCACACCCGGTTGGCTCAACCTTAGAAATCGAACCGGAGTTTGAACGAGATCTGACGGTGCCCGGCTTTCTCAGGCTCATAATCGCCCCGCGCAGAGAGTAGTTGTCCTACATCCGACGCGTTGATGTAGGTATCCGGATCATTGAAGTGTGGGTGGTTGAAAATATCCGATATCGCGGTCGTGAACGTCATCCCGACCCGCTCGGTCAAGGGAAACGTCTTAGCTACGCTGAGGTGGTGAACGTTCAGGCGTGGACCTAGGAGGCTGGCAACTCTAGCATTCCCAAAGCGTCCAACATCAGCTGGACTCGTGTTCAGGCACAACGGGTCGGTATCGAGGCAACCCGGCACTTTGAAAGCACCGATGTGGTCATAAACAAACAATCCCGTGCTCGCATCTTGGTGATAGACCGGTGTATTGAACCACCGGCCCTGGGTACGCTGATCCGCGGGTAGATTGCCATGGGTGCCAGGGATCACATCCGGAATGAAGGAATTGAAGTCATTGTTTGCCACATCAAACCCGAAGAAATATGGCGTCAAATAGTTACCCGAGCCAAAGTAGCTGATTGTCTGGACTCCCCATCCGCCCAGTAATGCATCCACAACTCTGGGAGCACTGTTCATGTGCTGGCGACCCTTGCCAAAGGGAAGGGTCCAGACAGACGTAATGGTGAACAGGTTTCGCCGCAAACCTTTGTCCACGGCCCAGACCTTTGTGGGCTGGGAGACGTCATCGGTGTTGAACATGTTGTTTAAGCTCGACCCCCAGGTGTAATGGGCATCAAAGGTCACCCACCCTTGTTTCCGGGAGGCTTCGAGTTGGAGCGCGTCGTAGTTGGCTTGACCATCGCTCCTGTACGGGTAAACCCCAGATAAGTTCGGAAAGGGCTTCTGCACGTGGACTGTACTCAGATGTGCCGGTGGAACGTTCACGTTCATCCACGTTCCAGTGTTGGGGCTCGAAATGAAGTTCAGCCCTCGGCTGCGCGAGCCAATGTAGGAGGCGCGCAACCCCATCTTCGCGATTTCCTTCTCGACGCTGATGTTGAACTGATGGATCACTCCGTTGTCCCACTTCCGCGGCAGCACCACCATCTGTTGACCCTGACTCGAAACTGGCTTGGCAGCGCTCGCACTCGGAAACGGGTTTGGGAAAGACAATGGTGGGTTGGAGGTATTTGTAAAGGTCTCGGCAAGGTGAGCGAAGGGGCCTGGGCCCTGGTTTTCCGCCAAATCGGAATACCAGCGGCTGTAGCGCTCGGTGAACTGTCCATAGCCGCCACGGACGACAAAGCCTTTGCCCAATAGATAAGCAGCCGCGATCCGTGGACGGAAATTCCGTAGGCTGGCGTCGGGAGTGACCTGCCCGCCAGCAACCGGAATACACGAGTTTGGACTAGAGCAGGCTGGACTACCAACAGCCGGATAAAGAGGATTGACTTGTGAGAGCTTATTCTGAGGAACGAGGACGGTGCCCGACGCAAGATCAAAGTTGTACATCAATCCGTCTGTGTACGTCGGCAGGGCATAGTAGTCCCACCGTAGCCCATAGTCCAAGGTCAGCCGCGGCGTCACCTTGAAGGTGTCCATGATATAGAGTCCGAGTTCTTTGTTGGTCAGCGTACGGTTCACGAAAGGATCGGATCTCTTCATGGTCTGCGGCAGTCCCAGCAAGAAGTCAGCAAAGCCGCTAGCCGACCCGCCGCCGGTGAACACGCCGGTGAAGTTGAAGGTGCCATAGTCGGGAATTACGCCTTTGTGGAACTTGAAAGTGCTAACATCGCCCCCGAACTTCCAAACGTGGCGTCCCCTCTGCCAAGTCAAGCTGTCTTCATAAGTGAAGGTCCGGTCGTCGTTCTTCACGCCGCCGTTAACTCCCCACCACGTGATGCCACCACTGATGTTGAACGCCGGTACTCCCGCCACATTGTAGCCGCTGGGATTGACCCCCTGGAGACCAATCGCGGCGATCAGGTCACCGCCAGTGAGGGGCTTTTGACCAGCCTCCTCTGCGCCGTCCTCGATAAAGTCGGTGCTATAACCAAAGCGAAAAGTGTTAATCACCGTGGGTGAAAAGACGTGGGTGTCCGCAATCACGGTCTGGCGGTGGTCACGTATTCTGGTCCAGAAGGTGCTCGGCAAGCCGCCGGGCAAGACAAATGGGGTCTTGCGCTGCAACCACCTGGCATAGATTGAGTTCTTCGAAGTGAGATTGTGATCGATACGGAAGAACGGCCAGTCCCCGCGGTAATTTTGAGAGTTGTAAGGATGGGTCCAGCCAAAATTATTAAAGGTAAATACTCCCGGATCACCGATATTCGGCAGCGGGAAGTATTGTTTGAGTGCAGCCGAGACCGAGCTAATGCGGCCTGCCGGAATCTTATTGTTCGGGAACGGTTGTCCGGTTTGTGGGTCGAAGATTGGGGAAAATCCACTAAAGTCGCCATTCCACATGGCTTGCGTCGGAACGGTGGCAAAATTGAATGAGCCCAATGGGATCAACTGCTCATACCAGGACACATAGAAGAAGGTATGGTTCTTCCAGATGGGACCGCCCAGTTCGGCCTGCCAATCATGTTGAATGTACGCGGTCCTTGTGGTCTGAGGATGCGGAATGGCATTCAAGCCGGCATTGAAATGCTGATAATAGGCCATGCCATGGAATTGGTTCTCGCCACGCTTGGAGGTCAGGTTGTAGGCGACCACGCGCGAGCTGTCAGCTGGCGCGTTGACCGTTGTCACCGTGGCTTCCTGAAAGAATTTGCTAGTGTTGCTTTGCTCGCCGGTACGATCGTTGCTCACGCCGTCCGTTTGGAAGGACTGCTGCGAGGCGTCTTGACCTGAAATCTTGAGGTCCCAGCCGTTGCCCTGAACACCGGGGAGCGTGGCGAACAGAGCGAGCGGAGAAGGATAGGTGTCGATCAGCGGTGTATCTGCAACCTTCGCCGCGACGAATTGTCCGCTGATGGTTCCGCCCTCGGTATTGATGACCGCTACGCCCGCCCTAACTTCCACACTTTCGGTGGTGTTACCCACTGAGAGCCGGATGTCCAAGCGCCGGGTTTGGCCGGCGTCCAACTGAGTGTCCTCCGCGACGAAGACTTTGAAGCCTTTCATCTCGCATTTCACCTGGTAGGTTCCGGGCTTCAGGTTCGGGAATTCAAAATTGCCCTGCGCGTCCGATACCGTGTTGCGAACCCGTACCCCAGTGGCAGGCTCTGTCAGGGTGATTTGTGCGCCGGGCACCACGCCGCCTAATTGGTCCGTAATATTGCCCCGCAAGCCTGAGAACCCTGTTTGTGCCAAGGCCGTGGAACTCAGGAATGTCATTAAGCCCAAGAGGGCCAATGACGCGACAAAGACACTTACGACGCGGCCCGACCTCATACTTCGGATTCTTTCAAGAGCTTCCCTATACTTTCCCTTCATACAAGCTCCTTTGAACTAGACGTTGCCTCGACGTCCATCCTTCACCGCAGATCAAATTCCCCTGTGTACGTTCATCTGGAAGCCAGGCGGTACCCCGGAGTTCGCCAATTGAGCTCAGGACAATACAGCCAGATTTCCACGAATCATATGACTCTTGCGCCCGATGTCAAGTAAAAAATAAGGATGCGAAGCAAATAGAACGTACCCGCAAGCCGATAAAGAAACAGAACGAAAGCCCTTGAATTTAGGGAACAACTAGCGGAAGCGGCTTGCATTCTGCGACGCGGGCCTTCAGGCAGACGCGGGGGGCAAGGCGCAGCAGGACGGAAATTTAGCGTCTATGCCGCGCCCCCTGGCAAGCTGAATAAAACGACTCTGTCTTTCTTAGAGCCGCTTTGCGCAACACCTAAGACAATTCCGGTAGTGCCGGAGCGTGTTACGATCCATTCAAATGATGAGCCTGATTTCACTGATGTGTTGCTTCGTTTATCTGCTGTCGCCGTTTTGCAATGTTCCACATCCGGAGAAAAAACCCGAGGTATACGTGCAGATCATTACCGTGAAGACGCAAGCGGAACTCGATCACACGATGGCGTTATTGCATAAAGGCCAGGATTTTGCCGAGGTGGCACGAATCCACTCGACCCATTCCACTGCGGCCGGAGGAGGAGTTTGGGGCCCACTACGATTGGATGAGTTGCCCCCTGAAATCACGCGACAAATCGAGAAGTCAGCCCAAGGAGACTTGGTACAGTTTTTTGATCCCAACCTGGGGTTTGCCATTCTCAGGAGCCTAGATGCCCTTGCTGCGAAGAAAGCCGTTCTTGAGCTTGCTCTTACCCGCGGCGCAACCCATCTCCAGCGGAATGAAAAACAGGAAGCGCTCAAGGAGCTGCGAAGCGCGGTGGCTCTCGATCCACGGTCTGGGCCGGCCCATCAGCTGCTAGGGCAAGCATACCTGTCGCAGGGGACATATGAAGCGATCGGCGAAGCTAAGTCAGAATTTGTGCAAGCCCTTTCCCTGGATCCCAGTTTAATTTGGGCCCGATTCTATCTTGCTAGGATTTATCTGGACTTGGGAAACCCTGAGAGGGCCAAGGAAGAACTGGAATTGGGCCTACGTACACGCCCGAACGTTCCTCATCTTCTTTCGCTGTTGGGGGAGGCAAACCGCAAACTTGGCAATCCCGAGTTTGCTGTAGAGCAGAACAAAAGAGCACTGGAAGCAGACCCCTCATTTTTTGTGGCGCACTATTACTTAGGACTCGCTTATTTGGATCTTCGAAGGGAAGAGGAAGGCATTCGCGAATTGGAAACAGCCGCGAAGTCAGACAGTGCCATTCCGGACATATACATATCTCTCGGGTCTCTCTATTTGCAGAAAGGGGATCTGGATGGCGCCTTAGAACTGTACAAAAAGGCGGTCACTGCTGCTCCCGGTCGACCGGAAGGGCACTTGCGCCTCGGACAGGCTTACCGTCTGAAGAAGATGGCGAGGCTTGCCCTGGAAGAATTGGCTCTCGCATTTCCTGACGGAGCACACTTTTTGAGTACCGCCTACTATCAACAGCTACAAGCAGACACGTTCTTCGAGCGTGGCCTGGTTTATGAGGAAATCGGAGAACGATCGCGAGCGATTGGAGCGTACTTAAAGGTTCTCGAACTGGATCCGAGCCGAGGGAGTGCTCACCGCCAGCTGGCCGAGGCTTTTTTTCGACAGGGAGAATACCAGCTCGCCCTGAAGCACGCCTTGGACGCTAGCGAACTCAAGACTCCGCTCGAGCCTGCTCTTCTCGAAAAAATTGTTCGCAGCGCCAATACGGCGCCCCCCAGTACCCGCTGAGATACAACTTACCTCTTTGCATTGATCTCTTCGAGGAGCACTGTTCGATCACCCTCCAAATCGCTCAGAATCTGCTTCTTACCGCTCGGCCAGACGATTTCGAGGTCTTTTGCGTTCCTTTCATTTCCAAGGCCAAAATACAGGCGGAGGTCACTACTGCTCAAATAGCTGCCGGCATTTCCGATTTCTTTCATTTGCGTTCTGGTCGTGGTTCTGACGCGAACTTTGGCACCCACACCAAAGGAGTTGCTTTGTTTGCCGCGAGCCCGGATGGCAATCCAATGGTTCTTGTTTCCGCCGTCGTTTCTCATTAGGATGGGCCGTTGCCCACAGTTGGAAATAACTATGTCCAGGTCACCATCGTTGTCGAAATCACCAATGGCCATTCCCCGCCCCACGTGTTTGATTTGAAGCGCCGGTCCGCTCTCTGATGAAACATCTCGGAAGTGCCCGTTTTCGTTCTTATACAGCAAATCTGTCTGCATGTAGGACAGGCGGGGATGGTATAGCTCCACGTTGTCAGTTACATGTCCGTTGGTCACATAGATGTCTGTCTGACCGTCATTGTCGAAATCAAATAGCTTCGTTCCAAATCCCAGGCGTAAGAAACTCGAACTCAGCCCGACCTTCTGAGCGACATCTTCGAAGCTATTGTTTCCCAGATTGCGATACAGTCCGTAGTATTCTTCCGAAAAATTCGTCACGAAAAGATCCAACAAACCATCACCATCATAATCGGCCATCTCTACGCCCATTCCCGCCCGGGCCCTTCCGTTAGCGTCATAGCCCGCTCCAGCCGCGTAGGCGATATCAGTAAAGGTGCCGTCGCCGTTGTTCAAATAGAGGAAATTGCGAACGGTATCGTTGGAGACGAAGATGTCGGGCCACCCATCGTTGTTGAAATCACCAAAGGCAACGCCCAGTCCTTTACCTGCGGGATTGGCGACCCCCACGGCCTTGGAAACCTCTGTAAATGTGCCATCTCCATTGTTGTGATAAAGCAGATTGGTCATACCGTCGAAATTCCGTGGATCACAGTACATGCGGTACCCCTCCTTTCGGAGTCCGCAATACGGATTCTTCTTTGGATCATAATCCAGGTATCGAACGACGAATAAATCCAACAATCCATCTCGATCGTAATCGAACCAGCCCGCGCGACCCCGGTTCCGAATCCTCCGTTGCCAGCCAGACCGGCTTCTTTCGTCACATCCACGAACGTTCCTTTGCCCGTGTTTCGGTAAAGAACATTTCCTGGAGAAGGCTTCCCCTCGGAGAGATTGGCCCCGTTGACAAAGAAAAGGTCAATGTACCCATCATTATCGTAGTCAATCCAAGCCACTCCGGAGCCAAAGGTCTCAACCATAAGCTTCTCTTTCGAGGCCCCATCTTCATGCTTGAAGTTGATCTTTGCTTCTGAGGTCACGTCCACAAACTCGACGAGGGTACCGGCAGACCTCCCACCGTTGAACGAGGGAATTATGAGAAGTGGAGGCACGGCGAGCAATAGCATCAGTTTGCGGAAAACGAAACCTCTTTGCCGCCCATCGCTGTGGTACATAGAACATGACCGGCAAAAGTTCTCGGCTACCAGCCCGCAGGCTGAAAACATGGTGGCGAGTTGGTTTTTCATCGCTTGTAAAGGGAACGTATAGCAATGTATAGTAATGTATCGCAAGGCCGCTGCTAGAGGAAAGCACTGGGGGGAGCTGTATCAAAGGCGTCTCTGTTCGGGCGTGACTTCCCTTCCTTCCAAGGTGAGATTTCTTTCTCGGTACAATCAACAGAACACTCACGAGTGGGAGCTTCAGTGCGTAAATCCGTGTTCCTCCCCATTTCAGGAAGCTGGTTGCTAGATTTTCCGGCTCGCGCAGCGCCAGGCAATGTCTCAGGTGCAGCAAGAAACAGGCGAGGGATTACTTTGACACCGGATCTTGGCGGAGCTTCTTGTAGACAACGAGAGCTTCCCGAGATAAAAAGAAAGGCGAAGTAAGGAGCTTGTTAGAATATTGCCTCGACGAAACGGTCTTTTACTGATGGCCCTTGAATGCTGAGCGAAGAACGGCAAAGAGCTATTCTTGAGATATTGAGCCGCGACGGTCGCGTGCTCGTGGTGGACTTGGCCAAACAGTTCCACACCTCCGTGGTCACAATCCGAAAAGATCTTGAGATTCTCCACATGAAAGGGCGAATTCACCGGACCCATGGCGGAGCGTTGACGGTCCGCGAGAGCGCTCTCGAAGATCCCACCTTACGCGAAAAAGAGAAGTTGCATCGCAAGGAAAAACTGCAGATTGCTGCGGCGGCTGTGCGCATGGTGGCGGAAGGACAAGTTGTCGTCTTGGACTCGGGAACAACCACAACCGCCATCGCCCGAGCCCTGCGCGATTTCCAGAACTTGACGATCATCACTAACGCAGTCAATATCGCCGCGGAACTCTCTGGCTCTACTCTGGAAGTGATCTTAACCGGGGGCAACCTGAGAAAGAATTCTTTTTCTTTGGTGGGACCAATCGCAGAAGAAACCCTGCATCGATTGAATGCGGACATTCTCTTTCTGGGCGTTGATGGCTTCGACGTTCAGTATGGACTCAGCACCCCAAATCTTCTGGAAGCCAAGGTGAACCGTGCCATGATGGACATCTCCAAGGTAGCAGTTGCAGTCTGCGATTCCAGCAAGTTCGGAAAGAGAAGCTTGTCATTGATAGCCCCGCCTTCTTCCCTCCAGAACGTCATCACGGACCGGGGTATTCCCAAAGGCGACTTACGTGCGTTGAGGAAATCGAGAGTTGAAGTGACCCTCGTGTGAACATACACGAAAGCAAGAGAAGTGAATCAACTCGGCCGCTTCAGGAGCCGGCAGGCATTATCACGATAAACGCTCCGCAAGACTTCATCTGGAAGGAACAGTCCATAAATATTCCAGCGTCCCTGGCGGGAAGCGTGTGAGGGGTATTCGAAATACTGGTCATTTGTCTCCAAAAAGCGAAAGTACAGGCGGTACATCTCAGCCTCCGGGACAAGGTCGGCGCCGAAGAGAATGCGGTGGGAATACTTAAGAAAGAAACTCCGGGCTGTATAGGGCTGGCGGCCCAATTCCGCGCAACGCGCGCTGATATCGACATATAAGTTTGGGCACATGTCCAGCAGCTGGCTGACATATTCCAGGTTCTCAGGGCGCTCGGCAACGTGCGCCGCCACGAACTTAGTCTTCGGATGTCGAATGAAAACACGGTCGCGCTGAGCTAGTAGTTCAGGTTTCCGGAAGCGGGACTGGTGAAAGCTCCAGTCCGGATGCGCCGCCAATTCCTCATAACGCTCGTTGTATTGGTCTACCGGCAAGAAGAAGGCGTCCGGATCCGCGATGTGAAACATGATGGGGACATCCAACTCGGCCGCCTTCTCGAACAATGGGGCCAGTCGTTCGTCGTCCACGCGCACGAGCTGTCCGTCCGCGTCGGTGAGACTTGTTCCGAGGTCTTTCCATATCTTTAATCCGCATGCGCCGTGGTTCACGAGTTCCTCCAGACGCTCGACGGCGCGTTGGAAGAAGCCCGGACGGTGCAAATCGGTCCAGTCCATCCACCCGTAGGTGGAAAATCGCTCTGGCGCGGCTTTTGGAAACTTACGCAGCATTTCGATGGCGTCCGCGCCTACGCGCATCGTGATATTGACGACTGCTTCGATGCCGCATTCATCCATAATTTCCAAGACTGCTTTTGGGTCCTGGGCATCCAGGTGGTTGTGGTAATCGATCGCCGGGAACCTGGCCCGACGCACGTCGTGCGTGGGAACAACCAGCATGGACCGGGGATGGTAGTCACCGAGGGGCAAATCCACGGCACGCTTGGCGGTTACCATGCGGATGAAGGCATCATCCGGGGTTGTACCTTCACTCATTCTCTATCTCTTTTCCACCTTGGGCTGTAAGGCGGCGCAACATCTGCATTAAGTCGCGATAGCCACAGACGCTCACAATCGCAGTAATCACGACGAAAGAACAACCGGCAATGACAAGCGCTCCGGTCCAAAACATCATCCAATAATTCATGGCGTCTCACTCTCCGCGATGATGTTTTCCGAAGGGCTGCCCAATAGCGAGCCAAACACTAATCCAGACGCCGCCAAGGCAAAAGCCGTAAAGCCGGTGACATTCTCATTCCAATGAAGGAAGAAGAAAGGCACGATTACACCCAGGGCTCCCATGAGCATCGCCAAGTAGCCACCCGTCACGTTGGCACGCTTCCAGTAGAGTCCGCCAATGACGCACACGAAAGCGCCCGCGAGGAAAATTGTGCCGGTCACGTTAAGGTATAGGTAAACGGCGCCCGGCGGAGTGTAATAAAGTCCCCAGAACATCAGAAACAGGCCCACGAACAAGTTGGCGAGCCGGTTGACTAAAATCTGGCTGCGCGAACTGAGAGGAACCTTACGCAAGACCTGCCGCGCTGGCATGATGATGTCCTGCGATATGACTGAGCTCCAGCCCAGCAAATACGAACTGTTCACCGACATGGTGGCGGCCAGCATGCCAGCCACAACGATGCCCTTGATGCCGGGTCCGAGAATATTGCCGAGCATTGCTGGCATTGCGTCAATCGGCTGCAGGACATGACCATTCAAAATAGGCATGGGCACACCGTCATGGTTATTTCCGGTGCCCAGCGTTGCGAGCGCGGCAATTCCCCATAGCATTGGGAGCATGCCTCGTCCCAAATAGATAAAGCCGGTCCATGTCATGACCTTCTTGGATGTCTCCGGATCCTTGGTGGAGAACATGCGCATGGCAGTGGTCTGCCAACACGTGTGAATGGAGAACCAAAGAAGAATTTGCCAGATGATGAAGGTGAGGCCAAACTTCGGATTCGCAATCGGACTAAATCCCGCATCTCCCATCGTGGCTGCCACCTTGGTGAGGATGTTGTGCCACCCAGCGTGGTAAACAGCGAAAATCGAGACCAGAATGGTCGCCGTGGAAAGCAACACATACTGAATGAAGTCAGTGATTACGATGGAGACCATTCCTCCAACCACGCTGTACAACATTTCTAACAGTAAGATGATCGTCATAACGGTGACGAGATATTTGGCGTTGATTCCGCTGATGACGGTCAGGAATTCCCCTTCGATTTTCAGGAAGACGCCCATGTTCAAGATGCCGCCCAAAGCGACGAGCACACCGGTGAAGAGACGAAGTCCGAGACTGTACTTTCGCTCGAAAAATTCGGGAACGGTCATTAGTTTCATTGAGCGAAGGCGGGTGATGACGAAGCCGGTTCGGCCAATAATGACCATCACCACGCCGGAGATCAGCGCTGCTACGAATGGGGCAAACCCATACCGGTAGCCAAGCTCGGCGTTGTACATGAAGGTGATTGTGCCGATCTCGGTGGCGGCCAGTGTGGCAATCCCGATAAAGACCCCTAACTCGCGTCCCGCCACCAAATAATGGGCAACCGAACCGATGTACCTTCTACCGATCATTCCAATAGCGACCGAAAGAATCAGGTACGCGATGACAATGATCCAATCGAGGGAAGTAAAAGTCACCGTTGACCTCCGAGGGAGTGGAGGATCGATGCAGGTGTTCTCTCAATGCCGTTGCGGCGGGCAGAATGCGACAACGGCACCAAATTCGGTCCGGATGTGCCTACCAGCCGCATTGCCGAGAGGGCATCACAGGCCTTGGCTCCGGTTAAACACTGGCTAAAGTCTGGTTTCGAAAGGTAACCATGGACGACCCCTACTGGTATGGAACCCCGCGCACAGATTGTGTCCGCCGGGGACATCGTGAAAGCTGGCACCGCGATAACCTGACGTACCCTGCGAACCGCAATCCCGAGCGCGCCCGAAGTGTGTTTTATCGGGTCAACGAAAGACCTTCTTCCTTTGTTCGTGAAGGGTATCGTCTTCATCTCTTCATACATCCCCAATATCGTGGATCCACGAGTTGGGGGCAAACGACGTGGGTAGCCCCAGCTTCTTGCTTGTGTGGCGTTGAACCCACGGAAGGGACAAAACACAGTCCCTTTCAGAAGAAAGTACAAATTCATATGCAAATGCATGGCGTTGTACCACGTCTCCTGCTTTGCCAAAAAGATGGCCGAGCCAGGCTCCGCCACAGGCGAAGATCACGGAAGCCTTCCCCGGAACCGCCTGAAAATTCAGCGCATTGCGGCCAAGTACCAGGGGCGAAGACCGGTCGGCTGACGAGCTTTCGTTTTATTGCTAATTGTTCTTCTTAAGATTTCTATATCTTTCGACATCGCTTGCGAAGTGTATTACACTTCGAATTGCTTTGGGAAGGAGGGCTTTTTGATCGGCGGACTAGACGCTCTGCTCAACGTTAGCGAAGAAGAGAAGGAAGCCCGGGGGATTCGGTACACACCGCACGAAATCATCCAGCAGCCAGCTTCGTGGCGGAAGACGTTTCAAATTGTCCAGGAACAACAAAGCGATCTACGACAGTTCCTGCTTGAGTCCGGCTTTGATCTCCGGAAGCCATCTGGCAACCCTACGGTCTTTCTCATCGGCGCGGGCACCTCGGATTACGTTGGCCGTGCTTTGACATATTTGCTGCGCCGGATGTGGGGATGCGAAGTCTGGGCAGTTCCTAGCACTGAACTTTTGACCAATCTTGAAGACTTGGTTTTTTCAGAACCCAAGCATCTCTGGATTTCATTCTCTCGCTCCGGCGACAGTTCGGAAGGATTGGCCGTTCTGGAGGCGGCCATCGAAAGATATGCCGGCCAGTGCCTAGCCCACCTGTATTCTCTGAGTTCCTACGAGGAAACATTTTCCGTTCTTTGCGATGCGGGAGAGCGATTCCTCAAGCGCGTCCAAGAAATAGCACCGTTAATCGCGCAAGAAGAGTTTTCCAAGGCCTGTTTTATCGGCTCAGGCGCACTACACGCGGCAGCCCAGGAGTCGGCACTGAAACTACTGGAGATGACTGCAGGAAAGATACAATCAATGTCAGAATCGACGCTCGGGCTTCGGCACGGCCCGATGTCGGCACTGGACAGAAATACATTGTTTGTGAGTTATCTTTCCCGGGACAAACGGCGACTGAGCTATGAATTGGATCTGCTTGAGGAAATCAACAGGAAGCAACTTGGCAAGTTGCGCGCCGTGGTGTCGCCTGATGCCACGGACCATCTCGGCCATTTGGTCGATAACGTATTCTCCCTGCATGCTCCGAACCTGCGCGACGAATACCGCCCCCCTGTGGATGTGATGTTAGCGCAGTCCTTGGGGCTGTTCTCATCGCTGAAGTTGGGACTCCAACCCGATTGTCCCAGCCCGAACGGCGCGATCAGTAGAGTGGTTTCCCACGTAAACATTTATAGGTGATCGCTATGGCCACGATTTCTGTCAAGGATCCTGCGTCCCGCGGGTTTCGTTTGTTTCATGTTTGGTCCTCCGTGCGGCTCCCGCCCCGGATGCTCCGGTGTCGGTGCCAGAGTCGCCGGTTTGAAGGCCGGAACTCACGGAACGGGATAGGCAATATCGCTGCCGCACGATCCCTCAGTTTGACTTTCAAGAATGATACCTCTTCATCTCTGCGCAAAATTCGCAGATCGGCCGTGAATCGAAGCGATTGCCTGCGAACCGGTGGCTTCCCGAGCGGCTGAACATTTCGAGGGTGCGACTGTTCTCTCGCGATGCGCAGCCCGAAAGAGAACACCCGTGGTTTCCGCGGAATCGCCCCGCCTTTGTAGTCTGAAGAAATTTGTAGTCTGAAGAAATCGTTGGTAGACGGTCAAACACAAGAACCCAGGCCCCAGCGGCTGAACGAAAAACGACCCGGATGGATTCTATCCCTACGAGAGCTTCTGCGAGACCAGCCGCAGGCCCGCGTTGAAGAATTACCGCATGGTTTCGATCGAAAACGACCAGGTTCGCGTGAAGGTTTGCCCGGACCTAGGGGGACGCGTCTGTTCCATTTTTCTCAAAAAGAGCGGGGTGGAAACTGTTTTCTTTCCGCACATTATTAGACCGGCACGAATCTTACCCCGACAATCTTTTACCGGAGGCGGCATTGAGCTGAGCTTTCCGATTTCGCACAGCCCCGTTCAAATCGCTCCCGTACTTTATGAAGTAACGCGCGATCACGAAAGGATTTATGTCTCCTGTGGGGAGAGAGAGCTCAGATTTGGAATGAACTGGACCGTCGAATACTCGCTTGGTGAGACGGATGCATTTCTGACTCAGCGGACAGTGTTCTTCAATCCTGATCGGGACGCCCATCCATGGATGTCTTGGTCAAATGCAGGCGTACCCGCCCAAGCTGACACGGAGTTCCATTTCCCCGAGGGCCCCGTTCTTGCTCACGGCCGGGAGGTGCGCATCATCGACTGGAAGACCGAAGGTCCACGGCGCCAGGCCGACGTGCATCGCATGACTGGATTCTTCTGGAAGAAACCGGATTGTTGTGCATTTGGCGTCTTCACCCCAAGTTTGAGAGCAGGTCTCTATCACGTGGCCGATCCTTTGCGGGTACCCGGGATCAAACTGTGGAGCGACGGCATCGGACGCGATGAGGCATGGGTGAGTCAATATACGCTAGACGGTCAGCAATGCCTGGAGATCCAAGCCGGTCCCCTCGTCGATCAATCGGTGAAAGACGTCCTTCAGCCCGGTCAACTGCGACACCACATTGAATTCTGGATTCCTTCCGAAACGCCGCGTGATATTCGAGCCATCCCCCTTCCTCATCCTCCACTGAGAGAGCTAGACAAGGTGCCCCTTTTTGGATGGGCAAGGAGTGAGGAGGTTCGTGATTGGCTCAGTCTTGCATCCGCAAAGAAATCAGGCGACATCAGTCAAATCCCAAAAGCTCCGGATGTCGATAGCACCCGCTGGGCCGTCAGTGGCATCGCTGACTTAGGTGACGCGCTCTCCTTTGCGGCTTTGTCCACAGAAGGAAGCGAGCGAGACAGATGGTTATTTCAACTCGGTGCGTGGTTCGCCGGTCGCGGCGAGACAAGCGCTGCGCTGGAGGTTCTGGCGCGGTCGGGCGACGATCGCGCCCGGGCGCTATCTGGACGTCTATGGCTGGTGAACAAACGGGACGCGGATGCCGCGGCATCCTGCTTTCGAGCCATCGAGTCAGAAGCAATCGCGCTTCATCCCCAAGTCGTGATTGAGCGCGATAAGGCGCTCGCTGCGCTCGGGAGCGAAACCCTCGATGAGCGCGGGCGTTGGCTCAACGCGGTCTCGGCTCTCGATGACGAATGGTTGGCCGAACGGCGCGCGAACTGGTTGATTGACTGTGGTAACTCGCAGGCCGCTTTTGACTTGCTTAGAAGCACCCGCTTCCAATTGGTACATCAGCGATATGAGCGGACTCGCCTGTGGAGACAAGTTGAAACCAGTCTTGGTTTGCAGCCCGTTGAGTATCCATCTTGGTTGGGAGAAGACGATCTGGCGGAATTTGGAGCGTATCGTGACTGTCCGGCAGTTTGATGAGGAGCAGTGTCTTCGTAGGGAATCTGAATACAACGGCGCAGGGCTGGCTCATGGCTCCGCTCCTGCAACTAAAAAATGCACCGCGATGGCATCAGGACTACGCCATCTCGATATATTCACGTTCTGGAGAGCTATCTTGGCAAATTCTCGTCTGGCAGGTTTTGTCGGTTTTCTGGTGCTTGGATTTTGTACGCTCTGCCTTCCCGGTACCCTTCTGGCCCAAGAAAAACGTTCGCCAGCGATCATGCCTCTGCCCGCACATGTTACGCAGGGTGAAGGCGAATTCCTCATCGACGGAGATTTTGGTATTGCTCTGAAAGGCTACAAGGAACCTCGTCTTGAACGAGCACGGCAGCGCTTCCTGGATACACTTTCGCAGGAAACCGGGATCCCTCTCTGGCGTCAAGCAATCCTCAACCCGCGGCACTTCATAGTTCAAACTGCGGGACCGAGTGCAGCGGTCCAGCAACTGGGCGAGGACGAATCCTACCACCTCGAGATCTCAACCACCGATGTTCAGTTGACGGCGCCCAATCCGATCGGGGTGCTTCGCGGACTCCAGACCTTCCTCCAACTAGTAAGGATC
>WNFI01536999.1_pt2 | contig 17997 bp, 14 predicted proteins | sample 5400471 | NCBI WGS metagenome assembly WNFI01 (sample SAMN13153348, study PRJNA577476) | soil metagenome | isolation source: 100 cm saprolite on Douglas fir-dominated hillslope | place: USA:California | collected 2013-09-17 | reverse complement strand
TCTCCGCGTCCGCCGCCGCAGCCGACAGGCCTCCCGCCGAGGTCGCGGCCGACGAGGATTACTGGCGCGAAATCCAGCAGGCGTTCACGCTGGACCGTACGATCATCAATCTGAACAACGGCTATACCTGCCCTAGTCCGCGCGTGGTGCACGAAGCACTGAAGCGCTACCTCGACATCTCGAATCAGGCGCCGATCTACTGGATGTGGAACACGCTCGAGCCGAACGTCGAGCAGGTCCGGCGCAAGCTCGCGGTCGAAGTCGGCTGCGACATGGAGGAGCTCGCCATTACGCGCAATGCGAGCGAGGGCCTGCAGATCGCGCAGCTCGGCATCGACATGCAGCCTGGGGACGAAGTCGTCACAACGGATCAGGACTACGGTCGCATGCTCGACACGTGGGATCAGCGGGTGCGCCGCGACAAGATCAAGGTGACGAAGATCACGTTTCCGGTGCCGACGCACAACTTGTCGGAGCTGACCGCGAAAATCGAGAAGGCGATCACGCCGAAGACGAAGGTGATCCACATCTGCCACATCACCAATCTCACGGGGCAGCTGTTTCCGGTGCGCGACATCGCGCGCATGGCCCGCGCGAAAGGCATCCAGACGATCGTCGACGGTGCGCACGCCTTCGCGCACTTTCCCTTCAAGGTGTCGGATCTCGAGTGCGACTATTACGGCTGCTCGCTGCACAAGTGGCTGCTCGCGCCGGTCGGCACTGGGTTTCTCTACGTCCGCCGCGAGAACATCGCGAAGCTCTGGCCGCTCACGCCGGCCGCGGCGTCAAAGGCGAACGACATTCGCAAGTTCGAAGAGGTCGGCACCCATCCGGCCGCGAATCACAATGCCATCGCGGAGGCGCTCGCCTTCCATCAGGCGATCGGCATCGAACGCAAATCGGCGCGGCTGCGTTATCTGACCGACCGGTGGGCGGCGCGCCTCGAAAAACATCCGCGCGTGAAGATCCTCAGCAGCCGTCAGCCCGGTCAGTCGTGGGGGCTGGGCAACGTCGCGCTCGAGGGCATCGACGTGTCGAAAGCGTACGACTTTCTCTGGTCGAAGTACCGCATCATCACGGCGGCCATCAGGCGCCAGGATTACCAGGGTCTGCGCATCACGCCGAACGTCTACACCACGCTCAATGAGATCGATACATTCTCGGGCGCGGTCGAGGATCTGCTGAAGAACGGACCGGTGGCGGCGACGCAGGCGTAGTCGTTAACGGAGGGGACGGAGGGAACGGTAACGGAGGGGACGGAGGAACATAATCCAACAGGTCCCTCGGTGAGACGCATGTAAGTCAGGAGTTGCGCTTCGTGCACCGGCGGGATTGATAAACATCGGCCGACGCTGGTGCAAAGGAGTGGCCGATTTCCGTTCCCTCCGTCGCCTCCGTTCCCTCCGTCGGTCACATCAGCCGCGCGACCGTCCAATAGAGACCCGTGAGCGCGATCGCCAACGACGCGGGTTGGATGATGAATCGCCGGTACGTGTCGCGATTCGTGCGCCAGTAGGCGACGGCCAGAAACGCGAGCGCGATCACCGACAACTGGCCCGCCTCGACGCCGGCGTTGAACGTCAGGAGCGCCGTCAGGAACTGCGAGCGCGGGAGGCCGAGATCGCGGAGTACGCCGGCGAAGCCCATGCCGTGGAGGAGGCCGAACGAGAACACCAACGCGAGCCTCCATGGCTTCAGATCGCTCGTCACGAGATTTTCGATCGCGACATACGCGATCGACAGCGCGATCATCGGTTCGACGACCTTCGCCGGCAGCGACACGACCCCGTACATCGTCAGGCCGAGGGTGATCGAGTGCGCGAGGGTGAATGTGCTCACCTGCAGCAGAATCGATCGCCACCGCGCGCTCAGCAGGAAGATGCCGAGCACGAACAGGATGTGATCGAGCCCCTTCGGCAGGATGTGTGTGTAGCCGAGACCAAAGTACTGCCGCGCGACCTCTCCGGTCGTCGGGGGAGGCGGCGGAGACGTCAGCGAGATCGGCACGCTCGTCTCGGCGCCTTCCAGCCAGAACGTTTGCGCCGGGCCATCACCGATCCGGACGTTGAGCGCGAACGATCCGAGCGCGAGGCCGTACTCGAACGTCAGATGCTCAGCGCCGGGAGGCACCGTCCCCGTGAGCCGCGCCAGCGACGGCGACTGCGCCGCGTCGCCGAATGCCGACGCCGGAATGTATGCGAACCGCGGCTGATCGCGCCGGCCGTCGAACCGCACTGCCACGCGATCCAGAAACGTCACCGATAGCTGGTCGATTCGGCGATCTCGTGCGCGCCGATCGAGATCTTTCGACAGCTCCGCGCCGCCGAAGATCTCGAGCTTCGTCAGCAGCGCATCGGGATCGACGACGATGTCGGCGGTGTAGGCGGCGTCGCGAATCGTGACGGTGACCTGCGTCTTGCCGATTTCGTGCGCGCCCGCTGGGCCGGCGATGCACGAGACCAGCGCCGCCGCGAGCGCGAACCGCTTCATCGCGCCGCGATTCTCGGTGCGCCTGTCTCAATCGCCTGCGCGTGCGCGCGAATTCCGGCGTCGCGCGTGCCCGTTCGAAGCGCTTGCGCCATCGCCCTCCGCGCGTCGGCGACCCGTCCCGCTTTGAAATACGACCAGGCGAGCGCGTCTTCCGTGAAGATGTCGTGGCGTTCGGCCGCGGCCTTCTCGGCGATCGCAACCGCTTCCTCGATCTTGCGATCGTGATCCGCGAGAAACCGCGCGAGGTTCTTCGGCTCGGGCGCTTCGGTGCGCCACGCGGCTTCGGCGAGGGCGTATTGCCGCTCCGCTTCGTCGTGCCGGCCAAGCTGCTCGAGCAGATCGCCCATCTTCACGAACACATCAGGCGTCGGCGACTTCGCCGCGGCGCCGCGCAGCAGTTCGAGCGCGCCGTTCGGATCGCCTTCGGACGCGATCGCCTTCGCGTAGCCGATGACCGCAAACGGATGCCCCGGGAACGCCTGCGACGCCGACGCATACGCGACTTTCGCTTCGTGCAGTTTACCGACCTGAAAATACAGATCGCCCAGCTGCGCGCGCGCCCACGCGAGACCTTCCGGATCGGTCGGTGACGTCGCATCGGCGGCAAGCGCCATCGACTCGATCGCGCCCGCGAGATTTCCCTGCAGCTCTCGCGCGTACGCGACGCGCGCGTACGCGGCGGCGCTCGGCCGCGTCTGCATCATCTTGTCGAACGCCGCGAATGCCTCGTCGTACTCGCCCAGTTCCAGATGCGCGTCGCCGATCACGCCGTAGTTGACCGGATCGGCGGGTCGCGCGTCGCGGTTCCTTTCTCCGACGGCCAGCGCATCGCGAAATCGGTGCTGCGACAAGTACAGCGCGGCGAGCATCCGGTTTGCGTCGTAACTTCCCGGCTCGTCGTTCAGGACGCGCGTGAGCGCTCGCTCGGCCTCGACCGCCAGACCGGGATTGCCGGTGACGCGCGTCTGTCGCAACAGCGCGTCTGCGAGCAGCAGTGCGGCGCCGTTGTCCTCCGGGTTCGCCGCCAGCCTCGACTCCATGTCGCGAATGCGCGCGTCGAGATCGCCGCGCGAGGTCATCGGCGCGCCTTGTGTTCCCATCGGCGATCCCGACGTGTGCGGCCGCTTGCTCCGCTGCACGTCGCGCCAGTTGGCGTAAGCCACCATCGCCGCGACGGCGACGATGATGGCTGCGGGAACGAGATGGTTCGGCGTCAGAAACCGGCGCATGGCGTTTTAGTGACCGCCGGCCGGACGGGGATTGAGCTTCCACGCGTTGCCGCCCGAGTGCGGAAACGCGAGGTACGGGAAGGTCGATCGGAACGGGACGTCGTTGCGATCGACACCGTCGCCGAGCGCGCCGACTTTGGCGCCGGTCAGAAAGCCCGCCGCCGCCTGCACGGTGATGTCAATCACGTCGTCTGTCAGACGCCGTCCGTTCGGGAAGCCTTGCACGTCGCCGGCGAGGACGCCCATCCGCGCTGGAGAGGCGGTCGGCAGAACGTCGGTGTTGAGGCGAATCATCTCAGCCTCTTTCACGCCGGGCGGCTGATTCAGGCCGGGGACGCCGGTCAAGAAGACCTGCACGAGATCGGCCCGCGGTGTCGCCGGCGCCGTGACGCCGTAAAGCGCCTGCAGCAGCTTCGGCACTTCAGGCTCGGTGTAGTTCGCACGGAAACCGCCGCCGTCGGCGGTCGGCACCGAGCCGTTCCAACGATCCTTCTGTCCGACGGGAATGATCACTTCGTTGACGAGCGGCATTCCGAGCCGCGACACCTGCACGAACGTGGTGCTCGCCGTTTCGGAACCGGCGGCGCGCGTCGTCGTTGTCGGACGAAGCGCCGTCGACCAGACGCCGATGATGGGGCTGCCCGCCTTCAGCGACGACTTCGGCACCTGAATCGCGATGCTGTGGACGTTGAATCCGGCGAGCGTGTCGTTGCCGACTTCCGACAGATTGCCGCCGTAGAGCAGATCGAACACGCGGAGATCGACGAAGAACGGATCGTCGGTCTGTCCGGCGAACACGCTGCCGGTCGTGCCGTCCTGCTGACGGAACTGATAGATGCCGCTGCCATTCCCGCCGTAGTTCGGCGTCGATGCGGGACCGACGTTGTCGTACATCGTCTTCATCGGGCCCGCCGTCATCGTCGTGGTGCCCTTGTCGATGCGCGTCAGCGTGTACGTCTGGGAGAGATTCCGATTCGCATCGTCGATCGACTTGATCGGGCCGGTGTTGTAGAGGAAGGTGTTCGGGTTCGCGATCTGCGAGGTGAACCGAAGCTGATACGTGATGTCCTCGACGCCGTCGCCGTTGTTGTCGATGTTGATGTTGTAGATGGCGTTGTCGCCGAAGCGGTAGAAGTTCGGGCCGCCGGCAGGATCTTCGAACGGGATGAACGAGGCGATCAGAGTCACGGTGTCGGGGTTGTCGGGACTCACGAACGCGTAGACGTCAGTGTGGTCCACCTGCGGATCGCTGCTGATCAGCGGCGCTTCGCGGTGGCTCGACGCGCGTCCCGGTAACATCTGGTAGCCGACCAGCAACACTACGAGTGCGAGAAAGTACAGTCGCTTGCTCACGTTTCACCCTCCAAGTAACGTAGGCTGCACGGTGCAGCAACACTGACCATACGAGGGCCGGCGCCGGGCGGATTTCCGGACGACACATTGGACGTCAAACAGCCACTGCCGCTGTGGGCGCGCGCGGCCGACTTTCTGGCGGCCGGACTTGGCGTCGTCGCCGTCACTGTGGCGGCGTCCGGCGGATTTCACGCAAACATCCAGGGAGTTCGCGTTACTCTAACGTCACCGTATCGCGTGCTCGCGTGGGCGATTGCGATCACGGTCGTCCGCCACGCCTTGTACCGCGATCGACCGGTCTACGGACACCTTGCTGAGCGCGTCGCCGCGTGGCGCCGCAGCATCCCGCTGAGAAACGCACTCGTCGTCGCCGTCGCAACGCGGCCTGTCGTGATGCTCGCCGGCTTCCTGGCGGTGTTTACCTTCGGGTTCGCGCCGGGAGCGAAGCCGTTCACCGATTTCTCGAACGAGCTGCTCACCCTGCCGCTGCGATGGGACACCGGCTGGTACCTGGGCATTGCGACCGGCGGCTACGAGTTTTCACCAGGCATCGGGCCGGGCGGACAACAGAACATCGTGTTCTTTCCCGCGTACCCCATGCTGGTTCGAACGGCGGCGCTCTTCCTCGGAAATGCGCCCGGTTCGTACGTGCTCGGCGGGACACTCGTCTCGCTGGCGCTGTTCATCGTCGCGCTCGTCTATATCTATCGCATCGCGCGCGGGTATCTCGACGACGATCGGGCCATGACGGCGCTCTGGCTGATCGCGGCCTATCCGTTCGCCGTCTTCTATGGTGCGATCTACACTGAGTCGCTCTACCTCGCGGGAGCGGCCGGCGCTTTCTATCACCTGCGCCAGCGCGACTGGCTCCCCGCTTCGGCCTGGGGCTTCATCGTCGGCCTGTCGCGGCCGAACGGATGTTTTCTGCTGCTGCCGCTCGTGATCGCGGCGTTCGAGAGTCGGCGGCGGGAAGAATCGCTGCCGTCAGCGTCGGCGCTCGCCGCCGCGGCTGCACCGGGGGTGGGCGTGCTGCTCTATTGTCTGTACGTCTGGCGGCTGACCGGTAACCCGCTCGCATGGGCGGAGGGACATGCGGCATGGGGCCGTCACTATCAGGGACTGACCCATCTCGTCACCGATCGTTACCACGTCATTTCGAATGCGGGTCTGACGACGTATGTGAGTCAGCAGCCGTACGATCTGCTCAATGCGCTCGGCGTGATCTTCGTGCTCGCCGCGGTCGTGCCGCTGGCGCAACGCTTCTCGATGGCATTCGCGCTGTTCGTGCTCGTGAACATCATTCCGCCGCTCGCGGCGGGCGGATTCATGTCCACCGGACGATTCAGCTCAGTGCTGTTCCCGGCGTTTCTATGGCTGGCGTCGATCGTCCCGGAACGTCATCGCGCGGGTTGGATTTCCGGTTTCTCGGCGCTGCAGGCACTCTGCGCAGCGCTGTTCTACACCTGGCGGCCGCTGTACTGACGCAAGTCGTTGCGGTTCCCCTCCGGATGACGTAGCGTCGAATTCACTCTCCTACGACAAGTCATCACTCCGTCGCGCGTAACCCGAGGTGAGGTATCTCATGCTGCCTGGGCGGCTGCGGCAGATCGAGGGTCGAGGGATTCAGCCGTCTGCCGCTGAGCGGCAGCGATCAGCCGGACAGGATCTCGAGCAGTTCAGTCAGCGCGGCGAGCTCCTCTTTCGCCGCGTAAATGATCGCGCGCTTCTCCTGAAGCGTCGGCTCGCTCCAGTCTTCGTTCTCGAGCCGCACGCGTCCGTCGCGGCCGATCTCGACGACGACCGCGTCCATCGGTTCGACGTAAAGCTTCATCGATCGATCAAAGTCCCGCCGCTGCCGATGCACGGGCGGCATCCGCGACGCCGAGGACGAGCGTCGCCGACGCCGCGCCGTCCGAGCCGCCGCCGTACGCGTACTCGACGTTCACGCCGGCATTGCCCGCGAGCGTGAGGATCGGCGCGAGCGATCCAGGGCCGTTCGGCACAGTGGTCACGAGGACGTCCCGCTCGGTCACCTGATGGTGATGCTCGCGAAGCGTCGCAGCCGCGTGCACGTGATTGTCGACGACTATGCGCAGCTGACCGCCGGACTCGAGCCCCATCGCAAGGATGTTGACGTGTTCGTCCGACAGCAGACGGCAGACGGCGGCCAGCGCGCCCGGGCTGTTCGCCAGGCGAAGAGAGAGTTCGGTTCGGATCATGCGGAGAGACTATCAGGCGTCGTGGACGGTGGCTAGCGACTGGGGACGTGAGACTCGAGACCGGCGACTCTCATTGCCCGAGGGCTTCAGCGCCGGACGTGGTGCGTCCGGCGACTGAAGCCCCCGAGGCCGCGGGGCAACGGTTACGCGAGCACCTTGATCACGACGCGACGATTCTGGGCGCGGCCCGCCTTCGTCTTGTTCGGCGCGATCGGCTTCTCCTTGCCGTAGCTGATGACGTTCATCTTGTGCAGCGGAACCTGATACTGCTCGTAGAGATAGCGCTTCACCGCTTCGGCGCGCTCGAGGCCGATGCGCTCGTTGGTCCTGGCGTCGCCGACGCTGTCGGTGTGCCCTTCGATCTCGAGATAGATGTTCTTCGGGTCGGTCTTCAGCTGCGACACCATCTCGTCGATTTTCGCCTTCGCCTCATCCGGCAGGGTCGTCTTGCCGAACTTGAAGTTGCCCTGGTCTTCGCTCAGCACCGTTTCGAACACGAGGCGCTTGTTCGCCTTGTCCATCGCGTCGAACTTGCCGCCGGCGTCAACCGCGGCGCTGTTGGCGGCATTCGCCGCATCGTGCGCCGCCTGCGCAGCCGTGCCGGCCGCCGCCGCCTTCGCGTCCACGTCCGTGATTCTTCCTTCGTTCTTGCGCGTGCGCTCCTGCGTCTCCTCGATCGCGCGACCCTGCGAGTCGACCTTCTCGTTCACTTCGCCGACGCTCGTGCGGACGAATTTCTTCGTCGCGCAGGCCGCCGACCCACCGATTGCCAGAACCACGATCGGAATAGCCACAAAGAATTTCCGCAACATGACGACCCTCCTAAAGCGACGGGCGTGATTGCCCCGCGATATACCCGCTCCGGGCGCGAACTGTGAGGTCCTTGTTCCGTGCACGGACCACGAGCGGATGCCAGCCCGGTGTGCCGCTCGATTCGAACGCGATGAGATATTGGTGCCGCAGCTCGTCGATGATTTGTCGCGCCGCGATGCTGCGCTGTCCCGGCGTGCTGGCGACGAAGACGTGGCCACCCGTCCAGCCCGCCAGATCTGCAAGCGGGCCTGCGAACGCCGACCGGTCGACATTGGTGGCCGTCTCTTCCGACGGGTTGTCGATCGACGGCACGATGCCGAAGATGTAGACCGGCACGTCGATGGCCGACGCCGCGGCCGACACTTCCGACGGCTTCAGGTGGCTCGCGTTGTCGGCGCCGTCGGTGAACACCACCACCGCGCGGCGTCGCCCTTCGCGTGCGCCGACGCGTTTGGCCGTCAGCGCGATCGCGTCGTGCAACGACGTTTCGCCGAACGGAATCGTCGCCTCCATCGATGCCGGCAGATCGCGCAGGCCCGTGGTGAACGGCGCGGCTTCATCGAGATGCGTGTCGAAGGTGAAGACCGCCGCTTCATCGCGCGTCGCGTCGAGCCAGCTGAGCACGTGCCGCGCCGCTTCGCGGGCGTTCGGCAGATGACCCTCCATGCTGCCGCTGACGTCGAACAGAATCGCGACGCTGACCCCTGCAACGTCGGTCCGGAAATCGGCAATCGCTTTCGTTTTTCCGGACTCGAGCACCTCGAAATCGCGCACCGTGAGGTCCTGCACAAATCGCCCTTTGCGGTCGCGAACAACGGCGGCGACGCGGACCATGTCCACGCCGCCTCTGAAAGCCGGTGTTTGAAGCGCTTGTGCGTTGACCTGCCGGCCGTCGAAGCCGATCGTAAACGCCGCTATCGCCGCCGCCGTCATCAGCTTGCGCCGCGTCATCGATGTTGACCTCTCCAATTCCGTTGCCAGCCGCACAACACGCTGATACGGCGTCGGTTACAAGAATGCGCCGTCCGCGCTCCGACCAGAATCCGTGGAAATTAGTGTAGAAATTACGCGATCCGGACTGACTGGAAATCCTGTACGGGTGTACTCCGCCGCCACCGCTTCGCGCGCTGCGGGAATTCCAGCTGAAGGACCGTACGTGCCACAACACGTACGGTCCTTCAGCTGGAATTCCCGCAGCGCGCGAAGCGGTGGCGGCGGAGTACACCCGTACAGGATTTCCAGTCAGTCCGGATCGCGTCTTCATCACCGCGGGAACCTCGGAAGGGATCGAGCTCACGCTGGGCGCAATCTGCGAGGCCGGCGGAGAAGTGCTCGTGCCGATGCCGACCTATCCGCTCTACACAGCGGTACTTGCGAAGCTTGACGCGAAGGCGAAGTACTACACGCTCGACGCGTCGCGCGGCTGGATGCCGGACCTCGAGCATCTGAAAACTCTCGTCACGCCGGCGACTCGCGCTATCGTCGTGATCGATCCCAACAATCCGACCGGCGCCGTCTACCCCACTGAGACCCGCCGCGCGCTGCTCGAGTTCGCCGACCAGCACAACCTGCTGTTTCTCGCCGACGAAGTGTACGGCGATCTTGGATTCGAAGGATCGGTGCCGCCGTACGGATTGCTCGATCCCGACGCCGCGATCATTTCCTTTTCCAGTCTGTCGAAAGCGTATCTCGCGCCGGGTTGGCGCTGCGGCTGGATGGCGATCGGCCGATCGCCGCGCCTCGACGCCGTGGTGGCGGCAGTGAGAAAGCTGGCGGATGGACGCCTGTGCTCCACCGTGCCGATGCAGTACGCGGTCGCACCAGCCCTCAACGGCGACCGTTCGCACCAGGTCGCGTTTCGCGCGGCGCTCGAGGCGCGCGCCGCTCTCACCGTCGATCGCCTGCGCGCGATGCCCGGCGTCTCGTGCGTCGCGCCGACGGCGGCGTTCTACGCGATGCCGCGCATCGCGCTGCCCCCTGGCAAGACCGACGAGGATTACGTGAAGGCGCTGTTGCACGCGACGGGCGTGCTCTGCGTGTACGGATCGGGATTCGGGCTGCCCGCCGCCGAAGGATTCCTCCGCATCGTCTATCTCGCGCCGCTCGACGAGCTGCGCGAGATCTACGACTTGATGGCCGCGTTCACGGCTCAGTACTTGAAAGTCTAAAGTCACGAGTGTGAAGTCTGAAGCGTGAAATGATGGAAGGCGATTACACGCGCCGGATGCTGCAGACGATCGCGGCGATCGCGGCCGCTGTAATGGTGGTCGCCGCGCTCTTCGCCGCGCGCCAGGCGCTCACGCTCATTTACATCAGCGCGCTCATCGCGATGGGGTTCTCGCCGATCGTACGCGTGCTCGAGCGTCCGCGCCGCGTGCCGCGCTGGCTCGCCATCCTCGTCATCTATCTCGTGATCGTCGCCGTCCTCGTGCTGCTCGCGCTGCTGATCATTCCGCCGCTGATGGCGCAGGCGGCCGCGCTGTGGGCGAAGCTGCCGGTCGAGTTCAACAGATTTCAGTCGTTCCTGATTCAGCACAAGCTGATGGTCCATCGCGTCACCCTCGAAGAAGCGGTGCAGAACGCGCCGAGCGGAGCGGGCGGCAACGCGGTCGGCACCGTGCTCGTCGCGATCTCGAGCGTCATCGGCGGCATGTTCGAGCTGATCACGATTCTCATCCTGAGCTTCTACTTCCTCGTCGAAGCGCAGGCGATGTTCGACTACCTGATCCGGTTCGTGCCAGCGGGGCGCCGCGCGGACGTCTCGACGGTCGCGCGTCAGGCAGTCGAGAAAGTCAGCGCGTGGCTGCGCGCGCAGTTCCTGCTCGCCGGTGTGATGGGCCTGTCGGCCACGATCGGCTTGTGGCTGATGGGCGTACCGTACGTCTACGTCATCGCGTTAATCGCCGCGATCGGCGAAACGATTCCGATTATCGGACCGGTGATCGGCGGCATTACTGCAGTGGCCGTGGCGCTGAGCGTGTCGACCAGACTCGCGTTGATGGTCGCCGCCTACTTCTTCGTCCTGCATCAGCTCGAAGCGAACGTGCTCGTGCCGAAGATCATGGAGCGGCGCGTCGGCGTCAGCCCGGTCGTCGTGATCATCGCGCTGCTCATCGGCGGCGAGCTGTGGGGACTGATTGGCGCGATCCTCGCGATCCCGACTGCGGCGATCTTGGCGGTGATCGTCGAAGAGATCGCGGCGGGCCAGGCGATTCGTCTTCAGCGGGTCAGGTGAACATCGACGATCAACGCAGAGATCGCGGAGACCGCAGCGTCCTGTTTTTCGCTGCGAGTTCCGCGGGTTCTGCGTTTGCCGTGTATGTCGTCTCCACGCTTGCGCTGACCTGGCCGCTCGCTCGCGGGCTGACGCGCGACATCCCCGGCGATTTCGGCGATCCGCTGTTCACGATGTGGGTGCTCTCGTGGGATCTCACGCACCTCGGACACGGGTGGTGGAGCGCGAACATTTTCTATCCGCATCCGCTCGCGTTGGCATACTCCGAACACTTTCTGCCGCAGGCGTTGTCGATCGCGCCCATCTACTTCCTGACGCATAACCCGATCCTCTGTTACAACCTGCTCTTCCTCTCCACGTTCGTGCTGTCAGGGCTCGGCATGTATCTCTTCGCGCTCGAGCTGACGGGCGTTCCCGAAGCCGCGTTCGTCGCAGGATTCGCGTATGCGTTCATGCCGTACCGCGTCACGTCGATGCCGCACTTGCAGGTGCTGTCGTCGGCGTGGCTTCCATTTGCGCTCTTCGGCCTCCGCCGCTATTTCTCCACGCACGATCCGCGCGCACTCGCCGGCGCCATGGCCGCGTGGTTTCTGCAGAATCTTTCCTGCGGCTATTACCTGTTCTTTCTCAGCCCCATCGTCGCGCTCTACGCGCTGTGGGAGTTGACCACGCGTCGGCTGTGGACGGACGCGCGCGTGATCGGCAGTCTTGCGGCCGGATCCGCGGTGACGCTGGCGGCGACAGCCTGGGTCGTCTACCCGTATGTCGAGCTGCGACGCCTCGGTTTCAAGCCCCGCACGCTGGGTGAGGTTCTGTACTACTCCGCCGACATCTACGCGTACCTGACCGCCGATCCGAACCTCAGGCTGTGGGGACCGATCGCGCAGGCGTGGCCGCATGCGGAGGGCCTGCTTTTTCCAGGGTTGACGATCGTAGCGCTCGCCGCGATCGCCGTGACCGCCAGCGTCCGACGTGTGCGTCACGCCTCTCACCGAAGCGCCGCGACGGCCCGCGCGAGCCGGGCGTCGACGCTTCTCGGCTGGGCGTTTCTCGCGTCGGCCGGCCTTCTGCTGTTTTTGTTTCTTGGTTACAAGATCCGGACGCCGATCCTCAGGATCACGAGCTTCTCGCGCTGCGCGTGGATCGCGGCAATCGTCGGCGTCGGCTTCCTCACGGTGTCCGCGCGCGCACGCGAAATGTCGCGGTCGTGGATCGCCTCTCCTGCTGGGTGCTTCTCTTTGATCGGCGTCTTTGCTCTGGTGATGTCGTTCGGGCCGGCGATTCAGGCGAAAGGCGATCTCGTCACGCGCACCAGCCTTTACGCCGTGTTCTATCACTACGCTCCGGGCTTTGACGGCGTTCGCGTGCCTGCGCGGTTTGCCATGGCGCTTTCATGTGCGCTCGCCGCGCTGTGCGCGCTGGGCATTGCCGCGATCGATCCCGGCAAGCGGCGTCGCGTCGCCGTCGCGGCGTGCGTCTGCATCGCGATCGAGGCGGCGGCGATGCCGATTCGATATCCGCTATATGTTCTATTCGACGCGGCACTGGCGTCCGCTCATCAACGGCTACAGCGGCGGCGCGCCGGCGGGTTACGAGCTGATCGCTGGCCTGCTGCAGGACGCAGGGAGGGAGGTCACCGGGAGGGACGGAGGTGACCAGGAGGGACGGAGGTGGCAGGCGCTCGCGAGCTCCGGCGCGACGCACGCGATCGTCCACCAGGGCTTCTACGCCGGCGACCGCGGACCCCTGGTCAGCAGCTGGATTCGCGCACACGGCGGTCGCGAAGTGGCCATATTGGGCGACGACCACCTCTTCCAACTTCGCTAGGCACTTTTCTTGACCTCCTGTTCACACGTCACAAGTCACAAGTCTCGAGCGTCGGTCATATACTGACTGGCGACTTCCGACTGGAGACTGACGACTCATGCGCCGCGATCCTCTCAATTATCTCGGAGCCGAGCTCGACTCGCTGAAACAACAAGGGCTCTATCGCTCGCTTCGCATCCTCGAAGGCGAGCAGAGCCACAAATCGACCTTCGATCACCGCCAGGTTGTGAACCTGTCGTCGAACAACTATCTCGGGTTGACGACGCACCCGAAACTGCGCGAGCGGGCGCTCGAAGCAACGCGGACGCTCGGCGTCGGGTCGGGCTCGGTCCGCACGATCGCCGGCACCATGGACATCCACATGGAGCTGGAGCGGCGGCTCGCCGCCTTCAAGCAGACCGAAGCGGTCGTCGTCTTCCAAAGCGGCTTCGCGGCGAACGCGGGGACCGTCGCCGCCGTCCTATCCAAGGACGACTTCGTGATCTCAGACGAGCTCAACCACGCCAGCATCATCGACGGAAGCCGTTTGAGCCGCGCGGCGATCAAGGTCTTTCCCCACAAGGACCCGGACGCCGCGCGGAAGATTCTCGAGGATCTCCCGTCGGGTCCGCGCAAGCTGCTGATCACGGACGGCGTCTTCAGCATGGACGGCGACCTCGGCGCGCTGCCCGAGTTGTGTCAGCTGGCCGAAGAATTCGGCTGCATCATGATGGTCGACGATGCGCATGCGAGCGGAGTGTTCGGGAAGAACGGCCGTGGCACGGTCGATCATTTCAGCATGCACGGCCGCGTTGACGTCCAGGTCGGCACCCTGTCAAAGGCAATCGGCGCGCTCGGCGGCTACGTCGCAGGCACGAAGACCTTGATCGATTTTCTGTATCATCGCGCTCGTCCGTTCCTGTTCTCGACATCGCACCCGCCGGCGGTGGCCGCGGCGTGCATCGCCGCGATCGACGTTCTCGAAGAGGAGCCGCAGATCATCGAGCGGCTGTGGGAGAACACCCGCTTCTTCAAGGAGGGCCTGCAGGCGCTCGGATTCAATACCGGTCTGAGTCAGAGTCCGATCACGCCGGTGATCGCGGGCGACGGCGCGCTGGCGATGAAACTCTCGGATCGGCTGTTCGCCGAAGGCGTCTTCGCGCAGGGGATCGCGTTTCCGACGGTCGCGCGCGACAAAGCGCGCGTGCGGACGATCGTTACCGCCACGCACACGCGCGAGGAACTGCAGTTCGCGCTCGACGTGTTCGCGAAGGTCGGCCGCGAATTGGGCATGCTTCAGTGAATCTTGCACCTTGAACTCTAGAACGCGCCGTTTTCAGTCGTTCTTCGACACCTACACACGCGATCTCACCGCGGAGGACCTGCAGCGCCTGTTCACGCGCGACGCGCGCGAGGCGTACAAGTTCTTCACGCGCGGCATCGATTCCGATGCGTTCAAGGGGCTGCCGTGGCACACACGCGCGGCCGCGCACGCGCGCGTGCTGTTCGTCGCCTTCACGATGAAACTCTCGCCTGCGCGGCGCATCGTCTTTGCCGCCTCGCTCGGCCTCGCGATCATCGGGCTCTTCAACCTGTTTCGCGGCGTCGGCATCATCGAGATCATGCGGGTGCCGCTCGTGGGCGCCGTCGGCGTGCCCGGACCGCTGTTCCGTCAGGGAACGTGGCCGCTGATCTTCGCGTTCGCGTTGATGAATCTGCTGGTGCTGCTCGAAGTCGCGGATCGCCTGTCGCTGAAGAACGACCTCGAGATCGCGCGCGAAATCCAGCAGGCGATGCTGCCCGGCGGTTTGTACAGCGCACCGGGCGTCGAGACCGTGGGGATCAGCCGTCCGGCCAATACGGTCGGCGGCGATTTCTACGACATTCTGCCGCTCGCGGACGGCCGGCTGGTCGTTACGGTCGGCGACGTCGCGGGCAAAGGGAGTCCTGCGGCGCTGCTGATGGCGCTGTTGCTCGCGATGCTCCGGACGCTCGTCGACGAAAAGCTCGGACCGGCAGAGCTCGTCGCGCGGCTCAACGTGCAGGTGTGCCGCCACGCGCCGCCGTCCAGGTTCATCACGCTGTTTTATGCGGTCTACGATCCGAGGACCGGCGATATGACGTACGTCAGCGCTGGTCACATGCCGCCGCTGCTACTTCGATCCGACGGCAAATGGGAACGGCTGAGCGATGGCGGCATCGCGCTCGGCATGTTCGAGCAATCGACTTACAAAACAGGACACGTCACGATCCAGCCCGATGAATTGGTCGCGGTCTACAGCGACGGTGTCACCGAAGCCGAAAACGCGTCGGGCCGTCCGTTCGACGAAGGCGGCCTGGAAGCAACGCTGGCCGCGAATCGCGGGTTCGCGCTCGCGGCGCTTGGCGCATCAGTCGTCCGCGCGGTCGAACAACATTCCGTAGATACCCACCATTCTTCTTCTGCGACGGAGCAGCACTCCAGCGGCGGCTGGTGTCTAAAATAGGGCCGGGGGCAGACCGTGGCCTGGCCCCGACACCGTGTGGATGCCTTTCAGAGTCGCGATCGTCGTTCTCGCGCTGTCGTTGTGCGGGCCGGTGGCATCGCGCGCGCAGGATGCTGATGGTGTCGCCGCGCTGCTGGCGCGCGTTGAGAACATCGCGCTGTCAGGCAACAGCACCGCATTCTTCGCATTGCTGACGAGCGGCGCAAACCGCGGGCGCGCCGTCGACTTCGCCAGCTCCGAGTTGATTCCTGGCGGCGTACGCGCCGTGCTCAAGGAACGCGATCGCGCCCCGCTTCGCGGCACGCTCGCCGGCAACGGCTTTTCGCTCATCGTCGACGTCCTCGTGGAATTCGGCCCGCGCGCGCGCGCGTCGACGTGGCGCCTCGACGTCAAACGGGTTGGAGACGCGGGCAGCGACCACCAATGGGCGATCGACGACGAGGAGCGCCTGTCGTCGGTCGAGAATCTGTACCGGCTCTCGTTGAACACGACGAAAGCGTTCACCGCGCGGAACCTGAAAATCGCCGCCGAAGATCTCGACCTCACGCTCGCCGACGGATCGGTCTATCTGGCCGATATCGATCAGGGCGTCACCGGCCTCGTGCTGATGGGCCACGGCACGATGAGCTTTCATCCGCCGTCGAGCACGGAAAAGGGCCAGGTCCGGATCTTCTGCGGCAGCGAATCGCTGGAAACCCCGTTCACGGCGGCGTTCATTCGGATCAATCCCGTGAACTTCGAAGACGCTATCGCCGCAGCGTCGAGCTGCACACGCGCAAGTACGACACGCTGACGTACGCCAAATCGTCGAGCGAAGCTGAAGACATCACGCTCTTCGATCGCAAGCGGCACCACAACATTTCGATCTACGCCTCGCAGCAGAAGCTCGCGGCGCGCGGCCGGTTCTACAACGAAGACGACCTCGTCGACTACGACGTCCTCGACTACGACGTGGACGCCTCGATCACGCCCGTGCGGCACTGGATCGACGGGCGCGTGCGCATGCACCTCAAAGTGCGGGCGCCGGTGCTCGGCACGCTGACCATCCGGCTCGCCGACTCGCTGAGCGTGCAATCGATCGTCAGCTACGAGCACGGACGGCTCTTCGGCATTCGCGTGAAGAACCAGAACACGCTCGTCGTGAACATGCCGACCGCGCTCACTCGCGACGCGGCAGTGCGGCTGACGATCGCGTACTCCGGCCGGCTCGAGCCGCAGACGCCGGATCGCGAGACGATCGCGTTCGAGCAGCCGCCGCGCGGCGGCGAGGACGTCCCGCTGGTGTCGCCCGAGCCCAGCTTCCTGTACAGCAGCCGAAGCTTCTGGTATCCGCAGGCGCCGGTCACCGACTACGCGACAGCGACGATCCGTCTGTCGGTGCCAAGCGCGCTCGATTGCGTCGCCAGCGGCGAGCTTCAACCCGGCTACCCGATGCTGGCGGCTGCGAAGGATCCGACGCAGAGTCGCAAAGTGTATCTGTTCAACGCCGTGCAGCCGGTGCGGTATCTCGCGTTCATCGTGAGCCGCTTCGCGCGCACGGAGACGGCGACGATTGCGTTTGCGCAGAGCGAAGAAGGGGACGCCATTGCGTTGAGTGGACCGTCGTATTCGAGCCTGAATCTTTCGGTCGAGGCGAATCCCCGGCAGGTGCAGCGCGGTCGTGAGCTGGCCGAGCGCGCGGCGGACATCGCGCAGTTCTATCAGTCGATCATCGGCGACGTGCCGTATCCGTCTTTCGCAGTGGCGCTCGTCGAAAGCGATCTTCCTGGCGGACACAGCCCCGGTTACTTTGCGGCGCTCAATCAACCGCTGCCGACGTCGACGCTGGTCTGGCGAAACGATCCGGCGGCGTTCGGCGGTTACAACGATTTCTTCGCGGCGCATGAGATCGCGCACCAGTGGTGGGGACAGGCGGTCGGCTGGCGCAACTACCACGAACAGTGGCTGAGCGAAGGCTTTGCACAGTACTTCGCCGCGCTGTACGCGCAGCATCAGAAGGGCGACGAGCTGTTTGCGTCGGTCATGCGGCAGATGCGCAGGTGGGCCGTCGATCAATCCGATCAGGGGCCCGTGAGCCTCGGGTATCGCCTCGGGCACGTTCGCGATCAAAGCAGAGTTTTCCGCGCGCTGGTCTACAACAAGGGCGCCGTCGTCCTGCACACGCTGCGGCGATTGGTCGGCGACGATGCTTTTTTTCGCGGCATCCGCCGGTACTACCGCACGTCACGGTTCCATAAAGCCGGCACCGAGGACCTGCGCGCGGCGATGGAAGCAGAGGCCGGACGTCCGCTCGATCGCTTTTTTGAGCGTTGGATTTACGGATCGACACTACCAAAACTGAAAGTCGGCTACCACATCGAAGGCGC
>WNFI01207614.1_pt1 | contig 17998 bp, 22 predicted proteins | sample 5400471 | NCBI WGS metagenome assembly WNFI01 (sample SAMN13153348, study PRJNA577476) | soil metagenome | isolation source: 100 cm saprolite on Douglas fir-dominated hillslope | place: USA:California | collected 2013-09-17 | reverse complement strand
TGAGCTTTCACCTGGTCGGGGGTGAATGGCTTGCGAATGTACCCCCGAGCGCCAGCCGACAGGGCCTGAACCACATGCCCCTCGCTGCCTTCGGTCGTAATCATCACCACCGGAACGCCCTTGGCATTTTCCACGCCCGCCAACTGCTTGACGAACTCCAGCCCGTCCATCACTGGCATATTGATATCGCACAAGATGAGATCAACCTTATTTTCTTTCAACGATCCGAGGGCTTCGGCGCCATTGGCTGCTTCAAAAACTTGTGAGATGTCCAGACCCGCCTGGCGGAGCGACCTTTCGACGATTTTACGCATGACCGACGAGTCGTCGACAATCAGGGTACGTATGGGGTCCATGTGTTGCTGTTCCTCTTGCAATGCCTGGAATAGAGTGGTCCGCGTCCGCATACCACCGCTAATTTCTATCGGCAGGCGCTCAAGGGACTTTAGGCCATGCGACCGAGGGCCGGAATCGGTGGAATAGGCGTCCGGCCGCTGGCCCGGTCGCCAGGGGCTCGAAACAGCAGATCCAGAGGCCGTTTCGCGACGCCCACCAATCGTATCCACAAGCAAGGCCCGCACGACACCATACGAATCTCGCAGGCGGCGATTCGGGTGCAATAGCTGCGAATGATTCGTACACACTCGCTAATATCTTCGATCCCATCGAACACAACCTCGCGAGGTCCACGATGTTCGAACGAAGCCTGCAGGCTGTTGTGCAAAAGACTGGGCACTATCAAGCAAGGTTCGGTCTGGCAGTCCAGCATCTGCTCGATGGCATAAAGCACGCTGTGATCGATTCCTTCACCAAAGGCGATATGCAGGGTCGCCGTACTCTCCACGTACTCGACCGGGATCATGGCGGAGGACTGAAGCAGAAAAGCCGGGATTTCCGGGGCGCGGCTCAATCCTGCGGCCGAAGGCAGGACACGCCGGATAGGGCACGCCCATTGCCGGGCCAGCGCCGCAGTCACCTGATGTTCGGTGGCAAATCCAAGAGTCTGGAGCCACTCCCCAATTTTGCCGCGGCCGGCGACACGCTGGGCCTCGATGGCGACGCGCAGTTTTTCCGCCGTAATCTGCTGCCGGGAGAGCAGCAGCAAGCCCAACGGAACACGATGTGCAGCCGAAGCTGCATAGCCGCCAGCGGATCGCAATTGCTGAATGGTGTCGCTGAGAACTTTGTCAAGGCATTCGTCGGCGCAATACCATGAGCCGCGTACCAGAATTCTTCCCGGTCTTCCGCGCAGTCGGAGCCAAACCCCGGACCCGTGACCGCAGTCCCGCAACTCGCGGGGAGGCAAAAGCTTCTGCTTAAACGCCCGCCAGGCAAGATTCCACGAATCGAGATGAATTCCGGCGATTCCCACGTTTCTTTCTTTAACTACCTTCAGTTCTATAGAGAGGGTGTGGGCGCGACTTCGGTTATGCGGAGTCCGTAGTCGCCATTGATGACGACGACTTCCCCGCGTGCCACCAGGCGTCCATCCAGCAGCATGTCCACGGGTTCCTGCACCTCACGATCCAGTTCGATCACCGAGCCGGGGTTGAGTTCCAGGATTTCGCGAAGCAGCAGGCGCCTGCCGCCGAAGCGGAGCGTTACCGCCAGCTCGACATCCATCAGCAAGCCCAGCTTGGCCCGGTTGTCCTCCAACGGCGGTGCGGCTGGAATCACCGGTGCAGGGGCCGGTTTCGCGCTATCGGGTTTTTCCGTCCGCAGCGCCGCCCCCAAAGCCGCACTTAGCTGTACTTCTACCAGCGAAGGCGAGTTCTCCTCTCCAAAATACAGCCAGCAAGTGGAAGACGCGGGCCACGAGGGGGCTCCAGGCACGGCCTCGAGCCTCAGTTGAATTTCACCCCAACGCGCCTTCAGCGTGGTGACGACCAGGCCTGCGACCTGGCGCAGCAACTCCAGCGCCGCCTCGCCATGTTCGGCGGTAACCTGCGCCTCCGGCGTCGAGGGCTCGCTCATGAACATCTGAGCTACGCGCAGGGTTGTCGCCGCGCCGAGCCGCAAGCTCATTTCTCCGCGCAGCCCGCCTGAACATGTGCCCACGATCCAAACGTCGCTTTCATTCGCGGCCCCGGTATTTTCCAGAGCTTGGTCGGCCACCACGCAGGATTGTTCACTCCCGCTGACCTGAGTCAGTACCTGGCGGATACAATCCGCCCACACTTGTAGGTAGCCGGCAGGTTCGGCTCGAACGGCGATGGCGGGAGCTTCGGTCACTTGGACTTATCCTGGGCTTGCGATTCTTTTGCCTGTGGGGTTGCGTCGGAGACCTCCGGCATTGGTTCGAGCAGACGCGCGGCGCGGGTTCCACCGCAGCGCGCGGGCAGCGCCTGAAACATCTCCGCACCCGCAATCAGCAGCGTAGCCGGTTCCGCGGCGCTGCGTGCGAAGCGAAGCAAATTTCCGGGCGCAAGCTCGGCCAGAGCGCCAATCGAAACTCGCACCTGGTTCGCGGCCAGCTCGACCGTAAACGGGCAATCCAACAGACAGCGCATGAGGCGCTGCCTCGACTCGATGCGTCCGCGGGGCCGGCGCTTGCTCCAGTCGGCGGAGATTTTTCGCAGCAGTGCGTTCGAAACCGCTGCGGGGATGGCCAGATTGAGCCCTCCCCGCACTTCCAGCATGGTGACTTCGAAGCATAACGAGAGGACTTTTTCTTCCGGAGACATTAACCGTTGCGCCTACCCCAATCCCAGCCGCTCATCGAAGCTTACCTCCAGCGCCAGCGCCTGCCAGGCCGCGCCCAGCTCACGGCACACGATGTGGGCCACGCTTTCGAGAATCTGCTCTTCGATCTCTGTGATCTCGCGGGTAGCCGCCAGACTCGCGCCTTGTCCTCCGAGCAACAGATCGATGATGGGGAAGGCGATCTTTAAATCCAGTTGTAAAGCTCCGGTCGCTCCTATCGGCTCCACGCGGCAGGAGGCAAGATAAGTCGTTTCCGGGATGCGATGCAGGAACTCGCGATAAGTGAGATGCTCGGCCGATACCAGAGTCGTAGCAAACACCACCCGCAAATACGCTCCGAGCGCGTGGGTCAGACTGCGGGCAAAACCCTCATGCAACGAGGTAATCGCCTGCAACTGTTCCCGCCCAATCTGACCCGCGCGGCGCACGTCCCAGGATTCAGCCTTGAAGCCGGGGGGTGCTTGCTGCGTCGCAGCCCCGCCGCTGCGGGCGGCGACTACCATGGCATCGATTTCTTCCTGAGTGAGAACGTTTTCCATAATTACTTTCTTAGCTTCCCATACCTTGGGTCGCGGCCCGGGCCCGCCCCGGACCCATCATCTCCTCCAGACGCGCCCGCAAGCGCACCACGGCCAGCGAATGAATTTGGGAAACTCGGGACTCCCCGATGCCCAGCACCGCGCCCACTTCTTTCATGGTGAGTTCCTCGAAATAGTAGAGAGCGAGTACCTGATGCTCTTTCTCCGGCAATTCGGCGATGACACGAGTGAGCAGCTCCTTCATCTCCGAGCGCAAGCAGCGAAAAAAAGGAGTGTCCTCGGGAGCGTTGGGAAGGTAGTCGCACAGATCCTGTTCCTTCCCGTCCCAGGGCGACTCGATGCGCAGACTGCCTACTTCCAGGCTGTCCAGCTCTCCCAGTAGTTGTTGAAACTCGCGCAAGGGCAGTCCGAGCTCCGTGGCCATCTCATTTTCCGTGGGGGCCCGGCTGAGGTCGAGACTGAGTTTGCGGTGTGCCTCTTCCACCCGTCGCGCCTTGCGCCGCAGTTCGCGCGGCCCCCAATCCATTTCGCGAAGGCTGTCGAGGATCGCTCCACGAATGCGGAACTTCGCGTAGGAGCCGAACTGCACGTGTTTGGAGTGATCGAATTTGTTCAAAGCGTCGATCAGTCCAATCACCCCAGCGTGTACGAGATCCTCCAAGGGCACATGGCGGGGCAGACGCTCGTGAATGCGGCGCGCCAGGTAGCGTACCTGAGGCAATTGTTCGAGCAGGATGCGGTCTCGTTCCTCTTTGTCCTGCCATGAGGTATAGGCTTGAGCGCTGTGCTTGGTCATGCGGTTTTCACTTTCCGTGGAATTCGGTAACGATTCTCTGCTGCATTTTTCACAATGAAACTGTGATCCGGTCGAGATGGGTTCATCGCAACACCCCTACGGATTGCACCTCCACCACCGGTGGCACCTCCAGCGGAGAAAGCACCACCACCTTGGGAAGAAAAGGTTCCAGCAGACGTTTCAGGTGATAGCGTGCCGGGGTCGAACACAGCAGAACCGGGCTGGCCACCGCCACTTGCTCTCCTCGAGCGTCTGGTCGAGCGTTACCACGCGTAGCGCCCCGGTATCGGATAGCAGAGGCCGCACCAGAGCCCGCGACAATGCCTGCCGCCCGGCTTCGACCAGCAGCACCGGATTTTTCGTGGTCGGGGTCGCGTCCAGCAAAGCTTCGAGAATGGTGGGCAGGTCGCGGACCGAAACCTGTTCCCGCAAGAGCTGCTGCAGGACTTTCTGCACTTCGCCCAGACTTAGAATTTTTGGAACCAGCTCTTCCACCAGCTTGGGATGGCTCTCGGCCAACCGGTCCAGCAGACGTTTGACTTCCTGCCGGCTCAACAACTCGTGGGCATGCTGTTTCACCACCTCCGCCAGATGAGTCGCAAGCACCGAAGTCTGGTCCACCACGGCGTAACCAGAAGCCAGCGCCTCGTTCTGCACCGCTGCCGGAATCCAAACCGCCGCCACCCCAAAAGCGGGCTCCTTGGTCGCGGTTCCAGGCAGGGGCCGGGGCGAGCCCTCCGAACTGATAGCCATCAGATAATCCTGAAACATCTCCCAGCGCGCGACTTCCACGCCCCGCAGTGCGATGACGTACTCCCGCGGTTTCAGCCGCACATTGTCCGTGATGTGTACCGGCGGAACGATGAATCCCAGCTGCTGCGCCAGATTCTGCCGCAACGCCCGCACACGGGCGAGAAGCTGCCCGCCTTGGTTCACGTCGACGATTGGAACCAGACCGTATCCCACTTCCAGGCTGAGTTCGTCGAGCTTCAGCAAGTCTTCCACCGAATCTTTTCCCGTCCCAGCTTTCTTATCTGCGGCGGGGGGGTCCGGCGGCTCCGCCGAAAGTTTGGGAGCCTTCCACGCCAGAAACGTCGTGCCCGCCGCCAGCAACAAGAAAGAAAACTTGGGCAGCCCAGGAATAGCGGCCAGAGACAAGAGAACACCCGTCGCAATCAACAAAGGTCTACGGTGGGAAAGCACCTGGCGGCCTACGTCGACAGAAAGCGTGGAGTCCGAGGAGGCACGGGTCACAACGATGCCTCCCGCCATCGACACCAGCAGCGACGGAATCATTGTGACCAGGCCATCGCCGACGGTCAGCACGGTGTATGTTTTCAAGGCTTCGCCCCGTCCATAGCGCCGTAGAATTCCGCGTCATGCGCGATTTGCTGGCGGCGGGCCCGGGCCTGGGCTTCGTTGATCAGCCCGGCGTTCAGGTCGGCGTCAATTGCCATCTGCTTGCCGGGCATGGCATCGAGAGTGAAGCGGGCAGTCACTTCGGCGGTGCGCACCGCGCCGTGGGCCACCACGATGTACTGAATGGCGATCAAGGCCACGAAGAGCACGAAGCCGACAATGTAGTTGCCGCCCACTACGAACTGTCCGAAAGCCTCGATGACGCGTCCGGCCGCCGAGACTCCTTCACTGCCGTGCAACAGAATGCGCCGGCTGGAGGCCAAATTCAGGGACAGCCGGAACAGTGTCAATAGCAGCAGAAGACTGGGAAAAACGGAAAACTGCGAAGGCCGCAGAATTTGGATGGCCGACAACAACACCAGAACCGACATCGTGAGGCTGGTCGCCAGCAGCAAGTCCAGCAAGAGGCTGGGCAGCGGCACCAGCATTACGAAGATCAGACCTACGGCCGCCACGGGCATGATCCACTCCGACGCAGCCCCCTTGGGCTTAGTCACAGTCGCCGGGGATGGTCTGGCAGCAACATTCTCAGCCACGTTTTACGCTCCCCCCGCGGTAGCCGAATGCGCTTCCGAAGTTTGCGGAGCCCGGGCTTGCGCGCGCCAGATTGCCGCCAGAATCTCTGCCACTACAGCGTAGAGATTGGGAGGGATGGCCTGTCCGACTTCGACGGCTCGATACAAGGCGTGCGCCAGGGGCGGATTTTCTACCAACGGAATGCCGTGCCACAAAGCCACTTCACGGATCTGGGCCGCAAGCAGGTTGCGGCCCTTGGCGAGGACTACCGGAGCTTCCATCTCCATGCGGAATTCGAGCGCCACCGCAAACTCGGTCGGATTCGTGATGACTACCGCCGCACGCTCGACATCTTTGAGCACCCGGCGGCGGCGAGTCTGGCGCTGAAGACGCCGGATACGCATTTTGATCGCGGGATTTCCCTCTGTCTGCCGGTACTCGTCGCGCAGATCCTGGCGGCTCATTTTCAGTTCATTCTCGTGGTGCCAGCGCTCCAGGAAGTAGTCGGCCCCGGACCACAGCAACAAAACCAGCGACGCCTTCCATGCCACCTCAAAGATCCGGCTGGTCGCGAAAGCGATCAGGCCGCGCCCGCCGCCGTGTACCAGTTGGGGCAATGCTGTCCAGTCGCGCATCAATACGGCTACCGCAAAATAGACGATGACCGCCGTAGGCAGCAAAGACTTAAGCGCGCGGCTGAGCGCGTTGAGGGAGAACAACTGCCCCAGGCGGGAGATGGGATTCAGCCGGTTCAAATTCGGAGCCAGCGCTGAGGGGGCAAATACCGGACCGCCTTGTGCCAGTCCTCCGCCGGTCGCGATGACCCAGCTCAGTCCCGCCGCGAGGGCGACGCCGCGAAAGATGACTAGATCGTTATGCCATGCCGGCAACAATTGACTGGGATGGAGAGCGGCATCTTCGACTGTGCGACGAAACAATCTGCGCCAGTCGGAGGCGAAGGCCGGGAGTTGCCGCGCCAGAATCGCGACCGCGGCCATGGTCCCGAGCCCCGCGACCAGGTCGCGGCTGCGCGCCACTTGCCCCTGCTCGCGCGCCTTTTGCCGCCGCCGGGGTGTGGCTTTTTCAGTTTTTTGCTGGTCTGCCAAAAACTATGCTTTCTTCGTCGAAATTTTTTCGAAACCGTTTTCTGCTTTTAGTGCGCCAGTCTCAGGAGCCGCTCCCCCATTGCGATCCCTTCGGCGAAGCGCTGCGAGAAGCTGTGCGGCCAGTACGCAAGCACTCCGATCAGAACCGCCAGGCCCAGCAAATTCTTCACCGCTAGTCCGATAAAAAGCACGGGCAACTGCGGCGACGCTTTTCCCAGAAACCCGAGAGCGATATCCGCCACCAAAGTGGCCGCCAGCGAGGGCGCGGCAATCTGTACCCCGGCTAAAAAGATTCCCGCCGCTGCGTGCCATACTCCGCTGGCGGCTGCGAGACTCGCCGTAGCTTGTCCGGCCGGCAGATAAGCGAAGCTGCGTACTACCGCGCGCAGCAGCCAGTGATGCACATCGAGTTGAAGAAAAATTAGAAGCGCTCCCAGGCTGTGAAATTCGGAGAGAACTGGCGTGTCAGCCTGGGTCTGGGGATCAAACAGTGTGGCCAGCGAATATCCCATCTGCACTCCCAGAATCTGGCCTGCCAGTAGCGGCCCTTCCAGCATGAAGTTCGCCGCCAGTCCGAGCAGGAGTCCGATTAGGACTTCGCTCAGCGCTACGCCGGCCCACTGCCAGGGCTGCAAATCGAGACGCAGCGGTCCGTGCAGCGGATAAAGCAAGATCGTCAGCAGCAAAGTCAGCGCCGCTTTCAGCGGTGCCGGGATGGCGACGTTCCCGTAGAACGGACAGAACACCATCAGCCCGGCGACGCGTGCGCCGGTGAAGACGGCGGCGGCCAGCAGAGTTTCCAGATGTAATCCGTCTATACGTTCCATGAAGATCCCGAATTCCGTTGGTCCCCGGTCAGCCCAAAATGTCAGCGCAAAAATGGCCGAAAGTCCGAGAACATCTGCATCGTGAACATGGTCAGACGGCGGGCCATCCACGGCATCAACAGCAGCGTGGCTGCCGCTACCGCGAAGAGCCGCGGCACGGTGGAGACTGTCGTCTCCTGCAGCGAGGTCAGCACCTGCACGACGTTAATCAGCAGCCCGACAATCGTGGCCACGATCAGCAGAGGAGCTCCCATCCAGAGCGCCGTTTCAAGCGTATGGCGCATCATCTCGATCACGTGCTCCGATCCCATTCCCGCCTCCTCAGGTGAAACTCTTCATCAGCGAACCCACCAGCAGATTCCATCCGTCGACCATGACGAACAGCATGATTTTCAGCGGCGTCGAGATCACCACCGGCGGCAGCTGCAGCATGCCGATGGAGGTGGTCACCGCCGCCACCACCAGGTCAATGACAAGAAAGGGGAGGAACAGCGCTGCCCCAATCTGAAAACCCGTTTTTAACTCCGAGAGCATGTAGGCAGGTACCACCACGCGCATGGGCACATCTTCCGGACGTGCCGGCCGCGGTGCCTGGGAGAGTTCCAGGAACAACGCCAGATCCTGCTCGCGCGCGTACTTCAGCATGAAATGGCGCAGCGGAGTTGATCCCAGGTCGATGGCCGCCCAGGCATCGATTTGTCCCCGCTCGAAGGGCACGACGGCGGTCTGGTAGATAGAGGCGCCGACGGGTTGCATCAGAAAATAGGTCAGCACCAGCGACAGGCCAATCAGAGTCTGATTGCTGGGGGCGGTTTGTGTGCCCAGCGCCTGGCGCAGGAAGTGCATGACGATCAACAGCCGCGCAAACGGAGTGATGGCCATCACCAACGCCGGCAGCAAGGTAAGCAACGTCAGCAGCACCACAATATTCCATGGCACCGATCCGCTGGCCCCGGCCGGTCCTGACCAGTTCAACCCCGGAGTGCGATGCGGACGTGCCGCTTGCGCGAATGCTCCGGCTGAAGAAATCACGACCAACGCTATTAGCGCCGAGCATCTCCAGAGCCTCGATCGCCGTCGGCATTTCTTCAAGGCCGCACCCCCAGCGCGGGCGTGATCTTCAGCACAGGCCGCGCCGAGCGCGCATTGTTTTTTTCGGTCTCTGGTGTGGTCTCGGCGCTTTGCAAGGGCGCCAGGAGCACCAGCGATCCCTGGGTTCCGCCGATCAGGAAACGCGATTGCTCGAATTCGACGACGGCCACAAAGCGGCGCTCGCCCAAGGGCAGGCTCTCGCACAGCCGCAGCCGCTTCTGTCGCCGCTGGCTTACTCTCCGGATTTTCCGCCACCAACTACAGACGGACCGCCAGAAATCGGTCGCCGGGAAAGCTGGCCATTTGCCTCTCGCTCCGGTAATCTCTTGCTCGCGTTGCTCCGCCGCTCTCATGCCAACTCCGTAAGCCGAACGGCAAGCCGGTTGCCGACCACCTCAAACTCGCTCCATCCGATCAGCGTTCCATTGACCCGCAAAGGAACATCGCGGGTCAGTCGCCAGTTCGTTGGAACCACCGAGCCCACCTTCAATTGAAGGAGATCGGACACGTTGAAGTGGGGCAGCGGGAGATCGACTGTGAGCTGGCAAGGCAGAGCTAGCGCGGGCCGCCAGCGCAGTTCTTCGCTTTCGCTGGACGGGATTTGTGATCCCCCGCTTGACACCTCGGACGGCGGCCGCTCCGCGCTCGATCCTACCGACATGGTCTTCGCTCCTCTGCTTTCGGCTAGCGCTGAATCAGAAACTCCGTGAAATAAACCTCTTCCACACCCAGTTCAGGTGTGCGTTCCTGCAAAGCTTGCAACAGACTCTGTTTGAGCTTGGCTTTGCCATCCGCAGTCAATAGGTCTTCGACTTGGGCCACGGCCAGCACCGTGAGAATCGTGTCGCGTATTCTCGCCACCGGGGGTCCCTCTTCTCCACGCTTTTGTTCTTTGCTCAGGCCCAGGTCAATGCCCACGCGCAAGTAAGACCTTTGATCGGCGTCGACGAGATTCAGAACAAAGCTCTCGAGGTGGAGCGTGGACTTGATGCCTGATTGCAGATTCGTGGGCGCCCCGGATTTATCCGCGCGGCTCCAAAGCCAAATCCCCAATAGGGCCAGCGCCCCCACCGGAAGAATCCATACGCGCCCCTTCTTTCGGGAACTAGACGAAGTCTTGGTATTTTCTTTGCTGGGGGGCATACGCTTTTTTGAAAAGCAATCACGATGCCGCGATCAGGCACGAAAGGGAGGCACGCAAGCCGGTTTACACCTTCCGCTTGGCCTCATGAAATCATCAGGGAAGAGGTCTGACAGGAGTTTCATCTTTTAGCAATTGATAACCTTTACAGACGCCAGAAGATTTCTAAGCAAATTCTCATTAGAGATGTGCAAGGAAATAGCTTTCTCCGGCGGCAGACCTCGCTGCCGGAGAAAGCTCACAGAATTCTCACTCGGCTTACTGCTTCAAGGCAATCGTGTCCTGCGTGATCTGATCGAAGGTGGTCACTGCTTTCGCGTCCGCTTCGAAGCCTCGTTGCGCCACAATCAAGTTTGCAAATTCAGTCGCAATATCCACATTCGACAATTCCAAAGCGCCGCCCGAAAGTGTTCCCCGCCCACCGGTTCCAGGTGCTCCGATCACTGCCTGCCCGGAGGCCAGAGTCGGACTGTAATCGGTGTTTCCGCTGAGCTGCAGGCCGTCGTTACTGGCAAAGCTGGCCAATGCCATCTGTCCCAAAGCCTGAGTTTTGCCGTTACTGAATGATCCGGTAATCGTCCCATCGGAACCAATGCTGAAGTTGACCAGTGCGCCACTGCCTGCGCCATTCTGGTTGGTCGAAGAGGTGCTGCTTGGTCCGGCGACCTGTGTCAGCAATCCTGTGGTGCCGTTGTAAAGCTGCCAGGTGAATGACATGTTCGCGGCCCCATCTGCTAATCCGGTAACAGCGATTCCGGTTACGTTGGCCGAGGGACTGGTCAAGTTGCCGGAGCTATTGAACGCAAGCGTGCCGCTCTTCACCACTACAGGATTGCCTGTGGCCCCCACGTCCGCGGCCGGGATCGTTATGGAATAGTTCCACGCTCCCGGTCCGGTATTGGTGTAGTTGTAGGTAAGAACGTGGCTGGCGCCGAGGGAATCGTAAACTGTGATGGGCGTGGAAAAAGTGGTTCCCACTGTAGCCGAGGCGTTCAGATTAGTGGTCAGCTCGACGTTGGTGGTTGCGGCAGGCGGACTTATGGTACCTGCGCCGAGTTGAAGCGGAGCTACTCCGCCTCCAGTGTTTACTACGCCATTCACCGCCGTGTATCCCAGCACTTGCTGCCCTTGGCTGGTCACCAGGAAGTTGTTGGCATCGACGGAAAAGTCGCCAGCGCGAGTGTAGCTGATCACACCATTCTGCTGCACCGCGAAAAATCCAGAGCCTTGAATAGCCACGTCGGTCGGCACACCGGTTGATTCGACACTACCCTGTGTGTACAGAGAGGGAAGAGAACCTACCACAGTCCCGGCGCCGACCTGGATGGGATTTCCCGATCCCGTCGACCCTAGATTCTGATAGAACAAGTCGCTGAAAAGCACGACCTTATCTTTGTAGCCGGTTGTGTTCTGGTTAGCGAGGTTATTAGCGATGGTCGACAGCGCGGCGGATTCGGCGGTCAACCCGGAGAGTGGAATGGAGAAATTCGGCATTAGAAGACTCCTTGAATTTTTTGCACGAGAGATGAAGAGGTTTTAGCAGCTAAGTCGGGAAACGCGCTGGCCGCCGCCGCTGCCGCGGAAGACACTGGCACCCGAGGCGCGATGGGAGGAGCCGGGGTCGTGGAGGGGGTGGTCGAGCTGCTTGAAGTGGAGGAACTTCCCCCACTCGAGCCCGAGCCACCACTGCCAGGTGTGAGCTGTTGCAAAAGCTGGTAGATCGAGGTGACTTCGCTAAGCTCACTGAATTGAGCCAACTGGCCTACAAACTGCGTCGGGTCCATCGGGTTCAGCGGACTCTGATGCTGCAACTGCGCCACCAGCAATTGCAGAAACATGTTGTTTAAGCCTTGGGGTGACGGAAGCGCCGAATTCGTGTTGGATGTGGAAGAAGATGCGGCGCCGCTTGCGGCAGCTTGGGGCAAAATCGAATTTAAGTTCAGCACAAGATACTCCTTTTTAGGCTAGAACGCTGAGGCCGGTTCCCAGGCCTTCGGTACTCTCGCTTAGCTCGACTCTTTCGCTGCGGCTTACCTCTGTGCGAAGTCCAGAGAAAGACCCGGAATGGCGGGCGAAAGGACGCTGCTCTGAATCCCTGCCCGGATGGTTCGAAAACGTGGATCCTTGTTGAAAGTTCACGTGGCTCAGCCGTAAATTGTGCTGCTGCAAAGTATTGGCTATGCCGGGAAGCTCGTTGGCTAGCAGGGTCCGCAAGTCCCCCTTTTCGCTTCCGATCGATACACCCACTTCATTGGCATGCACCACGGTATGAACTTCCACGCTGCCAAACGCGGACGTGTTCAATCCGATTCGCATCTCACTCTGACCGGCCCGCTCGACCATGTGCGCCATCTGTACTGGGCCGGGAGGTAAAGATGCTGGCGCTTCGACAGCCAGTCTTGCCGCGGGATGCGAATCCGCAGAGCCCGGTTGTACCGTACCGTCTGACCTATGAGGTAGTCCGGAATTTGCGGTTGCAGACACCGCGACTTGGATCGCGGAACTCGCAGTAGCAACCGCCGAACCGGCCTGCTGAACTGCGGGTTGAAGGCCCGAGTTTTCCCGTCCCGATTCCGCATTCTTCTGTTGTGCCGGATCTGTCCCATCGACGATGGCAGCGCCGGCCTGCAAGGGCTCTCCTGATCCCGTGCTTCGCGAAGACGCCCCCGACGAAATGGGGCGGCTACTTTCCGAAGCGGGCTTTGATGGTGCCTTCGTCCCGGTCGAGACATTTGAAGCTTCGAACGAAGCCACAGCAGGATTCGGCAGAACGATCATCCCGAAGACTGCTGGAGGCGAGCCGGGGGAAGAAGACGCGGCTGGAAGATTTCCAGAAAGGCTCTCGTGAAGAACGGAAAATGCACTCGCAATCGTCGTTTGAAGCGCTTGGACGGTGCTGCCCGGGTCTGTATTCGGCTGGTCGATAACGGGCAAAGCGGACACAATGGGTTGATGTGGTGCTAGCGGCCGCGTATCTATGGGCCGATTCCCGGGCACCAGGGTAGATAGAGTCTCAGGAACTTTCGGCGTGGCATTGGTGAGCAAGTCGGGAATAGCTGCCAACGCTGAGCTTGGGGATGTTCGTGGGCCGCGGTCCCCTGGAGGATTCGAATTGCCGTTCACTAAAGGATTTAAGAGCGCAGCGGACAATTGGCTAGCGCTGGCGAGATTTTGGGATATTGTCGAAGGCGGTTCATTGAAAGCAACTTGCGCCAGCGAGGGATCTGCGGCAGGAGGCTGGCCTGAAGCCTGAACTGGCATTAGGGATGGAGTAAATTCCGGAACTCGCTGCTCGTTCATTGCTTGTGATCCCGGCGTTGGTGAAAGTGCCGCCGAGTCTGTCGCCGGCGACCCTGACTGGGGCGTTGTGGCGTTGCCTTCGAGCAATGGTAAGGGCGACTGCGGCCCCAACGAGAGTATCGGAATCGCAGGAGCGAACGGTGCGAGACTCGACACGGCATTTGTCCCTTGCTGCAACGAGATTGTAGACAAGCTAGAAATCCCTGCCGGAACCGGCTCAGAGGAATTCGGCCGTGCGCTGACCGGAAGGTCACTCGCAACACTTGCGGCCACCGGTGCCACCGCTGCTATCTGAGTCAGAGCGGAGGGATATGTCTGAAGGTAGCCAGGGGTGAGTAACGGTTGAATCGACTGAAACGGCGCCGCCGTTAACCCGCTAGGTGCAGCGGGAGTGGGCGCGAGAGCCGAGGTTTTCTTCGCAACAGTTTTCGTATTGACCAATCCTGTGGACGAGCCTCCCCCTGGTGTTTGCGGAACATTGTTGGCCGCACCTTGGTTTGAAGCAGCAGACACGCAGAGAGCAGCGAAACTGCCTGCATGTGGCGGGGACGATGCTGCCTGGCCGAAGAAGCTCTGATCCGTGCTCGCCATACTTGGGCTCGTTGTTGGAATGGCGCAAGTCATTGTCAAACAGCGTGATGTCATGCTGCGTCACGTATCCCAATGCAGCTCACTGGCCAAGTTAAAAAGAAGGGTGGGCACGTTTAATCAGAAGAGCAAGCCCATTGAAATCAAGCAAGTCTGGATTTCGCCGATAGGAGAATTGAAAGCTAGCGCTGTCGGTGGTGGGCAATGCATGCCCACGCCCCGGCAGATTCTAACTACGCCGCAAGTAGTCACGCCGCAAAAGAAAAAGATTGTCCAGTTGCCGCTGTTCGCGCCGCGAAGCGTCACGCTTGTACTCGCGAAACTGCCTGTCCCGCAGGCTTTCGAAGATTTCACGCTCGCGCCGCGCATGTTGAAAAATTCTGTGTTGTTGGTCCCGCAGATTCTGCAAGCGTTTGAGCTCACTTACAACCTGCTCATGCTGCTCTCGAAGCGCAGTCTCCGCCAACAGTCCAAAGCGCAACTCGGCAGACGTCATTCCATTTTCCAAATGCTGGGATTGATTCACACGCATCTTTGCTCGTCGCAGATCCAGCTGATCGAGTAAATGACGCACGCGAGCCACCTGCTGGTTGGCTGCGCGCAGCCGCAGTTCCTGCTGATGTTCAACACTTTGCCGGTAATGAAAGATGGCCTGTAGAGGAAAATTAAATGCCATGGTGGTATCAGCTCGGTAAGGCGAGCAGTTTGGTGACACTGTCGGCGAGCGTCATCGCCTCGCGGGGACTCTGCATCAAGAAGCGATGCAGTTCGGGAATCAGGGCGAGCGCCTTGTCGAGCGTCGGATCGCCACCTTTTTGGTAAGCCCCGATACGGATCAGATCTTCCGACGCGGTGTAGGCAGCGAGCAAACGGCGCAACTCGTGAGCCTTCTGCAGATGCGGAGCCGAGCACACGGCAGACATCAAACGGCTCACGCTGTCGAGTACCGCGATCGGTGGATAATGACTGCGCACTGCTAGCTTGCGGTCAAGCATGATGTGGCCGTCCAACAGTGCGCGCGCGCCATCGACCAGTGGATCCTGTTCGTCATCTCCTTCCATCAGGACGGTATAAAACGCCGTAATGCTTCCTTGCCCGAACCGGCCAGCACGCTCGATCAATCGCGCCAGCATGGTGAAGCACGACGGCGTATAACCTTTGGCCGTCGGCGGTTCTCCTGCCGCGAGCCCGATTTCCCGCTGCGCCATAGCCAGGCGCGTGAGCGAGTCCACGACCAGCAGAACATTCTTGCCTTGTCCGCAAAAATATTCAGCCACCGCAGTCGCGGCCAAGGCGGCGCGGATGCGAAGCAGTGGAGACTGGTCGGAGGTTGACACGACCACCACGGCACGCCGGCGTCCTTCCTCGCCCAGTGAGTTTTCCAGAAATTCGCGTACCTCGCGACCGCGCTCTCCCACCAGGCCAAGGACTGTGAGATCCGCAGCGGTGTTACGAGCCATCATGCCGATGAGCGTGCTCTTTCCTACACCGCTGCCCCCAAAGATTCCCACACGTTGTCCGCGGCCACAAGTCAGGAATGCATCGATAGCGCGGATTCCACAGCTAATGGGCTCGCGAATCGAAACCCGCTCCATGGGAAGAGGGGCTGCGGCATCCAGCGCGCGATAAGATTTCGCAGTATAGCCGCCGAGCGAGTCCAAGGGTTGGCCGCTGCCGTCCAGCACTCTGCCAATCATGGCATCGCTCACCCGCAGCGTAGCGCGTTCCCCCCAAGTCACTACGCGATCTCCGTGGCGTATGCCCCTAGGCAGTTCGAGCGGCATCGACAACACGATCGATCCGCGAAAGCCGACGACTTCGCCCGGCAACACACGGCCTTGAGTATCGTGAATCTGGCAAATTTCACCCACGCTGCAGAAAGGTCCCTCCGACTCGACCAGCGGTCCGGCGACCTGCGTTACCCGGCCCTGCCAACGTAGTCCGGAGCAACTCTCCAGCCGCGCTCTGTAGGGCTGAAGCAGGGTGCCGGTACTCATCGGGTTGGCCTCATTTGATTTGCTCCGGGCCGCGCAGCCAAAAGATCCATCAGTCCCTGTTCGATTTCTTTTAGCTGCACGTCCATGCCGACCACAGCCGTGCCCATCGACGTTTGCAAAATGCATTGCTCCAGTTCCTGCGAAGCGTCCTCGACGATTTCTGGAAGATCTTCGGGTCGCATGTGCATCGCGAAATAGCGCTGCCACTCCGATGTTTTTTGCGGATGCACCCGCAGAACTACCCCGGTGCCACGCTCGATTTTCTCCAGCGCAACCCGCACAATCGCGGCTAGCAGCATGGGATCGAGCTGGGCTTCACGATGCATAATCTTGCCCGCAATGCTGAGCGCTAGCTGAACCACTTCTCCTTCCACCTTCTCGAAATAGGTCGCGCGATCACGGCTGAAGTGCGACAATGCATCGGCCACGCCGGAACGTTCCCGCGCCAGCTGCTCATCGAAGGTCTTGCGCGCTTCCAGTCGTCCCTCCTCGAACCCTGTTGCGTACTCGCTTCCCTCACGATTCGCTCTTTGAACATCTATGTCAGAATTCGAGAACTGGGCTGCGCCTTCAGTAAGGTCATTGAGCTCTGCCAAAGACGCTCCCGCAACAGGAGCGACCGAATAATACGGAAAGGGCGACGATGAGGATAGAACGCCGGCTGTCCCGGCCGAAGAGAGTGTCCTCGACAGACTAGGAGACGAATTCATCTTCTCCCTCAGGCGTCAAAGTCAATTTACCCTCCGCTTCCAGCTTGCGTGCCACCGCGACCGCTTCAAGTTGAGCTTTATTAATCTCGCGCGATCTGACCGGTCCCAGCACTTCCATGTCTTCTTTCAACATTTCGACGGCACGTGAAGACATCGACTTGAAGATGTAGTTCTTCAGCTCTTCGGAAGCCCCGCGCAGAGCGGTGGCCAGCGTCTTTTTATCCATCTGCCCCAGCAGTTCGCGGATGCCGGTTTCGGGTACGGTCAACAGATCCTCAAAGGTGAACATCAGATTGCGGATGGAGAGAGCGAGTTTCGGGTCTTCTTTTTCAATGCCTTCCAGAATGCTTTTTGCCGTATTCAGTTCCAGGCGGTTCATCAATTCGGCCACACCGCGCAGCCCGGCGTAAGCCCGGCGGCTTTGTTCGCCTAAAGTCTCCAGCCGTTTGTGCAGGACAAGCGAGATACGTTGCGCCATCTCCGGGGAAAACTGCCGCAACTGAGCCAGCCGCTTGACCGCTTCCGCCCGCAACTCTTCGGGCAGGCGCATCAGCAAAGCCGAGGCCTGCTTGGCTTCCAGGTGGGCCAGAATGAGAGCGATGGTTTGGGGATGTTCGCCTTCGATGAATTTCGCCAACTGCTGGGGATCAGCCAGCTGCAAGGATTCGAGGTGGCCGGCGGTGAGCTGTGCATCGAGTGAGACCTGACGGAGTAACTGCTCGGCCCCGTCTTCGCCGAAGGCCTTAACCAGCAGCTTATTCGCATACACTGCTCCGCCCTCCGCCAAGTAAGCGCCGGTAAGGATCATGCGATCGAACTCTTCGAGCACTTCCAACGCCGTCACCGGATCGACCTGGCGCAAGGCCGCAATCTCACGCGTCACTTGCTCGACTTCTTTCTGCGGCAGATAGCGATAGACCTGGCTCGCGGCGTCTTCACCAAGCATCACCATGAGAATCGCGACTTTGCGCAGGCCTGATGAAGGCGCGATTGGGGCGGTCATTTGGTTTTGTCCTTCTCGTGCATCCAGGCCTGGATCAACTTTCCGGCCGACTCAGGCTCCCCTTTTACTTTTTCCGTGAGCACGTGCTTCAAGTGGCTGGCTCTTTTTACTTCTTCCAGGATGGTTCCATCCGCGTTCGCTTCGCCCCCCATGCCCGGGTTCTGCAGCGCAAGTCCTGTGGAGACTTTTCCTGGTAACTCGCGGAAAGCGGCCATGGCTTGCTTTTTGATTGGACTCAACACCAGCCAATAGACGACGATA
>WNFI01245581.1_pt1 | contig 17999 bp, 17 predicted proteins | sample 5400471 | NCBI WGS metagenome assembly WNFI01 (sample SAMN13153348, study PRJNA577476) | soil metagenome | isolation source: 100 cm saprolite on Douglas fir-dominated hillslope | place: USA:California | collected 2013-09-17 | reverse complement strand
CAAGGAGAGCCGCGGCGCCCAGGCGCGCAGCGATTTCCCGGAGCGCGACGACAAGAACTGGATGAAGCACACGCTGTGGTACAAGGAAGGCAACCGGCTCGACTACAAGCCGGTGCATCTGCGGCCGCTCTCCGTCGAAACCTTTGAACCGAAGGTCCGCACCTACTGAAAACATGAAACTCTCCATTTATCGATACGACCCGGACAGGGACGAGAAGCCCTACATGAAGGACTACGAGGTCGCGCTCGAGCACGCCGACCGGATGCTGCTCGATGCGATGGTGAAGGCCAAGGCGCAGGACGATTCACTGTCGTTCCGGCGCTCGTGCCGCGAAGGCGTCTGCGGCTCGGATGCGATCAACATCAACGGCAAGAACGGCCTTGCCTGCATCACCAAAGTCGCGGACCTGCCGGCACACGTGACCCTGCGCCCGCTGCCCGGGCTGCCGGTGATCCGCGACCTGATCGTCGACATGACGCAGTTCTTCAAGCAGTACCACTCGATCAAGCCCTACGTCATCAACAACGACCCGCCGCCCGAGCGCGAGCGGCTGCAATCGCCGCAGGAGCGCGAGCAGCTGAACGGCCTGTACGAGTGCATCCTGTGCGCCTGCTGCTCGACCTCCTGCCCGTCGTTCTGGTGGAACCCGGACAAGTTCGTCGGCCCGGCGGGCCTGCTGCAGGCTTACCGTTTCATCGCCGATTCGCGCGACCAGGCGACCGCCGAGCGGCTCGACAACCTCGAGGATCCGTACCGCCTGTTCCGCTGCCACACCATCATGAACTGCGTCGACGTCTGCCCGAAGAACCTCAATCCGACGCGCGCCATCGGGCATATCAAGGAGCTGATGGTGAAGCGCTCCGTGTAATGAATTCCTATCGAAAAAACAAGCTTCAATGGAACTGCAGGCGCGGGCTGCTTGAATTGGATTTGGTTTTACAAAGATTTCTTCCGGGCGTGCAAGAAAAAGACCTGGACTCGTTGAACCAAATTCTTGAATTCCCGGACAACGATCTCTGGGACATCGTGGCCGGGCGCAGCGACCGCTATGATCCTCATTTGAGCGAAATCGTGGCGCGCCTTCGCGCCGCCTAGCACCAAGGACCGACCATGGCCGATAAGAACGCCACTCTCAAACTCCCCGACGGCAAGACCCTGGAGTTTCCGGTCCTTTCCGGAAGCATCGGTCCCGATGTCGTGGATATCCGGACTCTCTACGGCAAGTCGGGCGCTTTCACCTACGATCCCGGCTATCTATCGACGGCGAGCTGCAGCTCGGCCATCACTTACATCGACGGCGACGCCGGCGTGCTGCTCTACCGCGGCTATCCGATCGAGCAGCTGGCGCAGCACTGCGACTTCCTCGAGGTTTGCTATCTGCTGCTGAACGGCGAGCTTCCCAACCGCAAGCAGAAGGAGGAGTTCGTCGGCATCGTCACCCATCACACCATGGTGCACGAGCAGCTGGCGCGCCTGTACCAGGGATTCCGCCGCGACGCGCATCCGATGGCGGTGATGGTCGGCGTGGTCGGCGCGTTGTCGGCGTTCTATCACGACGCCCTCAACATCAACGACCCGCAGCACCGCATCATCTCGGCGTTCCGCCTCATCGCCAAGATGCCGACGATCGTCGCGATGTCCTACAAGTATTCGATCGGCCAGCCGTTCGTGTACCCGCGGAACAACCTGTCCTACACCGCGAACTTCATGCGCATGATGTTCGCGGTGCCGGCCGAGGAATACAAGGTGAACGATGTCCTGGTGCGCGCCATGGACCGGATCTTCATCCTGCACGCCGACCACGAGCAGAACGCCTCGACCTCGACGGTGCGGCTGTCGGGCTCTTCGGGCGCGAACCCCTACGCGTGCATCGCAGCGGGCATCGCCTGCCTGTGGGGGCCGGCGCACGGCGGCGCCAACGAGGCCTGCCTCGAGATGCTCGAGGAGATCGGCGACGCGTCGAAGATCCCCGAGTTCATCAAGAAGGTGAAGGACAAGAACTCAGGCGTGCGCCTGATGGGCTTCGGCCACCGCGTCTACAAGAACCACGACCCGCGCGCCAAGCTGATGCGCGAGACCTGCCACGAGGTGCTGAACGAGCTCGGCCTGCACAACGACCGCCTGTTCAAGCTCGCGCTGGCGCTGGAGAAAATCGCGCTCGAGGACGAGTACTTCGTATCCAGGAAGCTGTATCCGAACGTCGATTTCTATTCGGGCATCGTGCAGCGCGCCCTGGGAATCCCGGTGGCGATGTTCACCTGCATTTTCTCCCTCGCCCGCACGGTCGGCTGGATCGCGCAGTGGCAGGAGATGATCTCGGACCCGGAATACAAGATCGGCCGGCCGCGCCAGCTCTACAAGGGCCCGACCCGGCGGGAAGTGAAGCCGCTGGACAAGAGGTAAAGCCCCATGATGAAAGAGTTCCTGGATAACTCCTACCTCTTTGGAGGGAATGCTCCCTTCATCGAAGATCTCTACGAGAAATACCTCGTCAATCCGCAGTCGGTGCCGGAGCAATGGCGCGAGTACTTCGACCGGATGCAAGTCCTGCCCGGCAGCTCCAGCAAGGATGTCGCGCACGCGCCGATCGTTGAATCTTTCATTCAAAGATCAAAAAAAGGAGATTTCGGCGCAGCGAGGACCCGCCAGGTCGAGCAACTTACGCCGGAGCGGCTGCAGGTCGCAGCGCTGCTGCTGGTCACCGCTTACCGCATCGCGGGATCGCGCTGGGCGACGGTCGATCCTCTCAAGCGCATGCCGCGTCCGAACATCCCGGAGCTCGAGCCGGCCTACTACGACCTCAAGGAAGCCGACCTGGAGCAGGTGGTCAACTCCGGCTCGTTCATGGGGCTGGACAGGGTTTCGTTGAGGACCCTGATCCAGGCGCTGCGGGACACCTATTGCCGCAATGTCGGCTTCGAGTACATGTTCATCAGCGACCGCGCCCAGCGCCAATGGATCCAGGAGCGCATCGAGCCGGTGCGCGGCGCGCCGAAGGCCTCAGCCGAGCAGCAGAGGCACCTGCTGCAGAAGCTGACCGAGGCGGAGCACCTCGAGCGCTACCTGCACACCCGCTACGTCGGCCAGAAGCGTTTCTCGCTGGAGGGCAGCGAGAGCCTGATTCCGTCGATCGACGAGCTGATCCAGCGCGCCGGCGGAAACGGCGTGCAGGAGATCGTGATCGGCATGGCGCACCGCGGGCGGCTCAACGTGCTGATCAACGTCCTGGGCAAGACGCCGCAGGACCTGTTCCTCGAGTTCGAGGGCAAGCATGGCAACGAGCTGCCTTCCGGCGACGTGAAGTATCACAACGGCTTTTCCTCCGACATCACCACCGCGGGCGGACCGGTCCACCTGTCGCTCGCCTTCAATCCGTCTCATCTGGAGATCGTGAATCCGGTCGTCGAGGGGAGCGTGCGGGCGCGTCAACGCCGCCGCGACGACAAAACCGGCGACCCTTCACCACCTCGGACCCGCGCGACTCGCGCTCGACGATCTACTGCACCGACGTCGCCAAGATGGTCGAAGCGCCGATCTTCCACGTCAACGGCGACGATCCCGAGGCGCTGCTGTTCATCACCCAGCTCGCGCTCGACTACCGCCAGACCTTCCACAAGGACGTGGTGATCGACATCGTCTGCTTCCGCAAGCTCGGCCACAACGAGCAGGACGAGCCCGCGGTCACGCAGCCGCTGATGTACAAGAAGATCGCGCAGCATCCCGGTACGCGCAAGCTCTACGCCGACAAGCTCGTGGCGCAGGCGGTGGTCGGCGCCGACGAGCCCGAGCAGATGATCAAGAAGTACCGGGAAACCCTCGATACCGGGAAGCAGTCGGTAAGCCCGGTGCTGTCCAACTTCAAGAGCAAGTTCGCGGTCGAGTGGGCGCCATTCCTGAATTCCAAGTGGACCGACGCAGCGGATACCCATGTGCCCATAGGGGAGCTGCAGCGTCTGGCTGATCGGGTCACCGCGATACCCGAAGGATTCAAGCTCCACCCGACAGTCGCGCGGGTGATCGAGGCCCGCAAGCGGATGGCCGAAGGCAAGCTGCCGGTCGACTGGGGGATGGCGGAGACGCTCGCTTACGCCTCGCTGCTCTCGAACGGCTACGACGTGCGGCTCTCGGGCCAGGACTCGGGGCGCGGCACCTTCGCCCACCGCCACGCCGTGCTGCACGACCAGGACCGCGAGCGCTGGGACGCAGGCTCGTACACGCCGCTGCAGAACGTCGGCAAGGACCAGGGCGATTTCGTCGTGATCGACTCGGTGCTCTCGGAGGAGGCGGTGCTCGGCTTCGAGTACGGCTTCTCCACGGCCGAGCCCAATGCGCTGGTCATCTGGGAAGCGCAGTTCGGCGACTTCGCCAACGGCGCCCAGGTCGTGATGGATCAGTTCATCAGCTCGGGCGAAACCAAGTGGGGCCGGGTCTGCGGGCTGACCCAGCTCCTGCCGCACGGTTATGAAGGACAAGGGCCCGAGCATTCCTCGGCGCGGCTCGAGAGATACCTGCAGCTGTGCGCCGAGCACAACATGCAGGTCTGCGTGCCGACCAACGCCGCCCAGATCTTCCACCTGCTGCGCCGCCAGATGCTGCGCCCGTTCCGCAAGCCTCTGGTGGTGATGACGCCGAAGTCGCTGCTAAGAAAGAAAGAGGCTGCATCGCCGATCCAAGAGCTCGCGAACGGCTCGTTCCAGACCGTGATCCCCGAGGTCGACGCGCTCGAGGCGAAGGACGTGAAGCGCGTCATTGCCTGCTGCGGCAAGGTCTACTACGACCTGCTTGCGAAGCGAAACGAGCTGCAGAAAAAAGACACCGCAGTGATCCGGGTGGAGCAGCTCTATCCGTTCCCGCACAAGCAGTTCGAGGCCGAGATCAAGCGCTATCCGAATGCGAGCGAGGTAGTGTGGTGCCAGGAAGAGCCGCAGAACCAGGGCGCCTGGTATCAGACGGCGCACTACCTGCGCGAGAACATGCGCGACGACCAGAAATTGCACTACGCCGGCCGGCCGGCTTCAGCGTCGCCGGCCGGAGGCTACAAGGCACGCCATGACGAGAGGCAGAAAGCTCTTGTCGAGCAAGCTCTCGGCAAATTCAAGTAGCCTTTTATGAAATAAACTGAAAATTTAATAACCCGGCGAGTTACTCGCTGGTTTTTCTTAACCCGGGAAAGGCTCAGCCGGAACCGGGGAAAAACTGAACGGGAGCGCAGATGATCATCGAAGTGAAGGTGCCGCAGCTTTCCGAGTCGGTCTCGGAAGCGACGCTGCTGGATTGGCACAAGAAGGAAGGCGAGAGGGTTTCGCGCGACGAGAACCTTATCGACATCGAGACCGACAAGGTGGTCCTCGAGCTGCCGGCCCCGGCCGACGGGGTTCTGGTGAAGATCGTCAAGAAAAGCAGGGAGTCCGTAGGCTCGGGCGACCTCATCGCCCAGATCGACACCGAAGGGAAAGCAGGGGTTGCGTCTCAAAAAGAAGAACCAAAAAAGGACGTTCTTCAGGAAAGAACCAAGCAGGCTCCCGCGGTGATGCCTGCGGCGCAGAAGATCGCTGCGGAGAAGGGCATCGATACCTCGAAGGTCCAAGGCACGGGGCGGGATGGGCGGGTTACGAAGGGGGATGTTCTTCAGCAGCCTTCTGCTGCTTCGGTTTCCCAGCCCAAACCCGCGCTGCCGCAGGCGCCGCCTCCCATCAACGTGGACAAGCTGCTTGCCGGCCGGCCGGAGCAGCGCGTGCCGATGTCGCGCTTACGCCAGCGCGTGGCCGAGCGCCTGGTCATGGCGCAGCACACTGCGGCGATCCTCACCACGTTCAATGAAGTGAACATGGCGCCGGTGATGGAGATGCGCAAGAAGTACCAGGAGCGCTTCGAGAAGGAGCACGGCACGCGCCTGGGGTTCATGTCGTTCTTCGTCAAGGCGGCGGTGCACGCTCTCAAACGCTTCCCGGTGGTCAACGCGTCGATCGACGGCAACGACGTCGTCTACCACGGCTACTTCGACGTCGGCGTCGCGGTGGGCAGCCCGCGCGGGCTGGTGGTGCCGATCCTGCGCGACGTCGACCGCATGAGCTTCGCCGAGATCGAGAAGAAAATCGGCGACTTCGGCAAGCGCGCCCAGGACGGCAAGCTCGGCATCGAGGAGCTCACCGGCGGCACCTTCTCGATCTCCAACGGCGGCGTATTCGGCTCGATGCTCTCGACGCCGATTCTCAACCCGCCGCAGTCGGCGATCCTCGGCGTGCACGCCACCAAGGACCGGGCCGTGGTGGAGAACGGCCAGGTGGTGGTGCGGCCGATGAACTACCTCGCCCTTTCCTACGATCACCGCATCATCGACGGCCGGGAAGCAGTTTTGTTTTTGGTAAGCATCAAGGAAGCATTGGAAGATCCGGCGCGCCTCATCCTGGAAATATAGGGAGACGCCGCGGATGGACAATTTCGATGTCGTTGTGATCGGCGGCGGGCCGGGCGGCTATATCGCCGCGATACGGGCAGGCCAGCTGGGTCTGAAGACCGCCTGCGTTGACGAATGGCGCAGCGCCGACGGCAAGCCCGCGCTGGGGGGAACCTGCACCAACGTGGGCTGCATTCCGTCCAAGGCGCTGCTGCAGTCCTCCGAGAACTTCGAGCACGCCGGCCACCATTTCGCCGAGCACGGCGTGAAGATCAAGGGCCTCGAGCTCGATCTCGCGCAGATGCTCAAGCGCAAGGACAAGGTGGTGCAGTCGAGCAACGACGGCGTGCTTTACCTCTTCAAGAAGAACAAGGTCACGTTCTTCCACGGTCGGGGGAGTTTCGCCAAAGCGGAGCAGGACGGCTACCAGGTTTCAGTGGGGAAGGATGTTGTAGGAGCAAAGCACGTAATCGTCGCCACCGGCTCCGTCCCTCGCGCGCTGCCGGGAGCCGAGTTCGACGAGAAACTCATCCTCAGCAATGCCGGGGCGCTAGCTATTCCCGAGGTCCCGAAGCGCCTGGGAGTGATCGGCGCCGGGGTCATCGGGCTCGAGATGGGCAGCGTCTGGCGCCGCCTGGGCTCCGAGGTCACCGTTCTGGAGGCGCTACCCGCCTTTCTGGGCACCGCGGACGAGCAGATCGCTCGCGAAGCCGGCAAGGCCTTCGCCAAGCAGGGGCTGGCAACGCAGCTCGGCGTGAAGATTTCGATGGTTTCTAAGTCAAAGAAAATCGTTACTGTTCAATATACTAACGCCGATAATTCATCCAAAACCTTGGAGTGTGATCGACTGATCATTTCGATTGGAAGGATTCCCAATACAGAGGGGCTGAACGCTGCCGCGGTGGGCTTGAAGCTCGACGAGCGCGGCTTCGTCGCGGTGGACGAGCACTGCCGTACAAACCTGCCGAACGTCTGGGCGATAGGGGACGTGGTGCGTGGCCCGATGCTGGCCCACAAGGCGGAAGAGGAGGGCGTGGCCGTAGCCGAACGCATCGTCGGGCAGAAGCCGCACGTCGACTTCAATCTGGTGCCCTGGGTGATCTACACCGCGCCGGAAATAGCGTGGGTCGGCAAGACCGAGCAACAGCTGAAGGCTGAAGGCGTGGAATACCGCGTCGGAACCTTTCCGTTTTCTGCCAATGCGCGGGCGCGGGCCCTGGGCGACACGGGCGGATTGGTGAAATTTGTTTCAAATGCGAAAACAGATGAAATCCTCGGCGTGCACATCATCGGCCCGTTCGCCGGCGAGCTGATCGCGGAGGCCGCGGTGGCGATGGCATTCCGCGCCTCGAGCGAGGATATCGGCACGATCTGCCATGCCCATCCTTCCCTGTCGGAGGCGATGAAGGACGCCGCTCTCGCGGTGGACAAACGGGCATTGAATATTTGATGCAGGACGTCCGGACGCTTTACCAGGAGAACCTGGCGAGGCGAGGCTTCCTGCCGGATCCGTCACAGCAGCGCGCGGTCGACCGCCTGCAGCAGCTCTACGAGGAGTGGAGCGCCTACAAGAAAAAGCGCAGCAATGCGCTCGAGCGGCTGCTGGTCAAGCCGCCGCTGCCCAAGGGCGTGTATCTCTGGGGTCCGGTGGGCCGCGGCAAGAGCTTCCTGATGGACAGCTTCTACCTCTGCGTGCCGCTGGTGAGGAAGCGCCGGGTCCACTTCCACCATTTCATGCGCGAGATCCATCGCGAGCTCGACGCGCTCAAGGGCACGGAAGACCCCATCGCTGCGGCCGCGGAGAGGACTGCACGACGCCACAGGTTGATTTGTTTTGATGAATTTCATGTAGGCGACATCGCCGACGCCATGATCCTCGGCCGCTTTCTCGAGCAGGCGATGGAGCGCGGCGTCGAATTCGTGATGACCTCGAACTATCATCCCGACGAGCTCTATTCGAACGGCCTGCAGCGCGAGCGCTTCCTGCCCGCGATCGAGCTGCTCAAGAGCCGGCTCGAGGTGATCGGCGTCGACAACGGCACCGACTACCGCCGTCTGAAGATGGAGCGGTTGCAGGTCTACCACCTCAACAATGAAAAAATTCTTGAAACTATTTTTTCGGACCTGAAGGACGTCGAGGAGGAGCACCATCCGCTCGACGTGGAAGGCAGGCGGATTCCGTATCGCAAGCGCGCCGGCGGGCTGGTGTGGTTCGATTTCGCGGTACTCTGCGGCGGGCCGCGCTCCTACGCCGACTACGTCGATCTGGCGCAGCGCTTCCACACCGTGATTCTGTCGGGCGTGCCCCGGCTTTCGCCGAAGAACGCGGACGCGGCGCGGCGCTTCACCTGGCTGGTCGATGTGTTTTACGATGACCGGGTCAAGATGATCGTGTCGGCCGAGGCCCAGCCGGAGGCGCTGTTCCCGGAAGGCGAGAACAGCGCGGAATTCCAGCGCTGCGTCAGCCGGCTTTACGAGATGCAGTCGACCCAGTACCTGCAAAGCGAGCGGAGGAGGCCCAGTGGAGAAACCGTTGCAAAAGTTCAAGGCATTCAGGCTCACTGAGGCCGACAAGAAGGTCCGCGCCGAGTTCGTCGAGTGCAGCCTCGATGACCTTGACCCGGGCGACGTGGTGGTGCGCGTCGCCTACTCGGACGTGAACTACAAGGACGCGCTGGCTGCGACCGGAAAGGGCAGGATCCTGCGGCGCGCCTCATGCATCGGCGGCATCGATTTCTCCGGAACCGTCGTGTCCTCCGGCGACGCACGGTTCGCGAAAGGCGACGCGGTGCTCGGCGTCGGTTTCGACCTGGGGGTCGCGCACCACGGCGGCTATTCCGAATACGCGCGCCTGCCGGCCGACTGGCTCGTCAAGCTGCCGCTGGGCATGACGCTTTGGGATGCGATGGCCTTCGGCACGGCCGGATTCACCGCGGGCATCGCGATCGTGCGCATGGAGCACAACGGCCTGAAGCCGGCGAACGGCCCGGTGATAGTCAACGGCGCCACCGGCGGCGTGGGCTCGATCGCCGTGTCCTCGCTGGCGAAATCGGGATACCACGTGGTCGCCCTGACCGGAAAGTCCGGCGAGGCCGACTGGCTCAAGAAGATCGGCGCGCGGGAAATAAAGCTGCGGTCCGAACTTGATTTGACAAAGATCAAGCCCCTCGACAAAGCCACCTGGGCCGGCGCGGTGGATAATCTGGGGGGGGATGTTCTTGCCTGGATGGCGAGCACCATGAAAGTGAACGGCGTGATAGCGTCGATCGGCCTGGCGGCGAGCGCGAACCTCACGACCACGGTGATGCCCTTCATACTGCGCGGCGTATCGCTTCTCGGCATCAATTCGAGCGACAGCCCGTCGCCCGAGCTGCGGCGCGAGGTATGGCGCCGGCTGGCGACCGACCTGCGCCCCCCCGCCCTCAAGGAGATCGCGCAGACGATACCTTTCGACGAGCTGCCGTCGGTCTTCGATCGCTTTATCAACGCCCAGATCCGCGGGCGCATCGTCGTGGACCTGGCTTCCTGATGGCTCAGGGAAGCGACATTCCCGACAAGAAAGTCCTGATCGTCGACGACTCGAAGTTCGTCCGCACCACTTTCAACCGCATCCTCAGCACGTCCTTCGCGGTGCGCGAATGCGCCGACGGCGAAGCCGGCTGGGAGGCCATCGAGAGCGATTCCTCCATCGTCATGGTGGTCTCCGACATCGACATGCCGAAGCTCGACGGCTTCGAGCTGCTCGAGCGCGTGCGCGGCTCGAAGGACGCGCGCATCAAGGCGCTGCCGATCATCATCATCTCCGGCAACCAGAACGAGGCGGCGAAGAAGCGCGCCCGCGACTTCGGAGCGAACGATTTCATCGCCAAGGAAGCCGACGCGCCCGAAGTGCTCTCCCGGATCGACAACCTGCTGCGCCTGGTCAAGGCGAGCAGCGAGCTCGAGGCGAGCAAGCAGGTGCTGGAGCAGACCGTCACTCACGACTCGCTTACCGGCACCTTCACGCCGCACTATCTGATGACCGAAGGGCGCAAGCATTATGCGCACGCCCGCCGCCACGGCGGCCTGCTCTCGGTCATGGCGTTCCGCATCGACAGCTACCCCGAGGTGGCGCAGAAGATCGGCAAGGACGTAGCCGACCAGCTGCTGGCGCGGATCGCGAAGCTGGTCAGCGGCGGCCTGCGCGCCGAGGACTCGATCGGCCGCGCCGCCGAGGCCACCTTCGTCGTGATCTCGACTGGCGCCGGCGCGTCGCAGGTGATGTCGTTCACGCGCCGCCTGTACGAGCAGCTGAAGAACGCGCAGGTCGCCTACCGCGGCCAGCCGCTGAAGATCGTCTCGAGCTTCGGTGTCGCCTCGGTGGCGCAGGACACCGCCAACTCCATCGAGGACCTCATCAAGCTCGCGCTGCAGCGGCTGCAGCGCGCGGGCGCGAGCAAGGACGAACGCATCGTCGGCGCCGAGGAGATCGTGGTGGTGAAGCCGGCGACGCTGCCGAGCGACATCGAGCGCGCGCTGCAGGTGCTGGAGCGGGCGACCGCCGACCGCCTGGGGGACGCCGCCAACGAGATCCTGTCGCGGCTGAGCAGGATCGGCGCGCTGCTGAAGAGCAAGCTGAAATAGCATGCCTTCCTACCGGGATTTCCACCGGAGCTCGATCGAGGACCGGGAAAACTTCTGGGCCGGGCAGGCGAAGCTCATCCATTGGCACAAGCAGTTCGACCAGGTTCTCGACTATTCGCGGCCGCCGTTTGCGCGCTGGTTCGTCGGCGGCCAGACCAACCTCTGCCACAACGCCCTGGACCGGCATCTTGCCGCGAGGGGAAATCAAAAGGCCCTGGTCTGGATTTCAACGGAAGTCAATGAAGAGAAAAGCTTCACCTACAAAGAGCTGTTCGCCGAGGTAAACCGTGCTGCGGCGCTGATCCAGTCGCTCGGCGTGAAGCGCGGCGAGCGCGTAATCATCTACATGCCGATGATTCCCGAGGCCTGCTTCGCCATTCTCGCCTGCGCGCGCATCGGCGCGATCCATTCGGTGGTATTCGGCGGTTTCGCCGCGGCGAGCCTCGCCGCGCGCATCGACGACGCCCGCCCGGCGCTGATGATCACCGCCGACGGCGGCAGCCGCATGGGCAAAGCGGTACTCTACAAATCATTGGTGGACGAAGCCCTCAAGCTCGCCAAGCATCCCCCGGCAAAGGTCTTGCTCTTCAACAGAGGGCTGGATTCTTCTCTTTCGTTCGTGAAAGGAAGAGACGTCGATTGGAAAGCGCTGCAAAAGGACGTTTCGGGCATAAGCGTAGCGTGCGCCTGGCTTGAGTCAAACGAGCCCTCCTACATCCTGTATACCTCGGGTACGACGGGGCATCCAAAGGGCGTGCAACGCGACGTCGGCGGCTACGCGGTGGCGCTCGCCGCGTCGATGAAGCACATCTTCTGCGGCAACCCGGGCGAGACCATGTTCACTACGTCCGACATCGGCTGGGTAGTAGGGCACTCCTACATCATCTACGCGCCGCTGATCGCCGGGATGACCACGATCATGTACGAAGGCGTGCCGGTCCGCCCGGACGCCGGAATCTGGTGGAAGATCGTGCAGGATCACAAAGTGTCGGTGATGTTCTCGGCGCCGACGGCGGTGCGCGTGCTGAAGAAGCAGGACCCGGCCTATCTCAAGAAGTACGACCTGTCCTCGCTGCGGCATCTGTTCCTCGCAGGCGAGCCGCTCGACGAGCCGACGCATACCTGGATCACGCAGGCGCTCGGCCTGCCGGTGATCGATCACTACTGGCAGACCGAGACCGGCTGGCCGTTGCTCTCCGCGCACCCCGGCGTCGAGCGGACGCCGCTCAAGATGGGCTCGCCGAGCTTCCCGGTGTACGGCTACGATGTGCGGCTGCTGCACGAGAGCACCGGGAAAGCGATCGGCGACGGCGAAAAGGGCGTGGTGGCGATCGCGCCGCCGCTGCCCCCGGGCTGCATGTCGACGGTGTGGGGCGACGACGAGCGTTTCGTGAATACCTATTTCAAGGACTTCAAGGGCCAGCTGATCTATTCGACCTTCGACTGGGGAATTCGCGACAAGGAGGGGTATTACTTCATCCTCGGGCGCACCGACGACGTCATCAACGTCGCCGGCCACCGCCTCGGAACGCGTGAAATCGAGGAGGCGGTTAACATGCATCCCGCCATCGCCGAATGCGCGGTAGTAGGCGTCGCTGATCCTCTGAAGGGACAGATGCCTCTCGCTTTTGCAGTTGCAAAAACGGCTATCGAAGATAAAAAAAGGCTGGAAAAAGAAATCATGGAAACTGTCGATAAGCAGCTCGGTGCGATCGCCCGGCCCAAGGCGGTGCACTTCGTCACGCTGCTGCCCAAGACCCGCTCTGGCAAGACTCTGCGCCGCTCGATCCAGGCGCTCGCCGAGGGGCGCGATCCGGGCGATCTCACTACCATCGAGGATCCGAGCGCACTCGAACAAATAAAACAGGCATTAGGCTGATGAAAACAAGAGCCATACTGACGCTGGAGGACTGCCGCAAGATTTCCGCTGCCGCGGAGGCCGAGGCGACGAGGAACAATTGGGTCGTCAGCATCGCGATTCTGGACGACGGCGGCCATCCGCTGCACTTCGTGCGGATGGACGGGTCGACGCCGGCCAACGCCGAGATCGCCCAGCTCAAGGCGCGCACCGCGGCGCTCACGCGGCGCTCATCGAAATTGTGGGAGGATCGTGTCGCGGGAGGCCGGCTGGTGATGCTGAAAATGCCGCTGCTTCCGGTGCAGGGAGGCCTGCCCATCCTGCTGGAAGGCGTGTGCGTGGGAGCCGTCGGGGTCTCGGGAGTCCAGTCGCACGAGGACGAGCAGATCGCCGAGGCCGGCATCAAAGCCCTTAAATAGTCGAGGAGAGAACGATGAACTCAGCAGTTCTGCCACTGGTGGGCCGGATTCTGATCGCAGCCCTGTTTCTGTCCGCGGGAATCGGCAAGCTCATGGGCTTTGCCGGCACAGTAGGCTACATGGCCAAGCTCGGCTTCCCCGCGCCGGAGGCCGCGGCGGCCCTCGCCATCGCCATCGAGGTGGGCGGCTCGATCCTGCTGATCCTGGGCTGGAAAACGCGCTGGGCAGCCTGGGGCCTGGCGCTCTTCGTGGTCGTGGCGACGCTCGCCGCGCACCGCTTCTGGGAATTCGACGTCTCGCAGGCGATGAACCAGCGCAATCACTTCCTCAAGAATTTCGCCATCGTCGGCGGCCTGCTGCTGCTCGCCTCGTTCGGCCCCGGCTCGGCGTCGGTCGGGAAGCGCTAGCGCCGCTCTAGAAGGTGAAATGAAAAGGGGCCTTGCGGCCCCTTTTTTTGCGAGGGTATCTTCTACTTGATGCCCGCCGCCGTTATGCCAGCCGTCGCTGCCTGCGCATCCTGGTCGGAATTGGCGCCGCTAACTCCGATCGCGCCGATGACGCGTCCGCCGGCCATGATGGGAACTCCGCCCTCGATCGGGGTTGCGCCGCTCAGGCCGAGAAGCGCGACGCGGCCTTTGGCGATGCCGTCCTCGAACGCCTTGCTCGGACGGCGGAACATCGCCGCGGTCTTCGCTTTGTCGAGCGCGATCTGGATGCTCGCGGTCTGCGTGTCGTCCATGCGCTCGAAGTACACCGGGAAGCCGTGGTTGTCGACGATCGAGATCGCCATGCGCCAGTTGTTCTTCTTCGACTCGGCGACCGCGCCGGCGGCGATTTTCTTCGCCGTCTCGACGTTGATCTCCTGGCCGTAAGGCGGCCGGTCCTGGGCCGAGACGAGTCCTGCAAACAGGGCGGCGCCAAAAAATGCTGCAACTTTGCTGAGTGACATGCTTCCCTCCTCAGATAGTGGGTGAACTAGGGCAGCGCGACTATACGCCGGTCGTGCAGGCTTTCGATGTCCTGCGGTGAACAGCCGAGGCCGGCCAACAATTCCCGGCCGTGCTGACCAACGGTGGGCGGGTCGGAGCGCTTGGGCAGTCGCTTGCCGTCGAGCTCCAGAGGCAGCGCCGGGACGTGGATGGTCTTGCCCGAAACCCGGGTCGCCATCAGGCCGCCAAAGGCATTGAGGTGGGGGTCGTCGAGCAGGTCCCAGGGCTTGGCGATCGGCGCGAACGGCAGGCCGATCTGCTCGAGCTTCGCGGCCAGGCTCTTCTGGTCATATTTTTTTATGAGAGAGGCGAGGGCCGGCAACAGCCAGCTGCGCTCCTTGACGCGCTGGCCGTTGGTCTTCAGCCGCGCATCGCGCTTCAGGTCTTCGGCCTCGAACTCGCGGCAGAAAACCTCCCATTGCGTGTCGGTGACCACGCCGACGAAGAGGCGCCCGTCGTCCGCCGTCTCGAAGATGTCGTACACGCCCCAGGCCGGGCGCTTGACCGACATCGGCGGCGGCGCCTCGCCGGTGAGCTCGTACTGCGCCATGTGCTGCGCCACGAGGTAAGCCGTACTCTCGAAAAGCGAGCTCGTGACGCGTTTGCCGCGGCCGCTCGCCTCGCGCTCGCGCAGCGCCGCCAGGATTCCGATCGCGGCGAAAGTGCCGCCCATGATGTCGATTACCGAGGAGCCGGCGCGCAGCGGCCGGTCGGGCAGGCCGGTCATGTAGGCGAGCCCGCCCATCATCTGCGTGACTTCGTCGAGTGCGAGCCGGTGCTCGTAAGGTCCCTTGAGAAAGCCTTTCAGCGAGCAGTAGATGAGCTTCGAATTTTCCTTTTGTAATTTTTCAAATGAAAAACCCAGCCGGTCGAGCGCGCCGGGACGGAAATTCTCGGTGAGAACATCCGAGGTCCTTATCAATTTGAGGACCAATTCCTTGCCCTCCGGGTGGGCGAGGTCGACCGCCAGGCTTTTCTTGTTGCGGTTGAAGATCGGAAAGAAGCCGGCGCCGGCGGCTTCGAGCCGGCGCGAACTCGACCACGCGCACACCGTCAAGCGGCAGCACGAAATCCTTTTGGCAAGCCGGCTAGCGGCGTATGTCCGTAGATCGGCTCGTCGGGAATGCCTTTTACGAGAATCTCTCTTGCGGCGAAAAGCTTCTCCATGCTGATGCCGGTCGCGACGCCCATGCTCTCGAACATGAACACCAGGTCCTCGGTGATCACGTTGCCGCTCGCGCCGGGCGCGAAGGGGCAGCCGCCGAGCCCCCCCATGGAGCTGTCGAAGTTGCGTACGCCGACTTCGTATGCCGCCAGCGCGTTGGCGATACCGAGCCCGCGCGTATCGTGAAAGTGCGCGCCTTCGAGCTTTTTCCCGATTTGCTTCTTCACAAGGCTGAAGATTCTTTTCACTTGAGCCGGATTTGCGTATCCGACCGTGTCGGCGAGGGCTACCGCATCGCAGAATCCGGCGAGCGCAACGGCGATTCGCACGACCTCTTCTTCTGCAACCTCGCCCTGCAGGGTGCAGCCGAAGGCGGTCGACACCGCGCCTTCGATCTCGACGGGGAGCTTCAGTTCGGCGCAGCGGCGCACTTCCTCGATCATCTGGTCCGGCGTCATGCGCACGTTCGACTCGCTATGGGCGCGGCTCGCCGATACGGGGAACGTAATCTTGTGAGCGCCGGCCTCGACGGCGCGCTGGAAGCCCTTCAGGTTCGGCGCCAGCGCTACCACTTTCAGGCCGGGAATGGTTCTCGCGAAAGAGACGATGTCGGCGGTGTCGGCCATCGCCGGTATGAGCTTAGCCGGGACGAAGGAGCCGACCTCGATTTCGCGCAACCCTGCGGCGGCGAGCGCGCCGATCCAGGCCTTCTTCGCCTCGGTGGGCATCAGGTGCTTCGCGTTCTGCAGTCCGTCGCGCGGGCCGACTTCGCAGATGTGCACATTAGGCATGGTTGACTGGAATCTTCAGTTCGACGATCTTCTTCGACCACTCGGCGGGGCCGGTGTTATGCACCGACGTGCCGTTCGAGTCAACTGCGACTGTGACCGGCATGTCCTGCACCTCGAACTCGTAGATCGCCTCCATGCCGAGGTCCTCGAAGGCCAGCACGCGGGATTTGCGGATCGCCTTTGCGACCAGATATGCGGCGCCGCCCACCGCCATCAGGTAGGCCGCCTTGTGCTTGCGGATCGCCTCGATCGCGGCGGGTCCGCGCTCCGCCTTGCCGATCATCGCGATGAGCCCGGTCCTGGCGAGCATCATTTCGGTGAACTTGTCCATGCGCGTGGACGTAGTGGGGCCCGCAGGGCCGACCACCTCGTCGCGCACCGGATCGACCGGCCCGACGTAGTAGATGACGCGGTTCTTGAAGTCGACGGGAAGGGGCTTGCTGCTCTCAAGATACTCCTGGATCCGCTTGTGAGCTGCATCGCGACCGGTAAGGATCTTTCCGGAAAGAAGAAGTCTCTGCCCCGGTTTCCAGACTGCGACCTCTGCCTTCGTCAAGCGATTCAAATCGATTCTTTTTGAATTCGCATCCGGCGTCCAGGTGACGGAGGGCCAGTCCGAGATCTTCGGCTCCTCGAACTCTGCCGGGCCCGAGCCGTCGAGCACAAAATGCGCGTGCCGTGTAGCAGCGCAATTGGGGATCATCGCAACCGGCCGGTTGGCGGCGTGCGCCGGGTAAGTCCTGATCTTGACGTCGAGCACCGTCGACAGGCCGCCCAGCCCCTGCGCGCCGATGCCGAGCGCATTGCCCCTGTCGTAGAGCTCGATGCGCAGCTCCTCCACCTTGCTCTTCGGCCCGCGCGCCTTGAGCTCGGCCATGTCGATCGGCTCCATCAGCGCTTCCTTGGCCATCAGCATGGCTTTCTCCGCGGTGCCGCCGACGCCGATGCCGAGCATTCCCGGCGGGCACCAGCCCGCGCCCATGGTGGGAACCGTCTTCAGCACCCATTCGGCAATCGAATCGGAGGGATTGAGCATCACGAACTTGGACTTCGCTTCCGAGCCGCCGCCTTTCGCGGCAACGTCCACCTCCAGCTTGTCGCCGGCCACCAGTTGCACGTTGATGACCGCCGGCGTGTTGTCCTTGGTGTTCTTGCGGCCGAAATCGGACTCATCCAGCACCGAGGCACGCAGCTTGTTGTCGGGGTTCAGGTACGCGCGGCGCACGCCTTCGTTGACCGCGTCTTCCAGCGGACTATCAAAATCGAACCTCACGCCCATACCTACCTTCAGGAACACGTTCACGATGCCCGTGTCCTGGCAGATCGGCCGATGGCCCTCGGCGCACATGCGCGAATTGGTCAGGATCTGCGCAATCGCGTCCTTCGCCGCCGGCGATTGCTCGCGCTCGTAGGCGCGCCCCAGCGCCCGGATGTAGTCGGCAGGGTGGTAATAGGAGATAAATTGCAGCGCGTCCGCGACGCTTTGAATGAGGTCAGCCTGCCGGATCGTGATCATGATGGCCGAGAGCTTTACAAGGCTTTGATTTGGTGATTCTATCTCGGGCGCGCGCCGCTAGCGTGCAAGAACACGAAACTCACGCGGGGATCAAGGAGGAGTCCGTCATGGCAGAGAAGAAGCCGCGCCGTCAGGCGAGCAAGTCACACAGCGAAGACGTCTCGGAAGCGCAGATCGCGGTGCATTGGCAGGAGGAGGGCTATTACTCCCCGGCGAAGAGCTTCATCGCCCAGGCGAATC